>Ga0066672_10000288_pt1 | contig 14011 bp, 8 predicted proteins | sample GraSoiAngelo_121_FD_62292 | JGI IMG/M metagenome (GOLD analysis project Ga0066672, IMG submission 62292) | Grasslands soil microbial communities from the Angelo Coastal Reserve, California, USA - 14_0919_12_20cm | ecosystem: Environmental > Terrestrial > Soil > Grasslands | place: USA...
CCCCGGCCCTCTCCCTTTCCGAAAGGGAGAGGGAGAATCGCGCGCCGCGCTTGGAGGAATCCACACCCGTCGAATCGTCGCACAAGTCCAGAGGTGTTGTCTCTGTCCGTGAACCTCCCCCTTCCCCGCCCTTAGGGCACCCTCTCCTCCTCCGAGGGGGAGAGGGCAAGGGTGAGGGGGCAGTTCACCGGTTCAAGGGCGCGGTGCGCGATCAAGATTCGGCGAGTTCACTGCCGGGGGTGAGGGAGGACCAGGCTGTTGCGGACTGGGTCACGACTGAGACCGGTCTTTGCGAATCCGGCGCCCGCCAAGTCGCTGATTACTTCAGCGCGGCTTTCCGGACGCTCGGGGTCATTCCTTCGCAAAAGAAAATCGTGATGGAACGGTTCTTCGACGAGTCCGGCGGAATGCAACTGGTCATCCACGCCCCGTTCGGCATCCGGATGAACCGCGCCTGGGGACTGGCATTGCGCAAACGGTTTTGCCGCTCGTTTAATTTCGAATTGCAGGCAGCGGCGACGGACGACGCAATTGTTCTCTCGCTCGGAACGCAACATTCCTTTCCACTCGAGGAGGTCTTTCGTTATCTCAGCAGCGAGACGGTCCGCGACCTTCTGGTGCAGGCGCTGTTGGACGCGCCGATGTTTCCTATCCGCTGGCGCTGGAACGCGGCGCGCGCTCTGGCCCTCCCGCGCCAACGGGGCGGACGCAGAATACCCGCGCCGCTGCAACGCATGGAGGCAGAGGACCTCATTGCGAGTGTGTTTCCCGATCAACTCGCCTGTCTCGAAAACATCACAGGCGACCGCGAAATTCCGGACCATCCACTCGTTCGGCAGACGATTGAAGATTGCCTGACGGAGGCAATGGACATTGACGGGTTGGTTGGACTGCTGAAGCGGATTGAAGGCGGCGCGATTGAATGCATCGCGCGTGATTTGCCGGAGCCATCGCCACTGGCGCACGAGATCCTTAACGCGAAGCCCTATGCGTTTCTGGACAACGCGCCGCTGGAAGAACGGCGGACACAAGCGGTTTACACCCGACGCGCGAGCAGTTCCTCCGCGGATCGAGAACTTGGCATTCTCGACGCGACCGCCATCGAACGGGTGAATGAGGAAGCGTGGCCGAGGGCCGGGAATGCCGATGAACTGCACGAGGCGCTGATGCTCCTGGGAGTGATGACGGAAGCGGAAGTGCAGCGCAGTGTGGCGCAGGCATCCTTGTCTGCGAGTTCGGACCGCATCCTTGCCGTCAGTCCCGAAAGCGGGCAGGGAAGCCCGCCCAGCCCGCAGGCTGGAAGCCTGCGCCACGCCGGCGGTCCGCTGCTTGAATCGCTCATGGCGGAGAAACGGGCCGGACGTTTGACGGCCGAACGTAGCCGCCGACGTGAGGAGGCGGACACGGTTTCGGAAAACTCAATCGCACCCTCAACTCGGCGGCGAGGGGAATTTTGGGTTGCTGCGGAGCGGCTGCCAATGCTCCAAGCTGTTTATCAGGATTCGTCCGTTGAGCCGCCGATTGTTCCGCCAGAGCCGGAGTTGAAACGGCCATGGGAATGCCACGAAGCGATCCGCGAATTGGTCCGCGGGCGAATGGAGATTGTCGGGCCTGCCTCCGCGCGTGCCTTGGCCGAGTTCTTCCTGTTGTCGCAAACGGATATCGACGCCGCGTTATTGGCTTTGGAAGCAGAGGGCTTCGTTCTACGCGGACGTTTTCATCCGAACGCAACAGAACTTGAATGGTGCGACCGCCGGCTGCTGGCCCGGATTCATCGGTTGACGATCAACCGGCTGCGCGCGGAGATTCAGCCGGTATCCCTGGCGGATTTTCAACGCTTCCTGCTCGCGTGGCAGCGCGTTGATGCCGGGCATCGCGCCGAAGGACCGGAGGGAGTTGAGGCGGTGCTCGAATTGCTCGACGGCTATGAGCTGCCTGCGGCGGCGTGGGAGCCGGAGGTGCTCGCTCTCCGGGTGAAAGAATACGCACCACCATGGCTCGATCGCCTTTGCTTCACCGGGAGGATCGGTTGGGGACGTTTGGTGCCTCCGCAAAACCAGAAGGCTCGAGCGTTCACGCCGCTGCGGTCAAGCCCTGTATCCCTCTTCGCGCGCGAAAACCTGGCGGATTGGCGTGAATTGTCCGACGCGAAGGGGCCGCCGGAACTGTTGCCCGACACGGAGCAAGTGCTGAAAACGCTGTCGCAAGCCGGCGCGTTGTTTTTTAAAGAAATCGTTCGGCAGACCGGTCTGCTGCCCTCGCGGGTCGAGCAGGCGCTGGGTGAACTGGTGGCGCAGGGGTGGGTGACCGCCGACAGTTTTGAAGGTTTGCGAGCGTTGCTGATTCCTTCGGAAAAACGGGAGCGATTCGCTGATGTCGAGCGCCCGCGGCGGCACAGAACGGTGACGAGCGTTGAATTTGCCGGGCGATGGTCGTTGCTGCGAACGCCGGAATCCAACGCCGGCCAGGCCGGATTAACGCAGAAGGCCGAAGGCGGAACGCGGAATGAAGCCGGGAGCCTCCTCACGTCGGCCGCTACGAGGGAGAAGGCCATCGAAACTTACGCGGGCGTTTTGCTGCGTCGTTACGGGATCGTATTCCGCCGGTTGCTGGAAAAGGAATCGTTGAAGGTCTCGTGGTTTGAGTTGGGGCGCGTTTATCGTCGACTCGAAGCGCGCGGCGAAATTCGGGGCGGACATTTTGCGAGCGGTGTAAGCGGCGAACAGTTTGCTTTGCCTGAAGCCGTCGGCCTGTTGCGTTCCACTCGGAAAACAAAACCGACCGGAGAGTTGATCGCGCTGAGCGCGGCTGATCCGTTGAATCTGGTCGGTATCCTCACGCCCGGTCCGCGGATAACGGCCATCGCCGCGAACCGCGTTCTTCTGCGTGACGGAGTGCCGATTGCCGCGTTGGAGGCCGGTCAAATCGTAAAATTGGACGCAGGCGCCGGTGAAGCGGGCGACCGCGTGATCGAACACGCGCTGATGGTTGGCAAATTGCCGGCTGCGCTTCGGCCTTACTACGCGTAGGGAGGAGAGGCGCGGCGGAGCCGAGCACGCTGTTTTTATCACCGCCGAAATGTGAGAAAAGGGCTTGCACAATAACGGAGTGAGTCCATTATTAACGCGTTGCCTGGATCGCGGGGTGGAGCAGCCCGGTAGCTCGTCAGGCTCATAACCTGAAGGCCGCAGGTTCAAATCCTGCCCCCGCAACCAATTTTATGGGCGTGTTTCCAAGCAGTTGGGAACACGCCCGCTGCTTCCTAGACAATTCTTCCGTCAGATTTCTCACCCGGCCTGCGAAACATTCCCGTTCTTTTTTACATGGGCGTGAAGCGAAAGCTTCCCTCCTTCGTCGCGCCTTGCCAGCCGCCCGCCAGAGCACAGCGCACCCATTCGCTATTTATGAGATGGGTTCTTGGCACCCACCGGTTGGGCACGTTGGGAAACGAGCGCCAGGTCGGAAAGGACGTCGGTCATACAGGCATAACGCTGATGTAATGCACGTCCCATTGCTGCTTCGCAAACTGTCACCAACCCGCGTGGTGCTCGAGGATTCACCTCCAGAATTCGCGGCGGAGGCCCGGCAAGGACTTGTTTCACCACCTCGTTCTTGGTATTTCCGCTATACGGCGGCCCGCCGGTAAGCATTTCGTAAAGCAAAGCTCCGAAGGAGTAAATATCACAGCGGGTGTCCTCCGCTTCACCACGAGCTACCGCCGGAGACATATAAGGCGCCGTGCCTTCACCTTTGGCCCGCCCGAAATCAATCACTGCGTCGTTGAAAAATGTCCGTGCCAGTCCGAAATCAGCCAGAAATGTCCGCCCGTCCGCATTCAACAAAACGTTAGCAGGCTTGAGATCACGATGCGTGATCCCCTGCCTGTGGGCGTAATCCAATGCCCCGGCGATCTGGTGGACACTCTTCAGTATCAGATCGGCGGCCAGAGGTTTTCCTCGTTGGGTCCAATGGGCAAGATTGCCACCCTCAATATAGGGTACAACCAAGTACGGCCGCTGCGAATTCTCGGAGATTGAAATCACTTGAAGGATGTTGGGGTGCTCCAAATGGCGCATGAGTCTGGCTTCGTGATTAAAGCAGGCCAACGCGCACGGGTCGTTCAGTAAATCGGGCTTAAGCACTTTGATGGCCACCAGATCCGAAGCAGCCTCCCGTCCTTTTGCCGCTCTACTGCACGATTCCACCTCTGTTGATTCAACCGGAACCTGAGCTGCGGCCTTTGCACGCGCACGTTGGGCGCCCGCTGTTACGGGTCGGACTGGCGTCTTCTTTTCTGCCCGTGCCAGGCAGGCAATATCCGAAGCGAGGGGCAGCCGACCTTTTGGGGTGCCTGGCGATCGTGAGTCGCGCCCCAGAAAGACCACTCCCATTCCGCCGGCTCCAATGACTCGCAGGACATGAAAGTGGTCGATCTTCCCCAGTGAGCCTGGCCGCGGAGGTGGTCCTAGTAAAGACCGGGCCAGCGCGCAATCAAGCGAGCCGTTGAAGCTCGATTGAGGTGGCAGTCTCTGTGAAATGTGGCCGCTTGTGTCTTCTTTGTTCACTTTCCCCGTAATGAATTGATCCTCATTCAAACAGGTAAGCTTGCAATTGACAAGCGCGAAAAGCGGCGCGCGCGGCAAGCGGGGACCGCTTTGCCGATTGGGTTCGCTTGTTCGGATTGCAGATTCTTGCAACATGCCATCGAGGGCTGCATCATCATCCGCCAGTCGTAACTCCTGAGTGCGCTGACGGTCGCGCAACGTCCGTAACGATAGGCTCGGTGCGCAACATAGCAGCGCATCAAATCGGTCCGCGCCGGGCAAGAAACTGGCGTCCCTCCCTGAAAGTAGCCTTGGTCTCTTCGTCCACCCAGGAAAGGTTCAATACCCAATCCACTCCTTCCTGCAAGTCCTGGTCGCTCAACCGGGTGATTTTCTGCCCGCACCTAAGCCAGGCAGCAACGATACTCAGGTAGTAAATGACCGCGGCCACTTCGCCCGGCAGGTGGCTGTCCGGGTGGTCGCGGTTGCATTTGGCGTAGTCTTTGATGAGCTTCAGCAGATCAATCGGCGGGTGCGGATGACGAAGAAGATCGGCGAAACTTTGGATCTTCAGGAGTTCGGCCTGCGCAAGCGCCTTTACGAGATGCGGAACCGCCGGACCCGCATGCTCGAGATCGATGCGAAGAGGTGCGCTGAGTTGGTGGCGGAGGATTTCGCCAAACTCTTCAGGCCGCCAGGTTCGCTGGCTCTCGATTTGCAGCAACTTCCCCCACCGCTGCGGAGCGCTCTTTGAAGGTTCGTGAGTGGAGTCCACCGTATCGAACAGTCCGTAACGATGCGGCAATTTCCCTTCGACTACACACACACAACGGACGTGCGCCGCTCGAGATTCGGCATTATCCTCTTCTACACCTCTGGGACCTGCATCTTGCGCGGCCGGTGCCATAAGTCTGGTCCAGGACTGCGGGAACCCTCCTCCACAAACGCGGCCCGGCCTGCTTTATTCGGCCCAAAGCTGAAATCAGCAGGTCCGACAAAGGATCGCTTTCCACTGCTCGATCTCCACGTCGATCTCATGCTCGCTTCGCGCATATTCACCGATCATCGAACGTAACACGCGCATGAACATGCGCTTACTGGTGGCCAGTGCGTTGTACGCCTGCGCGGGTGATTCGAATCCAAACCGGCGAACCAGTTCGTCATAACGCAGGGGCTGTGCATTATCGAGCAACGGCTTGAGCACCCGGCAGTCGAACAGATCCCAGAAATCCTGGCGCCCTTTGTCGAGGCACTCGGCCTGCATCCTCTTTAACGCCTCCGTCATGATCGTTCGCGCCCACGCAGTGTCGAAGTCGTCGGAAAACTCACCGGCTGCGCGGGAACCTTCGAATTCCTTCAATTCATCCAGCGAGACAAAGCCGTTTTTCGGTGATCGCCTCTTGGTCTGCTGCCGACGGAACTCGTTGCACACGAAATGGTCGAGAGAACCAAGCAGGAAGGTTCGAAACCGGCCTCGGGTACAGTCGGCGTGGGCAATCAATTCACTGGCCAGCACTCGGTCCAGGATGAAAGCCTGCAGCAGATCTTCCGCCTGGTCACGGTGCAGACGGAATTTGGCGATTAAATGGCAGACCAGCGGCTCAAGGTATTTCCGAAGCAGTGACTCCAGCGCCACCTCCCCCGCTTCCTGGCCAGGCTGACCTGCCTCCCTGACCGACGACCAGCACGTGGATGGAAAAGTACGTAGGCTGCGAGGGGTGATTTCTTTCATATCGGGATCGTCGGTCGGTCGGTCGAGGAGATCACAACAGGATTCCGGGAGAATGTGAAGCAAAATCTTTCGATTTCGATTTCGGGGGGCGCAACTCAGCACCACCACTAAGCTGATGTGACACACGTTTCCCCTCACCCGGCCTGAACGCCACCCTCTCCCCATCAGATGGGGAGAGGGCCAGGGTGAGGGGTCTTCGGAAATCTTGCACACCGGACTCGATCTGGTGGCGGTGCCAAGCCGTTTTCGGGCCGGTGCTCCGGCCAGGCATGACTCGTTCGGCGAGCGCCGATCAGGCAAAACCGGACAGAAGGCGTTGTGGATGAATCCAGCCATTGCCTGCGAATCGCGAGAAGCAGGTTCGAGCCGCGTGGAATCGATGTCCCGATTGTGATTAGAGATGTCCCAAGGCGGGATAGAATTGCGCCTATTCGCTGCCTAAGATTACCCGGGTAAATTGATATCAGGGTACCAAACACACATGCTTCTTCTGAGATACTTCAACCAAGTCGGAATCTGCCCCAATGTGGTGCTGGCGGTGTGCTTGCTCACCAGACTGGTGACTACGACGGCAAACGCAAACCTGATCGTCAATGCCAGCTTCGAGGACCCCGGCACAGCGGCTTTCTCTTCTGGTGCCATTATTAACGGTTGGTGTCCGATCGCCGGCGCCGGTGCTCGTGTATGGAACATCAATGATTTACCTTTGACTTTCTGGACGGCGGGCGCGCCCGACGGTGTGCCTCCCCATGTACGGCAGACTTTCAGTGCAGCCGTTTTACCAGGTGTCACCTCTACGTTCAGCGGTTATGTCGGGCACCCTGTCGGGTACGGGGGAACGTTCGTTCCTCCGACGATATACGTCGTTGCGCCGGTTCTAGGAACAGGGCCGGAAGGTAAACTCGATAGCTTCAGGGAAAGTTGGACAGGAGATGTCCTGCATGCCGGCATGGCTCAGATTGCATTCGACATCCTCTCTTTTTTTCCCGGACCTGCGACGATGATCGCCGGCGCCTTGTTGCTGCTCCCATTTGGGGCGAGTACCGTGTGGATTATGCGCAAGAACCGCACGGCATAATCGTTGCGCAAGCCGAATTTTCAAACCCCTATCCACTGGCCGGCCGATCCTCAAGACCGCCGTTTGAATCCACACAACGAAGACGCCGCGAAGTGACTTTGCGGCCGGGCTTCTTTGCTGTTGAACGGTTAAGCAAAGAAGGCCGACCTGATTGGTCGGCCTCTGCGCCGGGGAGAGATTGATAACAATGACGCTAAGTGGGGAGGACGGGAAAGCGGCGAAGTCGGAGATCAGACGTCGGGAGAAAAAGGAGAGGATGAATCGCGGTCGGATGGACACAAGTGCAACCTGAAGGTTGCGGCTACATTGTCTTTAAAGGTACTGTTCTTCGAGTTTGGTGTGCGGGACCTGCGCCCGCCCGACGTCAAACAGGGCGTATAATCCGGGACGGCCGCTTTCAATAATAGCTTGAGCTGATCTGCCTCGGCCAGATGCAGGTTGTTGCGCAGCTTCTGCAGCGTCCAGCGGATCTGAGCCAGATCGAGGGGTTCCGATATGAAACGGCAGATCTTCGGGTGCGTGGTGGGCACGAAGTTCTCTCCTCTGTGAGTGATTTCCTCAAACAGCTTCTCGCCCGGTCGGACGCCGATGAATTCGATCTGGATGTCTTCGTCCGGTTTGAGGCCGCTCAGTTCGATCATCTGTCGCGCCAGATCGACGATCCGGACGGGCTTGCCCATGTCCAGGACGAAAATCTCCCCACCGACGCCTTGGGCGGCACTCTGGAGGACGAGCATGGACGCTTCCGGAATGGTCATAAAATACCGCGTCATCTCCGGGTGAGTCACTTTCACGGGACCGCCCTCCGCGATTTGCTTTTGGAACAAAGGAATGACACTGCCGGACGATCCGAGGACGTTGCCGAAACGGACGGCCATGAATTTCGTTTGATTGGGGTGCGCAGCACCCAGCGCCTGGACGTACATCTCCGCCAATCGTTTGGTGGAGCCCATCACACTGGTCGGATTGATCGCCTTGTCCGAAGAGATCAGGATGAACCGATCCGCGCCGGATTCGAGGGCCAGGTCGGCAAGTTGGGCCGTGCCCAGGCTGTTATTCTTCACCGCTTCGCCAGGCTGATACTCCATCATCGGCACGTGCTTGTGGGCCGCGGCATGAAAAATCACTTCCGGGTGAAAATCCGAAAAGATCTGCTCCATGCGCTCACGATCCAGGATGTCGCCGACAACGGGCGCGATCCGCCTGCCATGCCCCAGCCCAATCAACTCCTGTTCGATCTGGAACACGCTCGGTTCAGACCGATCGACCAGGAGCAGACATTCGGGACGACAGGTGGCGATCTGCCGGCAAAGCTCGCTGCCGATGCTGCCGCCGGCGCCGGTCACCAGGACCACCCGATCCCGCAGGGCGCTTCGAATGGTCTCGGTCTCCAATTCGACCCGCTCCCGTCCGAGCAAGTCCTGGACTTCGACATTCCTCAATTGACTTACTCTGACTTGTCCCAAGGCCAATTGGTCCAGCGAGGGGACCGTTTTGCAGGGCAAACGGGCTTCGCGCAGGATGCGAACGATCTCTGCCACGCGCCTGGCCGGAGCAGAGGGCATCGCTATGATGGCTTCGTGAATTTCCAGTTTTCCAATCGTATCCCGCAGTTGTTCCGGTGGGCCAAGGACCGGGATGTCATGCACGCGCGAGTTCCATTTTCGCTTGTCGTCGTCAAAGAACGCGACTGGGACCAGACCATAGCCGCGTTTGAGCGTCAATTCATGGGCCAGCACCGCCCCGGCATCGCCTGCCCCAATGATGCCCACGCGCCGCCGTTGCCGGCCGCTCCGCTGACTCGAGACGGTAACCGACTCTCGAAACGTGCGCAGGGCCAGACGGACACCGGTTAATCCCACCAGGCAGACCACGAAATCCAACGCAATCACGCCTCGCGGTGGCGCGAATCCCGCTCCCCCCACACCCCGGACGATCACCGCAATGACCGAACTCAAGGTCAGCGCGTGGAACATGCGCGCCAGATCCGGCGTGCTGAAATAGCCGAGCAGCGGCGTCAGTTGATGGAACAGTCCCAGGAGAATCAACTGCAACGGAACCAGCCAGAGCAGGACGAAATACCTCTCCTGCTGGGAAGCGGGATCCACCATGAAATCGAAGCGCAGTTCGTAGGCCAGCCAAAGGCTGGCGGCAAGTTCAGACGCATACAGCAGGAGCAGCACCAGCAAGCGCTTCAGCGGCGACAGGTCTAAGCGGAATTTTTTCATCAAGGAAAGAGCCTGGGCGGGCGGCTCAGATCTCCAAAGGTTTCAGCACCGGCCAGCCGGAAGCGAAGGTGACTTTCACCGCCAAACGTTTCAGCATTTCGCGGATTTCCTGAAGCCGCTTCGGGTCCTCTTCAGGCAGCGCCACGATTACCTCGTCAATTTTCAACTGCGATTGTGCGTTGAGCAGGCATTCCGGCATTCCGGCCACCGGGATGTCGTGCGGCCGGGTGTGCCAGGTGCGCGGATTGTCGTCGAAGAAAGCGACCACGCGCCGGGAGGCGGTTTTGCTCCGGGCGAAATCAAGCGCCAGATTGGTTGCCAGCTCGCCCGTGCCAATGATGGCCACACGCCGCACCGTGTCCCGGTACGCTGGTTTTGACGAGTGCTCGCGCAGAAATCGAAAGGCCATGCGGACACCGCACAGGGCAAAGAACGAGAGGAAGAAGTCAATCAGCAGGAGGCTTGGTGTGGGCGCCAGGCGGCCTTGTGAGAAACTGCATAGCCCGAGTAGAACAAGGAAAGCAATCGCCAGGGCGGTCACGGTCCGCTGCATCTCGGGAATGCTGAAGTAGCTGATCAACCCGCGCAACTGCCTTCGCCAAAACAGCAGAATCAGTTGCGGGAGCACAGTCCAGCCCAGGTAGCCGCGGAACTCTTCATAATCCTGGCGGGTCGCGCGGAAGTCGGAGCGCAACTCGTAGGAAAGCCAGAAGCTGGCCGACAAGGCGATGGCGTAGAGGATCAACACGCCGAGCCAGTACGGGCACAGTGTCTGCACGATGATCCAGATGTCCTGGAACACACTGGCGCGTTGCGCATAGCGCAGGTTCAACTCGATCTTCTTCGGCAGGCAGTATTGCAGATAAAATCCTTCCAGATCACCGCTGCCCCGCAGGAGCGCTTCTTCATTCCGGAAGAACATCGTGGCCATGTCCGTGATGCCCGGCTTGTACTTCAAAATTTCGCGTTGCTCCGGGGTGTAGCGAGCGACGTATCGAGGCACCTCGGGCCGCGGCCCCACGAAACTCATGTCGCCGACCAACACGTTCCAAAGCTGTGGCAGTTCATCCAGCTTGGTCTTGCGGAGCAAATGGCCGATCCACGTGACCCGCGGGTCCTCCCCTTTCGTCAACGACAGACCCGTCTGGTCGGCGTTGACGATCATGGACCGGAATTTCCAGATGCGAAACGGTTTCCCGAACTGGCCGATCCGGGTTTGCCCGTAGAAGATGGGACCTTTGCCCGTGAGCTTGATCAGCAGGCCAATCAGCAACCCCGCCGGCCAAAGTGCCAGCAATCCAACACCGGAGCAGAGAACATCAAATGCTCGTTTGGGTTTCGCGCGAGAGATGAATTGATCCTCGGAATTCATTGGTTGAGGGACCGCCCGGATTTGTTCGTATCGAAGGCCTCTGTCAGATTCCAGCACCGCGACTGTTTACAAAGCACTCTACGGCGGCGGCCCGTGCATTGTCTTGCCGGGCTGGCGCACCTGCCCCGGGGAGGTTATCGGGGAGGTGTTGGGTGGCGCCGACGCGCCGGTTCATGGCGACGATGTCCTTTATCGAATTGCACACATAGCCCACGTCGCTCTCACTCATATCCGGATAAAGCGGCAGCGTGAGGATTTCCGGATACAACGAGCAGGACGTGGGCAGGTCCTCCGGCGCGTAACCATACGTGTCCCGGTAGTAGGGGTGCATGTGCAGCGGCATCCAGTGAACCGAAGTGCCCACCCCGCGTTGCTGTAACTCAGCAATAAACTGAGCGCGGTCGATTTTCAGCCGGTCCAGTCTCAACCGGATCACGTAGAGGTGCCAGGAATGAATCCGGTCCGGCTGGAGCCGGGGGAGAATCAGTTCCTCAACCTCCGCCAGCAACTCGCTGTAACGGCCGGCCAGTTCCGTTCGTCGGCGATGGAACAATTCGGCCTTGCGCAGTTGTTGAAGCCCGATCGCCGCCGCGATATCCGTCATGTTGTATTTAAAACCCGGGGCGATGATTTCATAGTACCAGCTCCCTTCAGCCGTGTAGCGCTTCCACGCGTCGCGGGAGATGCCGTGCAGCGACATGATCCGCATGCGGTCGGCGTACGCCTCGTTATCCGTGCAGGCCATGCCGCCTTCGCCCGTGGTGATGGTCTTATTGGCGTAGAAGGAATAACAACTGACATCGGCCGAGCTGCCGACGGGGAGCCAGCCGTTGTTGAGGAGGTTGAGGGTTGAAGGTTGAGGGTTGATGGAAGATGGAAGAGGGGAGATGGGTCCACGGACCGCTGACGACTGACCTCTGACCACTGACCACTGACCACTGACCACTGACTTCTGTCTTCCGTCCTCTGCCTTCTGCCCGCTCTCTCCCTGCTCCCTGCTTTCCTCTCGATAAAATGCGGGACAACAATGCGCAGCGTCCTCGATGATCTTGAGGTTGTAGCGCCGTGCGAGCGACCGGACACCGGCCACGTCCCCTACTTGACCGCCATAATGGACCGGCATGATCGCAACAACCGACTGGCTGGTGGCCAGCGCAGACTGAATCTTCCGCTCGGCGTCCGCGACGTCGAGATTGAAATCCTCTACACGGCAATCAGCCAGGACCGGGCTCGCGCCGAAGTACCGGACCACCTCGGCCGTGGCGGCGAACGTCATGGTGGGCACGATCACGCTTTGGCCCGGCTTCAGGCCAATGGCTTCCAGCGCGAGGTGCAGTGCGGCGGTGCAGGAATTGACCGCGACGGCGTGCTTGTGTTTGAGGTAATCGGCGAACTCACGCTCGAACTGTTTCGTCCTGGGCCCGGTCGTGAGCCAGCCACTCTTGAGCGTATCAACAACCTCGTTGATTTCCTCAGCACCGATGCTGGGTTTGTAGAATGGAATTTTCATGGGGAAAAGCAGAAAGCAGAAAACAGAAAGCAGTCAGTTCAAAAGCACAAGTTGGGAAAGCAGAAATTCATTTCTGTTTTCTGCTGTCTGCTTTTCCCTCGTTCGATTGATCGTGGTGGTGAAGATTGCGATCAGTTCACAAGACTCCCGCTCAAGGGAAGCCGTCAAATCAGCAGGGACGCCAGATTCCTCACGGAGAAGCTCTAGCCATAGACTGGACTCGTCGGCCTCCTGAATTGCGCGAGTTTGGAGACAAACTCGTCGTCAGATCGGGCACGAGACGCTTCTTCAGCCTGTGAAATAATCCCTACACCGTACTTTGATGTACCGCTTCCCGTACGTTGTCTTAAGATACTTCTCTCGCCGGAAAGCGTCTCGTTCATTGAGACAGGCCTCGTAGTAGATCAGCTCGAAAGGTCGCCTCTCTTTCGTTGACGGAACCTGCCCCGAGTTATGGAGGGCGAATCTACTGCGCAGATCATTTGTGCAACCAGTGTAGAGCTGACCGTCACGAACAGAGCGGAGCACGTAAACGTAGATCATCGAGCTATTTCACAGGCCAAGAATGTGCCCAGCGACCGAGGTTCCTGAACGAAGCAACTGTTTGCCCAGGACACGAATCTCTTCCCGCTCCTTCGGCAGTTTCACAAAAAGCCTGATTGCCTCCGCGGCATAGCGTTTCGCCCGCTGTCGAAATTCCTCTGGTAAGCGGCCCTTCACAATCTCTGCTTTCTGTTTTCTACTTTCTGCTTTTCCCCTACATCCACCCTCTTAGCTTGTAATACGCTAAGCCGAGGTATTCGTGCATCGCCTCGGAAAAGTCGGACAGATTTTTCGGTGTTGGAATGAGGGCCGTGGCCTTGCTGTACCACGGCTTGGGAATTCCTTCGGTCACACGGAAATCAGTTGGCGCGGCAATAAACTCAATCCCGGGACAGAGTCGCCGAAACGCGCCGATGGACCTTGGCATGTGCATCGCCGAGGTCACCAACAACACGTTGGTGAATCCACGTTCCTGGAATACGGGATAAAGATTTTTCGCGTGCTCGTGGGTGTTCCCGGATTTTGTTTCCGTGATGATCGCTTGCTTGGGCACACCGAGCGTTTCGAGCAACTCCGCCATATCCTCCGAGACGGGACGCGCGGCGAACCCGCCGGTCGCCACGTTGCCCGTGCAAACAATTCGCGGCGCTTTGCCCTGGCGAAACAAGTAGGCGCCATAGAGAACCCGGTCCCCTGCCTCGCCGACTTCGATCGTGGGCCGGGGCGGAATCCGGCTCAGGACGCCGCCGCTGAGGATCACGACACAGTCCGCTTCAGGGACAGGATTTGACGGCAGATACTGCCATTCCAAGTGCCGGATCAGGCCGCCGGACAGCCAGCCATTCCCACACACCAGCAGAACCGCCACAGCCATCCAAAAGCAAATCCGAGTGGCCACCTTGCGCTTGCGGAGGAAAGCCACCGCGAGCAGCAAGACCAGGCAAAGCGAAGTCGGATAAAGGAGCTTCAGAGAGATGTTATAGAGCCAGTCCATAGACTCAAAG
>Ga0066672_10000294_pt1 | contig 13877 bp, 11 predicted proteins | sample GraSoiAngelo_121_FD_62292 | JGI IMG/M metagenome (GOLD analysis project Ga0066672, IMG submission 62292) | Grasslands soil microbial communities from the Angelo Coastal Reserve, California, USA - 14_0919_12_20cm | ecosystem: Environmental > Terrestrial > Soil > Grasslands | place: USA...
GAGTTTTTTACGACTTTTTTACGTCTATCTGACATGCAGCAACGCGAGCGGCGATAATGAGGACGCCGAATCAGCGGGTCAGGCAGGCGTAGTTGGCAAATCGATAGCGCGGTAAATTTTATCAATTAACCGTCGAACAACCCGCACGAGTAGTCTTGCCGTCATGAAATGTTCTTTTTTTGAATGGATTATTGCCCCGAATTGTCATAGGCTCTGTGTCAACCTGGTTGTTTCGTCCCGCGTTATTCGCCGCGGTCGAACCAACGGGCCAAGAAAACGAAAGGTCAGCAATGAACAGCCAAGGAGGGGACCATGCCACAACTAGCGATCAAATCCGGGTCGCGCGCCGCGCAGACGATTGAACTGCCGTTGGGCGCCATCCGGCTCGGACGCGATTCAACAAACGATTTCTGCTTCGACGACGCGACCGTTTCGAGCCGGCATTGCGAAGTCATCCTGCAGGACGGCACGGTGCGGGTTCAAGATCTGGGCTCCACCAACGGCACGTTCATTGACGGTCAGCAAATCAAAGAGGCTGTGCTGTTACCGGGCCAAACGCTGAACCTTGGCTCGGTGGAAATCGCCTTTGAAGACGCGCCCGCTCACATCGCAATTCCGGCGCTGACGCCTCAACAGCCGAATCCGTTTTTGGCGGACGGCGCGCCTGCCTGCTACAACCACTCTGGCTCCCATGCGACGATGGAATGCGCGCAGTGCAGCAAGACATTCTGTGAATTGTGCATTCACCAGATCCGCCGCATGGGCGGCGCGTGTTTGAAATTGTGCCCCGTCTGCGGCGGACATTGCCGGCCCCTCGGCCAGCCCAAGGTCGAGAAGAAGCGTAAGTCGCGCATCAGCTCGTGGCTGGGGAAACTAACGGCGAAGATGACCGGGCGTTTAACGCGAACGATCCTGTCTTGAGCGCGGCGCTTATTCGTATCGCAACGCCTGAATCGGATCGAGCCGCGCGGCTTTGAAGGCGGGAAACAGGCCGGCGACGATTCCCACGCAAGCGCTGAAAATCATGGCGATCACCATGGCCGTCGGCGTGATGACCGGTGAATTCTTGGACGGCGAAACAACGGCCAGCAATCGCACGAGGCCAAACGACGCGGCCAGGCCGGCGAGCGCGCCGACGAGCGCGACGACGATGCTTTCCACCAGAATTTGGAGAAAGATGGCCAGACCGGTCGCGCCGATCGCCTTACAGATGCCGATTTCGCGGATGCGTTCGTTGATGCTCGCGAGCATGATGTTCATGATGCCGATGCCGCCGACGATCAGACTGATCGCGGCGATGATGCCGCCGCTCAGGCGCGCGTTGCGAATCTGCGCGTTGATGCTTTGAATCTGGTTTTCCTGCGTGCGGAAGCTGAAGTCTTCGATGCCCCGATGGGTCATCAGCAGCACGTTGCGCGCTTGTTGCAGCGCGGGTTCAAGCCGATCCAGACTCGTCACCTTCACGTCAATGTCCGTCAGGCGTGGATCGGGGATATTATTTGCTCCGGCGGCGGAGCGGAACCGGACCCACATCGTGTTCATTGGGATGTAAACCGTGTAGTTCTTGCGCCAGAACGCCCAGCCACCGCCGCCCCGGCCCCAGCCGCGCCGGCGCACCGGACCGGCCTGTTTCTCCTTCGGTTTCGTTTTGGCCAGTTCGCGTTCTTTGCGTTCCTGTTCGCCCTCATAACGAGTGAACATGCCGACGATGGTGAACGGTTGCCCGTTGATGAGAACCTGCTGGCCAATCGGAACGATGTCCTGGCCGGTCTTCTCGGGCGAACCGAACAATTCGTCCCGAATGCCCGTGCCGATGACACAAACGCTGTTGGCTTTTTCCTCGTCGAGGTCGGTGAAGAACCGTCCGTGTTGCAGCGTGTGCAGGTTCATGTCGAGCACGGCCGGCCAGACGCCGACGCACTCGGAGGGGTTCACCATCTTGTCGCCGCGCGTGACGGTGCAGTTGTTCAACGCCATCTCGGGCGAGACCAGCCGGATCAACGGCGCGCTTTGGCGCAGCGCCATGACATCCAACATGGTCCGTCCCGGCGCTTCTTCCGCCAGATGCTCCTGGTAAGCCGGCACGTCCTGGTCTTCCAGCAACACTTTGTCCGCGCCGCCCATCGCGATCATCGTTTCCTTCAACCCGTTTTCCATGCCCTTCACGATGGCCGCCATCCCGACCAGGCTCGCCACGCCGAGAATGATGCCCAGCATCGTGAGCAGCGAGCGAAACTTGTGCGTCCAGATTTCCTTCAGACCCACGACGATGGTGTTGAGCAGGTTCATCACTCGTAACGCAGCGCCTGAATCGGATCGAGCCGGGCGGCCTTGAACGCCGGAAATAAACCGGCCACGATCCCGACACACGCGCTGAAAAAAAACGCGATGGCCATCGCGGTGATGGTGATGATCGGCGCGTTGTCTGTGGGCGAAAAACTGACGATCAATCGCACGAGTCCATACGACGCGATCAAACCGACCAGTCCACCGAGAACGGCGATCACGATGCTTTCGACCAGGATTTGAACGAATACATCTTCCGTCGCGGCGCCGACGGCTTTGCGGATGCCGATTTCCCGCACGCGCTCGGAAATGCTGGCGAGCATGATGTTCATGATGCCGATGCCGCCCACCAGCAGGCTGATGCCGGCGATGATGCCGCCGCTCATGCGGGCGTTGTGAATGAAGGTGCCGATGCTTTCCGCTCGTTCCTCCTGCGTGCGGAACGAAAAGTCCTCAATCCCCTTGTGGGTGGCCATCAGCACATTCCGGATTTGTTGCAATGCGATGTTGATGTGGTCCACATCCGCGATCTTTACCTCGAGGACCGAAAGACGCGGGTCGGGCACGTTCAAAGTGTTGGCAACCGTGCTCGAGGATTTGCTTGCGCCGGCGCCCGCCGCGCGAAATTTCATCCAGACGGTGTTGAGCGGCATAAGCAGCGTGTTGTTCTTCATGCGAAACACGCCGCTGCCCTCACGACCGCTCCAGCCTCGGCTGCGTTTGGGACCCGTCGCGGCCTGTTTGGGCTGCAGTTTCGCCAGCTCGCGCTCCTTGCGTTCCTGCTCGCTCTCGTAATGTTCGAACATGCCGATAACGGTAAACGGTTGGCCGTTGATGCTGATGGTCTCGCCCACCGGATTGATTTCCTCACCGATGTCCTCCGGCGATCCAAAAAGTTCATCGCGCACTCCGGTGCCGATCACACAAACGTTGCGCGCCATTTCATCGTCGATCTCGTTGAACATGCGGCCGTAGTGGATGACGTGCTCGTACATCTCGAGTGCCACGGGCCAGACGCCGGTGCAATTCCACGGACGAAATGATTTTCCTTTCTTTGAGGCCGTCGCTCCGAACAGTCGCATTTCGGGAGAAATTTTCGTGACCAGCGGAGCGCTGGCCCCCAGCGCGTAAACGTCGTTGATGGTCACGCCCACCGCCTGGTCTTTCAATTGCCACTGTTGAATCGGCACGTCCTGCGATTCAATGCGAACCTTCTGCAGGCCGCCGATGGCGATCAGCGCTTCCTGGGCGCCCACTTCCATGCCCTTTACGAGGGCCGACATCGCCACCAGACTTGAAACCCCCAGAATGATGCCGAGCATTGTGAGCAGTGAACGGAACTTGTGCGCCCAGATTTCTTTGAACCCGATCAGGATGGCGTTCCAAAGATTCACGACGAATGCCGGGCGGCGAAACCGCAAACAATGCCCAATGGAGAGTGTCGAAAGTCGAAGACGCTCCCCTCACCCTGCCCTCTCCCCTCGTCCGACGAGGGGAGAGGGTGGCCGAAGGCCGGGTGAGGGATAGACCACGGCAATTTGCGCAGCCACGCCATTTCGCCCTTAATATTCAATTCGCCGCCGGCAACTTCGCGCCGGTATTATGTTCGGCGCTCCGCGTTCCGCGTTCGGCGTTGACGCGGTCCAGGCCGGCCAGTTTCGCGTCCACCTGTTTGGAAATCTTGCCGTCGCGGATTTCGATCCGGCGCGGCGTCACGGCGGCAATTTCCGGATCGTGCGTCACGAGCGCGATGGTGCGGCCTTCCTGGCTGAGTTTGCGGAACAACTCAAGAATCACCTCGCCGGTGTGCGAATCGAGGTTGCCCGTGGGTTCGTCGGCGAAGACGATTTTCGGATTGTTGACCAGCGCGCGGGCGATGGCAGTGCGCTGTTGCTGGCCGCCGGAAAGCTGCATCGGACGGTGTTTGGCGCGGTTATCCATTTCGACCATCCTCAACGCCTGCACGGCGCGTTCGCGCCGTTCACGGCCGGCCAGACCGCTGTAAATCATCGGCAGCTCGACGTTTTGCAGGACATTGAGCTTGGGCAAGAGATTGAAGAACTGAAACACGAATCCGATCTTTTGGTTCCGGATGCGGGCCAACTCGCGCGCCGAGGCGTCATGAATCATAGTGCCGTCGAGCTTGATCGTGCCGCGAGTCGGCGAGTCCAGGCAGCCGAGGATGTGCATCAACGTGGACTTGCCACTGCCCGACGGGCCGATGATCGAGATGAATTCGCCTGGTTGGATGTCGAGCGACACGTCGTCCAGCGCGCGGATCTCCTCGCCACCCAAATGATAGATTTTGCTGACGTTGCGAAGTTCAACCAGGGCCATGATACATATAGTGGCGGTGGAACGCTTTCTTTCCCGGGCGAGGGGAAAAAAGGCCTATTCGGTGCAACGATTTCATGAGTAATCTCAAGTACCACCCCGTCGATTGCCGCCCGCAGGCCGCTGCGCGCCGCCGGCGCCATTAGTCCTGTCACTGGCCTTGCTCGCGCCGGGCCGGACGGTCGCGCTGCCGCCTTCAGAGCCGCTCGGCAGCATCACCAGCGGATTCTTGATCGCCCGCGATTTTTCCGTCTCCGGCAGCTCGAGCGCGACCACTTCGCCCGGCGTCAAGCCTTTCTGGACTTCGGCATAGAAATAATCCGAGACGCCGATCTGGACCGGCCTGCGCTCAAAGCCGTCCTCGTTTTTCACGTAAACATAGCGCTCCGTTTGCCCCGTTTCCGGACTGGTTTCGGTGAACACGGCGGCCAGCGGTACGGCCACGACGTTGTCCGCCGAGGCGACTGGAATTTGAACGTTCGCCGTCATACCCGGCCGAACGTGCGGATCAACGTCCTTCAACAGGATGCGAGCGGCGAAACCTTTGATATTGTTCTTGATGGTGGCCTGCGGCGCGATGCGCTCGACGTTGCCCGTGACTTTCAGTCCGGCCACGGCTTCGACGGCGACTTCAACCTGCTGGCCGATCTTGAGCCGGGTCACGTCCGCCTGATTGATGTGCGCGTTAATAACCATTTCGTTCAGGTTGGCGATCGTCAGCACTTCGGTGCCGCTGTTGAATCCGCCGGAGCCGGAGACGGCTTGTCCGACCGAAACCGGCCGCGTCAGGACGGTGCAATCGAATGGAGCCAGGATTTTCGTCTTGGTCAACTGGTATTCGACCAGGTGCCGCGCCTTGTCCGATTTTTCAAGCGAGTTCTTCGCCAGCTCATACTGCGTCTTCGTGTCCTCGAAGAGTTCCAGCGAAATGAGTTTGTCGGCAAAGAGTTGTTTGGACCGTTCGTAGTCCCGTTTGGCCTTCTCCAACTGCAATTTCGCCGCATCGATCTCGATCTTTTTCGACGAGAGATCCGTTTGCAGGTCCTGGTCGTCGAGCGTGAACAACACGCTGTCTTTTTTGATCCGATCACCAATGTCCACCGGCAGAGTGAGGATTTTGCCGTTGATTTCCGGGCGGACCGAAACCTGGTCGGCCGGGCCGATTTCCCCCGCCGCGCTGACGGCGAAATGAATGTCGCGGGTTTCCACCACGGCGGTAGTGGGATGAGAGTCGGCCGCCGAGGCGCCCGTGCCCGGCAGGGAGTTGCGCCATTTTTGGAATCCCCAGGCGCCCCCGGCCAGCACCACAACCAGAATGATCCATTTCTTCATGCGTTAAGAACGTGAAAGCAAGGCAGCCTACTTAATAATACGTTTGCGTGCAAACCGGAAAAACGACTAAACCACCGGCTTGGTCGGCGGTTGCGGCGCGTTTGAAGCTTGCACTGGATGCCGGAAAGAAGACTCGTCAGGTGGCCGTAAAATTCACAAAATCATGAGGTGCGAACCTGGCCGAAGAGTTGGTGGCAGGTCATGGCGAAGGTGCAGGATTTTTTCCGGCGGCACTGGCAGGAGCTGCTGCGCATCCGGGAAAAGTTGCGGCTCAGTGAGGAAACGGTCCATTTGTTGCTCGCGGCAGGCGTCGGCATCATTGGCGGCCTCGTCAACCTCGTCTTTCATCTTTGCATCGACACGCTCAAGGAGGTCGCGCTCCGGCATCAGGGCGATTTCGTGGAGATCGCCGAAGCGCTCAATTGGTGGCAACGCCTGCTCGCGCCGACGGTCGGCGGGCTCGGCGCCGGGCTGGTTTTGTTTTGGGGACTTCACTGGGTCGGCAAACGCGGTTCGAGCAACCTGCTGGAAGTGGTCGTGGCCGGCGATGGTCGCCTGCCGTTCCGGCACGCGTTGATCAAAGCCGTCTCGTCCCTCCTGAGCATCAGCACCGGCGGGTCCATTGGCCGCGAGGGATTGATCACGCATTTGACCGCGACAGCGGCCTCCAAATGTGGACAACTGGCCCATTGGCAGCCGTATCGCCTGCGCCTGCTGGTGGCGTGCGGCGCCGCGGCCGGCATCGCCGCCGCTTACAATGCGCCGGTGGCCGGCGCCGTATTCGCGGCCCAGATCGTCCTCGGCAACTTTTCCATGAACCTGTTCGCGCCGCTGGTCCTGGCTTCGGTGGTGGCCACGATGGTTTCGCGGAGTTTTTTTGGCATCGAGCCTCAATATCAAGTGCCGTCGGACGTTGAATTCACGCACGTCACTCAGTTGCCCTGGTTCGTGTTGTTGGGACTTTTCGCCGGCATGTTGGGCGCGGCGTTCCTGAAACTGCTTCGCCACAGCGAGCTCCTGTTCAGCCGCGTTACGCAGCCGCTTTATGTGCGGATGGCGCTCGGCGGCCTGGTGGTCGGCGCGATTGCCACCGGCTACCCGCAGGTCTGGGGCAACGGTTACGGCGCGACGAATCAAATTTTGCACGATCAATACGAGTTGGGCTTCCTGTTCGGGTTGTTCGTGGCCAAATTGCTCGCCACGTTGATGACGGTCGGTTCGGGCGCGGTCGGCGGCGTGTTCACGCCCACGTTGTTTCTGGGCGCCGGGCTGGGCGGCTTGTTTGGCATGACGCTGCACGCGGGCCACGTCGCCGAAACCTTACCCACCGCCGCCTTTGCGCTGGTGGGCATGGGCAGCGTGCTGGCGGCCACGACGCATTCGCCGCTGCTGGCGATGATCATGGTGTTTGAAATCTCGCGGGATTATACGCTCATGCCGCCGCTGATGGTCGCCTGCGCCGTGTCCACGCTGGTGGCCCGGCGGCTGGATCCGGAAACCATCTACACGGAACCGCTCCGGCAAAAGGGATTGGAGACCGAACGGGAGAGCGCGCTACCGGGCGCGGCCACGCAGCAGACGGTCGGCGACCTCATGCGCGATCCGGTTCCGCCGTTGAAACAGACTGCGACCTTCCACGAAATCGCGGATCGGTTCCTGACCAGCCCGAACAATTTTCTGCCGGTAGTGGACGACAAACACTCGCTCGTGGGACTCGTCGCGTTGCAGGATTTAAAAGAATATCTCAATGCCGGCCAGGAACTGAACGGCGTGATTGCGTTCGATGTGATGCGGCCGCCGCCGTCATGCCTGACGCCGAACCAAAAGCTGCTCGATGCGCTGCCGGTCCTGCTCACGAGCGAGCAGCGCAACGTGCCCGTGATCAACTCGCGGAAAGAACGCAAGCTGGTAGGCGCCGTCGCCCGCGCCGAGGCGCTCGGCGTGCTCTCGGAAGCCATCGCCCCCCGCAGCACGCCAAGCGGATGAGCGCCTCCGGCTTGATAACTTCCGCAGCCCCACCCAGGTGGTGTATCGTGGCTCGAATTGCAGGTGGCCGAAGTCAGGAAGGGTTCGTTCATCACAGACCCCTGGCGCAATCCGTCGATGAGTTAGTTTGACTTGGTTTTTGGCCAACCTTAGATTGGCCCCGATGTTGGCCGTCGAAACCAAAGCGGTTGCAGTCGCCGCGCCCGCCACCGAAGCACCGCATTCCTGGAAACAGATTGTGGAGCCGGTCGAGCCGTTTTTGAAAGCGGTGGCCGAACGGCTGGCCGAACAGGTTCGTACTTTCGACCCGGAAATCGCCTCGTACGCCCAATACGCATTGACGAATCAAGGCAAGCAGTTGCGCCCGGCGCTCGTGGCCTTGAGCGCCGGGGCCATCGGCGAGCCGAACGACAGCCTCGTCACCGTGGCGGTCATCATCGAGATGGTTCATCTGGCCACGCTCGCGCACGACGACGTGATGGATGAAGCGGTGTTGCGCCGGCAGCAACCGACGCTGGCAGCGAACTGGGGCAATCAGATTTCCGTGCTGCTGGGCGACTGTCTGTTCGCACATGCGCTGAAGCTGGCTGCCAGTTTTCCCACGACTGAAATATGCCGGGCTGTCTCCGCTGCGACCAAAACGGTTTGTTCCGGCGAAATTCTGCAGACTCACCGTCAGCGGCGGCTCCAGTTGTCTCGCGAGGAGTATTTCAAGGTCCTTGAGATGAAGACCGCTGAACTGTTCGCGCTGTCGTGCGACTTGGGGGCCTGGCTGTGCGGCGCCGCTCCGACGGAGCGTGCGGCGTTACGCCGTTTCGGTCTGGCGCTGGGGACGGCTTACCAGATTTATGACGATTGCCTTGACCTGTTCGGGGCGGAGACCTTGGTCGGCAAGTCACTGGGCACGGACCTGGCCAACGGAAAGTTGACGTTGCCGGTGCTCCTGGCGCTGGAGCGATCGGTCGGCGTGGACCGGGCGGAGTTGCAAAAGCTGATCGAGCAGTGGGAAGGCGGAAATTTGGCGCCCGTGGTCGGCTTGCTGGACAAGTACGAGGCTCTCGACGGCTCGTGCGGCGTGATTCATCAGTTTCTCGAAAGGGCGCGGCTATGTCTGGCGTCCCTGCCTGAAACGGAAAGTCGGCTGGCATTGATTGCGCTGACGGGATTTTTGGAGCAACAAACGAACGCGCTGGGGGTTTAATGACTGTGCCATGAACGCCAACGTGCTCGAGAAAGCTCCCCTCGCTCCGGTCGCCCCGGCGCCGGACAGTGATCCGCAGGTGGAGCAGCGGCTGGTCAAGCGCGCCAAATGCGGGGACTTGGAGGCATATGACGGGCTGGTGCGCCGTTATCAGGAGCGCATCTACGCCACCATTTACCATATGACCTCCAATCACGAAGACGCCAACGACCTCGCGCAGGAGACATTCATCAAGGCTTATCAGGCGCTCAAATCGTTCAAGGGTGACTCCAGCTTTTTCACCTGGGTTTACCGGATCGCCGTCAACAAGACCATTAACTTCCTTAAACAGCGGAAGAACAAGACGCACATGAGCCTGAACGATCTGGACTTCAATACCGAACATGACGCCGACCTGCTCGCGTTGATCTCCGAGAAGACGCCGCGGCGAGAGGTCAACCTGATCGAGTTGCAGGAGAAATTGAACATCGCCATGCAAAAACTGTCTCAAGTCCATAGATTGGTCGTGACGTTGCATGATGTGCAAGGTCTGTCGCACGAAGAGATTAGCAGGATTATGGACTGCAATGCAGGGACCGTTCGTTCGCGCCTCTTTTACGCTCGACAACAGTTACAGGCATATTTGTCCGATTATTTGAAGTGACCATGAAACCCTCCCCGCAGGATTTCGATCAGTTAAGAAAGTTGCTCGCGCTCAAACGCCACGAGCCGCCGCCGCCTGGTTACTTCAATCACTTTTCAGACAAAGTCATTGCCCGCATCGAGGCTCAGGGGCTGGTGATGCGGGCCTCATGGCGGCAACGACTGTTTCCAGAACTCGACGCCAGGCCCGTTCTGGCGTGCGCCTACGGTTTGATCATCACCGGTTTGCTCGTGGTCGGGCTGGGAGTCTCGCAATCACTCGATTCCGAGGAAAGTCCCGCCCCCACATTGGGCAGTCCGTGGTTTGCGCAGACGCCCGCGCCCGCCTCCGCGCTGCCGTCTGGCGCTGCGGTTGCCCGCCCGCTGACCGAACAAACCGACCCGACTTCCAGCGTAGACCCGGTCTTCACCAGCAGCCCTCCACGATTTTTGTTTGACGTGAATCAGTTGCGATTTGAGCGGGCGAGTTACGATCTCCACTGACTCTGCTCGGTGACGCTTGCTCGATCGCGCCGCTTTCAGATCCGGGTGAAGAGTGTTGCTGAACGATGCGCCTTCAGAACTTTTCCATGACCATCGTTTCATTCTCTTCGGTCAGATAGAGCCTCCCGTCTCTGATGGTCGCTTCAACCGTGGCCGATTTCTTCCCGTTGCCGAATTGGAAGCCGCCGGCCTGCGACTGCATCGTCAACTCGTAGCTGTCCCCCTCGCCTTTCCAGTTTCCTTGCGCCAGAACGACGATCGGCAATTTCGCAATTTCTGCTGCAATCGCCACGGGCGAAGGCGGGGCCGCCGCCGGAGCAGCGGGGCTCACGGCCACGGGTGGAGGCGCCGGGGCTCGGGCGGGCGCGGGCGCCGCGCGATTCAAACCATAGCGTTGCGCCATTTGGGGCGAAACGTTCGGCGTGATCGGCTGCGCCGGAGCGGGAGCAGTTGCGCGCACCGTCGGCACCGGCTTCCTTGCCGTGCCTTCCGCGAACGCTTTCAAGTCGCCGATATATTTCTGCATGAGCGCCACCACGTCCGGCCCTTTCAGTTTCACGTTGTTGTCCGGCGTAACGACCAGAGTGTAGCCTTTCACGAACTCCAACTGCTGCTTCAACAGCTTCATCTCAACGGTCGTCAACCGGGAACGCTTCTTCTTCTCCTGGAGCAAAGTCGCGTAGGGATCCAGTTGCCAGCGGCCCAGTATTTTCATGTCCGCGAATTTGGGCGACTCGCCCGTCTTCAAATACTCAAACAAATCCTTGAGGTCGGTCTGTTGGAGTTGCTGGATGATTTCCTGGTTGCTAAGGATGGCCTGCGTCTTGGGATGGTTGATGACCTGGCTGACCGGGGCCTGCGTCGCCAGCATGTTTTGGTATTCGGTATCGTTGGCGATGTCCTGGAATTCCTGGCGCTCGGCCAGCGAGAGAAACGCCGGGTAGGCGGAAAGCCGGCTTTCCAGAAGCCGATTATGATAAATCAAACCCATGATGTCGGACGCGAGATAATATTTATCCGGTGTAGGGTCGAACGCCGCCACGGTTTTTTCCAATCCGCTCGATCGTAGATCCGTGCGCGCCTGGTTGAGATACTTCACCAGCCCCGTCTCGTTTTCGCCCGCCGAAACTTGCGTCGTCAGATAACCGAGAATGTAAATCACCAGCCCCACCAGAATCGCGTAGGCCGCGCCGGCGACCAATCCCATGCTCACTCCCAATCGTTTGTTGAGCCGTTCCCAGCTCAGCCGGTTATAATCGTCGGTCTGGTATTTGTAGTATAGATTCACCTTCCAGTGGACGATAAACCCCACGATGATGAAAATGATCCCGATGAAGAAGAAGACGATAACCGGCGGCAAGAGAATGCTCCAGATCGGGTTCTTCAGCCCCACCAGCGGCACCAACGATTTGACGAGTGGGCTCAGCGGCACAGCCAGGAATACGCCCAGCATCAAACCCATCAGTGGGAAAATCATACGAACCGCCCCTTTCGCGTAACCGACCGCGCCAAACAGGGCGAACAGCAGCAGGGCCATAATCCAGATGGTCATGCCCGCAACATAATTCGGCGCGCCCGAAAAGCACGGAAAAAATTTGCCCGACCAAACGATTCCCGGCGCCGGGTCACCAGCCGATTTTGGGCCTCAGGCCGGACGTTCCCGACGATTCGAGTTTACTTTTGAAACAATTCTTCTACTTATCCGTCATACTCAACGCCGGCCCCGCCGGTCAATATTCACTCACGGACATGGAAACACATGACGTTCCGCAGCAGCCTGCGCGGCGCAATTTCATCAAAAAGACCTGCGCCGTTTTCGTCGGCGCCGTAACCGGTCTGGTTCCGGCCATTTCGGGGTTGATCGTTTTCCTCGACCCGCTCCGGCGCAAATCCCAGGACGGCGACGCTGTCCTGGTGGCTTCGCTCAGTTCGCTGCCCGCGGATGGCGTGCCGCGCAAGTTTTCCGTCATCGCCAGTCACACCGATGCGTGGAACCGCATGCCGCACGTGCCGGTGGGCGCCGTTTATCTGCGGCGCATCGGCGACGAGCAAGTGCAGGCTTTCAATGTCATTTGCCCGCACGCCGGCTGTTTCGTGGACTACGACTTGTCGAACAAAAGTTATCATTGTCCCTGCCACAACAGCAGTTTCGCGCTCGACGGCCGGATCGCCGATCCGAAAAGCCCCAGCCCGCGCGGTCTGGATGAACTGGACGTTGACCTCCGCAACGGCAATGAAATCTGGGTGAAATTTCAAAACTTCCGCGCCGGCGATAAAGAAAAGATTCCCGCGTGATGGACCGGCTGCTCAACTGGCTCGATCGCCGCACTGGTTATCGGCGCATCATCGAGTATGCGCTTTACGAAAACATCCCGGGCGGCGCGCGCTGGCGTTACATCTGGGGCAGCACGTTGGTCTTTTGCCTCTCCGTCCAGTTCATCACCGGGCTTTTTCTCTGGATGTCCTACAGCCCGAGTTCGCAGACGGCATGGGAAAGCGTTTATTACATCCAGAACGAGATGACTTGCGGCTGGCTGCTGCGCGGCATTCACCACTTCACTGCCTCGGTGATGAACGTCCTGCTCGTCTTGCACCTGATGCAAGTGGTCATCGACGGGGCCTACAAAGCCCCGCGCGAAATCAACTTCTGGTTCGGCCTCGGCCTGCTTCTGCTCGTGCTGGCTCTCTCGCTCACCGGCTACCTGCTGCCCTGGGACCAGAAAGGTTACTGGGCCACAAAAGTCGCTACGAACATCATGGCCATTGCTCCGGTCGTCGGCCCTGCGTTGCAACGCCTCGTCATCGGCGGGGCCGATTACGGGCACCACACTCTGACGCGCTTTTTCGCTCTGCACGCCGGCGTGCTGCCCGCGTGCGTCGTCGCGCTCCTCGGGTGGCACATCTTCCTCTTCCGCCGCCACGGCATCACCGCCAAAGACCCGAAACGCAAGCCTGACGAATATTTCTGGCCCGACCAGGTGCTCAACGATGCGGTCGCCTGTCTCGCGGTCCTGGCGGCCGTTCTGTTCCTCGTCCTGCGCCCCTGGCTTTTCCACACCGGCGAAGACCTCGGCGCTGAACTGGCGGCTCCCGCCGATCCGTCCGAAACTTACTCCGCGGCGCGGCCGGAGTGGTATTTCCTGTTCCTGTATGAGTTTCTGAAGTATTTCCGCGCCAGCCACAGTCTGCTGGGCCTGAGCCATGAGGTCTGGGGCGCCATCGTCATTCCCGGTGTCATCATGGGAATTATTTTCCTCATGCCGATCATCGGGCGATGGAAACTGGGGCACAGATTCAACGTCGGTCTTTCCTTTTCGCTGCTCGGCGGAGTGATCCTGTTGACCTACCTGGCCGTGACCGAAGACAAACGCAAGCCGGCGTTCAAAGCAGCGGTCGAAGAGGCCAGGCGCAACGCGCACCGCGTCAAGGTGCTCGCTGAATCGCCCACTGGCATCCCGCGCGAAGGCGCGGTTACGCTCCTGCGCAACGACCCCTTGACGCAAGGCCCCAAACTCTTCGCCAAAAACTGCGCGAGCTGCCATCGCTACGATGGCCGCGATGGCACCGGCCGCCAGCTCCAGGACCCGCCTGAAGCTTCCGACCTCAACGGCTT
>Ga0066672_10000296_pt1 | contig 13858 bp, 15 predicted proteins | sample GraSoiAngelo_121_FD_62292 | JGI IMG/M metagenome (GOLD analysis project Ga0066672, IMG submission 62292) | Grasslands soil microbial communities from the Angelo Coastal Reserve, California, USA - 14_0919_12_20cm | ecosystem: Environmental > Terrestrial > Soil > Grasslands | place: USA...
CGGCGAATTCCAGACGGGCCACTACATGTACCAGTGGCCCGATCGACCCCACGAAGCCGTCACGCTCATGCGCGTGCGCGCCCGCATTACCGACCCGGCTCGCGGCGCGACCATTGCTCCTGACAGGTACACCGTGCGCGGAAAGGCCTGGTCGGGCACTGGACCGGTGACGCAGGTCGACGTCAGCTTAACCGGCGAGGGCGACTGGAATGTGGCGCAGCTCGAGCCCCCGAAAGGGCCTGATCAATGGCAGGACTGGTCGTTCGACTGGAAGGAGATCGGGGTCGGCCGGCACACGCTACGAGCCCGCGGGACGGATGCAGCCGGCAACGTGCAACCCGATGTCCCAGCCTGGAACCGGCTCGGCTATGGAAACAACGCGATCGAGGTCATTCATGTCGACGTGCGCTGAGCTGGAGAAGCGCCCGGTATCTCCCTGATTTGACCGCATTCCAAAGCACGGGCTGGCTCAAAGCGGCTTGACCGGCTTAAATATTGGATATAAGATGCATCTAATTAATCATGGCGCCCAGAACCTACCGGATGACGCGCCGGGCCGCCGCCAGCGCAGAGACTCGCCGACGGATCGTGGACGCCGCGATAGCTCTCCATGCCGAGAAAGGCATCCTCGGCACGACCTGGCCCGACATTGCGAAGCGGGCCGATGTTGCGCTGGGTACGGTGTACCGCCACTTTCCCGGCCTCGATCAGCTGGTCCCAGCGTGCACCTCCGAGAACGCAGTCCGCATGAGGCCTCCCGGAGCCAGCGTCCTCGTTGGGGTGACTCGGCCTGAGGAGCGCATCGGCCGATTCGTTGAGGAACTCTTCGCCTTCTATGGTCGGTCGGCGCCCTGGACGCCGAGAGCCAGCATCGACCGCCACCAACTACCAGTTCTCGATACCATCCTCAGCCGTCGTGAAGCTGGACTGAAGGTTCTTGTGGAGGAGACGCTCGGGCCGCTCCGACGTCGGCGCCATGCACTGGATGCGGCGCTCGCCCTGACCGACTTCGGCGTCTGGAGGTCGCTAACCCGCTCGCGACTTTCGACGGAGGCGGCCGCGCAACTCATCACCGAGGTCCTCGTGACCTGGTTGAACCGACAGCGTCGCGTTCGCTGAAGTTGCCGACAGTGGTCGCTATAGTCCGGGTCTGAGGGCCCGGCAAGGAGGGTGGAAGAAATGGCCGAAGTACACGAAATCGCTGACGGTATCTTCCGGATCGCAACCTTCATTCCGGAGGCCAACATCACCTTTAACCAATTCCTGATTGCGGACGAGAAGCCGCTTTTGTTTCACACAGGGCAGCGACTGCTCTTCCCCCTTACTCTGGAAGCGGTTCGACAGGTGATCGACCCAAGCCGCTTGAGGTACATTTCGTGGTCACATCTGGAAGCAGACGAGTCCGGGGCCCTCAATGAATTTCTCCAGATCGCCCCGCAGGCCGAAGCGGTCCATAGCGAATTGGGTGTCGTGGTCAATGTCAACGACTTCGCCATCCGTCCGGCCAAGACAATCGGCGATGGTGAGGTGCTCGATCTGGGACGGCACAAACTACGGTTTCTGATCACACCGCAGGTCCCCCATTGCTGGGATGCCATCCTGGCGTTCGAGGAAACAACTGGCACGCTAATGGCCAGCGACCTGTTCACCCAGCTCGGCGAAAAAACCTCCATGACGAGCGGCGACATGGTGGAACGCACGATGGCGTCTCACAAGCAGTTGCCCACCTATATCCCGGTCAGCCAGCACACGGCACGGGTGTTTGATCGGTTGGAGGCGTTGCGTCCTGGCGTGCTTGCGTGCATGCACGGGCCGGCCTTTAGCGGGGACGCCGTCCAGGCACTCCGGGACCTCCGCACGGCGCTGTTCTCTGAGCCCGACAGGGAGCTGACGACGATTGGGGGAGGGGCGGAGCCTGCCCGGAGGTCCTAAACCGCAGCGAGGCCTGGCTGGGCGCTCGGGGCGGAGTTCGAAACTTGTCCGGTTGGGTCGCTACAAACCAGCCCTATTCCGACAGCATTACCAGTCCCACTCGGACCCCGTAAGCGGCACCTTGAGGTATTCCGCCGTGGTTGCCAGTTGGGCCCGGCCGTATGGCTTGGCCGGAACCCGAAAAGCGACGCGGCCGTCCTTGCGGACGAACGAACAACGCGGGCGACCTCGCCTAAAACCCGGGTTGTCCACCAAGAGATAATCGAGCTCGCTCTTCAGACAACTGGCGCTACGCCAGAGGCGGCTAACGCCCACCGATTCCGCGTCCACCCACAGATAAGCGCCGGCCACAGAGTTGTAGATCCAAGCGGCAAAGAGTAGGCCCGAAGCCGGAATGATCAGGCCGCTGAGATTGCCTTGAAGAAGTATCGAGGTGCCCATCCAGAGGAGCGGACCGATAACTGCCAGGATGATGCCCCAGGATATGATGACCATCGCCCGTAGGGGACGCACAATCATGATCTGGCGGCCCGGCTGGTCGGGCGGGGGCTGGGGTAGGGCGCTCACCCTAAGAACAACGCAACTTGTCAACTATTCTGCGGGTCTCCCGCCCTCGGCACCGAGGAAGTTCCGCGTATAGCCAGGGCACGGTGCCCGTTGCGATTGCCGGGCGGTCCCGGCGATGGGCCACTCCACTGCTTGACCCAGCCCGTGTGCCGAGGCCATGCGGGCCTAGCACGCCTCGCGCCGCTAGCCGCTGGTGACGAAGTCGAAGGTAGCCGCCTTGCCGGTGGCCGTATCCTGCATGGTCACGAGCAGGTGCGGGTCGAAGATCGAGTCCTGCTGGTTGCGGGCAACATCGGGAAAGTACAGCTGTGTCGTCAAGACGGCCTTGCCTGGCGCACCGAGCTTGACGTGGATGTGCTCGGTGCGACCGGGATATTCGCCCGGGAGAATCGTCTCGAGGGAGTAGCGGCCCACGGCATCGGTCAACTGGTGGCCGCGCAGCCGGTAGCCACTGTTGTCGTAGCTACCAGCCGCGTCTGCTTGCCAGAAGTCGAGTGTGGCACCGGCGACGGGCGCGCACGCGGGCGTAAGCACCCGACCGCTAAGGACCAACCGTGTACCGGTCATGCCGCTCTCGATCAGGGAAGTCCTCGCGGGTGATCCCGGCTTGAAGTACGGCCCTTCCGTCTGGGCCGGTGTCAACTGCGTGGGGCACGTGTCAGTCGACGCCGCGGCGGGACTGCGGCTGGCGGCAGATGATGGCGCGTTGGTAGTCGATGCGGTGGTAGACGTCCCACCGCAGGCGGAGAGCGCGAGAACTGCGGCGCCGGCGGTGAACCATTTCGCCGGGACCTGCATCACCCAAAGCCTACCTGCCGCGGCCAGGCGACCGTCTTATTCGCCACCGGCTCGAGCGTTCAGGGCAGACTGCGCGCATGTTTGCGGCGATGGCGTGGGGACGTGGACGGCCTCGATCGTCCAGCTGTAGGCAGCGACCCGCCCAACCATTTCGAACCACGCCGGATGATCCGCCGCATAGGCGAGGTAGTCTCGGCGATCGTCGGGCATCACGAAGATGGACGTATTGGTGGTGGACAGCCAGCATTGAAGGAGCGTGCCCGCCGTCGCCGGATGATCCGCGTAGTAGTAGCCAGCCGGAAGGTAATAGAACGGGTCGTACAACTGGCTGATGAAATGCCGGCCTTCGAGCCCACCATAGTGCACGAGCGCATACGTGACCGCGGGATGGTCGGGCGGAGGCAGGTTGAGCGCGCCGTCGCGGTAGTCAGCCTGACCGAAGATGCCAGCAATGTAGCGACCCGTGGCGACGTCGGTGTTCCAGGCCGCGGCTGTGCTCGTGTACGCCGTCTGGATGGGGATCCAGGTCAGCTGCGCGCCGACCAGCAGGACCCCGGCAGTCACCCAGGTGAGCGGCCGAATTCCCCTTCCAACATAACGAGGCGCGATTACGAACAAGCCAATCGCAACGAGCAAGGCGGCAAAGTCGTACGGGAAGGCGAGGATCCACATCATCCAGCGCCAGGGGTACCACTCGGTGATAAATGCCGTCAGGCCGAACAGACCGAAGACCAGCGCACATGGCCCGAATCCATAAAGCAAGAGCAAATACGATCGCGGCCGGCGCCAGAGCGTCGTAAGCAAGCCGACCGTTGCTAATGCCCAGAGGGCTACAAACAACGGCCTGGCCGATTGCTGGCTGGCGACCAGCGGCTTCATCCACAGGCCGCTGGCATTGCCCAGGTAATTCCAGTACAGCGGATAAATGGGGTTGCCGGTCCGGGCAGTGAGAAATGCCATTTGGGCGCCCATGACGCTCATAAACCCGAGAAGCAACAGGAACCATCGGCGCCGGGTCGCCGGCCGCAGAACGACGCGAGGACAAGTCCGGGTGAAGACAGCCAGGCCTCGGGTCGGGCCGCGGTGGCAAGCCCCCAAGCGATTCCGGCCCAGAGGGAGCGTTTGGACAGCAGCCAAATGCCGAGGAGTGACAGGCTGACTGCCATGGGTTCGAGCATCCCGGACGAATCGTTGAAGACGCTCGTAGGCGCGAAAGCAGCAAAAGCCGTCGCGGCAACAGCAACCGAGACGTTCCAATAGCGCTGGCAGAGATGGAAAATCAACACCACGCCGAGCGATCCGAAGGCAAGACTCTGGACCCTTGCGAGCACGATGTCGGTAGAGCCAGTGACAAAAAAGAGGATGACGAGAACGATTGGGTGCAGGCTTCCCCAGAAGTACTCCACTCCCTTGAGGTCCCAGAGGCGCAGGCCGTGGCTCAATCCGATCTCTTTGGTGAGGTAGGCGATCTGCCAGTGCTGGTAGACATCCGTATACAGCCCGTCGCCAGCGTTTTCGGGATTCGAGATGGCAAAGAGGTAGATGAGACGTGGCAGCAGGGCTATGAGCAGCAAGCCGAGGGTCCACCAGCTCCAGAGTGCAAGGGGAGCGGGAGCTGGCGAGGAGCCGCCACGCTGCCGACTGTTTTCCTCGTCGTCGTCCGCGAGGACCCGGGCCAGGCTCAGGCGCCAGTCTCCAACGAGCGCAAGCTTTCCGTGCTATTGGGCCGGGTCTTCACTAAATCGTTGACCACGCGAGCGGGCGCAAACTTGCGAGTTCCCTGGACTCAGGCCGCGGGTCGGACTGCAGGCCGCCTGCCTGAGGGCACGCCGGCCTGTCGGTTCAGGAGCATCCCGAGGCCGATGAAACCGACGATCCCTGCTCCGTACGCCATGAGGCCAAGCCATCGCACCGACCGCACGAGGGTCGGCCGAGCAGATGCGCCAAGCCAGCCGCGATCAGGCCACCGCCAGCCACGACGACGTTTCAAGCTTCCCTCGGTGGGTTGAGGGAGGGAAGCGTCCCTCCCTCAATTGAGACTCAACAGCCCAGGGCGACTTCGATTTGCATGGCCGCCGCGATCAGACCATTGTCGGCAGCAACGAACTTGCCCGACTGTGCAGCGACCTCATGTTCAAAGGCATGGAGCTGATTGCACGCCGTATTCGTCTTCCCCGCCTGTACCGAAGCGAGGATCTCCATAAGCTTGGTGGCGAGGCTCTTGGCAGGACCAAGCTGCTGGCCCTGCACGATGCCGATGAGAGCTTGGAGTTGCTGCTCCGGGGTCAGAACACCAAAGGTTTCGGAGAAGTGCGACCCTGTAACGCTATCGCCGTCTGTCGAGAAGTCCAAGGTGACCGTCGACGTGCCACTGTCCGGCGTTGGCGGGCTTGTGGTGTTGATGGTCGCGTCGTAGGCAAGCGCGGCGGATGCCTGTCCGGTCGATATGGGGTTCGTTGCCGAAAGGTTGGTGCAGCTTGCCGTCCCCACGCCTGGCGGCAGGTGTTTCGTCCCCGTTACCGTGAGGTTGCCACTGGAATCCTCGACCATGAAGTCTTCGACTTCCCAAGCGGTAATCACGCCAGTGCCACTATCGAAGGTAATGTTGCCGTCTTCGATGAAGTTGCCGGGGTATGGTCCGGTCGCTGCCCCTCCGCCCGGGAACGTCGAGACTTCATAGGAAATGTTGCTCGACGAGGGTGGAGTGCGCTGCTGGCAGGAGAAAAAGCCGTTGAACTCTACCCCGACCCAGGTGAAGGTTTCTCCGGTGAGTGTCGCAGTGGCGGCGGTGCCTACGGTGGCACTGCTCAAGAGCAGGACCGCGCCAACCACCGGGATTACTACCGCTCGATAGAACTTTCGCATCTTGCTCGGCCTCCCTTAACACAGCTCCAGTAGTTGATCCGACCCGACAAACAGCACCTCGCGGTTCACCTCCACGTGAATCACGTCCGTCCTTCGTAGCTCTCCATGGGCAGGTCCGGCGCCGCCATGATGGCCGCAAAGACCACGCGGGCTGCCCGCTTGGTTATTTCATCGACGCCATCCCGAGGCGGTCGCGCGCTCGTCAGGAGCAAAAAATGGCGATAGCACGCGGGACTCATCGTTGCGCCCCTCCTTCTGCCAGGAATCGCTCAGAGCGGATCACCTTCATCCGCCGCCAAAGCTACGCGCAGATGCTTCGCGGCGCAGCGTGGGAAATACCTGCTTTTGGTTCCCGCGGGTACCTGATGTTTGCTGGGCTTAGCGGGGGGCCTCGGTGCGTAGGCCGTTCGCCGCGACCCAGGCCGCAACGCTCGCTCGCGAGTGGACGCCGAGCTTGTTCCTCAGATTTTCGACATGGCCCTCGACCGTGCGCTCCGCCAACACGAGTGCTGAGGCGATCTGCCGGCTGCTCATTCCCCTGGCAACCATCACCGCGATATCGCGCTCGCGGCGCGTCAGCCTTATGCCGGCCACCTCGACATAGCGTCGGTCGCTAGTGGAGCCTCCCGTCGTCACGGCGAGAGCCAGTGTGAAGGCCCCCTGCAGGTCCAGGCGAGACCCCTCATTCAAGGCGCGTTCGGCGATAGCGGATGGCAAGGCCACTGTTGCCCGGCGAAGGACCGCCGCCCAGTACCGTTCCCAGGTCGGCGCCGCAAGGGCGCCGCTCAATCGGGATAGGGCGCGGGCAGCGCCTGCCAATTGCAGGCCGCGTACCTCATCCCCGCCTTCGATGGCCAGCCACGCATAGCACTCGAGGAACATCTCTTCCAGGTTGTGATGCCCGGGTGCTGCTCGGTAGGCCGCCAGCGCAGCAGCCGCAGAGTGGCCGGCGTCGGCGACTTTGCCACGGATCAGGTTGAGGCACGTCATATCAACGAGCATGCGAATGCGCTGAGGGACATCGCCAGCCTCCTCGCACAATTGGAGCGAGCGCTCCCAGGGTTCCCGTACGCTCTCCAGGTCGTTCCGCCAGAACCCAATCAAGCCACGGATGGTGAGAGCCTCGCTTGCCTGCACCGCGAACCCGGCCCTGACGCTCACGTCCAGACTCCGACTGACGAATGACTCGGCCGCCTCGAGGTCGTGGTCCTGGAACAGCGCGGCTGCGCCAAGCGATGTGAGTGCGCTTGCGAGCCCGGCCTTGTCGCCAAGCTCCCCACAGACGCGCGCCTGCTCGCCGGCAAAGGTGGCCAGCGCGGTGAAATCAGCCTGGTTGTAAGCGATCGCGCAGGCACCATCCAGCGCTCGTGCGCGTTCGGCATCCGTCCCCTCACCGGCACGAAGCGACTCCTCCACCCGCGAGCGGCCCTCGGTCAGCCGACCGCTTGACAACCAGAACCAGGCGAGTGCGCCCGACAGACGGACCCAGGCACCACGGTCTTGCTCTCGTGCCCAGTCGAGCGCAAGGCGAAGATTCTCCAGGTCGCGGGAGAGTCGTTGAAGCCAAAGCGCGTGCGCTGCCGTGCGCCATTCCTTAAAGGCCGCCTCGGCAATGCCGCTGAAAAATCGGAGATGCCGATCGCGCACGTCAGTGAGCTCGTCACCTTCGAGCAGCTTCTCGCGACCGTACTCACTGAGGGTCTCCAGGACTCGGTAACGGAGTTCGCCATCACTCTGCTGGACAACGACCAGTGATTTCTTCAGCAGCTGGGCGACGAGCTCGAGAACGTCCTCGCCGCGGACTCCATTGCTCGTCGACACGGCCTCAGCCGCCACCAGCGTGAAGCTTCCGCCGAACACCGCGAGCTGCCGGAACACCTGCTGCTCGGTCGCGGAGAGAAGCGCGTAGCTCCAATCTACGGCGGCACGCAATGTCTGCTGCCTGCCGCCCCGGCGGCGGCGACCTCCCGTCAGGAGCCGGAAGCGGTCACTGAGGTGGTCGAGAATCCGGACCGGCGAGAGAACATCAATCTTCGCGGCCGCCAACTCGAGGGCCAGTGGGATGCCGTCCAGATGCCGGCAGATGGCCCCGATTGCTTTCAAATCCTCAGGCGTCGGGCGGAAGGTCGGGAGCCGCAGCTGGGCTCGATCGATGAAAAGCCGCGGGGCGTCATACTCCTGATCGTGGTCGTCTTCTTGCGTGGCGTAGCTCAGCGAGGGGACGCGAAAGGCCAGTTCGCCATTCACCTCCAGGAGCTCACGGCTGGTCGCCAGCACCCGGAGGCTCGGACATGAGCTCAGCGCCGTTTCGAGGAATTCGGCACATGCATCCAGAAGGTGTTCGCAGTTGTCCACAATCAGCAGTAGCTCCTGGTCCCTGAGTTGCTCGACAAGTGCCGTCATAGGTGGGCGGTCTGGGCCCTCGCGCACTCCGAAGCTCCTGGCGATGGTCTGCTCGAGGAGAGCGCTGTCGGCCACCGGTCCGAGCTCCACAAAGAAGATGCCATCGCGAAACATGTCGCGAGTGTCCGCGGCAACCGCGAGAGCCAAGCGAGTCTTACCGCAGCCAGGGGCTCCGGTGAGGGTCACCAGCCGGGATCGGACGAGCATCGCCTTCAACTCGCCGATCTCGCGCTCCCGTCCGATCAACGTCGTCAGCTGAGCAGGCAGGTTGTGGCCAGCCATATCTCCCACGTGACTGCTAGACCACCATTTTGATGCTCGCAATGCTAGTCGCATCGTTCGCTACGCTTCGGACGAGACCCTAAGGCCAGTTCAGCTGGTAGTCCGGGCTACCCCCTGCGCTCGCTGATCTCGAATAGGTGCCCGTCGGGATCGCGGAAAAAACAGCGAATCTCCCATCCTGACTCGACTGGCTCGGTGAGGAACTCAGCACCGCGGGAACGAAGTAGCTGGTAGGCGGCCCGGCAGTCCGGCACTCGGATTGTGATGCTGTGACTGATCTTCGACGGATCCGGTGGAGGCGCGAATTGGGTTCCCGGCTTGTCCCTGGTTTCACCACCGGGCGTCACGATAAGCAGCCACGCCCCCTGAAAATTGAAGACCGCCGACGTTCCGCCATACTCGCCCGTCAACGTTGCCCCAAGGACATCCCGGTACCAATCACGAGACCTGCCAAGGTCGAGCACCGCCAGGATATGGGTCATTTCCATGCCGGTTGCGGGAAATTGCTTCATAGCAGCCCGGCTAACGTGCCAAACGACACACCAGCTCGGTGTCGACCGGCATAGAGAAGGCGCCCACTCGCGCGTACGCTCGTGCCATCCGAATTAGGAGGATCAAGAAATGAACGGGTACGAGTACGAGCTGGCGACCGGTCGGATGCAGCGATTCCAGGCTGACGCGGCGCAAACCGCCGCCGCCCTGCAGATGAGGCGGGCGTCGAGGGCCCAACGTCGGAAGGCCGCAGCGCGGGCAGCGACCCTGCCACTCCGCCGGGTCTGGCTGTTGGCAGCCACTGCCATTCACGGCCTCGCGTCCTGAGTCAGGCTGCCGCCGATGTCCTAATGCGCGGGGTGCTGAGGATTCTCGGCGGCAGCCAGGCCAGCCACGCTGACCCCATAGATCCGGACCGGATCATCGAACCCCTTGAGCTTGGCCCGGCCGCGATCGACGAATGAATAGCCTTTGCCAAGGCAGAGCTCGCGGATGGCGCCTGACACGAGAATCGTACCGGCCGCGCCGTGGCCGCAGAGCCGGGCCGCCAGCTCGACAGCCGCGCCGAAGAGGTCGCCTTCTTCAGTCACGGGCTCGCCGCAGCTGATGCCGATCCGCAGCGGCAGCTCGGTTTTCGCTTCGCGATTGCGCTCCTGCACCTGATGGTTGATCTCGAGCGCGCAGGCAACCGCCTGGGGTACGGACAGGAACGACGCCATGATCCCATCCCCGGTGTGTTTCACTTCGCTGCCACCGTGGCTCTCCAGCGCGTTCCGCACGATGGCATCGTGGGCCCGAAGGAGCCCCATCGCCCCGACATCACCCAGACGGTTGGTCAACGCCGTGGAGCCACAGATGTCGGTGAACAGGATCGCCCGGAAGGCCGTATGGGCGAAGGGCTCACCGACAGCCGGTTCGAGGATCGCGCCGAGAAAGGAGCCCACCGACCGATGGTCCACCAAAATGATCCTCGACGCCACCAGCCCGTGCGAGTCCCGGTGGACCGCCTCGACGCTCTCGGCGTTGGGGCCTTCCGCCAGGCAGAAAGCCGTGGCTCGGACGGGATCGAACCAGTAGGTGACGTACTTGACCCCGTACGTTTTTTCGATCTGGACGTCTTTGGCGTGAGCCATTGCGAGATCCACGGAGGTCACTCCGGGAACATCGTGGCGATCGAGGTACAACGGCATAATCCCTCTCCGATGATCTCAGGGCCGAGCCGGCTCGGCCGTCGTCCGCAATACTACCGGCTTCGAAGCAGTGATGCACCGATCCGGGCAGGAGCCTGCCCCCGCGATCAGGCGCGTTTGCGCAGTTCCGAGGGTCGCAGGATGGTGATATAGCCGCCTTCCTGGAGGATGTCGCCTCGGGCGCTGAGCCGTGACAGCGCGCGGTTGACGTTTTCACGGCTGGCCGCGACCATGCCCGCCAGGGTACGCTGGGTCAGGCGCATCGTGATCCGGTTGCCGACGGCCGCGGGCTTGCCATGGGTTTCGGACAGCTCCAGCAGCTTCTTGGCGACCCGGCCGGGGATGTCGAGAAAGGCGGCCTCGGAGAAGCTCTCGTCCATCCCTCGGATATAGCCGCTCAGCAGCCGGATGACATGCCGGGTCAGCTCCGGATGACGGTCGATGAAGGTGACGAATGCCTGCCGTTCGAGCGTCAGGCATTCCGTCAGATCCATCGCCTGGGCGTCCGCCGTCCGGGTCGCGTTGTCCTCGAAGAGCGCTAATTCGCCGAATGTGTCTCCCGGGAGGAGAATGGCGAAGACGGCTTCCTCACCCTGCCGCCCGAGGCGGGCGATCTTGACCTGGCCGGTGTTGATCACATAGAAGGTTGTGCCTGCGTCCCCCTCGTGGAAGAGGTAGCTGCCACGCGCGTAGGAGCGTGATCGGATGGCGGGAAGCAGCGGGTCCAGCTGGTCGGCCGGTAAGCCCCCGAATAACGCCGTCCGGAGCAAGATCGGGATCGGGTCCATGGCGACATCATGCTGGCTTTGGGGGCAAAAGAAAAGGGCAGCCGATCGGCTGCCCCAAGCGCGCTTGTGGCGACCGTTACTTTACTGTGCTCTTGCGTGTCGCGCGGCTAACTCTGCGCTCAGTCTCTCGCTTGTCACTTGACTTCGACGCCTTCGCCTTCTTCTTCTCGGCCATGATTTCACCTCCTCACTATTGGGTTCCGCTTGTCGTCACTATCCGCTGGGAGCCCTCCTCCGACCATGTTGTCCATCACTCGGACGGTGTGCTTTTCGTCACCTTCTTTGGACGTCCGCCTTCGGTGCTGTCGAGGAAATCCATCCGGACCGGTTCGGCCTTCGGCTTGCAGACCCCGCAGTAGAGCGCGTCTTCGACCGCGAGGCCGTAGAGCGTGCCGTCCGCCGGGTACACCTCGAGCACGAAGACGTGGTTCTTCGCGTCGTCCCGACAGACAGCGCGGCCGCAGAAACGGCACGTTCCGCTCGCAGGCGATGCGCAGATCCAGCACTGCATCAGCGCCGTCCTCGCGACGGGGCAAGCCGGCGCGATCGAGCCTTGCGGGCGATCGGGCCTTCGAGTTCGAGGTAGCGGCCGACGAGATCGCGGAAGTCCTGGCGGTCGAGGCGCCAAACGGACCCTTCGTCTTTGCCGACGACCGTGGCCATGCGTGGCTGGTTGTAGAGGAGCGCCATCTCGCCGAAGTAATCCCCCGGCTTCAGCGTTGCCAGCTTGTGGCGGGCGCGGCCATCCTGCCGGTTCACGTCCACCAGGCCGTCCCGGACCACGTAGAACGAGTCGCCGGGGTCTCCCTGCCGGACCAGAACGTCGCCGGGGGCGAACGGTTGCATCTCAAGCTTGACCGCGAGGACGTCAAGCTGACGCTCGCCGAGTCCCTTGAAGAGCGGCACCGCTTGGACACGCTGGCGTTCCTCGAGGGCTTCACGCACTCGTGCCTGCCAGCCGACCGGGCCGGCCAGCTCCGTCCAGAAGACTTCGCGGCTGAAGACGAGCAGCTTGAGCGCGGTATCGGCAAGAATCGTGGCGGCCCGCACGCCTCCGCCGAGCAACGCCCGCTCGCCGAAGAAGTCTCCGGTGGCGTAGTGCCCGACCAGCCGGTCTTCCCCCTGGCTGCGCACCAGGATGGAGGCACGGCCGTCCGCGATGACAAAGAATTCGTCCCCGCGATCACCCTGGCGGATAACCTGCGACCCGTGGCGCACCATTCGGACCCGCGCGGCGCGAGCGAGCCGCTCGGCGACGGCTTCCGGGACGCCCTCGAGGAACGCGACATCCTGCAGCAAACTGAGGCGATCGCGAATGCGGATGGCCTCAACAGCTTCTTTCGCCTTCTGCGGTGCGCTGCGGATATGCCGCTGGTAGCGCCAGAGACGGCGCCCGAAGGCAATCGCCAACGGAACTGCGATCGCCGCGACCACGAGTGCCGCGAATACTTTCGTCAGCAGCCCCGGCGTCAACCACAGCGGTTGCACCAGCGGCCGCAGGCGGCGGCCCCACCACGCCAGGGCGATAAATATGGATGCGAACGAGTAGACGGCAGCGAGGGCCCCGAAGACCGTATACAGCACCTCGCGGCGGGTCAGCTTTTCCCGGTCCACGAACAGGACCCGCCACAGCGGTCCGGCGATGAAGGCGAGCGCCCGTTCCCGCAGCTTCGGCATCTCCAGCCAGTCGGCGAGGATGTAATAACCGTCAAGCTTCAAGAGTGGCATCAGGTTGAGAGCGTCGTTGAAATAGGAGACGATCGCGATCTTGAAGAGCACCGTCGCGAGAAAGCCGGCCGGCAGTACCAGGACCAGGAGGCAGCAACAGCCGGCGAGGATGAAGCCCGAATAGGGCCCAGCCCAACTGATCGCGATCCGCCGATACCAGGGCTGCAGCCAGCCGTCGGTCACGTCGACGTACCACGCCGGCATCAAGTAATAGAGGTTGAAGCCTCCCTCCCAGATGCGGCCGCCGAAATGTTTGCTGGTCAGCGCGTGGGCGCTCTCATGGATGAACGTCACGACCACGTAGGCGACGACGAGGGCCAGGATTCCCGCTACACGCGAGCCGCCTAGCGGCGCGAATGGATCGTGTCCGCGAACAATTTCGGCGACACAGGCTGCGAGGCCGAGCACCGTCACAATCACGCTGGCCAGTAGGGCCGGACGCGTGAAGAAGATCCAGCCCCCATGATCGTGCATCCAGGAGACGAAGCCGTCGATGCCCTTGAGCGGAAACTGAAGGTCCAGCATGCTGCCGTGCCCGAACCGGAACCGCTGCGGGGCAACCGGATGAAGGACCGCCTCCAGGTCGCCAAAGACGTCCTGTGGTGGATCGGTGAGGAAGTCGTATGCCCGAAGGTCCATGACCAGCTCCGCGACCGCCTCGAAGTCCATGGTGCCGGCCCGTTCGGAGTAGTCGATCACCAGCTCCGAGACCTGACGGCTTCCGTCCATCCGCTCGGCCAGGTAGGCGTCAACCTCGTCCAGTCGAAGGAATTCGCTGCCCGGACGGTAGACCATGGCATACGGTTCGCCATG
>Ga0066672_10000302_pt1 | contig 13790 bp, 15 predicted proteins | sample GraSoiAngelo_121_FD_62292 | JGI IMG/M metagenome (GOLD analysis project Ga0066672, IMG submission 62292) | Grasslands soil microbial communities from the Angelo Coastal Reserve, California, USA - 14_0919_12_20cm | ecosystem: Environmental > Terrestrial > Soil > Grasslands | place: USA...
ATCGATATTGTCCGCCTTGCCGATGTCACCATCGTAATCCTGGTGCCGGGCATGGGCGATGATGTCCAGACCATCAAGGCCGGCATCATGGAGATCGCAGATATTTTTGTGATCAACAAGAGCGATCGCGAAGGCGCGGACCGGGTGGAGCGCGAAATCCGCTCCATGCAATCGCTGGCGATGCGTAGCGATCACTGGACTCCGCCCATCGTGAAAACGGTTGCCACAGAAGCCACGGGCATCAGCGACCTGTCCGGGGCCATTGCCAATTACGAGCAATTTCTGCAAAAGCAGAATCTGCTGCTCAAGAAAAAGATAAGCAACTGGCGCGAGCGGCTGATCGAAATGCTGCGTGATTCCCTGCTGGAACGTCTCCTGAGGGAGCGCCTGCCGGAAAACGAACTCTCCCGCCTGGCAGAAGACATCGCCAAGCATCGCCGCGATCCCTACTCGCTGGTGGAGGAGATTGTGGGGAAGAGCTTCTAGATTAGCTCTTAGCCATTAGTCGTTAGCCCTTAATATAGCCGTTAGCCTGAATGCAGAATGAACGAAAATCGAGAAAGATCTGTCTCATATGGCGATACGCAGAGATCGTAAAAGGCCAGCGTAAAATAAACGCAAGACTCGGTATTGTAGAAAATGTGTTTTGGCTGAATGCTGATTGCTGATTGCTTTCCTGGAGAATAAAAATGTCCCACACCATTGACCATCTCGGTATTGCGGTGAAATCGTTGGAGCAGGCGCGCAAGTTCTATGAGAGGCTGGGCCTGGCTGTGTCCACCGAAGAAGTGGTGGCTCACGAGAAAGTAAAGGTCGCCATGGTTCCGCTCGGTGAAAGCCGGATCGAACTGCTGGAGGCCACCGGCCCCGATTCCGTCATCGCCAAATTCCTGGAGAAACGCGGTGAAGGTATGCACCATGTAGCTATCCATGTTCCCGACCTGACAGGAGCGGTTGCGAACCTGAAAGCCGACGGCGCCCGTCTTATCTCCGATGAGATCAAAATCGGGGCCGGCGGACATCGCTATGTATTCGTGCATCCTTCGAGCGCCGGGGGAGTTTTGATCGAATTAGTCCAGGTATAAAACCATTCACCGCAGAGGACGCAGAGCACCGCCGAGAAGAGAAGCGCAGAGACCGTCGGGGAATCGGAAGATCGGTGAATGGGCTTGGACTGAGTGCTGAATGCTAATTTCTGAGTGCTGAATGCTTCTCCTAGGAATCGACACGTCCGGAAAGTCCGGTGGAATCACTCTCGCGCAAGGCGATCGGGATTCATTTCGCATTCTGGAGTCGTCGGCAATTGCAGGCGGCATGTTTTCCGCCCAGCTTGTCCCTACTCTAGCCGCTCTTCTTCACAAGCATGGATTTAAAGCGTGCGACCTTGACGGCTTTGCTCCCATCTCCGGTCCCGGTTCGTTTACCGGGTTGCGAGTTGGGCTGAGCGCAGTCAAGGGCTTAGCGGAAGTCTTGAAGAAGCCTATCGCGCCGGTTTCATTGCTGGAGGCCCTGGTCACGCTCTCTCCTGAGCAAGGAAGAATTGCGGCAGCCCTGGATGCCGGACGGGAACAAGTGTTTCTTGGCCTCTACGAGTTCAGCAATGGACAAGCCAATAAACTCAGCGAACAGATACTGACACAGAATGAGTTTTTGGAAGAGCTCAGAAGCTCCCACGTTGGCCGGCTTATCGCGAGCGATAAGTCTCTGGGCGGAATTTTGGCAGGTTCTGGTCTGACTGTTCAGGAAGTCGACCGTCCCGGCAGCGAAGTTGCCGCACGGGTCGGCCTTGGGAAGTTGCTGGCCGGGAACACCGTTCCAGTCGACGCTCTGGATGCCAATTACCTCCGGCGCTCAGACGCAGAGATATTTTTCAAAGGGAAATAGGCAGCGGCAATTGGAAATAGCAATTGGCAATTGGCCAAATCTGAAATGCAGGTTCACCCCAGCGGGGCCCTTCCGCAACTCAGGGTAAACTCAGGTCGCGAAGGAAACGATTTCAAACGAGCCACCGGGAACACATACAGCGTATGATCACCGTTCATCAGCGAAATCAGCGGCAAAACGGTTTTGTTTGGCCAATTATCCATTTGCCAATTGCCAACTGCTGGTTCAACAACATGATTATTCGTCCAGCCATTCCCGATGACCTTCCTCTCATTCTCGAGATTGCCCAACAGTCTGCTACTGCCGCCCAATGGACTTCTGTCGAATATGCGCGGATGTTGACGAACTCTTCTCTCTCTGCGCGTCTTGTTCTGGTCATTGGGGAAGAGGGGACAAGCCGGATGGTTCATGGATTTCTGGTGGCCAAGGAAATCGCGGGTGAATGGGAGATCGAGAACCTTGCCGTGCATGAGTCTCAGCGGCGCCGCGGACTCGGATTGCGGCTGCTGCGCGAGTTCCTGGAACAGGTCCGCCTCCGTCAAGCCAAAGCAATTTTTCTGGAAGTCCGTGAATCGAATGCGGCTGCGCGCGCGCTCTACGAGCAATGCACCTTTAGTGAGGCAGGGAGAAGAAGATCGTATTATCAAAATCCGCAAGAGGATGCCTTGATTTTGAAGTTTTCTTTTTTCGGAAAGAGTGAAATTTGATTGAATTGAGGCTGAGCGTATGCTAACTTTCCTTTATAAATATGCAGGAGGTTTCTCCGGATGGTGACTTCCGTTCGAGAACAGCTTCTTGCCAGCCACGAAGAATTTCGCCGGCTGGCGCAAGAGCACACCCACTATTCTCAACGTTTGGTTTCTCTCATCGAAAAAAGATATTTAACTGAAGACGAAAAAGTGGAAGAAGTTCGTCTCAAAAAGCTGAAACTGCGCCTCAAAGACCAGATGGAAATGATTGAGCAGCGGTTCAGAAGCGCACAACATATTCAAGTCGCATAACTGGCCCGAAAATAGGACCTCTCCCCACCTTAACTCATCAAGCATGGGCCGGGAGAGGTCTTTGATATTGGACGGAGCACCAAACCCAGTGCCGTGCTCTTGAAGAATGACAAAGTCGTTTTCCTGGATGATGTCCTAAATTCCTTAACCACCAAAGACACAGCGCAGCCTAGCCGCAACCAAACCTTTTTTACAGCAGAGGCCACGAAGGGGAGACGTGTCTCCGTGGTGGGGTTTGACTCCTCTTTGTTGCGGCTCGGCTGCGCTGTGGTAAAAAGGGTTTGGTTGTGGCTCTCCTGCGCTGTGTCCTTGGTGGTTAAAATTGGAGTCTCAAGAATCTGCGCAGTGCAGAAATGCAACAGGGCGAGAATGGAATACTCCTCGCCCTGTCAACAACTGTGCCGCCTGCCTATCGTGGTCGCCTATGCGGCCAACGGGACGCTCGTGATATGAGCTGGTCTTGTGAAAATTGCCTGCACGCGATCCAGCAGCTTCTGGGGATTATCGGAAACCACATCGACCCATTCACCACCTTCAGAGTCGCCATGAGTCATCAGGAGAAGCAACTGGTCGGGGTTGTGTTTCTTGATGGTTTCGCAGAATTCCAAAGCCAGCTCTCTCTCATTGCGAGGATTCACCAGGATCAAGTCGAAAGTTCCTGGCTTGCATCTGGTTGTGGCCTGCTTCATATCCAAAGCGGGATAAGCGGAAAACCCATGAGCTTTCAGAATGTTGATTCTTGCTTTTCTGTCCTTAGGATCGTTATCCACCATAAGGATCTTCGTTTTTTTCGGCGTGGGCGTCCGTTCCGAAAGCTCCGGAGAGCGCAAATTGATGAATGGCAGCTTAGATTTTGATTCCATGTTGTGATGTCTTTCCTCAATGGGATTCCAGGGGTAACACACTAAGAGAGAAGCTGTCGCAGCTCTGGAGGTTGCCACACGGCCCGGATATATCTTGAAAGGAATCAAGGGGTTATCCCGAGTCTAACGGGAATTTCAGGCGCTCCCGCCGGGCGTTGGTTTTGCAATCGTTATAATCTTCATGAATGGTCCGCGACGGAATTTATTACGCTTCAGGAATGGTGCTGGTGGCCGCCTTGCTCTGGTGGCTGCAGGCCTTTGTCTTTATCGCGGTCCCGCTGATGCTGGCGGCATTCTTTCTGTGGTTTTTCCGCGATCCGGAGCGCGAGATCTCTGGGGAGCCCGGCCTGATTGTCTCCCCTGCCGATGGCAAGGTCACGGATATCTCGCCTACCCAACTTAACGGCAAATCATGTACCCGGGTCAGCATCTTCTTGAATGTGTTTGATGTTCATGTGAACCGCTCTCCCATCTCCGGCGTGATCAAGCAAGTGGTTTACCAGCCCGGTAAATTTGGCAACGCCATGGGGGCCGTTTCAGCGGACCAGAACGAGCAGAACATCGTGACTGTAGAAGGCCAGGGTATGACCATTGTGTTCAAGCAGATTGCGGGGCTACTGGCGCGACGAATTGTCTTCACCAAGAAGGTCGGAGACATGATTGACCGGGGTGAGCGGGTCGGCCTGATCAAGTTCGGCTCGCGCACTGACGTTATTTTTCCCAACCCGGCGGACCTCCAGATTAAAGTGGGCGACCGCGTCAAGGGCGGGTCTTCAGTTATGGCTCGGGCTTTACCTCCACCAAGCAATGGCTCCCCGGTGCGCGAGCATTCGCAGGCGGTGCAATGATGGCCTCAGACTTGTCACGCCGCTGGGAAGACCAGGCTCCAGAACAAAAGCGCCGCATGCGCAAAGGCATGTATATCCTGCCTTCAATCTTTACGGCCGCCAATATCGGAGCAGGCTATTTCGCCATTGCCCAGACGCTTCAGGGTGGCTCCATGGCCGACCAGCGGTCGCTTGATCCGGCGGTGATCTCGGCGATGGCACAGCATTTTGATTGGGCAGCCCTGGCCATTGGCGTCGCCGTGGTGGCTGACGGGTTGGATGGCCGGATCGCCCGCCTGACCAACACTACCAGCGACTTTGGCCGCGAGTTTGATTCGCTGGCCGATGTGATTACCTTCGGCCTGGCTCCTGCCGTGCTTGCCTGGGTCTGGGGCTTCAGGATGCTGCCCGAAAGGCTCGTTCCCGAACTGCATTTACATCTGGTGCATTTGGGCCTGATTGCGACCTTCATTTTCTTGGTGGCCGGAGCGAGCCGCCTGGCGCGCTTTAACATCCAAAGCAATCCTCAGCCTTCCAACCCCGGCCGGCCCGACCGGAAATATTTTGTGGGAATGCCCATTCCTGCGGGTGCTGGCGTGCTGGCCTCAGTCATCCATTTCGCGGGAGGCCAGCCGTTGCGCTCCTGGTGGCTGGCGCCCTTCTGGCTTCTCTTGATCGTAGTGGCTGGACTGCTCATGGTGAGTACCTGGAGGTTTTACAGCTTTAAGGACCTGAAACCTCGCAACCGGCGTCCTTTCCAGACGCTGGTGGTGGTCTGCGTGGTGGTGGCGCTGATCTTGCTCTACTCTCAATATGTGCTCCTGATTATTGGCCTCAGTTATATGTCCAGCGGAATCGTCACGCGAGTTTCGTACTTTTTGCGTCGCCGCCGCGTAGGATCCGCTTACAAGGAGCTGCCTGAAACCAGATGAAGACTGAGAACCCTATCAAGATCGAAGGCCAGAAATGGGGCAACCTGTTTCGTGTTGCTATCGTCGGCGCTTCTACACTTAAAGGGAAAGAGCTGAAGCAAGTTCTGGAAGAAAAGAACTTTCCCGCCATGGACATCAAGCTGCTTGACGATGACGAATCGTTGGGCCGCCTCGATCAGGTCCAGGATGAGGTTGCCTTCGTCCAGCCGGTAACGCGCCACCAGTTCGAGCGCACTGACTTTACTTTCTTTGCCTCCGACGAGAACTTTACCCGCCAGCACTGGAAGCTGGCCCAAGATGCAGGAAGCGCCATTGTGGATCTTTCTTACTCTTTGGAGAAAGAGATGAAGGCGCCCGTCTGTGCCCCCTGGGTGCAGCGCGAACTGGGGCAGCCGGCCCAGATGAACCTGGAATCTACCGCCATGGTGATCGCCCATCCGGCAGCTGCGGTTTTGAGTCTTCTGATCTTGCGGGCGCAAAAAGCCGGGAAAATTCGCAGCTCCGTGGCGACCATCTTCGAACCGGTTTCCGAGCTGGGAAGGCGCGGCATGGATGAGCTGCATGAGCAGACCATCAACCTGCTCTCCTTTCAGCAGATGCCCACTAAGGTTTTCGATTCTCAGATCGCTTTCAATGTGATTGGCCGATATGGCAAGACCTCTGCCAGTAGCCTGGAAGCGGTGGAACACCGTATTGGCAACCACGTCCGTAAGCTCCTGGAGGGCCACGCTCCGGTGCCTGCCTTGATGCTGCTGCAAGCGCCGGTATTTCATGCGCATACGTTTTCCATCTACGTTGAGCTGGACAAAAAGATCTCCGTAGGCGATTTTTCCCAGGCCATTGCCGGTGAGCATGTGGAGCTTGCCCGCACAGCTGAGGATTCGCCCAGCAATGTGAATGTTGCCGGGAAAGACGAGATCCTGGTTTCGGTGCGGCGCGATTCTTCGCATGAAAACGGGTTCTGGCTGTGGGTGGCGGTCGATAATCTCCGTCTGGCAGCTATTTCTGCGGTGGAGTGCGCAACCGCTCTGGCCGCGGTCAGGCCGCACGGAAAAGTTCAATGAAAAAAGTTTTTGTATGTTGTCTCTTGAGCCTGGTGTTTTTGCTGGCCGGTTGCGGATATCACACCGCGGGCCGCGCCAGCCACTTGCCGGCCAATATCCGGACCATCGCCATTCCCGGGTTTAAGAACCTGACTCAAACCTATCGCATTGAGCAACTGCTCACAGGGGAAGTGGTGCGCGAATTCATCAGCCGGACAAAGTTCCAGGTGGTAAATAAGGCCTCAGATACCAGCGATGCCACCTTGGTGGGGACAGTGGTTTCCGCCCAGGCCGCGCCGCTCACCTATGACGCCAATACGGGACGCGCCTCCAGCGCCGTGGTCACGGTCACCATGCGTGTTTCGCTGACCGACCACACCGGCCGGGTCTTGTTTGAGAATCCCAACTACACCTTTCGCGAGCAGTATCAGGTGTCGCGCGAGATTGCCAGCTTTTTTGACGAAGAGACCCCGGCGCTCCAGAGGATGTCGCGTGATTTCGCCCACACCCTGGTCAGCGACATCCTGGAGGCTTACTGATGCCGGGCCGCAGCTTTGCTCCCTCAGAACGCTTTGTCTCTGAGGTGGCCAGCCGCAAGCTGCGCCCTGCCTATGTGTTCATTGGCGACGAAGTTTTCTTTCGCGACCATTGCCGCCTGGCGCTGCTTCAGCATCTTGTGCCTGAAGATCTGCGCGATTTCAGCCTGCACGATCTGGACCTGGCCGAAACCAGTATTGCTGCAATCCTGGACCAGGCCCAGACGCCTTCCCTGATGGCGCCCTTCCAGATATTTTTTATTCGCGGCGTCAAGGACCTTTATGGGCGCGGCTCGCACGCCGAAGAGTTTGCAGCCATTGAAAAATACGTAAAAGATCCAAACCCAGCGGCCGTGCTGATCTTTGTGGCCGACCACCTGAGTATTCCCGCGGATGTCCGCCGCATGGACATGACAGACAAAGACCGCTACGAGCGCATCCGTGACACTTTAGGCGAATACTGCGGCATGGTGGAGCTGGCGCGCGTGGAAGAGAGCGACGGCATACGCTGGGTAATCGAGAAGGCGCAGAAAGAAGAAGTAAAAGTCGATCAAGACGCCGCACGGGAACTGGTGGATGCCCTGGGCACGGACATGATGATGGTCAGCCGCGAACTGGAGAAGCTGACTCTCTACGTGGGCGAGAAAAAACGCATTACGCTGGGCGACGTTGAAACCATGGTGCTGGCCGCCAAGCAGCGCTCCCTTTACGAACTGACGGACGCCATTTCCCGCAAGGACAAGGCCCGCGCCTTGGCCGTTCTCGATGCCGTGCTCTCCGCGGGTGAGGGCGAAGATGCGGCCACCGGCCACCTTTACCTGCTGGCCCGTACCTTCCGCCAGATGCTGGTGATCCTGGAAAAAAACGTGCGTGATGCGCGCACCATCTGGCAGGCCCTGTGGCAGGGATTTCGTCTTCCTCCATTCGCTGCCGAAGATGTCATCCGCCAGGCCCGCCGCTATAAATCCCGCCGTGAACTCACCCGCGCTCTCAGATTAGTAGCCCGCGCCGATCTGGCCCTGCGCTCCAGCCCTCCCAGCAAAAAACTGGTACTGGAGCAACTGGTAATGCAGCTTGCGGAAGAGCCCAAAGCAGGCATTCCAGAGTGGCAGCAGGATGAGCTTCCGGTTTAGAGCGGTTTCATTGTTGAGGTCTGGCTTTATCAGGAGACTTGCTTTCAATTTGCCTAATTGCAGCTTTTGCTCCGGCATGATCTGGCGTCAATTGTTGTACATGACGGTAATGTTCGAGCGCTTGAACCAGCTTATCTTGGGCTTCGAGCGCAAGGCCTAAACTGTATGCGTTGAGACATGGCTTTCTCCCTCAGATTCGACAAGAGAACGGAGCAATTATACATAGCGACCATGGGGTGGCGGATGGCCAGGACGCCGGGTTGGTTTCATAGCCCCCAGTTGTGGGTGGAACGCGTGAAGCGCATGGAAGAAGCCGGGATCATCGTCGGCTATCACGCGGTGGAAAGACGGCCCTTCGCCTGGCTCAAGCTCTTTAGTTAGGGCAATACAGTTCGCTTAAGGAACCAGGAATTCGGAGGATGTGTGAAACCCAAGTGATTATCCCCGGTAGGGGCGTCCAGAAGATTGCCCGGTGCGTGAGCGCTGGGAAGTGTTAAAGATACGAGGCAAGTCTCGGAGGGGCGACAGATGCTTTCTCTTGCCCTCTCGACAAATCAATGAATCAAGAAGGTTCGTCGAAAGCTTAAGTGAACGGCGGGCTACATCACCCTGAAACTGCTTTAGCAGCCGGGGCCAGCAAGCTATTTCACTGCCGCGAGACGGGCGCTCAGACGTGATTTGTATCGGCCACCGGTGTTCTTGTGGATGACGCCATTCTTTACCGCCCGGTCAATCATGGAAACTGTCTCTGAAAATGTAGATTTCGCCTGGGCGGAGTCTTTGGACTCCAGAGCCAGACGGAACTTTCGCAACGAGGTGCGAAAGCGGGATTTGTTAAGGCGGTTTTGCGCTGTGCGCTTTTCTGTCTGCCGGGCGCGCTTCAGCGCCGAAAAATGATTTGCCATGTGCTGCTGGTGTCCTCTATGAATTTCTTTCGGGAGTCAACCGAAGTGTTTATTTTACTGGCATTTAGAGGTCACGGTCAACCAGACTCCAGAGGTTTGGTTGCGGCGGTGGCGTTCAAGTGCCGCGAATCTCTTGACTCCAACTGCCCGTGTCCACCCGGCTTCAAGGAGTAGAGGAGGATTTCTATGTGGTGACCATCGTCACACCTGCCGCCTGAGCAGCCTGCCGGAGATCAACGTCCATGTAAAACCTACATTCCGCAGTTGCGGAATGTAGGACTGATCACTCTCCATTTGGTTTCAAAATTACAAATTTTGAATATTTGATAATTGTAAGAGCGGTACAATTGCTTGCCAATTGCTCATTTGCCAAATTATCCACTTACCAAATCCTTCATCTCGCCCGCCTTCTCTGGAACGCGAGCGCTGGCCGCAGGCCAGGAGCCAAACACTGCCGCAAGAAGATAGATGATTCCAATGATGTAGATTCCCCAAGCCAGGCCTTGGTGATGCGACACCGTTCCCACCGCCAGCGAGAGAAAAAGCTGGAGAGAGGTGCCGGCAAAGTAAAAGGTATTCTGCACGCGTCCCATGAAATGCTTGGGAACCATCTCCATGATGTTGCTGGTGATCGCAACTCCGCCCAGTGCACGGCCACAGCCCATGACGCAAAAAACCAGCACCGAAACCAGCAGGGCGGCGCTCATTACAGACGAGGTGAAGCCAAAACTTCCATGCAGATGGGCGCCGATAGTGGGCAGGGAGATCCATGACAGCCCTAAGACCGCCATGGCCACGCCTGTGACACGCCGGTTCCCCGATCCGCGAATCAGCGCCGGTGTACAGAGCGCGCTCAGAAAAGCGCCAATCGCCCATCCGCCATTCAACCAGCCGTAGCCCACCGCGCCCGCCTTTAGGATACGGTCGCTGAAAGGCGCGGTAATGACTCCCTGGGTGAGCATGGCGCCAATGAACAGCGCCCAACAAGTTCCCACCAGCATGAGCTGTGGCCGAAGGCGGATAAACGAAATCCCCTCTTTCAACTCATGGAAGAATCGGCCCATGGCTCCTTCATCCGCCTCTTCAACAGAGGCGATAACTACGGTATGGTGGCCTTTCCGGACAAATAAATAGCATGTAAACGAGAGCACGTAACTGGCGAAATCGATGAACAATATGCCGCTCAGCCCGATTGAGTTATAGACGAATCCCACCATGGAGCCGGCAATCAGCCAGCCGCCTTGCACTCCCGCGATCAGAAAGCTGTTGGATTGCGTGAATTTCGATTCCGGTGAGAGTTCCTGGATCAAAGCAGTAATGGTCGGCCAAAACATCCAGAATCCGGCGGCGACCATAATGCTCATCAGATATACCTCCCATAGCTGGGCCATGCCCCGGTACGCAAGCACCGCCACCACCAGGATGACCACGCTACGAAGCGCATCCAGCGCCATAAGCAGCTTTCTTCGGTCTTTGCGGTCAATGAACACTCCGGTGAAAGGGAGCATGATGAGCGCCGGTATGGTTTGGAGCATGAGCAACATGCCCAGGGACGCTTCGGAATGCGTCTTTTGAAGCACGTACCACATCACAGCCGCGGAGTTCATTCCGCTGCCGATCATGGAGATTACGTTGGCGGCAAAGATAAGCCGCAGCCCGCGATGCTGGAGGATGTTACGCACGTCTATTCACTTTAGCATTCCTGACGCGCAAAATTTAGTGGGATAATGACCTGAGTGCTCACTTCGAGTTTCCACAGATTATCGAAGATGGGAATTCTGGCGGCGACTCTGGGTTTGGCCGCTCCTGTCCAGAACCCAGCCAAGCCTCTCATTGCCTATTACGAAAGCGCGAACGTGTTGCTGGCGGCGGAGGAGGGCAATAGCCGTCAGCTTGCCTCACTGGGGCCATGGGTATTTGGGCCGCGCCTGCAGGAAGGCAAACCCCTGGACAAACGCTTCAACCTCTACGTGTTGATTCCCGGCAAGCAATACCGTTCTCCGGTCTCGCCTGAATACGACCACACTTTAATTGTGAATGCCTTGACTCATGACAACCCGAGAGAATGGGACATCTTCTGGTGCCTGGCGCTCGACCCAAAACTCCGCGAGGATTTTCACAATGAGAAAGACCTGATCCTGGCCGCTCAGCAGACTTTTAAGCCGGCGGACCTGTTTGATTTGGAGGACATCCCCGCGCGCAATGTCCTGGCCGATGGGTTTGGCGTGCGCACCCTGGCGGACATGAGACGCTACCGCCACAAAGATGGCAGCATGCCCCGGCTGTTGATCCTGCCCGCCCGTTTTGCCATCCGCGCAACTGTAGAGACAACCGTGCCTGCACCAACTCCAACGCAGTAGCTAGTTAGGACAGGCTGTGCCCTCTCTCTCCACAGATCTTCACGCAAAATGATCCACTACCGACGTGGCGATTTACTTGCTTTCTTAGCAGCGGGCGGGGCTATTGGGGTCGCTTCGGATTTCATTCTTGCCCTGGCCAGCATGGAGCAGGCCATCAGCCATGCGCCAACGATCAGCAAGTAACTCAGAAGCATCCGGAAGGCTAGATAGACGCCCTCTGAGACGGACGTTGCCGTTTTGGGATCAAGCCTCCAGCTCATGATCCACCGGGGGACAACAACTCCCATGATGGAAGCCAATATCAAGACACCCCAAAAAGTCCGGTTCCTGAACATCCGAGCCCAACTGCGGAGCGCGGTGAATCCCTTGAGTCCCCGGTCTGCGCACAAGGAGGCAAAGGGAAGAAGCAAGGCAGGCAACACGATCCAGAGCAGGACGAAGAGAAATAAGCCGTAGAGATTCTGGACGCGAGCTTCGCTGACACTGCGGCGCAGCCATGCCGGGAACTCTGAACGCAGATAGCCGGGAAAAGAGTACTGGTAATTGTCGAGCCGATCAACGTGGATGAGCAGCCAATAGAAAACCGCCGCCAGAATCGCGAGCGGCAGCACATGCTTGAATGCCCTGAAAAATGCTGGTCTCAGCAGTGAAGTTTGACTGCGTTGCCGATCAAGATAATAGTTGAATGTGCCGCCATCTAGAATGAGCCAAACAACAGCAACCAAAGCTATCAACAGGAAACCCAATACCAATTGCCCGGAAGTTTCCCCCGTTCGGAGGAAGCCAACTGCACCGAGGGTTATCACGATCCCCCCAAAGAACTGCAAGGCCCACACTCGCCAGTTGGCGAGCGACGGGACGAAGACTTCCCGCAAGGAATCCCAACGTGGCAGTTTCACGGTTGTACCGGGCGTGGTTGTAGACCGTGCGGCTGTATCTGGGGTGGTTTTATCTGTCATGGTTTTACCTCCATGGTGGCGGCATCGGTAGTGGAGATGACCGAAGGTTGGTACATCGGTTGCACGGACGCAGGGCTGATGCGGAACTTGCCCGGATTGACGATCTTAAGCAGATAGACATATTCCTGGCGGCCGCTGAAGTAAGTCTGGAAAAATGCGGCGTGGTCATCATGGAATTCACGGCGGGTAAACCAGTAGCCCCACCATGGGGTCTTCTGCTTCAACTCATAGAGGGCATCTTTCTGGACGAATTCGGCCCCGGCCGGAATGGGGTCTTCAATCAGAAGATATTTCCAATCGCTGCCATTCACGCTCAGATGCACTGCGATCACATCCCCGGAGCGAACCTCGCCCTGGAGCGGCTGCAGGTCATAGATAATTTTTTCCTTTTCCTGCTGCGGCGCCAGGCGATAGTAATCGCGGGTGATGTTCAGGGAAAATTTATTGTTCTGGAAGAACTTCTTCTCGGTGGAGTAGTACTCGCCTCGCGCCGACCAGTACAGCCGCCCGGCGCCCGACTTTTCAATACGGATGGAATTGGCGCCGGAACGAAGTTGCTCTGCAGGCAGCAGCACATGCGGCAGCTCGCTTCGCAGCGAATCGGCGCGGGTGAAGTGGCGGGTCAGCACCTGCTTGTCATTTACGTAGACATTGGCGGTGAAGTCGGCGTCCAGTTCGTGGCTGATCTTCACGTATTCAAGCAATCCAAAGACGGCCATGGCAGTCTGCTTGGTGCTCAGCCAGAAATATCCGCCATCGCGATGGTTGACCAGCCAGAAGGCCGCCTTGGGCAGCAGCGGACTGTCAGGATGGGTGAGGCTCACCAGTCGCAGAGCGTAAGCAGTGGCTTCCGCCGAATCGTCTATATAAAACTCCAGGAAGGAGTCGTACTCGGAGGGCCAGTGCGCTTCGGATTCATCCACAATCGCCTGTTTTTCCAGCAGCGTTGCCGCTTCAGAGGCGCGACTGTCATTGGCCGCCAGCAACGCCAGACCCAGCATGGAGAGCCCCTGGGCGGTCATCTCGCTACGGTTCCTGTAGGCGGCATCCAGCATTTTGGCATCGGCGGCTTTGTTGGAAGCGAGCGCGTAGACGACATAGGCGCGCAGATCCGGCTTCATGCGCTTATAGATGTCGAGTTGCTTCTTGAGCCATTTCTGGCTGTTTTGCAGCGCGTCATCTTTTATGTCGTAGCCGGCGGCCTTGGCCTGGGCCAGCCCGCTTACCACGTAGGCAGTCATGAAGACGTGGCTTTCATCCTCTTTCCACCAGCCCCAGCCGCCATCCTCATGCTGGAAGTCATACAGGCGATCCAGTCCGGCATGGATTTTCTTCTCCAACTCCGGC
>Ga0066672_10000308_pt1 | contig 13721 bp, 10 predicted proteins | sample GraSoiAngelo_121_FD_62292 | JGI IMG/M metagenome (GOLD analysis project Ga0066672, IMG submission 62292) | Grasslands soil microbial communities from the Angelo Coastal Reserve, California, USA - 14_0919_12_20cm | ecosystem: Environmental > Terrestrial > Soil > Grasslands | place: USA...
TTGTTCGACTACGTCTTCCACGGTGATCACACCCGCCGTGGAACCGTACTCGTCCACCACCACCGCCAAGTGGCGCTTGCGCTCTTTGAATTCTTGCAGCAAGTCGGTGAGCACCTTGGTTTCGGGGATTACCAGCACATTGCGCATGATCCGGCTGATCTGCATTTTGGCGATGCGTTCGGCAATAGGATGATTCGCGTTTAAGGTGAGGCGCAGACGCATCCAGCGCATGAGGTCTTTGGAATAAAGTACACCGACGATGTGCTCGGTCCCGCGCTGCGGATCGTAGATGGGAATGCGGGAGTGCTGTTCCTCAACGATTCGGCCAAGCGCTTCGTCCAGGGTCAAGTCGCCGGGCAAGGCGAAAATGTCAGGGCGCGGCACCATGACTTCACGTACGGTGATGTTATCCAGTTCCAGCGCGTTGTGGATCATCTCTTCTTGCACGTGCGGGATTTGCCCGAACTGGCGGCTGGCGGTGACGATCAATTTCAGTTCGTCAGGCGAGTGCACTGCGCCACGGCGCACCTGGCGCGATCCAAAAAGCTTGAGCACGAAGCCGCCTGAACGGCGCATGAAATAAAGGAAGGGCCGGGCCACGGTGAGGAAGACATCCATGGGCGCGGCCACGGCCAGCGCGACGCGCTCCGAACGCTGCAGGGCGAGCGACTTGGGAACCAATTCGCCCAGGATCACGTGCAGGTAGGTGATCACCATGAATGCCAGCGCCGTACCGACGGCATGAGCATAGATGGCGACATGCGGAACCTGGCCAAGCCACGCCTCAACCATGCGCGCGCCTAGCGGTTCCCCGACCCAGCCCAGGGTCAAACTGGTCAGTGTGATGCCTAGCTGAACGCCGTTTACTACTTCATCCAGATGTTGATGAAGTTTCAGGACGGTACGCGCACCAATCCGGTGGGCATCGATGAGCTGCTGGATGCGGGTATCCCGCACGCTCACCAAGGCAAATTCGGCAGCGGCAAAGAAGGCATTGGCTGCGACCAGGAGCAGAATGAGGAAAACCCGGAGCAGCACAAAAGCTACCATGGATGGGTAATTCTAACATTCTAAAGAGGCTTCAGGTTGATAGTTATAGTTTGAACGAATTGCGGTTGCAGGCAGGTGCAAGATGCGCGATTCTATTAACACACGTCTTTCCTGCTTTCTTTTTTCCCCGGTAGAACGGTCTAAGTGACAGGCGAAGACTGCAACAGCCAACGCGCAAAAATGCGGGCGAGCAATCCGGAACAAAACAGGACGGACTTTCGTAACAACCATCGAGGCTAGCGGAAACATGACCTCAGGGCCGAAGGCAGGCGGGAGTCCGCAGCACGGAATTCATGTTTCATGTTTTTTGGCGGCAGGAGGCAGATGTGAACGGTAACGTTAACGGAAAAAAGAAGCGGCGCAAACGGATCATTATCATCAGCGTCGTCGTAGCAGCAATTTTGTTATGCGTCGGTGTGGTTTTCGCCTTTACTCACGGCGGCACCAAGATTGATCCCTCGAAGCTGGCGAAGGTGGAAAAGGGGGATTTGGCGAAGAGTGTAGTGGCTACCGGAAAGGTCGAGCCCATCACCAAGGTTGAGGTCAAATCCAAAGCCAGCGGCATCGTCAAGAAGCTCCTGGTACAGGCTGGCGACAAAGTGAAGAAAGGCCAATTGCTCGCCCAGTTGGACAAGGAAGAAATTCAAGCCCAGGTGGCGCAATCCCAGGCGGCTTTGCAAGCGGCGGAAGCAAGTCTGAAAGGATCGGAAGCGGATTACGAGCGCGCCAAGGTGGATGCCGAAGGTCCTGATGTTCCCTTGTTGAAGCGTGCCTACGAGCGCGCCATCGGTATGGCAAAGGAAGGTGTGGTTTCGACCTCCGCCCTTGAAGATGCGCAGAAGAACTACGAGCTTTCACTAAATAAACAGAACGTCTCCAAGGCACAACTTGTGGTTCTGAGAGCAAAGATTGGCCAGTCAGCGGCGCAAGTTTCGCAGGATCGCGCCAACCTTAAGCAACTTGAAGAACAGCTTGGTTATACCGACATTGAATCGCCAATCGATGGCGTTGTGCTTTCGCGCGACGTCGAAATGGGTGATGCGGTTAGTTCCATCCTCGTGCTCGGCTCCTCCGCAACTCTGGTCATGACCCTGGGTGACACCAGCGAAGTCTACGTAAAGGGGAAAGTGGACGAGAGCGACATCGGCAAGGTGTATCTCGGGCAGCCGGCGCGAATCAAGGTGGAATCGTTCAAGGACAAGACCTTCAACGGCAAAGTGACCAGGATTTCCCCCATGGGCGTGGAGAAGGACAACGTGACGACTTTCGAAGTGCGCGTGTCTATCAACAATCCTGGCGGCGAATTGAAGGCAGAGATGACGGCCAATGCCGAGATCATCCTGGAAGAACATAAGAGCGTGCTGCAGATTCCGGAAGGCGCCATCCTTTACGACAAGGACAAGAAGGCATCCGTTGAAATGCCAGATCCTAAGGCGAAGGATGGGAAGAAAAAAATGGCGGTCAATATCGGAATCTCCAACGGGGCGAAGACGGAAGTGGTGGGTGGACTGAAGGAAGGCGACCAGGTGGTATTGCAATAGAAGTCGGTTGGTTGTCCGGCTCCGTTCAAGGGCCCGGACCTGGCGGGGCACGGGTCGACAAACCCGTGCCCTAGCTTTTAGGCACTTTAAGTCTTAGATCATATGAACCTGATCGACAATTTTGCGGCAGACGTTCGCCAGCTTTCGGGCGCACAAGATGCGGATCTTAAGGAGGGCTCATGAAAAAACGAATCAGCGGTTCAGCGGTTGATCTACTTGTGATATTGACTGCGATTTGTATCACCGTACTGCCGGCGGCGGCTTCGTCGGTGCAGGGGACATTTCAACGCACGTTTCAAGTAAGCGGCCCAGTGGACCTGGAAGCGTTGACTCATTCCGGCGACATCACGGTTCAGAGCGGCCCCGCCGGAACAGTCACTGTCAGCGGGAAAATCCACGTTGGCGACAGGTGGTTCAATGGCGGCAGGAAGGCGGAAGTGGAAGAATTGGAGAAAAATCCACCGGTGCGGCAGACGGGGAACAGCATTCGGATTGATTACGTAAATGTCCGCGATATTTCGATCGATTATGAAATCACAGTTCCTGCCGAGGTTACAGTGCGGACGCACACCGGATCTGGAGATCAGAGACTCGAGGGATTGCGGGGGAAAATGGAGCTTGAAAGTGGGTCGGGTGATATGCGGCTGACAGATTTGACTGGCGACATACACACTCAGACCGGTTCAGGGAACGTCGAGTCGAAGAAAATCTCCGGGCCGTTTAAAGCCAGCGCCGGAAGCGGCGACATTCGCGTGCAAGAGAGCGGCAACGGCGATGTGGAGATTCGCACTGGTTCGGGAAATATTGACCTTAGCGGCGTGCATGGCGCTCTCAGAGCCGACGCGGGAAGCGGTGATATTTCGGCAGACGGTACGCCGGCCACCGGCTGGGAAATAAAAACCGGATCAGGGAACGTTACTTTGCGCGTGCCATCGGACTCTGGATTTGACCTCGATCTCTCCACCAGCTCTGGAACTATTGTGGTGGATCAGCCTGTCGTAATGACCGTGCAGGGCCGAGTGCAGGAGCCGCGGCGAAACGTCTCGGGTAAAGTCCACGGCGGCGGACCACCCTTGCGTGTACACACCGGGTCTGGGGATATTGAAATCCGTTGAGTGGAGGAACCAATGAGAGTCCAACCAATTGCCCGCCACTTCGCGGTGGCTTGTCTAGCAATGCTGATGTGCGTTCACGCGCTGCCTGCGTTTGCCGCACGGCTGGCGGTAAACGGCTCATTCCAACGAACCCTCAAAGTTACCGGAGCAGTAAATCTGGACGTCACCACCGGCTCAGGCAGCGTCGAGGTACGGAGGGGGAACTCGAACGAGGTCCGGGTGAACGCGCGCATTCATGCCAACGAGTGGTTTTTCGGCAATGCCGAGGAGAGGGTGCGGCGGATTGAGCAGAATCCTCCCATAGAACAGAACGGCAATACCATCCACATTGGCCGCATAAGTGATCCTGAGCTACGGCGTAACATTTCGATCAGCTACGAGCTCGAGGTGCCGGCTGATACCGAGTTGAGGTCGCATACCGGGTCGGGGAACCAGACGGTGGATGGAATTAAAGGTCCTCTCGATGTCAGCTCAGGCTCCGGCGGTCTCAAGATTACGAACCTCGGTGACAGAGTGCGCGCCGACGCTGGTTCCGGCGATATTGACATCGATCACGTGAAGGGCAATGTTAGGGCCAAGTCGGGCAGCGGCTCCATCCACGGATCCGATATTGCTGGAGGGTTTGAAGCTGATACTGGCAGCGGGCGCATTACCTTGGAGCAGACAGCTCCGGGCGCTGTCAATGTGCAAACTGGGTCGGGCGGTATGGAACTGAACGGCGTCCACGGATCACTGGAAGCCAAAGCGGGCAGTGGGACGATCCGCGCTCAGGGTGATCCCAGCGGGGCATGGACGGTGCGCTCCGGTTCCGGCAGCATTCGGTTGCGGCTGCCGCAGAATGCGGCTTTCGATTTGGACGCTCATACGGGATCGGGTTCAATTTCGGTCGCTCACCCGGTTACGGTGCAGGGGGCCGTAAACCGCAAGGAAGTTCACGGCAAAGTCCGCGGTGGTGGCGTCCCGGTCGAAGTGCAGACCGGTTCGGGGACAATCGACATCGAGTGATGAGTCTCTAGCTTTTCGCTTTGAGTCCAATCATGAGGGCGACGTATTTCTGCACGCGTCGATGGGTGTGATGGCCATCTTGTTTGTGATTCTTTCGCTCGTGGGCATCCTACTCTGGATTTTTTCTTGCCCTCAAAGGAGTGCGGCTTAACTCTATTGAAGCCTTGCACTACGAGTAGCGGAGTGGAAGTACTTTCTATGTTCGAGGCGATCGCCCGTACAGTGATGTCCGCTGCCGATTACAGCTTTCAAGGGATGTGAAACCCTCGAAGAAGGAGTTTAATAGCGGTGTGACGTTTCGAGGTCAACTCCTGTCTCGTGCAGGGGAATCGATCTTGTGAGTGGGTGTTTTGAGCAACTCACAGCCTCCCAACGCACCTTAAAAACTATGAACCAGAATATGAGACAGTTACTGAAATTATTGCTCGGAGCAGGACTTCTTCTAGTCGAACCCGGCCGGCGCGAAAAGGCTGCCGATAATATTAAAGATCGGGTCGATGACTGGACAGGCACTGCCAAAGAGAAATATGAGGATGCCATGGATCGGATGGAGCGGGTAACAGATGCCATTCGAGGCAGAGAGCGGTGGGGTTCCAAAGTCGGGACTTTCCTGGTGGGCGTAGGCGTGGGCGTTGGTGTAGGAATGCTGTTTGCACCGGCAGCCGGCGAAGAAACCCGCAATACTATCGCAGAACAGGCCAGCAACATCCGGGACAGAGTTTCCGAACAGGCCAGCAAAGTTCGTGACCGGGTTTCGGAACAGGCCAGCAACATAAAGGAAAAAGTGCGAGATACTGTGGGCCGAGAAAATGCTCCGGCCGGAAGTTCCGAGCGGATGCCTCGAACCGCATAAACCGCTGACCTTTCGCCCAGTTGACGATCAATTTGCACCCCGGGGATGCCCAGTTGTTCCACGGTCGCTCCCCGGGGCAAGTTGTTTGGCGCTACCCTAATTACCTCTGTGTCTTGACTTACCCTTCTTAGCGCGCTACCTTCGCCATTTCCCACAAATTTGCGACTGCACTGCGAGGAATCATTGGCCCATTCGCCCCTCATCACTCTTACCACCGATTTTGGAGTTAATGATCATTTTGTAGGTACGGTCAAGGGCGTGATCCTGGACTTGGTCCCCGACGCCAGGATCGTCGACATCTGCCATGCGGTGCAGGCATTCGACGTATTGGATGGAGCACTCACCATCTCGCAGGCTTATTCCTATTTTCCCTCGGGTACGGTTCACATGGTCATTGTTGACCCGGGAGTGGGAACGGCGCGACGGCCGATTCTGGCAACTGTGGAGCGTCACCATTTTGTGGCGCCCGATAATGGCGTGCTTTCGCTGATTTACGATCGTGAGGAGCGGCTTCTGGTGCGCCATGTCACTGCTGAGCATTATTTCCGGCAGCCGGTGAGTAACACATTCCACGCCCGCGATGTCTTTGCGCCGATCGCCGCGTATCTGGCAAAAGGCGTTGACCCTTCCCGCTTTGGCGATGAGATTACTGATTTCGTGCGCTTTTCCGCGCCCAAGCCCAAGTTATCGAATGACCATACTCTGCGCGGCGTGATTTTGAAAGTTGACCGCTTCGGCAATCTCATCACCAACATCACACCCCAGGACGCTCCCGCATTGTTCCAGCCTGAACCTGGCGCTTTCAAGATCGTGGTCGGCAAACGTGAGATCACGCAGATTCGCACCGCTTACGGGCAGGGCGCGCCCAACGAAGTCTTCGGCATTCTGGGCAGCATGGGATTCCTCGAGATCGCGGCCAATCGTGGCGCCGCGGCGCAGTTGTTAGGCGTCAACAAGGGGAGTGATGTGAGTGTGATTTTGGGAGAGGCGTCGGCGGCAACGAACGGTCAATAACTGCAGAGTTTGTGCCATACATTGTCCGAGCGAATTGCTCTAGTTGCTCGGGGGCGTTAAATACTTTTAGGTCGGGGATGGACGTAGTGCTCCATCTCACCCGTCCACTTCAGGAAACGCCATAAGTTAGCCCGTTCCCTCCACATGAATTCCCAGAACTCAAGGAAGCCAATCTGTTGCATCTTCACCCCGCAATAGGTCTCGATGCGCCATAGCAGATAAGGGCTGCGCCAGGGAGCCAGACGGTGTCCGCGGGTAGCATTCCAAAGAAAGCGAAGAGCGTAGCGCATGGAGGTTATGCCTAGTATAGTCTGCTGCCGAGTCATGTAAGCTGGCTCGATGCTGCCAATGGCGGAAGCACCGAAGCCCGCCGCAGGCCTACAGTTCGTACTTCTTCATCAAGTGGCGGAATGAACGGTAGGAGATTCCGAGTACGTCGGCGGCGCGGGTCTGCACGCCCTGGCATTGCTTCAAAGCTGATTGCAGCAGCGAGCGCTCGATGTCAGCGACATACTTTTCCATGTCCACGCCCTCGGGCAAGATCGCTCCGGATGCAGCAGGCGTGAGCGTGCCAGACCCGCCAGCGGCTGCAGCTGCGCCTTTCGCTTTGGGACGCTCTGCCGGCAACTCTACATGGAGTTCATTGGTCGTTTCCAGGGCTACGGCGCGCTCCACAGTATTTTCCAATTGGCGCACGTTACCCGGCCACTCATATCCACACAGGGATTCCAGCGATTCGGGTTGAACCCGCAAGATACTTTTTCCAGCCGCCGGGGCATACTTTTTCAGAAAATGATTCACCAACAGCGGAATGTCTTCCCGCCGGTCTCGCAGCGGCGGAACGCAAATGGGAATTACGCTGAGACGGTAGTAAAGGTCTTCACGAAAGGTATTTTCGGCGACTTGCCGGTCCAGATCGCGATTGGTTGCGGCGATCACGCGAACATCGATGCCGATTTCACTGGTTCCGCCAACCGGCCGCACCGAGCGCTCCTGGAGAACGCGAAGTAGTTTCACCTGCATGGCCAGCGTCATTTCGCTGATCTCGTCGAGGAAGATGGTCCCCCCGTCGGCCACTTCGAATAAACCGCGCCGGTTCTGATTGGCTCCGGTGAAAGCACCCTTGACGTATCCGAAGAGTTCGCTTTCGAGCAGGGTTTCGGGAAAGGCGCCACAGTTTACCGAGACGAAGGAGTCCGTGGCTCGTGGCGAACACACGTGCACCGCCCGCGCTACCAGTTCCTTACCGGTGCCACTCTCTCCGTAGACGAGGATAGTGCTGTTGGTGGAAGCCACGGTGCGGATCGTATGCTTGAGTTTCTCCATTGCCGGGCTGACACCAATAATGTTGTCCAGAGAATTGTGGGTTGCGGCATCGCGCCGCAGCGCAAAATTCTGTTTGCTGAGTGCGACCTTCTCCAGGGAACGGTTGATAGCAAGTTTGATCTCGTCTACCAGTCCAGGACTTTTGCGGATGTAATCCGCTGCCCCGCCGGCTTTGACTGCCTCAACCGCCGCTTCATAATCATCGACGGCAGTGATCAGGATTACAGCCGAATCCGGCGAGATCTGGTGGGCATAGCGCAGCACCTCGATGCCATCGATTTTGGGCATCTTGATGTCGGTGACGATCACGTCGTATAGGGCGCCGTCAATCTTCCGCTTGGCCGCTTCGCCCGAATTCACGGTTTCGACGCGATGATTTTCGCGGCACAGGGAAATATCCAGCAGCTCACAAATGGAACGTTCGTCGTCGCAGACCAGGATGTTAGCCATGGGCTTTGCCTCCGGCTGCTGCCGCGCTGGTAGCTGGAGAGGCATCGGATGCGTTGATGTTCACGGAATGCTGTGACGCGCCAGACTTCGCTTCAGGCCGTTCATCGACACCGATGCCGCGGAGTCTCACTACGAACGTGGTGCCCTGTCCGAGCTTGGAACGCGCCCACACTTTGCCATCGTGAGCCTGCACGATCTGATAGACGATCGCCAAGCCGAGGCCTGTTCCACCCTCAAACTGCGATTGAAAGGGCTCGAAGATCTTTTCTGTCTGCTGGGGGTGGATTCCAGGGCCGGTATCCGCGAAGTTGATTTGCCAGTCCTCGCCGGCAGGTTCCGCCGAGACGGTGAGGGTTCCGCCGCCTTTCATGGCCCGTACCGCGTTTTCACAGAAGTTCCAGAAGACTTGTTTAATTTTGTCGCCATCGGCCAGCGCCCATGCTTCTTTGACGTCCAAGCGGCGCTCGATGCGTATGCCGGTGTTTTCCGCAATCAGCCGATGTTCGAGAAGAGTGAGAGTATCTTCGAGCAGCGGCACTAGATTTACTTTGTCAAAGCGGTATTGTTTGCCGCGCGAGTAGGCGAGGAAGTCGGTAATGATGTTGTTCAGCCGCTCCGATTCGCGCGTCACGATCTGCAGCAACTGGCGATGCTCGTCGCTCAAAGCGGGGATTCCGGAGAGCATGCTTACCGAACCGGCAATCGAAGTGAGTGGATTGCGAATCTCGTGTGCGATCGCAGCCGCCAGGCGTCCCACGGCTGCCAGGCGGTCCTGCATACGCACTTCGCGTTCCAGGCGCCGGATCTCGGTAAGGTCGTCGAAGGTATAGACGAAGCCCAGAGTGCCGCGCTCGGGCACCGTCAACGCGGTAACCATGACCCGGAAGGTTTTGCGAAAACCATTGGGCGCACTGAAGCGAATTTCCGCGTGGGCCGGTTCAGCGCCGACATTGGGGAGCGGATCGAGGAACAGTGCTTTCACCGATTGGCCCCGCAAGTCGTTTTCGGACCGCTCCAACAGCTTCTGGGCTGCGGTATTGACGAGAGTTATGTGGCCATCTAAACCAGTCGTAATCAGCCCGCCGCTGACCGACTGAATGATGTTCTCGTGCAGGGCTTGCAGGTTCTCCAAGGCGCCGCTGGCACGTTTGAGCTGCACATCCACCTGGCGCAGCTTGGCGGTCAATAAACCGGCGAGATAAGCAATCGCCAGAAAGGCGAAGAGATTGATGAAAATGATGGCTTGAAGCGACTTCAGTCTGGGATGTGTGGTCGAATAGGAAGGAATCACGCCGTAGTAGTTCAATTCCAGAATGGCGCCGTAAAGAATGAAAGCTCCCGCCGCCACCATATATGCCCAGCCGCGGGGCAGCAGAATGCAGGCCACGATGATGACCAGTGGATAAAGAAAATTCAGTGAGCTATCGACGCCCCCGGTTACATGAACCACCAGGGTAACCATAGCGAGATCGGTGAGCACCTGTAACAGAGCCTGTACCCGATGCTCCTGCCAGAAGGAAAGCAGCAAAACGTAGAATAGCGAGAAGGTGTACCACAGGAGCAGAGCGCTGACGAAAAGCCACAGAGGCAGTGCGGTAGGCGTGAACTGGGCCACCGCAAGCTCAATTCCCAACAAAAAGGTCAGGATGATGATGCGGACTTTGACCAGCCACGCCAGCCAGTTCCGTTCATCGAACATCGATTGCATGTGTATTCCAGCTTCCCGTGCCCTTTACGGTCCATTCACAGAGGGATGAAGACAACCCTTCACTCCCGCGACCGCGTAGTTTTTTTGAGTGCGAAGGAAAGGCCGTGACAGATAAATCCGCACGGCCTGTTCTTCTGCAAGTTTGTGTTATCCCGCCAGTTTCGCGATCATCGAGAACAGCGGCATATAGAGCGAGATCACGATGCCACCGATGCTGACACCCAGCAGGCCGATGATGATCGGCTCCAACATGGCCAACATGTCCCTGGTGGCGGAGTCGACTTCGTCCTCGTAGAAGTCGGCGATCTTCTGCAGCATGGAATCCATGGCGCCGGTGGCTTCACCGACACCGATCATCTGCGTCACCATGTTAGGAAAGACGCCACATTCTTTTAGCGGATCAACGATGGTGCGGCCTTCTTCAATGGCCTTGCGCACCTTCATCAAGGCTTCTTCGAGCACCGCATTTCCGGAAGTCTTGGCGGTGATGGCCAAGCCTTCCAGGATGGGCACGCCCGAGGTGATCAGGGTGCCAAGCGTCCTCGTAAAACGAGCCACGGCAATTTTGCGTAGCAGCAGCCCTAGCACTGGCAGCTTCAGAAGTACGTAGTCGAAGTAGTAGCGACCCTTGGGGTGTTTGCGCAATTGCTTGACCCCGAAGACCATCCCGACGCCGCCCACGATAAAGAACCACCAGAACTGGCCGACGAACGCGCTGAGCCCGATGACGATGCGCGTCGGCAACGGCAGTGCGACGCCCAGGCCGACGAACAGGTTGGCGAAGATTGGCACCACCCACTTCAGCAGTGCGCCCACAACCAGCACGGCGATGGACACCACCGCCACTGGATAGATCAACGCTGACTTGACAGCCGAACGCAGCTTGACGGCTTTTTCGACATACTGCGCCAGACGCTGCAGGATGATGTCGAGAATACCGCCGGTTTCGCCGGCCTCCATCATGTTGGTGGTCAGGTCATCGAAGATCTTCGGGTATTGGCGCATGGCGTTGGCCAGCGTGGCCCCGCCTTCCACCGTGGTCCGAACCCCCGTCAGGGTCTTCTGGAATGACTGGTTTTCCTGGTTGGCCGCTAGGATTTCCAAGCACTGCACCAGGGGAAGACCGGCATCGATCATGACCGAGAACTGCCGGAAAAAGATGGCAATGTCCTTTGTCTTGACCGACGCCGTGCCAAAGGTAGGCATAGAGAATTCTTTTCCCTTCTGCCTGATGTTGCCCGCAGTGATCCGCTCACGGCGCAATTGGGTCGCCAGAACTTCTTTGTTGGCTGCCACTCGCTCCCCGGAAACTTTCTCACCGGATGCGTTCTTGCCTGAAAATGTAAAAACTGGCATGGTAAATCTCTCCTCGCTTAACTGCCTTTCGGCGTCTTACTCATGTGCCCGGTCTTCCACTTGCCTCTCCCATTCCAGCTCGTAGCAGCCAGAACAGGCCAAATTAATGACTCGACTCACCGTTTTCCTGGCGCTGCCGCTTTGGCCGCCACCGCGGCATTATTACCCCGGTTCAGGCCAGCACCGCGTGCGATCATTTCCTGTAGCTCGTCCTGGTTGCTGGAGCGCGCGATGGCCACTTCCAGCGTGATTTGCTTCTGGAAGTACGCGGTAGCCAGCGCCTGATTGAACGTCTGCATACCAAACTTGTCCTGACCGGACTGCATTGCCGAATAAATCTGGTGGATCTTGTCCTCGCGAATCAGGTTGCGGATGGCAGCGTTAGGTACCATGATTTCCATGCACATGGCCCGCCCTTTGTTGTCGGGTTTCTGCAGCAGGCTTTGGCAAAGAATGCCTTCCAGCACCAGCGACAATTGGGCTCGAATCTGCGGCTGCTGATGTGCCGGAAAGACGTCAATAATTCGGTTGATGGTGGACGATGCCGAATTGGTGTGCAATGTGCCGAAGGTCAAGTGGCCGGTTTCAGCGATGCGCAATGCGGACTCGATGGTCTCCAGATCGCGCATTTCACCGATCAGCACCACGTCCGGATCTTCACGAAGCGCAGCCCGCAAAGCGTCGCTAAAGCTCTTGGTATCGGCATGCAACTCGCGCTGGTTGACCACGCAGTTCTTGTTCATGTGCACAAATTCGATAGGGTCTTCGATGGTCAGAATGTGGTCGTGCCGCTCGGTGTTTATCTTGTCGATCATGGCGGCCAGAGTCGTCGACTTTCCTGAGCCGGTCGGTCCCGTCACCAGCACCAGCCCGCGCGGCTTATCGCACAACTTGCTGACGATGGCCGGCAACCCGAGTTGGTTGAATGACTTGATTTCAAACGGAATGAGACGGAACACTGCCGCCGTGGCGCCGCGCTGGTTAAATAGGTTGGCGCGAAATCGTGCCAGGCCTTTCAAGCCGAAGGAAAAGTCCAACTCCAGATTTTCTTCAAAGCGATGCTTCTGCGAATCGGTCATGACGCTGTAGGAAAGTTGCTTGGTCTCGGCGGGCGTCAATTGCGGCAAGTCCAATGGAACCAGATGTCCGTGTACGCGCACCTGCGGTGGCGAGTTGGTGGTGATGTGAAGGTCGCTGCCTTGCATCTCCAACATGCGTTTCAAAAGATCGCTGAGTGAAAGCGACATAGTTTCTGTTCCCTTTCCTTGCCTAGAATCGTTAGTGAATCGTTTCGCGGGCCACTTCTTCAAGCGTGGTCATTCCCGCCGCAACCTTGATGAGTCCGCTGCGCCGCAGAGTGATCATGCCGCGCTCGATGGCTTTCTTCTTCAGCTCAATTGCGGATGCACCCACCAGAACCAGTTCCCTGATTTCGTCATCCACTTCCATGACTTCGTACAAACCAGTACGGCCCTTGTAGCCGGTGTTGCTGCAAGTACCGCAGCCTTTGCCTTTCTGGATCTTTACCGTCTTCGCTTCTTCGGGCCCGTAGCCTTCGTCGAGCAACGTCTGATAAGGCACGTCCACCGTCTCGATGCACTCCCGGCAGATGCGGCGTACCAGGCGCTGCGCACAAATCAGGTGTACGGAGGTCGCCACCAGGAAGGGCTCGATGCCCATGTTCATGAGTCGCGTGATGGTCTCGGGGGCGCCGTTGGTATGCAGCGTGGACAGCACCAGGTGGCCGGTGAGAGCTGCCTTGATGGCGATCTCTGCGGTTTCAAAATCGCGAATTTCGCCGACCAGGATGATGTTTGGATCCTGCCGCAGGAAAGCGCGAAGCGCGGCGGCGAAGTTCAATCCGATTTGCTCCTTCATCTGCACCTGGTTGACCCCAGCCAACTGGAATTCGACTGGGTCTTCGGCAGTCATGATGTTTGTATCCGGCGTGTTCAATCGCGCGATCGAGGAATACAGCGTATTGGTCTTGCCTGATCCGGTTGGCCCCGTGACCAACACCATGCCGTAGGGCTTGAGAATGGCTTTTTCGAACTTGACCAGCGATTCCGACTCGAAACCCAGCTTGGTCATGTCCAGGCGCAGGTTTTCTTTGTCCAGCAAGCGGAGCACGATCTTTTCTCCCCACAGAGTAGGAAGCGTGCTGACGCGGAAATCGAGTTGTTTCTTCCGCCCGCCGATGTTCATCTTCAGCATGATGCGGCCGTCTTGCGGCAAACGCTTTTCGCTGATGTCCAATTTCGACATGATTTTCACGCGGGAAATGATCGCGTCTTTAAGCTTCA
>Ga0066672_10000311_pt1 | contig 13710 bp, 26 predicted proteins | sample GraSoiAngelo_121_FD_62292 | JGI IMG/M metagenome (GOLD analysis project Ga0066672, IMG submission 62292) | Grasslands soil microbial communities from the Angelo Coastal Reserve, California, USA - 14_0919_12_20cm | ecosystem: Environmental > Terrestrial > Soil > Grasslands | place: USA...
GTTCTAATGCCTACACTGGCCAAGGTTGATGCTGATAAGATCCGCTCGGAGATTCAAGCCATTGCTGGTGAACTTGAGCGTACTCGCATGGAAGCGGAAACCAAAATCGTGCGCTTGGCCAACTTAGTCTACGAAGTTCAGCGCCACCAACTCTTCCGCCAGTGGAATGACGCGGCTACAGGGAAACCGTTCACCACCTTCGACACTTGGATTAAAGCTGAAGTCAAGCAGTCCAAGGTGCAAGTCTATCGGCTGATCGGGGTGCGCGAGCACTTAAAGGATGTCCCAGATGAGACGTTAGAGAAGCTGGGCAACTCGAAATGCTTTGAGTTGGCAAGGGTTGCGAAATCAAAGCCAAGTTTTGTGCCGCGCTTGCTCAAGGAACTGGAGAAGCGGCCTGACATGCCAGTGTATGAATTGCAACAAAGAGTGAGTTCAATGCTGAGCGATGGGCGATATGACTCTAAGGCTTACGAAAGATATACCTTCGCAGTCAGGGTAGAGGATGTTCCGTTTGTGGAGAAGGCACTTTTGGTGGAGAATTCGATAGAGCCTGTGACTCACTTTGACTCGGATAGCGGGCGTGGTAGTTTGCTCGTAGCAATTTGTCAGGATTTCATCACGGATGAGCATAACCGCAAGAGGCTGGCGCAGTTAGAAGAAGCAGGGGCTTTTGGAAAGAACGCAGCTTTTAAAATTCAAGACGAATAGGGAGGGCACGATGAGGTTAAGTGAGGCTGGAATGCTGGGGGCGGCGCTGTTCCCAAGTGTTTATGGTGAAATAGCCACTGCCCATGGCAGGTGTTTTCTTGGGAGTGCGTTGCCAGAAGTACCAGTAGAAGCAAGCAGCATGCGGTTCTCGAACGCATTGCAGACTAAGTGGCCTTGGGTTAGAACGCTTCGCAAGTATCCATGTGGATGCGTGCCGGGCGAAGATGTGGTAGCAGCAGTAATTGCCCATGTGTTTGATCGCCACGTGGCGGCTGGTGAGTGGACACGCGAGCAACTCGCGGACTGGATACGCCAAATTGAACCCCCCGAACCAAGCGAGGCCGTGGCCGAGGAAGTGCCAATTGGTACAGCCGTCACAACGCATCCTTAGCAACGAGGAGTACGGGCGGTTGCGCTTGGTCACTTGGGCTAAGCAGGCAGGCCGATGCGCCTGCTGTCCACGGTCACTACCACTAGGTGGTGGAGAGCTTCATCACCTACACGGCAGAGGCATGGGAGGCCGTGGATTTAGGGACGATGCGCAGGTGGAGTTAGTTTGTAGTCGCTGTCATCCGAAGGCTGATAAACTTAGAAATTCAAAATTTAAGGTACGCTAGCAAGCAAAGGTCTTGACGTGGTGGGGCATGAAGAGGCATAATGGGGCAGGAGGTAGTAAGCATATGCCAGTGCCCCTTGAACGAAGTGAAATTTCACAGCATGAGGTGCGGGTTTATCAGTTACTCTCCACTCATTCTGAGAGATGGTTCACCAATGCCCAGCTTGCAACTGAGCTTTCCATGTCCACGCGGACCATTCGCCTTCACACACTGCGTTTTGTTCGTCTTGGATTGGTAGATCAAGCTGAGGTTTTCCCAGCGCATAGGTACCGCTGGTCAGAGAAGTCAGATAAACGGAACATTGCCTACATGCAAAGGCTCAAACAAGCAGTAGAGGTTTTTGCTTCTTCGTCGTAAGCTTCACTAGGTTTTGTGGTGTGGTATGGACAAAAATTGCCAGAAGCGCATTAACCAATCGCTGGCCACGTTAGAGAAGACCTTTGGCGCTGGCGTGGCCATGCAATTGGGAAATATTAAGCCGCAAGAGGTGCGTGTTTTCTCTACTGGGTCATTGGGTCTCGACCACGCAATTGGCGTGGGCGGAATCCCGAGGGGACGTATAACGGAGATGTTTGGACCGGAATCGGCCGGGAAGACGACCTTGGCGCTCGGAGTTATTGCCCAAGCACAACGCGAGAGTGAAGCGGCTGTACTGATTGACTTGGAGAATTCTTTCAGCCCACAGTATGCGACAAATCTGGGGGTGAATGTCAGAGAGTTAGTTATTGCGCAATCTTCTTACGCTGAGGAAGCTTTAACTGTTTGCGAAGAATTTCTGAACTCGTCTGCGGTAGGTGTCATCGTTGTAGATTCTGTTGCTATGTTGACTCCTAGAGCTGAGTTGGAAGGTGAGATCGGTGACGCGAACATTGGGATTCAGGCGCGGCTGATGGCGCAAGTGCTACGGAAGGTTTCTACGATTGTGCGGAAGTCCGAAGTGGCGCTGATTTTCATCAACCAATTGCGCGAGAAGATCGGTACGATGGGATTCGGTGAGATGACGACCACACCTGGCGGTAGGGCGCTGCGTCATATGGCTTCACTTCGATTGGACATTCGACGGATAGCTCAGTTAAAAAATGGTGATCGTGTCGTGGGTTCTCGTCTTCGGATTAAGGTTGCAAAGAACAAGATGGCGGCCCCTTTTGAACAGGTTGAGGTGGATTTTCTGTTTGGCGAGGGTATCTCGCGTGAGGCAGAGATACTCGACTTAGGCGAGACCACAGGGGTCATCACCAAAACAGGGGCGAGTTATTCGCTCAACGGCACGCGACTAGCGCATGGCCGTGAGGCAGCGAGGGTTCATTTGCAGCAAAATCCAGAACTGTTCGAGCAGATCAGATTACAGGTGCGAACTGCACTTTTTGGAGGGCAGCGATGAAGTTGAAGTTTACAGAGGCGGCGTTGTTGGGGAGTACGCTGATTGAGGGGTCTAGAGGTCACACGGTAGAGTTGAGTGGTGCGGGGTGTTATCTTGGTATGGCGCTTGAAGCTATTGGGCGTCGAACTAAAAAGGATGACGCGAATTACGTCAGATTGAGGAAGGAATGGCCATGGCTGTGGTCGAATTGCATCAACTTCTTCCTACCTTACATGCAGATTTACGAGACTTATGATGTGGAAGGTTTTGCCGCTGCCCACGCGCTGGCCCAGAAGCTTGAGGAGCAATACGACAAGCAGGAAGTTCCCGAGCGCGAGTGCCAATTGGTACAAAGGTGAGTAACTTTGGCGCTGAGTTTGTCTATGACAGATCCACGTTTGCCTGTGGTGATTGGGGTCGCCACGATCTTTGCTTAGGCTGGGCCATGGAGGCAGAAGGGATGCTGTCGCCAGCGGCTTTCACGCCCGAGCGACGGTATGTGTATTGTAACTGCTCTTGCCATCGCCGCGACGAGGAGGAAGGATGACGAAAACAGGTTTGCTTACGTGCGTGATTGTTGTGCTAATTGTCTCAGTGGGCTGCGGGAAGAAGAAGGAAACACCCGCTCATGTAACGGCTATACCAACTCCCACAATCGTTGAACCGGAGAATCTAACTAGGCTACGTCTCAAAGCCCATGCCATGGGACTGCATTGGACCGTGCATTGCGATGTTACAGAACCAGATGGGTCTAGGTATTCTTTCGTAGGTGTGGCAGCTCCTAAAGGAGTAGACTGGTGGACAGTGCCTCATTGGAGTGTATGGGCTCCAACTCAAAATCAGGCTATAGATCGTCTCTATGAATCACTGTTATATTTGCCAAACGGCTATCCGCCCGTGAAAGTTGAACATCCAACAGGCCCAGAGAAGCGTAAAGTTTGTCCACCAGAACTTGCTGGCGAGTAAGGTTGAGCTATGACCGAACTTGACCGCGTCTGCGAACAACTGAAGGCAGTGGCAGCCAAGTTATACGCACACAGCATGAGTACCTTCGCAGCTTTAGACACGCTGGATGACAAGCGAGCATTCACCTTCGAGGAGTGGCGCACTTACCTGAAGGCGCTAAAGCTTGCGCCCGCGATACGTACCACAGTGACGTGGCACGACGAACAGAGTGTGCTGATGCCTCACGCGAATTCCAAGTTTCTCGACTGGTTGAGGTCAAAGGGCAACGGGAAGTAGGGGCCATACAGAAGAGCAGCAATGACCATCAGAGGCTTTTAAAAGCAGATGATTGCTTCCGTCAAGGGCTGGAGTACTTGAGGGATTGTGAGCATTCGGAGAAGAGTTTGCCGCTGATTGCTGCGACGCGGCGGTTAAGGGAGCAACTGGCCAAGGCCATTGAGGATGGGTTGCCTCGCACGCCGGGGGCAGAGACGAAATGAGTCCTCATGTTTTTTTGGGTGTCGATGTCGGCGTGACTGGTGCGCTTGCTGTGTTGTGCGACGCGCCCATGCGCATCATCGTCTCGATGCCCTTGGGGATGCAAGACGTGGATGTATGCCCGTATGCCGTATTCGATACGCCAGTAGCCCGTGTGCAAGGGGCGAAGAAGACCCGGACAGAATACCAACCCGCCATGATGGCCGCGTTACTCAGGAATTTTGTAGGGGCACGATGCACGGCGGCGCTGGAGTTAGTTCACTCCATGAAAGGTCAAGGCGTTGTCTCGACATTCGGTTTTGGGCGCGGGCTTGGCTTATGGGAGGGCATTCTGGCCGCGCTGCGGATACCCTACCAACTCATCCCGCCGCAACGATGGAAAGCTGCTATGCTGCACGGGATGGGCAAGGAGAAAGACGCTAGCCGAATCGCGGCCCAGAGGCTTTTCCCAAACGCGGATTTGAGCCTTCGTAAACATCATGGTAGGGCCGAAGCTTTACTTCTAGCCGAGTTCTTGCGACGTCTGGAATCCATGAACCCGAAGTATGTTGTATCAATTGGGACAGACGCGGTTACTACGAAGGGACAATGAGGAGGGTAACGTGAGTTTGCCTACGAAAGAACGCCTGGCGCAAGTGCTTCATGCAGAGGGACTTTTCGACATGGAACGTGCTGCGCGTGAAGGTAGGTTCGATGACTACGAGAGTGAATCTGCAACCCCGATTAGTGACCTTATTCGGGCGTTGGAAGCTGCTGGGAAACGCGACCTCGCCAAGCGGGCTAGAAATGGTGAATGGGATGGCACACGCGAGGAGGGCGAAAGTTGGTTAAAGGGGCGCAACCCCAGACTTCAGTCTGGGTAAGCGAGAAGTTTGTGGTTAAGACTTATAAATACCGATTGGTGCCAACCCGCAAGCAACAGGCTATGTTACAGCACACGCTTGATTTGTGCCGCAATCTTTACAACTGTGCTTTGGAGCAGCGGCGGATGCATCCGCCGAACTGACCTCACCCAAGCTGAGTTTGACCAGCTAGTGAGGGGAGAGGATAAGAGGATGCAAGGCGGCATGGCCAAGCGTTCGGCATCGTGGTAGGATCGAATCATCAAGGAGAATTATCGTGAAAGTAGCTCACCTACAAACCTGTCCCACCTGTCGAGCGGAGGGTAAACAGAACCGTTTATTTGGGGAATTCGGGCAAGAAGCCGTGGCTTGTGACGCGGGGCACCAGTTTGCCTCCCTTGCCTCGGCTGGAAACCCCTTCACAGTGCCCACGAAGGCTCCGACAGTGGCACGCGTTGGGGCACAGGAGCCTCCAGAACGATTTGTCAAGGAACCCCCTACCCGAGGGCCTAGCCCGCCGCCTGCGGCTGTCCTAGCGCCTGCCGTGAAGGAATCGTGGGTGCATCCTGAGCCTGCCCAGACTTGGAAGGGTGACATGGCCAGTTTGGTAGAGTCGTCTGTACCAATTGGCACAACGACTGCGACAGAGTCTTCCACTACAGGTTCCACTACGTTTGTGCCCGCGCCGGAACTGGACACGCGGCGGCTGCCTGAGCCACGGATTATCCCTGGGGGTGATGTTTTGCATACCTGTCGGCTTTCTGAACGACACGCACAGGATATCGCCTCGGAAGCTTCCGCGCAGGGGATGACATTCTCGCAGTACTTTCAGAGCCGATTGGAGTGGCTGCTGGACTCAGGGTGGATGGGGTCGCCTGTCGCGCCACCGAAGAAATAATGCTTTTACTTAGAATCATAGGCGCAGTAATTGTCTGCTCTGCAGGCTTTGCTGGCCTTGTGGAAGCAATCCGTAAGGAAGAGGGACTAAGTGGTGCATGTTGGAGGGAGGGACTTGTTTTTGCTGCGATATTTGGGTTGGGGCTTTATCTGATTGGGGAGGCTATGCTGAAGGCGCTACCGAAGGGTGGGCCATAGGAGGGCAAGATGCGTTTCCAAGTCACGGCAGAGGATATTTCGCTTGGAGTAAAAGGTAACGCTTGGGAGTGCCCAGTTGCTAGGGCGATTCGGCGTAAGAGTACTCCTGAGCTTCGTTCCTGCGTCAGGGTGGATTATTCTGAAGCAGGCGTTTCGACCTTGGTACTATTTGAAGCAAAGGGATCACAGCCGCGAAGGGGATTAGTTCTACCTGGGTGCGTGGATATCTTCGCTAGGAGATTTGACGCTGGCCTTCCAGTGGAACCCTTCGAGTTTGACCTTGCAGGGCCGTGGGATGTTGTGCCTGAGCCTGTTGAGGAACTTGAAATGGAACTGGTAGGTGTGTAGTGACCACGACTAGGCGTGGTTTTCTAGGGTTTTTAGGACTCGCTCCGCTCTTAGGTTTAGGCATCGGGAAAAGTGAGAAGCCCCAGGCATCGGGATGGGGGACGAGGGTTGAACCGAAAGATGCTTATGCACCAGAAATGCTCCGAGAGGTTCTTGATTGGTTAGAGGAGTCGGAACACGTAACGCCTGATTGGTTACGACCATCGCGAATGTTGAAGATGAGGCGGTCTCATTGGTTGGTACTGTACAAACGCAAAGACTGATTTTTCTCTTGCGCACGCGTCCAGTAAGTGCTTACGCTGTGGGCTGATGCCCAAGTCTCCGCAGACCCTCGATCCCCCGCCTGAGTCCCATCGAAGGAACGGCTCCGCTATACTGTCTCTCGTGCAAGGGCTGGGAGGTAAGGCGGGCCGTGGGCTGGCCACGTTTGAAGACTATGAGCGAATGGTCAAAAACCGCCCGCCAAAATTCTCCAGTGCTCAGGTAAATTACCGTCTGGCTAAAGGGGAAGAACGATGTGGGACATGCATCCATATGTTCCAACAAATTGCTGGTGAACGCAGGACTACGTGTGAAATACTGAGAACATCTGATGAGCAGATTGACGCCATGTCAGTTTGCGATTTCACTACAGCAAACGGGCGTGATTACCCGCTGTTGGGAGACAGAAAAAACGCTTCATCCAAGGAGGGCAAAAATGGATAAGATGACCAATACCCTGTTGACCGAAATGTTTGAGGAGTACTGGAAGACAGGGGGTGTCCTATATAGTCGGAACTGTGCTGAGCAAGCCTTCCAAGCAGGGTTTATGAAGGCCATGAAATTGGCACGGGAGTATCTCGGTACTGACTCTAAGAGTTTCGCGCCAACCTTCAAAGCACAAGGCAGGGGGAAAGGAGACCCCATGAACCGTTACGAATTCAGGGAGCGCCGCAAGCGCCACCGTAAGTAGTAGGTAAAGGGTTGCTCGTTGGATCTCCCCTAACCAAATGATCCAACCAGGGGCGATTTTCTTAAGGGAGGGATCGCCCCTGTTTTTTTTGTAAGGGCATTGATGGCACAAGTGAGTATTTGTCATCCTGAGAGGCGGCACAAAGGCAAGGGCCTCTGCCACCGTTGTTGGTGGAAAGAATATCGAAAGAGACCGATTATTTACAGACAGCGAAGACCGTATATTATTTAGTTTTACCAGCGATGATCGAATGCCTTGAGACGCACAAGTCGCCTCATTTCTTTTTGGAATGGTCGTCCATGGCCGAAGGATTTCTCCCTGAGTTTTACGTGGCACAATTCGTGCAGAATCACCATCTCCACGCAAGGTTTACAGTCTTGGAAGCGCGGCGAGATTAAAATATGAATCTGCTCGCCCTCACCCTCGTAATTAGTGAAATACGTGGCGGCGAGTTCCCCCAAGGTCTCAATCGTCCCATCCCAAGAGACCGTGACGTTGGCCTCAGGCAACTTGCCCCCGAAATACTCTCGGTTCAGTTCCTTGTAGGTTTCGAGCAGCGAAGGATCATCGTCGTCCGCGACGTGAGGGACTGGCCACCGTTGCGCCATAACAGGCATGGCCAGCAACAGGAAAAGTAACAATTGGTACAAGCTACCGTACTCTCGTATCCGTATACGCATTCCACTTGGCGTTCAGTTGCGCCGCTAGATGAAGTTCCTCCCAAGCGCTGTACAATGGACGAGGAGTGGGTTTCCGTAAGGGATAGATCGGGCCAGTCAACCCTTCCTCCTCCACACATTTGGAGCAAGTTGTGCGCCCGCCCCTTTCGTACTCTGCTGGCTTGCGACAAAAGAAACAGGCCGGTGGGCCTGACAACCTCTGCAGGATTCGCCTCATGTGGCACACTCCTTTGTAGATTCCGTAATGACTGGGCAACTACAGCACAAAACCCTATCTGGCTTGTCCCCTGGCACCCATGCTAACCACCTCAAACCATCGCTGCCCCGCGCTGTAACTACGAATCCACCCGCCACCGTGGTATTCCACAACTCGTAGAGATATTGGCAATGCGAACAGGTTTCAGCAGCTAGGGGTGGGGATTCGACATTGACCACGAGAAGCAGGCGCTCAACGTCTGCCATGAGATTTCTCCACAACCCAGCCGTGGGCCTTCAGAATCTCTGGGGCACGGTGCCCCATAAAGTTATCTATCGCTTTCAGAGCTTCTTTGCGGGTAGCGCCGACCGGAAGGGGAATGCGAGCGTCAAACCAAGTCTCGTCTGCGTAGGTGATCGTGCAGGTAACGGACCAGCCATCGTGAAGCGGGCCAGAGATTTTAAGCTGTGTCGTGATCGGGGTGGCCTTGCATTCAGTCAGTGGTGGGGGCGGCGGACGGGACGGGGCAACAATGTTCCTAGCGGTTTCTTGGGCGGGGGCCGAAACGACGAAGAGAGAAAAAACGAGAATGATTAGACTTCTCGTCATCCCTCCCAGTTCACCACACGACGTGCCAAACAAGTTTGCCTGCTTTGGCAACCATCTTGGTAGGGGGCTTTAGGACTTTCTTCCCCATCCTCCCACTGGCACGAATTACACCCGCCTGGGCCAAAGCCGCTGAAAACAGGACGAGTACTAGAACCACTCCAATGCGCCTCATCTTAGGGCACCTCTCCATTCTATTTTGCGTAATACACTGTCGGGGTTGTCAAGAGGAACTTTCCCTTGTTTCTCCCGTTTTAACAGAACAATGAGGTCATAGCGAGATACCCATTGGCCCCAACGCATCAGCAACGAGCGAGGGGAAATTGCTAGCGTCTTTCTACCTTTTAGCACCTTGGCTGGAACGATGAGCCAAATGCTCCAATATAAGCCGAGTATTTTCACTGGCGGTAAGCACAATAAAAATATATCTACTTGCTCAGAAAGCTTATTGTGCCTATGAAGATTGAATGACCAGAATCTGGTCATTCCAAGCGACTTACCACGCCGCACATATAGTCGGGATGCCCCAGCAACTTTAACCTCGCAACGAACAACCAAATCTACAAGCAGATCATAAGGCCAGTTGTAGGGCATTGTTTGCACCTGATGGCCACGGCGAAGCAAGGTTGCACGAATCGCATTTAGTGCCTTATCGTGCATAACTTGGCGGTAAGTCTTCATAGTGGCTTCCTCATCCTCAGTCGTTCTCGATCCCAATACGGCGACCCACATTTCGGGCATTTGATTGGGACTCCCGTTGTGCGCGGGTGCCATTCGTGACCACACCGCTTGCACTGCCACGTCGGTAGTTTCATTATCTACCCCTCCGAGGAATGCTACCATGATGGTGTAACTGTTGACAAGGGGAAAGACCCAAGACCCCCTTTGCCTGCTCGGTTTGCCGCGCAAAGATAGGGCTTGACTTTAACAGCAAGCGGGTTTAGACTGATAAGGAAATGAGCAACCAAATAGTCAGTCGTGAGTGGTGCAGGCATTTATTGGTTTGTGACTACTGCCGTTCCACATTAATATATGATAAATGCCGCACCCCCCCCCCATTTACAAAGCGCGATGCAGACGAGACGTTGCCAGACGCCACGGCCACACTTAACAGCACCAGACCACCACCTGACATAGCGGCTATACCGGACAGCACCTTACAGAGACCCGACCGAGCGGCAAAACACGACAACACACGACATTACACAGCGGCAGCACAGAACAGCACACAACAACACTCAGCGGCACAACGCAACAGCACGGCACTTGACCCTACAGGACGGCGATACATGACTTGACAGGACGCGACCTATACGAGACCGAACACGACATAGCGGCGGGACGAAACTGGACGAAACCACACACCACTTAGCGGCCAAACTTAAAAGGAGGAAACAGATGTCAGATGAGATTAGCACGGTTTCAGACATGCTTCGCGCGCTCGAAAAAACGATCAAAGCACTTGAGGAAGGGAAACTTAGCGAAAGTGTGGCCCGCGTCATCCTACGGGCGCGGGCACTCCAGCTAAAGACCGCAGAACTTAACCTTCAAGCTGCGAGGATGCTGAAAGGCAAACAGTCGCCTGAGTATGACTTGCGACTGCTCCCAGGCAAGAAACTTGACGCTGCCTAACATTGCGGCAAGACTTAACTTGACATTACCTGACGCAGCGGCATGACTGGACACAACGGAACTTTTCGTGACGACACAGCACGGCAACACATGACCTCACAAAAAAACAGAGCGGCGGTACATCACAGGACGTAACAAAACATAACGGCGTCACAAAACACGACGTGACAAAGCGGCAACACAAAACACCACATGACAAAGCGGCGACACTCGACACAACAGAACCAAACGAAGCGGCGGCACGTGACACAACAAAACCAAACAGCACGGAGCGGCACCTCAAAACCTGACGAGACGCAGCGGCACGATGCAACGCAACAAGACCTGACGGAGCGGCATTACCAAACAGCACGCGACTCTACGCTACCAAGCGGCACAACTCGACAACCACAAGACCGGACCCAACATGACGAAGCGGCAAAACTAAAAAAGGAGAAAAACCCAACAATGCACTATACGTTGCAACTTAAGGATTTCCAAGAGACGTACAAATCACTCACAGCCAGTGTAAAATGCGAGTGCGTCTTCGCCACCGAACTCGTGGGCGGTCAGCCTGCTGGCGAAGATGGTGTGAGACGCTTTGTCGAGCACCAGTTGGAACTCACTGGAGAAGAAGCCGAGCAGGCAGTTCGGCGCATCCTCGGTCAGGAGATTGGCGACCGCGATGTAACCCCTACTGGCGGCGAGCTACAAGAAACGCTCACGTACGGGATTAACGTCATTCGTCGATCAGAACGTGGCCCGTGGATTGGCAACTGGCAGATCAAAGCGTGCCTCAAGCAGGCCGCGTCACGACTCAATATCTTCGTCGAGCAACGAGGTTCCAAGGGCAACCTCAGCGAGGGTGGGGTCGTCATCCCCTATGGAGACAGTCAACAAGGCGACCACCCCGACCACATTTACCTGCGCAACGGAACTGCGGAGGCCAAAACCACCTGGAAGAAATTCAGCGGGCGAGTGACTGGACCACGAGGGTCAGTCTCAATTATTACAGATACCGAGACAGCGCCCCCCGGCACAAGATTTAGCTTTGAATATCGATTTCTTCCAGGGCGACTAACCGCGAAGGATGTCCAACAAGTACTTGCATTATCAATGATTTGCGGACTCGGGTCAGCAAAAAGTTTTGAACGCGGCAAGTTCAGAATCGAGCGAGCAGAGATCGACATCCCAGAGAAGTCCAAGTAATCAACACAACAAAGCGGCATGACATTACTGCACGGCACCGCACGCTACAAGACGCAACTTCACGAAGCGGCGTAACGGCGCACAACAAAACTTGACGGAGCGGCCTTACTCTACACTACCAGACGCGACGCAGCGGCAGGACAAGACGCAACGAAACTTCACTCGACGGAGCGGCAATACGAAACCCTACGCGACGAGACAGCACGGCGATACACAACTTTACCGGACGAGACAGACACAACCAAGCGGCCTTACATAGCCAAGCCGAGCGGCGTGCCTGTGAGGGATTGGGCCTCGCCGCTCGGCGTCTAGAGAGGTCTGCGTTGCGGTGAAACGGTGAGTGTTCTACCAAGGCAATCTGCCAGGAGGCAACTAAAAAATGAAGCTACCACACCTAATATGGTTAATTTGGTTAAGCGGGTTCGTTTGTGGAGCAATAGTTTTTGGTTTCCGCCCATCACCTTGGCGCTTCACTGGACTGCTTGCACTGATTCCTTACTACTTTCTCGTAGGAGCCTTGTATAAGGCAAAAAATGAGGAAGTCTTTCGGACACGGTAAGTGCTTCCAGAGGGAGATGCGCCGCTTGGTGAAGCGTGGGTTCTTCCGATCATCGTTGGTGAAGTAGGGCCTTCTCCATCTGGCGGTGCATATCCACAATTTTCTTCTTAGTTTTCAATGGCTTGCTGCGTCCATGGAGGTCGGCTGCGCTTGCAATCCGATGAGCTAGGGAACTTGATATGCCCAGTTTCTTGCCTGCGTCTTCATACGTCGAGTTTATGAACCCCTCCTTAGCCACAAGTCCCTTGGCCTTAGCAAGGGCGAGGATTGGGCAATCACCGCTATGGCAGCGTATTCCAGTTGGTTCTTCTTTCCATTGCAGCTTGAGAGCTTTCACTTCCTTGAGAAATTTAGCGAACGTCATGGCTTATCCTCCTACGTTTACACAAACGTATGGTACAGACCCTGGCAGCATACTCCACATCTCCCTTGGTAAGGGGTAAGATACATAACCCAATCCGATGCCCAAGACGATTAGGGCCTCCACGTTACAGTGCTCGCCCCACTGGTGTCCGTGCTTATCGTTGCACATATTCAGAAAAGTCCATCCGCCTCCCTTTTCCTTCATAAACTGGTCGGGGAGTTCGAGCAGCAATTCTCTAACCTCGTCGCGGTGTGATTCCAAGCGTTCTTTGTGTAGGCCGAATTTTTGGATGACACCATCGATGATGACAGCGTTGGAAGGAATCACCCCGTTAGGGACTTCTTCCTGTCGAAAGAGGCAATCTCGGATGATTTTATCGACGCGATCTGCCGAAAGTTTGCTTTCTGTTGGCACGACTATTTCCTCCTTTTAGTTTCCGTTTTCTGGCGATTCTTTGGCGAATTAGGACTCCTCAGCACAGGGTGCTTTGAGAAAGCTCTCTGGGCATTCCCATTTGTAGGCCGGTCGTCTCTCCTCTTTCCACTCGTTGGCAACGTAGTGTATTGGACTTTCGCTCTAGAAAGTCAGCTAACGCACGCAGTCCAGCAATGAACTCAGCCTTGTTGTTGCTCATGGTCATTTCCTCTTTTCGATTTCCGCTTTTTGGCAGCAAGCGCAGAGATTACCGCGCTTCCTGTGATTCTAAAGTGCCTAATGTCGTGCTCCATTACGAACGGTCACAGGCTTCCCGGTTTTGGTCTCAAAAAGGTACTTTGAGACACGGTTTATCACATGTTGTAGTTCGTCGTCGGTGATTGGGTCTTCATGCCATACTAACTGCGATTGCGTCTCCTCCGCGACAATCTGCATTAGCATCGCGGCGATGTCTTTCGGTCGTGCTGTCTGTGTCATTTCCATCTTTCCGGGCTGAGCGTTCGGCATCCTTAGCTACCTCTGTGGCCTCGTTAGCGACCTGGCGTGGGAGCAAGCAGGGTAAGAAGGCCACGGCGGGAGTTAAGGAGATTTTGTCCGTTCGTTCATCGTTTCCTTCTGTGCCAATTGGTACTTGCTCCGTGGCGACCAACGTTTCCTCCCACTGCATTATGGCCGGGGAGTG
>Ga0066672_10000316_pt1 | contig 13613 bp, 12 predicted proteins | sample GraSoiAngelo_121_FD_62292 | JGI IMG/M metagenome (GOLD analysis project Ga0066672, IMG submission 62292) | Grasslands soil microbial communities from the Angelo Coastal Reserve, California, USA - 14_0919_12_20cm | ecosystem: Environmental > Terrestrial > Soil > Grasslands | place: USA...
GCGGGCGTCAGTGAACGCGCCGCGCTCGTGTCCGAACAACTCCGATTCTGCCAGCGTATCCGGCAGTGTCGAACAATTGACCTCGACCAACGGTTGCGACGCCCGCGGCCCTTGCCGGTGCAGCCGGCGGGCGATCGTGGTTTTGCCGGTGCCGGTCTCGCCTTGAATCAACACGGGCGGCAATCGGTCCTGCACTCGATGGTCCGCCGCGATGATCTTTTGCAGATGGCCTTCCAGGTCGGCGAGCGATTTGCCGAAGAAAAACTCCTTGTCCGTGGTGTCGCGCTGGCGGTGTTCCTCCAGGCGGGCCGACCGTTTGTTGCGCTGGGCCCGTCCGACGACCAGCGGCAGTTGGGCGGGATCGAACGGCTTGACGAGGTAATCGAGCGCGCCCAGCCGCATCGCCTCAACCGCGCCGCTGATGGCCCCTTCCGCTGTCATCACGATGACGCCGGTGTTCGCTGGAAACATGTGTTCTTTCAACAGGTCCGTTCCGCGTCCGTCCGGCAGGTTCACGTCAAGCAGGACGAGGTCGAAATCGAGGTTGGCGAGGAATCTCTTTGCGGTTTCAACGGTGTTGGCGGCGGTCACGTCGGCATCCAGTTTCTCCAGGTGAGCGGTGATTTGCTTGCAAAGCAGCCTCTCGTCCTCCACGACCAATATGCTCAAGCCGGCAAGCGTGACGTCTGGCATGGCGATTTAGTAGGATAAACTTGGACTCTCTGGCGACAATAATCTCAACCCATCTCAGCGCTGTCCAGCCGGACATCCTGATGGCAGTGTCCTGGTTTGCTTCAGGCGCGTGCGCCGCTGCCGCGGCGCACTGCGGTACGGCAGGCACCGGCGCATCCGAATTGAGACACTACCATCCTGATCCGCGGTGAGGAGTGAAATTCTGTTATGCGCGAAAGCCTTGCGGTCCAGCTGGGCGCGGGTTTGACTCAGACTCGGACTTGCTATTGGGCCGAACAAAGGAGTAAAAGCGTTGGAGCCTGCTTGGAATCGCAGTCGTTGGGGCGCACAAGCGTCATGGGGCGGTTCCGGAGCCCGCAGGCCATAGAATGAAAACGATCTTAATCATTGATGATGATTCCGCCGTGATGGCGTTGACGAGGAAGACGTTGCAAGCGCGTGGATTTCAGACGTTGGCAGCCAACGACGGGGTCGCTGGGATTGAAATGGCCAAGAAGCACCTGCCGGACATGATCATCTGCGACATCCAGATGCCTCAGCTCGACGGCTACGAGACACTGGCGGCGCTGCGTCAAGACCCGGTGACGGCCGCTATTCCCTTCATATTCCTGACGGGTCTGGCCGATCGGAAGCATCTGCGACAGGGAATGGGGCTCGGTGCCGACGATTACCTGACCAAGCCTTTTTCGGTTTCGGAGTTGATGGCGGCCGTAAAAACGCGACTGGAAAAACAGGCTGCGGTGCAGCGTCGCTCGGAAAGGAAACTGGAGGACCTGCGGGGCAACATCGGCATGGCGTTGCCGCATGAATTGCTCACCCCGCTCAACGGTATCCTCGGCTTCGCGTCCATCATGATGGATGAAGGGGTCGTCTTCGAGCCGCGTGAAATCCGGGACTTCGCGCACAACATTCAAATCTCGGCCCTGCGCCTTCACCGGCTGATCGAGAATTTCATCATTTACTCCGAGATCGAGCTGACCAAATCCAATCCCAAAAAAGTTCAGGAACTGCGCCAAAACGGGCGCACGCTCACGCGGGAGATCATCACCGGTGTGGCGCGGGAAAAGGCCGCAACCGCCGCGCGTCAGGACGATCTGCGTTTGGATGTCCAGGAGGGGTGCGCGGCCATGGCCGGAAGTTATTTTAAGAAAATCCTGGAGGAGCTGGTCGATAACGCGTTCAAGTTCTCCAAAAAAGGCACGCCGGTAGGCATCGCCGCCGGTGTGTCGGAAGCCCGCTTCACGCTGTCGATCAGCGATCGCGGGCGAGGAATGACTGCGCAACAGATCGCGGACATCGGGGCGCACATGCAATTTGAACGTCGCTTTTACGAGCAGCAGGGTGTCGGCCTGGGGCTGATCATCGCCAAGCGCCTGGCCGAACTGCACGGGGGCGATCTCCTCGTTGAAAGCACACCCGGCGAACAATCCACGGTGCAGATGTTCCTGCCTTTGGCGGTCGAGGGGAATTGACTGCTTCAAGCTTAGTCTCCCATGAACGTCTTTGTCACCGGCGGCGCGGGTTACATCGGGTCCGTCTGCGTCGAAGAGTTGATCAACGCCGGAAACAAGGTGACGGTCTATGACAACCTGACGGAGGGACATCGTTCGGCGGTCGATAAGCGATCCGCGTTTGTCCACGGAGATTTGAGCGACGAAGCCGGACTCGCTCGGGCGCTCCAGGAGGCCAAAGCGGAAACCGTTCTTCATTTCGCGGCGAACGCGTTGGTGAGCGAGTCCATGGCCAATCCGGGAAAGTACTTTCGCAACAACGTCTCCTCCGCCCTGAATCTTCTCGAAGCGGCCGTGGCGGCTCGAGTGAATAAGTTCGTTTTCAGTTCCACCTGCGCCGTCTATGGGGTGCCGGACCGTGTGCCGATGACGGAAGACCTGCCGTTGCGCCCGATCAATCCGTACGGCGAATCCAAGTTGATGTTCGAAAAGATGCTGCAATGGTATCAGCGGATTCACGGCCTCGAATTCGTCGCTTTACGCTACTTCAACGCGGCAGGCGCGAGCGAACGCTTCGGCGAACACCATCGCCTCGAGACGCACTTGATCCCCAATGCCCTTAAAGTGGCGCTCGGCCAGAAGCCGCACTGCGAAATTTACGGCGCTGATTACCCGACGTCTGACGGCACCTGCGTTCGCGATTACATTCACATCGTTGACCTGGCGCAGGCGCATCTTCTGGCGATGGAACCGGGCAAACAGGGCTTTTACAACCTGGGCAACGGCGAAGGCTGTTCCGTTCGCGAGGTGATCCGGACGTGCGAGAAAGTCGCCAACAAACCTGTCAAAGCGATTGAGAGACCGCGTCGCGGCGGCGATCCGCCCAGGCTGGTCGCCTCACCAAACAAGGCGGTGAAGGAACTCGGTTGGAAACCGAAATACCCGAACCTTGAAGCCATCGTCGAGTCGGCCTGGCGCTGGCATCACAAACATCCGAATGGTTACCCGGATTGAGGAGGGATCCGGCAGAGGCGGCGCGGGGCGGTGCCGGGTCGTGCTCGTCCTCGTCCTCGAAACCAAAAGGACGAATCGAGGACGAGAACGAGACCGACGAGGAGGACGAAGGGGCGGTTCAGGGGAAGCCCCCTTTCGTTTTTTCGCATGCATTGGGACCATGAACCCACCCCCAACCCCTCCCGGAGGAGGGGAGTCAATGTCGGGCACGCCTGCCGAGTTCCCCTCCTGGGAGGGGTCAGGGGTGGGTCAGTTCAGGGAGAGCTCACGAAGGGTCGAAGGCCGCCATGGCGTCGTTGGATTGCCGCGCTAACTGGTGCTCTGTGTTTTGGCGGCGATGACCGTCTGGTTCGATCTGTGCAGAAACTGCCACGCGATGACGCTGGTGAAGAAGGAAAGTGCGGCGCAAATCAAATATGGCAAGGCGGGATTTTTGTCAAACAACGTGGCTGCGAATATCGGGCCGACGATGCGCGCCAGGCTGCCCGCGCCCTGGGCCACGCCGATCGTCGCTCCCTGTTCATGAGCAGGCGTTAAAATGGAAATCAAGCCAAACACCGGCGGCCGCGTCAGGCTGGACCCGATGGACAGGATGGCCAGAACGATGAGCAGTTCAACCCAGTTGTTCGCGAACGGCATCGGCCCCATGGCGATGGCGACCAGCACGAGGCTGATGGCGATCAACAGCGGCTCGCCCAGTTTTTTCACGGCTCGGCCGATAGCGCCGCCCTGGACGAGCGCGCCGACAATCCCGCAGTAGGCGTAGAGATAAACGATCTTTTCGTCGTAAACAGGAAAACCGTTCACCTGTTGAATGACCAGGTGGAAATTCTGGCTGACTAGCAGACCGAGAGTTGTCTCAAAACAAGTGAAACAAAACGTGGCGAGGAAAAAGATGCCCACCAGCAGGCCGATCTTCGGGAGACTTAAGGTATGGATCCATTGAGTCAAACGGGGCCGTTGCGTTGCGAGTTCCGAGGTCGGCTTCCAGCTTTCTGGGAGGCGGGTCAGAGCGAAAAGAAAGTTTGCCGCGCAGAAACTCGCCGCGATCCAACCTGGCCCGGTCATCCCGAAAAAGTGCATGCCAACGCCGCTCAGCACCGGTCCGAAAATGAACCCCAACCCGAAGGCCATTCCGATGAGACCCATTTTCTTGGACCGTTCCTCCGGCGGCGTGATGTCGGCGATGTAAGCTTGCGCGACGGTGATGTTCGCCCCGCAGATTCCGGCAACGATGCGCGAGAAAAACAGGACGGCCAGTCCCGCGCTGCCCGGCATGCCTGATCCGACGGCGAAAACGGCGTACGAAACCGCCGCGGCCGCGGTGCTCATGAGCAACACGGGACGCCGCCCTACACGGTCGGAGAACTTTCCCCATACTGGCGCGAAGAAAAATTGCATCGCCGAGTATGACGCCATGAGCAGCCCGATGGTCAGGCCGTTTGCGTTGAATTCCCTCGCGAAGATCGGAAGCAGGGGCAGGACGATACCGAACCCGATCAAATCAACGAACACCGTCAAAAAGATGATGAATACAGATGGCTTTTTCATTTCAACAACACGCGCTTCGAGTCAGGCGCGCTGACAGCATTAAACCAGGCAGGCGCCTTGCACAATTCCGCTCATTTTTCACCGTCCAGTCGCGGCGCGCTGTTGCCGATGGCCCGCTCCAGCCGGGCGCGGGCCACCGCGTAATCGCGCAATGCCTGGACCTGCGTCGAACGCGCTTCGGTCAGGGCCGTCTGCGCGCTGAGCACGTCGAGTTGGGTGCCGGTGCCGGCGTCGGCGCGCGCGTTGGCCAGGCGCAACGCCTCCTCGGCTTGTTCCACGACTTTCTTTTGCGATTCCAACACTTCTTTGGCTTCGATAAAATTCGAGTAGGCACCGCGCACTTCCAATTCAATGCGGCGCGCCGCGTCCTCGACATCATATTCAGCCTTTCTATGGAGGGCTTTCGCTTCGTCCACTTTGCCGCTCGTAAGTAAGCCGTCAAAAATGTCCCAGTTCAACTGCAGGCCGGCGTTCCATCCGGAAACGTCGCGGCTCAGGTCGTCGCTGAACTGAGAGCTGCGCCAGCCGTAACCGCCGAAGGCCTGGACGCTCGGCTGATACAGGCTGCGCGCGGAGGTAATGCCTTCCTTCCTCGTTAATTCGGCTTTGCGCAGCGCGGCGAGTTCGGGCCGTTTTTCCATCGCCTGTGCGATGGCGGCGGGCAGTTGGATTTCGTAAGGCTCGGCGTCGAGTTTGTCGGCGAGTCGCAGCGGGATGTCTTCCCAGACTTCGTTCGGCAAATTGAAGCCGAGCAAATTTGCCAGATTGTTTTTTGCGATGCGATAATCGTTCTTCGCGCGAATGAGTCGCGGCCGCGCGTTTGCCAGCTCAACTTCCGCGCGGAGCACATTGAAGCGCGGCACCGTGCCGGCTTCGAACCGCCGGGTGGTGTCTCCAAGCTCCAGGGTCAGGAGCTTGACTGAGGCTTCCTGCACGACGATTTGCTCGGCCGCCATCAGGATGTCGTAATAGGCAACGCGCACTTCGGTCAGCGTGTCGGCGATCACGGTCTGGTAGTTGTAAATGGCTTGCTCTTTGGTCAATCGGGCCGATGTCAACGACGAACGGATGCGCCCCCCCTCATAGACCGACTGGACCAGGCGGATGCCGGCTGACCAGCTTTGGTCCTGCTGAAACGTCACCAACGGCGCGGGCGGCGGGAGTTGGAGGTTTTCAATTGCGCTATTGAACTGGTAATTGCCCGTGGCGCGCAGCTTGGGAATCGCGATGGCGCGTGTCTGCACCACGACGCCATAGGCCGCTTCTAGATCGCTTTTGCCTTTGAGGATCGCACTGTTTTGTTTCAGCGCCAGTTCAATGCACTCAGGAAGAGAAAGCGGTTTCATGAGCCACTGCGGCGCGCTTTGAACACGATCCGTTTCCGTGGCGGACAAAGGCAGCGTCGCCAGAAGCAGCGCGGCTGCGAAGGAGCGATGTTTCAACATGCCAAAGGATGATTCTCAGATTGAGGTTTCTGAATCAACCATTTATGCCCTTGGCTTGAGGCCAATGAATGAACGTGGCCGCCTCTCGGCGAGTGTGTTTCCTCCGGAAATACCACGTCGGCAATCGAACCGAAGCGACGTTGAATTGGATGTCGGTAAGGAAGGGCAAAAGAAGGAATGAAGGTCGTCACCAATCCGAGGAAAGTCTCGCCCGGCTCAAGGCGTTCTTGTTTTCGTGACTTCTGTGCTTTTTCGCGGCCACCGCTCAGTGCGACAACGAGCCTGTCTCCCGGTCAGTTGAGTCGCTGGCCGGGCCTCAGGGAATGTCCGGCCAGAAACTCCGGCGCATTCAGCCGTCTGCCGCCTTCGCGCTGAAGAACGAGAATGCGCAAGGATTGTTGCCCGCAAGCGACCACGATTCCGTTTTTTCCCGCCTCCAGCACTTCGCCCGGCAAGCCGGAATTTCCGCCGGCCACTTCCGCCTGCCAGATCTTGAGCAATTGCGGCTTTGATTCGGCGGACAGAAAAGTGTAGGCGCCGGGCCAGGGGACGAAGGCGCGGACGCGGTTCCACACGCTGCGGGCTGGCTGGTTCCAGTCCAGACGCCCGTCTTCCTTGGTGAGCTTGCGCGCGTAATTGGCGCCTTCGTCCGGTTGTTTGCGCGCAAGGAGTTTGTCAGCGACGAAGTCGGGGATCGTTTTGACCAGAAGATCCGCGCCGATGGCGCCGAGCCGGCGATGCAACGTTTGCGCGTCATCATCGGCGCCGATGGGCGTGCTTTGCTGGCTGAGGATGTCGCCGGTGTCGAGGCCTTCGTCCATTTTCATGATGGTGACGCCGGTCTCGCGCTCGTCGTTCAGGATCGCCCACTGAATCGGCGCGGCCCCGCGGTATTTTGGCAAAAGCGAAGCGTGAACGTTCAGGCATCCGAAACGCGGCAGTTCGAGGATTTGTCGCGGCAGGATCTGGCCGTAAGCGGCTACCACAATCAGGTCGGGTCGAAGCTGCGCCAGTTCCTGAAGGAATCCTTCGTCGCGGGCGCGTTCGGGTTGGAGGACGGGAAGTTTTTTTTGCGTCGCGAGGATTTTCACCGATGAAGATTGCAGATTCAGCTTGCGCCCTCGGGGCCGGTCGCGCTGTGTGACGACCGACGCGACCTCAAATGCAGGTGTTTGCGCCAGCGCGGACAAACTGGGGCAGGCCAGTTCCGCGGTGCCGAAGAAGATGATTCGCAGCGGCGACATGAACAACAGGCAAAAGGAAAAGGGCGAAGCGCAAAAGAAAAAAATGCGAGGCGAATAATGGGTCGGTCTTGTTCGAGCGCAACGCGGGTTTTCAATCTGTTAGCATCAGTCCGAATGTTCGACAGCCGCCCGGATTCTCCGCGCGGCATAGCGGCACGGGCGAGACACCCGTGCCACTGTTCTGAAGCAGCCGTGTCGGCGGCCCTTTAATTCAACAAACGGCCCCGGCCCGCACCGGTCCGCGGCGATGTGGACGCCACGACCTTTGTGGCCGGACCGGACACCGTCCGTTTGGCGAGCGAAGTGCTGCAGCCGGTGCAAAGAAATTCGTGCAGTTCACCGGAGGGCAGGACGAGCAGCAGTTTTTCACGCACCGGCTGGGCGCGTTTGCACTTCGGGCAATACAGCTCGCTCGCGGTGAAGGCTCCAAATTGCCGGGTCATGGCCGCTCCTAAATCCTGGAGATGACCCGCAGCATGTCCCGCAAAACGTTGATCGGCGTCTGGGTCGAGTCAATCGTGTGGACCAGCTCCGGGCCGTAGTAATCCAGGACCGGCCTGGTCTCCTTCTCGTAAATGGCGAGCCGTTTCCTGATAACTTCGAGCCGGGCGTCGTCCAGACGATTGTCCCGCAACGCGCGGCGCTGCAAACGCTCCACCAGCTTCTCCGTGTCGCTGCAAACGAGATTGAATACGCCGACGACGTTCAGCGCGTCATGGAGCATCTCGGCCTGGTGGCGATTGCGTGGAATGCCATCGAGCACGAGCGTGTCGCGTTCCGGGTGAAAACGTCCGAGTTGCGTCTGCGCTTCGATATTTTCACGCCAGAGCTGGATCGTGTATCGGTCGGGCACCAGTTTGCCTTTGCTGGAGTGTTTGACAAAAATGCGGCCGAGTTCGCTGTCGATGGTCAGATTGCGAAACACCTCGCCGCAAGAGCAGTGGTAGAAATCCGGGACGGTGCCGAGAATTTTTCCCTGTGTTCCTTTACCCGCGCCGGGCGCGCCGACCAACAGGATCGTCCGGTAGTTCATAACTTCAACCTTTCGCGTCCTTGTGCCGGATTTGCACGGACTGAATCTCCACGAACGGGACCATCACTTCAGCCGATGCGTTTCCACTCTGGAGTTGCAAATGCATTTCGTTCATCGAAATTCGGCTGATCCGTTTGCCCACGTATTCGCCGCGCACGGCTTTGATGACGATCACCAGGTCCTTCTCCGCTTCGCTCGGCACCATCCGGAAGAAGCCGGGGAACTTCGTTTCGAAAAAACGGCGGTTAAATGTGAACTCGCCTCGGGTGTAAGTCTGTGGTTGGGTTTGCGCGGATGCCGCTTCCTGTTTTGCTGCGGCGGCCAGCGACAATCCTCTCGCGGGCGCAGCAGGGAACGTCGCAGTGGTCTTCGCTTTCGCGCCGCCGTGGACCGCGACCGCGCCGGCCGCCTCCGCCCCCGCGGTGATGGCCTCGGCTTCGCTGCCTGGAACGCGCGTCGGCAGGCAGAGGAAGATGAGCGGGGCGAGCAGGGGAAACAGGACCGACAAACCGCAAACCAGCGGGACGGGCTGCTGACGGAAGAAGGCGATCTCGTACGCCGCATAAAGATTGGCCAACAGCAGCACCGCGAGAAGGGTCAGGCCGATGGGGGTAATGAAGGCAGTGCCCAGGCCGGGCTTCGGTGAGGGGCGTTCCATACGCTCTGACACCGGCTTGACCACAATTTCCTTTTGCTTTTCCTTCGCCTTGATTTGTTCGGGTTCCAACTCGATGAACGGCTCGACCAGCGGTGCGGCCTTGGGATTCTTGGCCAGTTCCTTGAGTGTTTCCTGAGAAAAATTGATCCACGGCTCGCGCTTTGAGAAGCCGCCCACCTCAAGCTTGACCACCAGCCCGTCTTCGTCCACGGAAGCGAGTTCGCCTCTCAAAACATTTCCATTGGCCAGCTTGAACTCATCGGCCCAGCCGACCCGGAAGGACAGCCATCCCAGCAGCAGCATCAAACAAATTAAATGAAATCTGCGCATGATGGCGTTTTGATAGCACATCGTTTGGCGGCATAGGAAGGAAAATTGCCGGGTGGCGGGCGGTCAATCCTGGCGGCGTGCCTTTTTCCGATTACCCAGCGCCTCAAGGAGGTTTTCGATGGTCCAGTTGGTTCGCTCGCTGGAAAGCAGGTCGGCCGCCGCGCCGTGTTGCCAGACGCCATAGCGAATAGTCGTCGTCGGATCAGCCTGCAACTGCGGCTGCGCCAGCAGCCCACTCAAATACCCGGCCAGCACATCACCGCTGCCGCCCTGCGCGAGGAACGGATTGCCAGAGCTGTTGAAGAAGACATCACCTTTGCTTCGGCCGACGAGCGTTTGATGGCCTTTCAACACAACCCAACAGTTTCCATACTGCTTTGACAATTTGCGCAAGGCAGCGGGGCGATCAGACTGAATTGCGGTGGTTTTGACTTTCAGCAAACGCGCCGCCTCGCCGGGATGCGGTGTCATGACGCGGATGGATTTGGCGGGCGTCGTGCCCGTTGGTATCCAGTCCAGCGCGCTGGCGTCGGCGATCACCGGCAACGGCAGTTCCCGCCAGACATGACGCAACTCGCTTTTCAGGTTGGCCGGTAGATCGTTCGCTGCCAACCCGGGTCCGAACAACACCGCGCTGCAGGAGTCAGGCAGTTTCATGCCCGGCCGCCAGGGACGGACCATGGCGGACTGCAACTGGCTGGCGATCGGTTGGTAAACGTCATTCTGAACGAGCAACGAAATCAGTCCAGCCTGTGCGCGAAGGGCGCCGTGCGCCGCCAAAACTGCGGCGCCGTGATAACCTAAACTCCCGGCAACGCCGACCAGATGACCAAAGGTTCCTTTGTGTCCGTCAACCGGGCGCGACGGCGGGAAATTGTCAAAATCCTCAGGCAACGTCCATTGCACTTCGCCTTCCTGAGGGCAGGGAACCAGCCCGATGTCCGGAGCGACTTCGAGCCGGCCCACGAACGGCCAGGCGGAGGATTTGAGCAATCCCTTTTTCGGCGCGCCGAGAGTGAGAGTGACGGTGGCGCGAATGGCCGCCCCTTCCGGCTCTCCGGCGTCCGCGTTTAAACCGGACGGCACGTCAATCGACAGCACCGGAATTCGCGAGCGATTGACCTTGTCGATCAGTTTGACCCAGGCGCCTTCCAAAGGACGGTTCAGCCCGATGCCAAACAATCCGTCGATGATCAGCACCGGCGGCAAGGAAAGGAGTGAATTGAATTCCTTGAGCGCCGTCTCCGGGTTCGCGAGGTTGAGCAGAGTGACCTCGCGGTCGGAAAGGTTCTGTCCGGTCTGGCGGGCGTCATCGCCGTTGTGGCCTTTGCCGGCCAGGATCAAAATCAAATCGCCCGGGCGGGTGAGTTGCTTGGCCCGTGAGGTGACGATGTGTCCGACGCGGCTGATGACTTGCGTCGGCGTGCGCCCGGCTGCCCAGGTGGTCTTCTCCCAGTCGCGCATCTGGGCGACGCTGATAACAGGAACTGGCATCGCTTGATTGGACGCGACCATAACCAATTCCTCACGCGAACGAAAGCCGAAAATCAGCCTTTCGCGTAGAGTCGAGCGACGTATTTCCCGTAGCCGTTGTAGAGCTCGGTTTTGAAGCGGTCGCCGGTGTCAATCATTCGTTCCGTGGCTTGCGACCAGCGCGGGTGCGGCACGTTCGGGTTCACGTTCGATTCGAATGGATATTCGTCCGGCTGTAGAGTTTCCCAAAAGGTCTTTGGCTGCTTCGCGATAAACTCGATTTTCACCACCGACTTGATGCTTTTGTAGCCATATTTCCACGGCACAACCATGCGGATGGGCGCTCCGTGCTGCTTCGGCAACGGCTTGCCGTAAATGCCGGTGACCATCAGCGTGAGGGGGTTCATTGCTTCGTCAAGTCGCAGGCCCTCGAAATAAGGCCAGGGATAGTCCGGCACCTGGGCCATTCCCGGCGCCTGGTCCGGCCGATTGAAGGTCTCAAAGCGAATAAATTTGGCTTCCGGCTTCGGCGAAACTTTCCCGACCAGTTTGCTGAATTGAAAACCCGTCCACGGCACTATCATGGCCCAGGCTTCAACGCAACGCAGCCGGTAAATGCGTTCTTCCAAACCGAACATCCCGACCAACTCCATCGCATCAACGGTCATTGGCTTTTCCACGAGTCCGCCGATTTGAATCGGCCAGGGTGTGGTGGCGAACTTGTTTACGTAGCGATAGACATCCTTGCTCAGCGTGAACTCGTAAAAATTGTTGTATCGGCCGGCGATTTTTTCATTGGTGAACGTCCAGTTCGGATTGAACTCCTGGTTGCGCGATGCCGGATAGGCTTGGGCCGGCACCACCGCGCCAGCTGCACTGCTGGTTCTGCTGTCGGCGTCCGGTGGTTCGGCTTTGGCGCAGCCGGCCAGCGGCATCGCCGCCAGACCCGCCGCGCCCGCGAAGCTCATCTGCCTGAGAAAACTACGGCGATTCAGAAAAACCGCTTCCGATGTCACGAATCGCTCCGCGATCTGCCAGGCGGGATGAATGATGATGTTGCCCATGCCCTTAAGATGCCTGAAATAGCGGTTGAATTCAGCAAAATTCGGCCGGTGCCATCATTAGTGGACTTTCCCTTGTGCACGCGTTTTGGCATTGGAAGTGCTATTTTCGTGTTATGGCTGAAGTATTAACGATCGGATTACTGAAGGACGAATTGCTCAAGGCTGCGGCGCGCAAACGGGAGCAAGGAACCCGGTCAGGGCGCCCCACTGCCATTGAACGCCGGAGCAAGAGCAAACCAGCCGAGCAGGGCAAAGAAAACTGTTCGCGCTAGGTTTCGAGTTTTGTCCGGTGCTCAAAGTTAGCCCGTCCGGGAGCGTGCCACCAACTACTGGCCAACCCGTTCACGACGGTTAGGTTTGCGGCGTTAATGAAATCGCCTGCGATCTGCCGACGAATACGCTGAGGACAGCGCACTCTCCAGCAAATCAATGTTGCGGGAAGATCTGGTAGAGGAGCAGGTAAATCACCACGCCGGTCACGGAGACATACATCCAGAGCGGCCAGGTCCAGCGCGCGATCTTCTTGTGCAGTTCGATCCGCCCTTTGATCGCCCGATTCAAAGTTACCAACACCATCGGAACAATCGCTACCGCGAGCGTCAGATGAGTAAACAGGATAAACAGGTAAATTGGGCGGAACCATTCCGGGTCACGAAATTCGGTGTGCGCCTTGCCGTAAAGCATTCGCATGCCGATGTGGTAGGTGAAGTAACAGATCAGGAAAATCGTAGAAGTTACAAACGCCGACACCATGCAGTTGCGGTGCGCGATCTTGTTGCCGCGTCGAATGAAGACATAACCCGTCGTCAGGAGAATCGCGCTCAGTCCGTTCAGACAGGCATTGACCGCCGGCAGATCGGTCAGGCTCACGGCTGTTTCTCCTTCAGTAGCAGGTGGATGGCCTCAAGAATTTTCTGTCGCGAGGGCGACTCGGTTCCATCAAAGCTGCCGCGAACTCGCCCTTGTTTGTCCACCACCACAAACAGGGTGCTGTGCACGAAAAGGTCGTCCGGGCTGGTGCGCTCGTCGGCTTTGACCTCATCCACTGCCAGCAACAGGCCCTGGGTTGCGAGCCGGTAAACGTCCAGCTTCCTGCCGGTCAGGAATTGCCAGCGGCTAGGCGCGGCGCCGAAGAGCTCGCCGTATTTTTTCAAAACCTCCGGCGTGTCGAACTCCGGGTCGGCAGTCAGGGAAACGAGCCGAATCGGTTCGTTCGGCGGCAGGGCGTCCTGCAGTTCACGCATCTCCTTCGACATCTTCGCGCACGGGCCGCGGCAGCGCGTGAAGAGGATGTCCGCCACCCAGACGTCGCCGCGCAAATCGGCCCGCGCCACAGCGCGGCCAAACTGGTTGGTCAGCGCAAAGTCCGAAACGGTGCCCAGCACCGGCAGCGTTTTACTGCTCGGCGCGAACCGCGAGACGGCGTACGCGCCGAAAATGGCCGCCATGACCAGCGCCAGTCCGCCCCAGACGATCAGTTCCAGCGAGCGCGTCGGTTTGTTCATGGAGAATTGATAAGCGAACCTCTGTCGGCCTCCGGAGTCGCGAAGCGGACTTCTTCTTCCTCGCCCGACGCCGCGCTGGGGAAAACCATCGGTTTGCCGGACTGGATCGTCCGTTACTCGTAACTGACTGAACCCGCCGTGGCCTTCTTGGC
>Ga0066672_10000321_pt1 | contig 13577 bp, 12 predicted proteins | sample GraSoiAngelo_121_FD_62292 | JGI IMG/M metagenome (GOLD analysis project Ga0066672, IMG submission 62292) | Grasslands soil microbial communities from the Angelo Coastal Reserve, California, USA - 14_0919_12_20cm | ecosystem: Environmental > Terrestrial > Soil > Grasslands | place: USA...
GTGTTCTGTATGGCTAGGCTCGGCGTGTCGCGTGGGCCGAGTCTCGCCGTGAAAATGTCCGTCTCTCCCGTCAGGATCTCTCTCCCGACGGGTCTTACTGCTCTTCTTCCGTCCGTCCATACTGGGTAGGTTTGGTTTCCGGAGACGGCCAGGTTGAAGTAGTCACCGATGAAGCCGATAGTGAAGAGTGGGTCCGTGCCTACGTCTGTAACTCTACTGTTTGGACTTATTGTGGTCCCGTGGTTCGTGGCTGTGGCGTAAAATATGTCGTATCCTAATCCGACGGGGTCGAGCCGCTGATCTCCCCAAATAATATGGACTACGTTGTCACTGGACACTTTGAGCCATGCGAAGAAGTGTCCGTTCTGGCTGGAGTTGTCGTTTATGATGGTCGGCTGGCTCCAAGTCGTCCCTCCATCGATAGATGCTACCAGGTAGACGTCTGCGGGGTCGGAGCTGTACTTTGCCTGACGCGCTCCATAGGCGATGTAGACGGTCCCGTCTGGAGCGACGTCCATTGAGGGGAACATGGAACTCCACCATCTGAAACAGCAAGAGCTGCCCTCGCTGGCAAATGTTAGTTGCTGAAGAATCGTAGCCGCAACTACGGCCGCGGAGAATGATGCTCCCCCATTGGTTGATTTCGCTACCATGATGCTGGCTGTTGAGTTGAGGAATCCGTTGATTCCAGTGTCGAAGTAGGCGACGTAGAGGTTTCCGTTCGATGCGACGGCCGGCATCGGGCCAGTGATGAGACGGCCGGTCATAGAGGAGGCTGGAGAAGTTGCCGAGGGACTAACTGCCACCGGGCTAGACCAGGTGATTCCCGAGTTTGTGGAGTGGACCTGCATGATTGTGGTGTTCAAATTGCAGGAGGAGGGGAAGGGACAATATTCCGTGAAGTCCGTGTAGGTCACGTAGACTGAGTCAAGGGACAGGTTGTTTCTGTTGGGACCGACTGCGAGATAGTCCTTGTCATAAATCTCTGATACGATTGTTGATGCACCGGTGAATGTTTTTCGCTGGACCGCCACATGATTCGTCCAGTGCACACCGTCTGCGGATGTAGCAACAACCACGTCGTCGTTTGTAACAGTGCCGGAGGCAGAGGCGGCTAGGGAAAGGAAGGAGTAGTAGAAGATCCCGCCACGGTCAACGCCGAGAGCAGGATCAGAGGCGAAGGTGTCATTGCCTCTGGATAAGGGTAGAAAGGATGGGGTTGACCATCCTGTTCCCTGGTCAGCAGAGACGTAGGAGACCATTTGTCCGGTGCTGAGGCTGTTTGCGCCGACCACCATCAAGAACTGGTTTGTCTGGTTTCTCACAGTGATACTAGGCTCATCCTCCAAGGGGAAGAGGCTCGAGTTTCCGGTGACCCTGAAATTGTTAGTGAATAGACTGGGCGGGTCCTGGATTGATGCCGGGCTTGAGGCTATGGATCCGATCATTGCTTGCGCCTGGGCCGAGTCCAGGATTGTACGGTTATCCTCTAGATTGTTCAGCTTCGCCCAGACGCTTCCTGACAGTGCGTCTGTCCACGGATGGACGGTGGGGATTGTGCGGCTGGTCAATGCGTGGCCGATCGGGACTGAAGGGCCAGCTGAAATGATAATTGTGGCGATAGTCAAGAATGAGAGTGCGACGCCCAATCCTCTTCTTGTTAGCAAGGTTGCGGCCAGATTCTCCGAAGTCTATTAAACAATAGCCCCGTGATGGTACGGTCCAGAGACGCGCCTCACGGTCCGAATATTTCGTTGAGAGAAGAGCTTCTGTCGACCATTGCGAGCCCAAGGACGCTCTGCGAATAGTCGCATCGTTGCCCTTAATCCGGAGAGCTGGCCGACAATGAACGGAGGTCCTCAAGCTTATGTTACGAGAGCTTGGAGGGATTGTCCATGCCTCCCATCCGAGAATACCGAATCGACGTTTCCAAAGAATGGAGAGAGGCTATCAAACGCTGCAAAGTGAACGAGTTTCTAAGAGATGAATTTGGCAAAGAAATCGTGTCGGACTTCTATTCCGATCTGAAAGCTCAGAATGGGACGCAATTCTCCACTGCGTTTGAGTTCGCCACTAGGACACTCTCGAAACGAGTGCTTGCTTATTGGCTGAGGAAAATTAGCGCAGGTATCAAGGTCGAGTCTTACCAGAAACTCGCAGGTCGTCTAGAATGTTTGACAAAACAGTTCAGCACGAAAGAATCCATTGCGATAATCACGACGTGCATCTTTTGGATCCTTCATGATCAATCTGATGAGTGAAGTTTCTTGGCAAAACCAAAGCGAAAGCCTCGCATATTCTCCTATGCGAAATCTGTTGGCCTTTTCTTGATTGGATACTCAGTTCTCAGTGCCCTACGATTGCTCTTGCAAAATAATTTGCAACAATTTGACTTTCTGTATTTGGCAGTGCTGTCTGTTGCAGGATTTCTTTCGTGGTGCTTTAGTACTGTGTTTGAGAGGCGCTGGGAGAGGTCTCCGTTTCCGCCTGCTTAGTTACGGTCTTAGAGTGGACTAACCTTCTCGCGAGATCCTTTCCCGCTTCCTCACCGATTTGCGATGCACTTTCCAGGATCAGATCCGAAAGATGCTTTTTCTCCATCAAGTAAACCGTTTCACCTCGAATCTGCTTGATCACCGGGACTTCGACCAATTCAGAAATCATGCGGGCCTTCTCAATATCCTTCTTAGCAAGATCCCTAACATAGGCCAGAAGATACTCGGTTGCGGCCATCATGGCTATTCTAAGAGGCTGATCCACGGTCAACCACTCCGGCCTAATCTTCGAAAGTTTGATGATTCCTTCAGGCAGTTCTGGAATAAGTGATCCAGAATATGCGGACAATCTCGGTATGTCCTCTGACGTCACCTTTGTTCTTTCTCTATGAGACTCAACTGGTTGCAATCTTATCATGTCCTACTAATACTGGCTTCTGATAATAATAGGGTCAGATACTGAGAAATAAGGCTTTTGGTGTTGTTGACGGCATTTGCCCCCAAGTTCACTTGTCAGCATAGAGAGGGAGTTTCACATCATTAAACCTATTGAAGTTTCGTTCTCGTGTCTGAGCAATAGCGAAAGACAGCTGAACCCTTCAGACGCCGCGTCAGCGGAGCGACTGGCGCGAACGACTACACACCAACCCCTCACCGGTTGGGAGAAGAACTAGTCACCACTTGAGGACGAATAGAATCTGGCCGTTCTCTGGCTTATAGCAGAGACTGAGTCACGCCCGCACACGAGATTGTCCAATCCAGCCGATCATGTCAAGGGCTCGAAGGAATTCTATCTAATCTATCAGAGTCTGAGGCAAGGCTCTGCGGAAAGGAGGATGGTTGATTCAGCACTGGATAAGCTGAAACAGAACATGATGGTAGGGGACAAGATTCAAAGGCCGCAATGGCCGCCGTACTATGTCAGAAGATACCGGATCAGCAATCTCTGGAAGTTCAACATGTCGAAGGCTGCGCGGCTGGTCTACACTCTTCTCTCAGAGAATGGCCGATGGGTCGTCGTCGTGCTGGAGATGTTCCTAACTCACAAAGAGTACGAGAAGAGATTCGGGTATTGCTAGTGTGCTAGCGGAGCCGGACACTGCTCTTGAGTAGTCTTCGTAGTCTCGGATTGCTGGGGAAGGTCCAGACGATCTCGCCCTTGTCCAGGACGATCTTGTTAGAACTTTCCAGATAGTCGAGAATACGGTTGAACGTCTGATACTGCAGCTTCCTAGGAAGGCTCTGCCAGAGCTCCTTCTTCGTAGGATAGGATTTGGCTTTCTGAATCTCCCGTTCAACCATCAGGATGGTATCCAGCCGGGGTTCGTGGAGAACCGTGGTCGTTGCCATGCAGTAGAGATTGTGAACTGATTATATAAGTATGTATAATCGCTCGATCCGGAGGCCAGGGTACGATTCGTGCTCCTTCCACGAGTCCAAAACGGTTCCGAAGCGACGGTTTCTGCAACACCCCAGCGTCGTCCCAATATCAGCAGCATGATGGTGAGGAGGAGGCTGACGACTTTTTCAATTACTGACCAGCTCTGCACTGCGGGTCTTGCAGCCTCTATGGCTCCGCGAATGGAGCGTTGTTGCTCTTAGCCCGAAGACGTGGCTGACAATGAACGGATCGGATCAACGAAACCAGTTTCGTTCTCATGTCTGAACAATAGCCGAAAGACAGCTGAGAGAGACGGATGTCGGGTCAGCGGAGCAGCTGGAGAGAACGCCTAGACGAAAGATCAAGATAACCGAGACAGCCCTGCACGAGATCAGAACAGGCCGCTTCGGCAGGGTCCAGCTGCCTAGTCAAGAGGAGGCTCGTTACTGGCTCCAGCAATGGCGAGAAGGCGCCCAACCCAAGCAAGAGACCCCTATCCGGAAGATCGTCATCCGGAGAAACAGGAACGAGGTGAGAGAATGACAAAGAACAAGACCCGAGAAGGACCACTACCGCCACCAGACAAAGGAGTCAACGACGCAAGACCCGGACTACCAACCCCAACAGTCCGCAAGAACGTCACCTGGGTCCAGCCAGAACCAACAACATCCGACATTACACGACCTCAACAGCTAAGCCCAGACACAACATGGACGGAACCCGGTATCGCCAAATCCAAACTGGCAAAAGGGTCCCCAGGTCTCTCAACCACTCGTGACCACACCAAAGAGTAGGCGCAGAGCGATGCCCCGATTCAGGTACGTCTACTGGTGTATCAGCCACCAGCAATACGTAGAACCCACCGCATGTCGAAAGTTGCGCGACCGACTCCACTGCAGGTTTGTGAAGCTCGACCTCACGCTCCTCCGAGAAGTTGACTTATACGCGTTCTCAACCTGGATTAGCTCCAAGCACTCTTCTAGAACCCGAGCTATCCAGAGTCGACAATAATTGCTTGATTCCCCCGAGCGACCTGCTAGTTTGTCAACTCTCTGGAAAGGAGGAAGCCTTTACCAGCTACACAAAAGCAACGCGTGTCCTGTCAACGAAAGTGGGTTTAGGGACAAGGTGGCATGCCACATTTCAGAGTTGAGCTCTCACTATGAAAAGGGCTCGGTTCCATGCGGAGATGTCCGGGATATCTCGAATGGTCTTGCAAAATTTTGTTCGGGGCTGAGAGATCAAGTGGCGCCAATCGGATCGACTAACCTTAAGTTACAGGGGAAGGACCGTTCGTCGGTTTGACTCTCCGAGAAGCGCTGTCTACGACTACTGTGTTCGATGCTAGCTTTTGGTTGCAAACAATGAAGATACTGGGGTATCCCCTCAGGGACGAGGCATTAGACATATCTACATTAAAGGGGCAGAAGGCGATCCCAGCAGACCTAACTCCCAAGAGCATCTCCAGAATCTATTTTAGCGACTTCGTCGAAATCGTACTGATCGACCTCGGGCCAGAGAATACGATAACTAGGGCTGCCTGCACTAGGATCGCACGAGGGTGGAAGTCGAACAGGCTAACCAAGCCTCTTCTGCTTTTTGCAGGCACCAAAGACAGTTTCGCAGTTATCGTACCAGGCAAAGGCACGGGCGGAGAAGCAAAGATTCTGGGCATCTCGGACCGCTTATTCAGAACTGATCTCGACGTTCTTGAGTCCATCGAGTACCCCGGAAGTTCCGAGGATCTTAACATCAGATACGACACAACTTTTTTCCCCTACGAAAAAGTAAGGACGGAATTCTTCGAGGGTTACAAGGACCTCTATCAAAGAACGGAAAATGCCGTACGGAAGTATCTGAAGGATGCGAGTTCATCATATTCGCAGAGGTTTTTGGGCCGACTTATGTTCCTATATTTCCTCCAGAAAAAAGGCTGGCTCAAGAATGACAAGAGTTTCATCGCCACCATACAAGACTACAAAGCATTGAACGCGTTGTTCTACAAAAGTTTGAACCGAGAGGGAACGCCAGGTATACCATTTCTAAACGGGTCACTCTTTGAAAAGGAAGATTACATGAATGCCGAAATGGAAGAACGGCTTTACAGGGATATGGATTCACTCTTCAAGGACGCTCGTCAATTTTTCAACGACTATAACTTCACGGTGGACGAACTTGAGCCTCTAGAGTTTGATGTGAGCATCGACCCCGCTCTGATAGGCACTGTGTTCGAAAACATGCTTCCGGAGCACGAAAGGGGTTCTAAGGGAACCTTCTACACGCCCAGAAGCGAGAGCTCGTTCATTTGTAGACGTGCTATCGCCAATTTTCTCAAGCTCACTGACGACGTGTCATCTGATGGCAAGATTTTCCGCGATGGTCTCTCCGAATACGTAGCTAAACTCAAAGCGTCGAAGAGTGAAAGAGAAATCCGTAGTTTCAAAGAAAAACTCCTCTCATTGAAAATTCTCGATCCGGCAGTTGGGTCAGGCGGATTTCTTCTAGTTGCAATGCAAGAAATCATAGGACTGATAGGAGAAGCCGAGTCAATCGTTGGATGGCATTCCGACGTTGAAGACCACAAGAAGAGGATACTGCCCAACCTTTACGGATTTGATGTCGAGCCGGAAGCTATTGAGATCGCAAGACTCAGACTATGGCTATCGCTCATAATAGATCAAAGGGAGCCAGAACCGCTACCTAATCTCGACCTGAATCTTGTTGTCATCAGAGATTCTCTCAGCTTGCCCAGTCCTCAACGCTCCTTGGACCCTGAGATTGAGAATTTGAGAGAAAGCTTTGAAGAAATCAGGGCCAGATACCTAAACGAGCACGATAGCAGACATAAGATGCGGCTGAAAGAACAGCTGCAGCATATTTCGGCCGACATTTCCAAGCGCGCGAACACGGAGCCGAACGTCATTGAAGCTTACATGCCATCCGCGGCTAACATCGTAGTGATGAACCCCCCGTATGTGGGTCAACTTTCAATCTCAGATAAGAAAAAACAGTATTATTCCTCCGCCTATGGATTGGACAAAAAATCCGACCTGTACGCGTATTTTCTGTTAAGAGCGCTGCGACTTGTATCTGACGATGGATCGGTATCAGTCATTTCATCTGACAAATGGCTGGAGACCGGATATGGTATTTCCTTACAACGGAAATTGAAACAGAACCTGGTCGCCGTGTACGGCCAGAGAGAGAGGAGCTTTAATGCTGACATTAACACGGTCATAACCGTTTATTCAAAACAACCCCCGTCCGAAGAAGTTCGCTTTGCATACCTTGAGTCGTATGCGAAGGCAGAAGTGACAAGAAGCGTCGTGATTCAAAGACAATTACTCGTTCCAGGTAGTTGGTTCTACCTGAGAGCACCAAGAATGTTTGTGGAAAGAATACTCCCGAAGCTAGTTCATACCCTCACCGAGTTCGCAGAGGTCGCAAGAGGCTTTACTACAGGTGCCAACGAATTCTTCTACTTGAAGGATGTCGGTCATTTATATGAGCCGGACCGGCTCGCCGACCCCAAGCAATTCGAGAGGCTTGGTATTAATGCAAGTTCTGCGAAAGAGCTAGAAAAATTAGGCCTTGTCTATGCAGAGAACGAAACTGGGAAACGATTTGTAATCAACAAGAAAGACGTGTTCCCGGCAATTAGAAGTCCCACGGAGATTACAAATTATCTCGTTAAGAACTTGCACACTTTGGCCTTCTCCCCCGATCCTCCGGCCAAGCCAGGAAAGTACTCTCAACGGTACATCGCGTGGGCAGAAAACTGTCCCGTCCTTGTTACACGAGGGAAGGACAAGGGCAAGAAGCTGCGAGGGTACAACAAACTGGCAACAGTTAATGCTCATCGACCTTATTGGCATACCCTTTCAGACCTTAACCCAGGAGATTTGTTTCATCCAATAGGGACAGATAAGCGGCATTTTGTGGCTCGCACTCTCACTCCTTGCCTCGCAGATCAAATGCTAGTTATGTGCAAAGTGAGGCGCGGTGTTGATGCCACTTCACTATGGCTTTTCCTTAACTCTACAATCAGTTTTCTTCTATTCGAACTCTATGGACGGCGATTTGGAGGCGGAGCTCTTCAGTTCCCCACGGGAACAATGGACTCGCTTCTCGTTCCGAACATAGTTGATCTTCATTATCCTCCTGATGCAGGGAAATATCTCGAAAGAGAAATACTAACTTACGATCTTGAGCTGCAACGTGAGGAGAGGAAGAAACTGGATGCCGTTACGCTCTCCGCTTTGGGGATTGAGGACGATTCGCTAGTCTCCCAGATGCACGATGCTCTTCGAGATCTGATCGAGGATCGACTCATCAAGTCGGGTCGAGAGCTGACGGAGATCAGCGTCGAGGCCTGACAGACGACAAAGATAATTGACAATTCAAAGGAAAAACTAGCTACCGCGCTCTCTGAAGAGTTTCTTGACATGGAGGAAATTGCGATTGCATCTGCATACTTCAATGTCCATGGATTCGGGGCTCTGAAGGATGCTCTGAAGGATAAGCCCCTCCTCTTCCTTCTTGGAAGAGAACCTACAGAGACAATCAAATGGGAAGAGGAGGTGCTCAGGGAACTTGAAGAAAAGGAGGACGACATGAGGTATTTCACCCTCCTACAAGATGCCATCAAATACTTTGACGACGCGCATAGACAGATCAGGGTTCAAACAGGACCCTTTTTCCACGGCAAGGCGTACATCGGTGGACATCCGGGTCTGAGAGGTCTTAAACGAGGCGTGGGGGCAGTAGGATCTAGCAATTTCACCTTCGGGGGGCTCGTGCACAATCGGGAACTCAACATGCTGAATTCTGACAAGGAAGTTGTCGAAGAGCTTGCTAGCTGGTTCTATCGACAGTGGGATAGTGCCCAGGACTTCAAAGAAGATTTCCTATCTTTCCTGAAGAACTATGTAACAACAAGAAGCCCGTATGAGGTTGTTGCGAAGGCACTGTACGAAACTTACAAATCTAGCATCGAGGCGACTGAAGATGTACAGAAACTCAAAACGCTGTACGCCCACCAAGTACTCTCGTATCGCGATGCTTCTCTAAAGCTCGAAAAATACAACGGAGTCCTCATAGCTGATGCCACCGGGCTCGGGAAAAGCCGGACTGCTTTGAGGCTAGCACTTGACGCTGTCAAGGACGGGAAGAAAGTTCTACTCGTCGCTCCGAAGAGCGTTCTGGATACCACGTGGCGTGATGAAATGGACAAGACAAATATATTCATCAAAACCGTGTCATCAGAAAAGCTCTCTAGCGATCCCGAAGATGTCGCGAAGGAGCATGGAGACCGAAACTTTGTCATCGTAGACGAAGCTCACTACTTCAGACACCCTTCGACCAATAGATACGATGCTCTAAGAGACATTATTGTCAAAAACACGGCCCAGGTTGTCCTTGCCACCGCAACGCCGGTAAACACGGGTCTCATGGACCTGTACTTCCTTCTCTCATTGTATCTGAAGGAAGATTGCATTTACGATCTCTATGGTCAGACGCTAAGAGGTTACTTCACCGCGAATCAGAAGCGTTGGCTGGAACACGAACCAATCAACATGGAGCCCGTCCTAGAGCGTTTCGTTGTGAGACACTCAAGAGACCTCGCAAGGGCACTGGATAAAGAGAGGAAGCTTCGTTTTCCGGAGAGGGTTCTCGATGGGGACCCGCGTAACAAATACACGTCTAGTATCAACTACGAAGAGATCGATAACCTTCTTGGCGCGATGAATTTCGTATTCTATGATCTATCTATCGAGAAGATGGGAAGCGAATTTCGCCTGCCTGATGGCACACCCCTATCTCAGGCAGCTGCGGGTCAGAAAAGGGAGTTTCTGAAGAAACTCATCAAAACAATTGTCATCATAAACATATTCAAGAGGTTGGAAAGTAGCGTAGAAGCCTTCAGGAAAACGCTCACTTCTTTGGATGACTACATGAGTCGAGCGGCGATATACGCAAAAGAAAAACACTACTTCGTGCCTCCTGCGCTGAAAGAAGACCCTATCTTCAGTTTAGATGACGAAGACCTCCCTACTCCAGAAGAATTATTTTCCAAGCCAAAGTATGCCCAAGCAAGAGAAAGGTGCAAGCTTACTGAGGCTGAGACTAAGGACTTCGTGATCAAGTGCAACGAAGATCGCAAAGTGGTCAAGAAGCTGTTAGCAGTTATTCCCTCGAAAGATGAGAAACTACAGGCCTTCGAGGGAAGGATCAGTGAAGTTCTGAGAAAGATGAAGCCGAACAACGGCGTTATAGTATTCACCCAATACTCTACAACCGCGGAATATCTTTACAGGTTGCTTCGAGAGACGAAATACGGTCCTCCTGTTAGGATGGTTACGGGTACCGTATCTTGCGATGAAAACGCTACGCGTTGCAGCAAGGTTGAGGTTGTCAGGATGTTCCAGAAGGGAGGGGGTCTGCTTGTCAGTACCGATGTCTTGAGCGAAGGCCAGAACCTCCAGAACGCCCAATACGTCGTCAATTACGACTTTCCTTGGAATCCAGTCGTCCTCATTCAACGAGTTGGCAGAATCGACAGGATGGGCTCTGAGCATGGTGAGGTCTACTTGATCAACATCCTTCCAAAGAACGGTGATCCCGACGATCCCTCGAGTCTCGAACACTTCATTGGCTTGATGGGGAGACTTTACAGCAGACTTGAGGCGATCAGACAGACCATAGGTCTGGACGCAACAACATTGGGAGAGGAGGCTGCTCCAAAGGACTTCGGAGTTCAGATTGCGCTAGCGAAAAACAATCCAGGCATTCTTGATATCATCTCAAGAGAACTTGAGCAGTTCACCTCGGACCCTAGGGACACTTTGGCCAAGATAATGAACGAGATGGGACTTGATTGGCTAAAGGCGCTTCCTAACGGAATCGGTGCCTACAAAGTCGGGAAAAGGGATAGCCTATTCATCCTTTTCACTGATGGAGACGAGCTCTATTGGAGCCTCAAATACTTCGACAAGGAGGGGGGTAGGGTATCTTCGCCAACTGAAATTATTGACGCTTTGTTCGCCGGTGACGCACAGAACAAAGGAGAGAGCATCGACTACGCCCCGCTCATTGAACATATGAAGGAGATGAAGAGCACACTCAAAAATGATCTAGACACGCGAAGAAGAAGAGAGAAGACCCTCGAGGGGACGCCTCCTAAAGTAACGCAGACAATCAGGGAAATCTTCGATGCTTTGGCAAACTCAGGGGAGGATGGGGAGAAGTTGGCGAACATCTTTAGAAAGGCTGCGGGAAGATACAACCTAGTTTCTGCGCTGAAGAAAGCTGAGCGGTCGGGGAACCTGATTTCCAAGGCTAGAGAACTCTTGAAAGAAGGCGTGCAGCCTGAAGAACCTCAAGATGAGGGCGGCGAATCGAAGCTGACCCGTGTCTGTTGGTGCTGGATTCAAGCCAGCAGGCCGAAATTTGAAAAATAGTTTCCTTGAGTTTCGCGTGGGAGACCTTCTCTCAATACCTTCTGTAGGTGATTATTGTCTTCCCAAGCCATTGAGGATCTCCTTGTATAGTTGGTCTCTTTTCTTGTCTGTGTAGCCGTCGTAGTATAGTTCTAGGATTCTGTATCCTCTCTTTCGTAGGAGTGTTCTCAGCTCTTCGTCTTTTATCATCTGAGCTGTCTTTAGGTGGACCCGGCCGTCGACAAACACGATTAATGGTCGAGGTTCACTTGGGAAGTAGAAGTCGACAGTGGTTATCGGTATCTCGACTTGAGTAAGGTAGTGTATTCGATCATGTTGTAGGTTGATTGCTAGTTCCTGTTCCATCCGTGAGGGATTGGCGTTCAATCGTTCGCGCCAGTCGCTCCGCTGACTCGACATCTTTGGTATTGATGGGTTGTTCAGTTATTGCTCAGACACGAGGGCGAAAATGTCGTCCAGTTGTTGTCCTCGTGGACGACTAGCGGACGTCAAGAGCCGCCATGTTCAACGCTGTTTCTCCCTTGGGATCGTCATCGTGGTTATGACCTGACTTATCGCAGTGTATGGCCGAACGTTGAGGGAGCAGCAGGGGGTTCCTCATCAGATACCTCTTGGTTACGGTAAGCATTAACTTATGTCGATTTCATTTTGCGTCGGAAGTCGTTGGCGTGATAAGAGAGGCAGCTAGGTCTTTTTTCATACTAAGATCGAACAAGTGGAAGGAAAGCGATGAGTCGCAGACAGGCAACTTATGGAAGGACGTAGTGGGGCTGGGCGGACGCTACAATTTTGGACCTACAGTGCCGAACCAGAGAAAGTTGAGAGAGGCTGAACCGGGAGCCGAGCTCCTTTTCGATCGAAAAGAACCCAGGGGTGTCGAATTCTTTGCTGTCGCTAGCCTGAAAAAGGTGACTGAGAATGGACATTTTTCTGCATGGCTTCTCGAGAGCGGATTTCAGTTTTATTCGCCGTCAATCCCCGTTACCGATGAGATGCAACAAATCATCGAGACAGTACCAAAGTACAATCGACAACATTCGATACGCCCTATGACACAACTGGCATTCGAGTCGTTACGCCGGCTTATCGAAGAATGGCGCAGACGAGCACGGTAAACATCCTAGAACGACGAGGCAGAGTAGTCGATCTAGTCGAACAAATCATCCAGCTTGCAAAATCGATCGCGTTGGGCAGCTCTAAAATCACACGACCTTCTGAAGAATGAGATGCCAATTGTCAAGGCAGTCGTGAGGGTAGCGAAGAGTAAGATCCCTGTCTTCAATCACATCCCCATCCTTTAGATGGAAATAGAAGTCGTATTTGCCCCTAGACAGTTTCTTCTTTACTAGCATCCCTTCAAAAGTCTCTTCAGGTACGATTACGTACCTAGGCTGAACTGAGGGCTTTCCGGACCGTTGTATCATATCGTATAGCACGAACACGTAGAAATCCACTATCCTCTTGCCCACATTGATCTTCTTCTCATCTATCGTAAACCAAAAGCGCCCGGACTTTGGGTAAAGAACACTTTCCTTTACTTGAATTGAAACACTCTTCTTGTTCACCAAGTTTACGAGAACAACGTCCACACCTACATCTTTGGCGGGAAGAAACACCTCGACATCGCGAACGTTGGATCTTGGAATCACTTGCCGTAATTCATAGACTACTAGTGCTTCCCCAGGCTCAAGACTATAGAAGTTCTTCAGAGACACAAAACTCACCTCTGTTCGCTCTCAACTATTGTTTTGAATGAGCTAAGGCGGCTCAGCTGCCCTTGGGTCCTTCATCTGGGGTTGTGGAATATTGACGGGTTCCATAAAAACAAGGTCATGTCGGAACTGAGACCGGGAGGTGGGCTGGTCAGGACCCAGGCTGTGAGAGGAACGATGCATACTATCCCGAGCCAGGACAATTACACCTATGTCCTCGGTGGAGCTGGAAGATGGCGCCGCGCGTAGATTGTTCGAGCAAGCCAGACTAGCGCGTACAGAATCAGGAACACACCTGCTGTGCCGACGAGCACAAACCAGACTATTGTTGTAAAAGCGAGAATCGGTGATCCGCCCCACAAGATGACCATTAGTGAGACAAAAAACACTACTAGCAACGCGAGTAGTGCTGGGTGGATCTCGAACGGTTTTGACAAGCGAGCAGTGTCTTGGGAGGACTTGCCCGGGCAAAAAGAGTTGCTCAATCGTTTCAGACGAGACGGGCAGCGAGACCCGAGATCACTCGACT
>Ga0066672_10000325_pt1 | contig 13558 bp, 8 predicted proteins | sample GraSoiAngelo_121_FD_62292 | JGI IMG/M metagenome (GOLD analysis project Ga0066672, IMG submission 62292) | Grasslands soil microbial communities from the Angelo Coastal Reserve, California, USA - 14_0919_12_20cm | ecosystem: Environmental > Terrestrial > Soil > Grasslands | place: USA...
CGCGTGTGAGCCGACCAACACCCGGCTCACCGGTGCCTGCGCGAGCAGGTTGGCGATGCCCCCCACTCCTTCCAGCATGGAAATCTCAACGTAAACCTCCCCGGCGGCGATGAGGTCAGCCAACGGCCGGTCTCGCAGCGTGCGGAGCGCGTTCAGGAGCACCAGCCGGAGGCCGGGCGTCTGCTTGACGAGTCCGATGAGCGGGGCAGTGTCCACGGGATCGACCCGCAGAAGCGGGTGCATCATACGCTCGTCTTCCATCACGACAGCGAGTTGGACAATCAAGTGGCGTGCAGCAGCAAGGCGCAGCAACCGCGCGAAATCGGGATCGTCAAGTTTGTAGCCGTGATAATTCGGGTGCAGCCTGATGCCGGGCATGCGGTGATCCTCGGCACAGCGGCGCAATTCCTCTTCCCAATCGGGCAGTTTCGGGTTGATCGAACCGAACGGCAGCAGCAGCCCGCGCCCGTGGCGACGGCACTCGTCGGCGAGCCGTGCATTTGCCGAGGCGATGTCTTTGTGCAAAAGACCGTCGAAACTGCCCGCCCACGCCTGCACGACGCCTTGACGGCGGAGCATGGCGACGAGCGCGCTCGTGTCGTCGCCGCGCAAACGACGCAATGGCCAGCGCGAGAGATTGACGTTCACGTCGGTCAGCCTCGCTGGCGCGCTGTTTGCCGTTGTGTCAGCGCTGCTGAGGGCAGTAACACCTGTCATCGCCAGAGCAGCCTTGAGGAAGTCACGGCGGTCGAGAGAGTCGTAGCGCAGACTTCCCAGTCTGCTCGCGCATTTGCGGCGCGGGTTTCCAAACCGTTCAGCGTCCAAGTCCACAACGCTGCGCGTTTGCTGCGTTCGGCCGACTTCGAAGTCGGCGATACTGCAGGTTTGGAAACCTGCGCTACTGGATTGCGCTGCCACACGCTCCAGATTTCCAGACAGCATCTCACGTCGATTACTCACACGTTGATTCCTTTGTGTTGCAGGATCGGGTTGAGCAACCGCTTCAGGTTCTGGCCGAGGATGAGCCGTTTGGCTGATTCCGCGATGCCCGCTCCGAACACCTTCGCCAGTTGCGACGCGAAGCTCCGTCCACCGGCATCGCTGCCATAAATGACGCGTTCGGCGCCGAGTTCGCGCACAGCCATCTCGGTGAAACCGGCCGTCGGATCACCGCCGCCCAGTTCGGCATGGACATTTTTGTGCGGCCGAATCGCGCGCAGGCCGCGTTCCCAATCGCCGCCGGAGTGGCCGCAAACGATCGTCGCGCCCGGGTGTCGAGCGGCGAGCTCCGCGAGTTCCATCGGCGTGGATTCACCGGGCAGATTGCCGGTGATCTTGAGCCAGGTGTGCTGAAACACGACGGCCTTCAGTTCGGTCGCGCGTTCGATGATCGGGTCGAGTTCCGGCGCGTTGCAATGTTGCGCGACCCACAGCTTCACGCCAACCATCGGGCCGTCCCGCACGCAGCGGTTGAGTTCGGCGAGGCTGGCTTGGGTGTGCTTGGGATTGAGATACACGAAGCCGAACGCCCGGTCGGGAAAGTGGTGGACGGCGCGCAGCACCTCGTCGTTGTCCCGGCGCATTTTCTCGGGCGACGGATCGTAACTCCACTCCATGCCCATGAAGACGCATAGCCGTGCGATGCTCATGCGGTCGGCGTATTCGAGCAGTTTGGCAAGCCGCGCCTCCGGGGTGTTCCCCGGCACGCCGTGCAGATGGCAGTGAAGGTCCCAGATTTCCATGCTGGATCGCCTGTTGAAACTTTGCACCGTTCAAGCGGGACCATTCAACGGGTCAACCATTTAACGCTTCAACGCCTGAGCCTCCCCGGGCCACACCGGTCGGTGCCGTGGGATTTCCGACCTGAAATCTCCAAGGCTCGACCAGTACAACCGCTTGTTGAGATCGACTTCCGCCACAGTGACAGTGCCCCACTCCTTCGCTTGCGCGAGCACGCGGCCCTCGCGGTCATAAATCGCGGACAGCATCCAGTGGCTCTGCGGGTCGGTGTAGGTGCTGCTGACAAGATAGACGTGGTTCTCGCAGGCGCGCGCGGCGGCGAGTAACGGGTTGCAGCCCCAGACCGGAAAGGCGATCACCTCCGCGCCACGGTTGCTCAGTTGTCTGGCGACTTCGGGGAAGAACCCATCGTAGCACACCATCATCCCGAGCCTGCCGAAGCGCGTGTCGAAGACGGGGTATTCCTCGCCGGGCGTGATGCCTCCCTCGATCTCGCTGCGGGGCAAGGTGGCCTTCCGATACTTGCCAATGATCCGACCGTCCGGACCGAGGAGCACGGCCACGTTGTAGATGAGGTGCCGCTCGCGCTCCACCAGTCCGGCGACGAGATACAGATCGTGTTGTTTGGCGAGCGATGCGAAATAATCCGTGGACGGCCCTGGAATCGGCTCCGCAGCGTCGGCATAGGAAAGGCCGGTGCCGCAGACGGTGAGCGTTTCCGGCAACACCACCAGGTCGGCTTTTTGACGCGCCGCTTCTTCAATGAAAGGCGCGAACAATCTACAGTTCTCCGCCGCCGTTTTCTTGCCGGAAGGCCGGAAGTGTACCGAGGCCAGGCGCACCTTGCGCGGAGGCGGGGCGTTGGTCTCCGCCAGCGAAATCTCACTCCATTCAACCTGCGCCCGCGTCGCCCAGCGAAGATACAGTTCGACGATCGCGTGCGTGGCCTTGGACGGAGCCTGATAAACATCCTCGACTTCGGTCCAGCCGGACGGGCCGGAATCCCGGTCTGCCGGGTACTCCGGCTCAGCGACAGGCGCTTCGCCCGGCGCGTAGCTGGTCGCACCCGGTGCGTCGCGGTGAACGGGTTGGCCCTTGTCATCACGCCACAGGATACGGGCGAGCACGCTGCGACGTGGGGCAGCCACATTGGTCACGCGGCGCACCGCACGGAAGTGGTAGTAGCGACCGCCCTCGACAGGAAAGGTCTTCACCCAGTTTCCATCCAGACCCTCCCGGTCGTCCGCACGAATGAGGAGGCTGCCATGCCCGGCCGGTCCGCCATCACGCTTGAACTCGAACGCCGGCCGAATCTCGTCGCGAGGGGACGCGGTCTTCCAGCCCTCTGACGTTCGATTTATGTCACTCGACTCGGCACGCATGGAAGTCCAGAACGGCGACGCGAGCGTGAGAAAAACCGCCGAGACGCACCAACGAAGTCGGGTTCGTGTGAAGAGAGTTGTTTTCATAAGGAGTGATCCTTTTACTTTGTTTTTACCTGTTCCGTGTTCACGTCAAGCTGCGGCAACCAATACCGCCACAATTCGGCTTTCGACCCGAAATACACCGCATCATCCACCAGCCCAAACCCGCAGTTCACAGGCACGGGAGCTTCGGCGCTGTGAACGCCTTCGCCTCTGTCCGGGTCAAGAAAATAAACACCCTTCGCTGTCAGTCCAACCAACTTTCCACTGCGATGCTGGCCAAGCGAAATGTCCAGTTGCGCCCCAGGCAGCATCACCGTCCGCACGACCTTCATCAGCTGCGGGTCGAACACCAGCAGCTTGTCACCGACGGTCGTGAACACTTTGCCTTGCGCCGCGCAGGTGGCAGGATATTTCACCGCGCCCGGCACAAGGGAGGCTTCAAACACCTTCCACTTCTTCTTCGGATCGAACGCAAAGAACTTCGCCTCCTGCTCGGCGGGCCGCCTGCCTCCGCCACCGTAATTGCCGCTGCCGCCGAAGATCAAGCCGCTCCTGGGTTCCCAGACCAGCGAGGCGATGCTTTGATTCGTCACCAGATGCCGGTAATTCTCGATTGTCTTGTTCTGCTTCGGGTCCCACACCCCGAGCGCACCGCCGAGTTCTCCGTAGGGCGGTTCGCTGCCGATGTAGATCAAGCCGTCCGGCCCGCGGATCATCGCGCGCGGACGGAGGTGGCCGTCGCCGACGCCGCCGAATGAGATCGGATTACAGTCCGCGCCGGCGCCGAACTTCCAGAAAGGCTTCGCGGGATTATAGAGATTCATCACCGCGCCGCCGTAGTAGCAAAGGTAGAGGTTCTGCTCGTGTTCGAGCATCGAATACACTTCGCCGCCCGGCATTCCGCCCAGATGCGCGCTACGACCGGAGCGAGGATCATGGCGGAAGATCTCCAGCGGCATCGCGGTGCTGCCATACACACAGTTGCTCGGGCCCACGCCGACCATGAAAATATAATCCCCGGCGCTCTCATACTTGAAGCTGCGCTCGACGGCCTGGCCGGTTCGCGGATCCTTCAGTGAGAACGTGCCTCGACCAAAGGCGACCACTTCGCGCCCGTCGCGCAATTTGAGCGGAGGCCTTTCAGGCGCGCGTTCGACGATCGTGGCCGTTTCGTCGTCGAGCTGCATCAGGTTCGGTCCGAACTCCGCGTAAACCTGGCCATCAACCCGGCGCGACACCGACACGGTGCTCCAGCCCTTGGCGCCCCGCAATCCTTTGGGCAGGATGCCGCGATGCTGGCCCGTTGCCGGGTCGAAGACAACGAGGTCGCCTTTCTCCGTGCCGATGCCGACGTATACCTTGCCATTCGGCCCGACCGCGAGGCTTCGCGCGTACATTTCAGTCGCGTGCATCCGTCCGAGGTCCTCCATTGCTCCAGTCTTCGGATCAAAGCGGACGAGTTTGGCATTGGGATACGTGCAGGCGTAAAGCGTGCCGTCCTTGCCGAGGTCGAATTGCCACAGGTAATCCTCGGTGCGTGACGGTTTGCCGACGACTTCGAGGCCCTTCTCCGGTTGTTGCGGATCAAAGCGCAGGATCAGGGCGCCGTCCCAGCTGCCGAGATAAATTTTATCGTCCGGCCCGACAATGAACGCCCACGCGCCCGGGCCTCGCGGCGCGTTGAATTGCCGTGCCTGGCCGGTATCCGGATCGACCTGCACCAGGAACAGCAGCCCGCTGAGCTGATTGAAGTTGAAGTACAGCGCCTCGCCGCCGCGGCCGTCAGGCCCGACAATGCACCCCATCAAACCACCTTTGCGAACCGGGATGCCGAGGGACTCAAACCGACCCTGTGCAGACATTGCAGCGCCACCGAATACGAGGTGTGCGGCGCAAAAGTAACAGAGCAGAGCGAATCTCACGGGTCGGACCGACTATGCCCCGAGAAGCCGGCAATAGCCAAGCATGAACCGACCCGGATCACGGCTTTGAGCGTGACGCGTTTTTTCGAACCCGGCCCGGGGCGCAGCTTGGGACCATACCACCACGCCAGTGGTGGTAGTATCAAGCACGGCCGGCGGACGCAGTTTCACGTTGCGCGGGTCCGAGTTTTTCCACATCGTGGAGGGCCGGATTCGTTTTCAGCGCGGTTACTGGGACAAAGTCACATGGTTCGGACAGCTTGGGCTGCCGATCGATTGAGTTGCGGATCGGTGTGCGCGGTGAGAAGCACAAAGGAAATGAGTGGTGTTTCGGCGTCTGCGTCAGCGCAACGAATGGAAGTTCTTTGGCGTCCTGCCGAAGGCTGACTACCGCCTCGCCGTGGCGTGGTGGATCGCGCTCCTCTTGCGTGGTGTGCTGCCCGCGGTGTTCGCCATCGCCATGGGTGTCCTCGTTGCCGCAGTCCGACGCGGAGGCGGTCTATCCGGCCCGCTCACGTTGGTTGGCGCCGTGTTCGTCCTGCTTCAAGTGCTCGGCCCAATCCATCAGGCGATCGGCGCCAACCTCGGGGAGCGCACCGCCTCGTGGCTGTACGACCGGCTCACCGAAGCCTGCATCCGCCCTCCGGGCATGGCTCACCTTGAAGATCCGAACCTCGCCACCGACCTCACCGTCGCGCGCGATTTCGACCTTGGCATGACCGGTCCGCCGCTTTCCATCTCCATGGATTTCATCGCCGGCGGACTGGTCCAGATGATCGGCGGGCTCGCGTGCGCCGCAGTGCTCTTCGCCTACGCGTGGTGGGCGCCGCTCCTGCTCGGCGGCGCGTGGCTCGCCACGCACTGGCTGCTGCGTGAGAGCGCCGTCTGGCGTGACCGCAACACGGACGAGGTGCGGGGCGCGCAGCGCGACGCGGACTATGCGTATCGCCTGGCCGTCGATCCGGCGCCCGCCAAGGAGCTCCGCCTGTTCGGCCTCGCCGGCTGGATCATCGACCGCTTTATCCAGCGCCGCACTCGCCTGCACACCCTGCAGTACGAAGCGACCCGGCTCCGTGAGAAGCCCTTGCTCTGGAGCCTGCTGATTGTGGTCGGCACCAATGTCCTCTTGTTCTGGTCGCTCGCCGCAGGCGCGGCGAACGGGAGCCTTAGCCTCGGGGAGGCCGTTGTGTTCGCTCAGAGCGCGGTCGGCGCTTCGATGATTGCGTTTGGCGGACTCAATTGGGCGCTTGACGGATCTTCCGCGCCTGTGGCCGCGGTGCTGCGCCTCGAGCAGGCGATGGCCCCCGTGGGCGCGCTGTCCTCAGGCACTCGCCCGGCCACAGGAATGCCGGCGCGCGAAATACACTTCCGCGATCTCACCTTTGCATACCCGGGCGGCCAGATTGTGCTCGATCACTTCGATCTCACCATTCCAGCCGGGTCGTCGCTCGCCATTGTCGGGCAGAACGGCGCCGGCAAGACCACGCTCGCGAAGCTGCTCTGCCGGTTATACGACCCACAGTCGGGTGCGATTGAGGTCGATGGCGTGGACCTGCGCGAGCTCTCGCTGGAGTCGTGGCGCAATCGTGTGGCCGCCGTGTTCCAGGATTTTACCCGCTTCGAACTGGCTCTGCGCGACAACGTGGCGCCGGCTGGCGCGCCGGATGAAGTCGTGCGCGCGGCGCTCGAATCTGCCGGAGCGGCCAACCTCGCCAATCTCGACACGGTCCTGGCCCGCGGATACGAGGGCGGCACCGACCTCTCTGGCGGTCAGTGGCAACGCGTCGCTCTCGCTCGCGCGCTGTGCGCGGTGGGGCTCGGGGCCGGCGTGGTGCTGCTCGACGAGCCGACCGCACAGCTCGACGTGCGCGGCGAAGCGGAAATCTTCGATCGCATCCTTTCCGCCACCCGCCATTGCACAACCATCCTCATTTCTCATCGCTTTTCCACTGTCCGACACGCCGACCGCATCTGTGTGCTCGAGCATGGCCGTGTGGTTGAGTTGGGCACACACGATGAGTTGATGGCGAAGGGCGGCCGGTATCGCACCATGTTTGACCTGCAGGCAAAACGATTCACGGCTCCGGAAGACGAAGGAGCAATCTATGACGTCCTCACCTGAACCCGGCAGCCCGCGTCCCGCGCGCAAGGCAGGCGACGACCTGCCACCGGCGTTCTCATCGATGTGGCGCCTGTGCAAGCTGGGTTACCGCCACCAGCCCCGGTTGATGTTCGCCGCGTTCGTGTTGTCACAACTCGCGGTGCTGCCCGACGCGCTGCTGGCCCTTTGGCTCAAGCTGCTGGGTCAGGGCCTGCTCGCGAACCGACCGGGTCTGGTGCGCGAGGCGGCAGTCGGTCTCGGCGTTTCTGCCGCGGCAACGTGGTTCCTCGGCACGGTCAGCACCCGGGTGCAACGGCGCTTCCGCGACAAGGTCACCATCGCGCTCGAAGCGCACGTCGCCCGTCTGCAAGCATCGCTGGTGACCATCGCCCATCACGAGCGTCCCGATTACCTCGACCGGCTCGCCATGCTGCGCGATCAAGTGTTCGTGCTCGATCACATGTACATGTCGGTGTTCGCCACTTGCGGCTGGTTGCTGCGCCTCGGCGTGACGGTGGCGTTGCTGGCATCGATCCATGTCGCCCTCGTGCTGCTGGTCGTGTTCGCGTTGCCCGCAGTGCTCACGTCAACCTGGAGACCCGCGATCGAACGCGCCGCGCGGGAGCGCGGTGCTCAGGCCAACCGTCTGGCCCGTCACCTGTTCACGACCGCGACAACGGCGCCGCCGGGCAAGGAAGTCCGGGTCATGGGCATCGCTGCTCGACTGCTGGCCGGGCGCCGGGAGGCATGGGAACGCGGGTACGTGCCGCTGTCGGCGGCTCGTTGGGGGTCCGCGTTTTGGCACACCCTGGCGTGGGCGGTGTTCGGTGGCGCGTACGTCGGCGCGGTGGTGTTTGTGTCGTCGGGTCTCGGCGCACCCCCCGGCGATGTGTTGCTGTTGCTGGCCGCGGGTGCGCGCCTCTCGGCGTACGTCGGCGCTACCGTCGGCGAGATCGGATTCCTCCGCGGATTCTGGATGGACGGCTCCAGGCGCCTCGCCTGGCTCGAGGATTACGCGGGGTCTTTGGCAGCGTCGGCTGATCTCCCGGTGCCCAAAGTGTTGCGCCACGGAATCCGCCTCGAACACGTCTCATTCGCCTATCCAGGCACGTCCCGGTCGGTCCTCGACGACATATCCGTGTCGTTACCTGCAGGTTCGGTGGTCGCCATCGTCGGCGAGAACGGCGCCGGCAAGACGACCCTGGTCAAGCTGCTCGCCAAAATGTACGAGCCCACCTCCGGTACCATTCATGTGGACGACCTGCCTCTTGCACGGATGCCTGCGGACGAGTGGCGCGCCCGTCTTGCGGGTGCGTTCCAGGACTTTTTCCGATTTGAGTTCCGCGCCCGCCAGTCTGTCGGGCTGGGCGACGTGCCCCGGCTGGATGACGAGCGCGCCGTCGTCGCGGCCATCGAACGTGCCGGAGCCAACGACGTCGTGTCACGGCTGGCGTCGGGCCTTGACACGCAACTGGGTTCGACCTGGCCCGGGGGTGTGGAGGTGTCGTTCGGCCAATGGCAAAAACTCGCCCTTGCGCGCGGTTTCATGCGCGACGACCCGTTCCTGCTCGTGCTCGACGAACCGACGGCGGCGCTGGACGCCGAGACTGAACATGCGCTGTTCGAGCGCTACGCCGCCGCGGCGAGGGCTAACCGCGACGGCCACATTACGATCCTGGTGTCCCATCGATTTTCGACGGTGCGCATGGCGGACCTCATCGTCGTGCTGGACGGCGCTCGTCTCGTTGAGGTCGGCACGCACGAAGAGCTCAAGGCCAAGGGCGGGCACTACTCGGAACTCTATGGCATTCAGGCCGCCGCTTACCGGTAAGGATATAAGTCAGGCTCAGGATGACTCGGTGATGATAAATCCGGAGGCACTTTGTAATCCACGGCCCTTTGGTTCGGCGCTAAAGTCACCGCGCTATGGAAATCTACACAGGCGGTCTGAGTGAGGTGGGCGCGGGCGGCGTCCATTCTCCGGCCCAAACACTGGTGTCGCGGCCGACTCTTTTACAATGGATCACTCCTCATGAATTGGAGCCGTTGGGCGACGCTCTCGCCCGAGGCCGTTTGCCTTCCGACTTTCTGGGGAAGCTGAAGAGGTTGAAGGACGGCGATCTCGCTCATCATTTTATCGAACAAAACTGCAGGCTGTTTGCCGCGCTGCTCATGGCGACTGCGGACGGCAGCTTTCGCGAAGGCAGCCCGGCGGAGCGCGAGCGATTGCTGCGGGTGCTGGCTTATGTGCGCAAGGATGACGATGCGATTCCCGATTACAGGCCGGAGGGCTTTGCGGACGACCAGCGGGAAATGCGCGCCGCCAGTACCGAACTCGCCGGCCTGATCCATGCGTTCAAGGCGTGGCGGCTTCGCCATCAAGTGCCGGTGATGTGGCCGGGCCACGGAGTCAGTGCTCGACGATTGCGACTCTGATATTGGGTGTATCCATCTCCGATCTATTGCCTCGATGGTGTGGATGTTGACGGACTGATCCCCTCTGCTGAACCTGAAGCGATGCTCGTCAAGCGAGCGGTTCATTTTGCTGTTTCAGCAATGCCTCGGTACAGGCTCAATGATCGCCGATACTCGTCCAGCGCCTCGGAAGATAGCACGTCACGACTCCGGGCGATTTCCTCCTCGACACGTTTCATCAGAAACCCCGCCTCTTCACGCCGCGGGCGCAGCGGCATTCCGTCCGCGTCCACAAACCAGGGAGCAGTGTGAGCGAAGCGAAAGCGGCCGTTTTCGCGTTCCTCCCAGCAGCGCACCGCCATCCAGCCGGAACCGATCAACTCCACTCGTTCGTCGAAGTGAGACCGCTGCGCGCCGGTCCGTGTGAGCGTGGCGACTGAATTGGTCGTGCGAACGACCTCGCCATTTACGATCACCTCGATCTTGCGCACACGTTCGGCGCTCACAACGTCGCCTTCCACATGGAAGCGATGTTTGTCTTTCGCTCCAAGCGGACTTTTAAAGAGGTAACCGGCATCCTCGCCGTTCACAGTGGCAAGGAGCATTGGACCCGTGGTCACGAAACTGCGCCCTGCTTTCAGGCCGTTGACCCACGCCGCGTAACTGAAGCCGCGGGGCAGATGCACATAGACGCGGCTGAAACCCAACGGCACCGGGTGCACTCCGTTTGCGGTCCCGGCAGCGGGGCTCAGGCGAAAGCCGCAATCGAGCAGCGCGTAGTAGTTCAGGAACCCGTAAAGGGTCCATTGCCGCTCGTTATCGCTGCCGCTTCCAATATTCATCCAGGCCGGCGCCGGCACCGCCCAGTTCGTGATGGAAAATTCCGTCTCCCAGTGATGGTTGTTGGCCAGCTCGAACAGATCGGGCCGAACCAGCGGAACCAGCGCCATCGACCACGGCCAGTTGTGCTTCTCCAGATCCAGCAGCGCACCCTCCGCATGCGCCCGCTCGGCAATCGGGCTTATCGGCAACGCCGGCAGATCGAAAACTGTCTGGTGATTCACCGCCAACAGGGCGCCGAGGGTGTGCGGGCGTTTGGCTGTCGTGAAAATTTCGTATTCGCTGTTCCGCGGATAAAAAACGTGCGTTGCATCGACATTCACGGGCGCAGCGGTGAAATCGCCTTTGAAATTGCGATTGCTCCGGCTGGGTGGAACGTCGGCGTCCGTCGTCCAATAGACCAACGGGAAGGCAACGTTCACGTCTTCGGCCGGCATCACGTTCGGCAAATCACCCGGATCGCGATGCACGTGCGTGTCGCCGGAGTACCACCCAAGCTCAGCCATATTGACCCAGCGCCGTAATCGGAACTCGACCTTCGCCATATCGCGTTGAACCACTACCTCGCGTGTTTCGGGAAAAAATTCCTTCCCATGCTCAACGGTAAAGGTGTATCGCCCGGGCAGAAGCTCGCCACGGAACGGATTCGCCGAGAGCGTCGTGTGCATCTCGACTGTGTTTGTGTTGAATCCGCTTCGCCGCTCGTAACGCACCGCCGACCCGCGTGCAAATGCCGTTTTGGGAAAGTGCCACGCGCCGTCCGCCCCCCGAATGTAAACACGCGACGGAAGAGCCTTGCCGTCTTCGGCGTCCACAATTTCGCCCTCGACAAGCACCTCCTTTCGCGCGCCTTTCCTCTTTTCCACAATCGCCAACGCCTCAGCCGGCGTTTGCTCCGGATTGACGTAGCGCGCCAGGTCACGAAGCGCGATCGCCTTGAAGGCGTTGGTGTGCAGATAGCGCATAAACTCCTCGAAACGTTCAGGCCGCGTGTGCACCCAGGGATGTTCCCGATCCGGCACTCCATGAAATTGAAGCACTGCGATTCGACCACGTCGTGCCTGGTCCACGGCTCGTTTGAAATCATCGAGCGTCCAGTCCGGCCGCGCATCCCCCGCGGAAGGAATCAAAAGCGGATGGTCCACGCCCGGCTCGTAAGCGAATCCGCGTCCCCATTCGTACGGATGCTCGGGCGCGCCGCCGCGCCGCGCGAAACGAATGCCCAGCCGCTGCAGAATCGGAAGCGCGCCCGGATGGATCGCATTGCCCGGATAGGCGAAACTGGTCGGCCGCGGAATGCCCTGCTCGGCACAGCGCGCGTTGATGGCCTCGATCTGCTCCGTCAATTTGTCGAGATTGCCGGCATTGACGGACAGGTGGTCGCGCGTGTGATTGCCAATCTCGAACCCGTCGCGGTTCAATTCGGCAATCTGCTCCCACGTCATGTACTCCCGTTTGTTCGTTCGGAAGGAAAAACCTTCCGTGATGAAAAAGGTGGCCGAGAAACCATATTTCTTCAGCAACGGACGCACCACCGAATAATGAGAAGCCACTGAATCGTCGAAGGTGAGCACAACGAGTTTGTCCGGAACAGCCGCCTGGACGCAGCCGAGCAGCGCCTCGCAAACCGCGGCACAGGCGAGCAAACTTGCCGACTTGGGGCAGTTTTGCCAGGACCGGTTCATCCCCTTCCAGAACGCCGAACAATTCTCCGACAGTCAAGTCTGGAACTTGAGGCCGCAGGTGGCGCAAATGAGTTTCCGAGAGCGGCAGGAGTCGAGCCGGATTTGTCGGTTACAGGCGGTTTTGGCCGCAGAAAAAACCGCGCGTGTTTGGACAAGCAGCCCTCTGCCTTTGGAGACTTCGTTCGAGGACATGACTTACGATACGGTCAATTTGTAGCGGTGGGTTCTGGACAGGCGGCCTTTTGCGCCAGTTCCTCGGTCACCGTTCGACACAGGCTGACGAACGTTTCCTCAGCCAGACTCAATCGCCGTCCGCGCCAATGCATGATGCCCCAGGTCCGTTTCAGTTTGCGACGGCCCAGCGACAGGGAGACCAACGACTTCTCCTGAAGTTCCTTTTGCGTGATCCACGGCGCGAGGATGCTCACGCCCAGGCCGAGCTTCACCAATTCCTTGATCGCCTCCATGCTGCCAAATTCGATGACGGTGTTCAGCACCATGTCTTCGGCGCGGAAATATTCTTCGACCATTCGAAACGTGTAACTGTTCTTGTTGTAGAGGACGTAATGTTGGCGCGGAATTTCCTCGCGCGTCACATGCCCTGCCGTCGCCCACGGATGCGATGGACTCGTTAGAAAGACCATTTCGTCCGTGAACAGCGGATGAAAATCCATCTTCTCCTCGTTCTTCGGCTCGAGCGCCAGCGCCAGATCGATCCTGTTTTCGCGCAGCAGCGCGATCGCCTCGGGCGTGTCGCCCGGTTCCACGCTGATCAAACATCGCGGAAAGCTTTCCTTAAATTCGCGCAACACCGCCGGCAAAATATATTGGCACGCGGTCGGGCTGGCGCCGATACGCAGTCGGGTGCGGCCCCATTTGCCGAGTTGTTGCAACGACGCGCGAGCTTCACTCATCTCCGACAAAATCTTTTGGGCATGATGAAGCAACTGTTCGCCGGCCTGGGTCAGCAAAACTTTTTTGCCCATCCTGTCCAAAAGGCGACAGCCCACGTCCTGCTCCAGCGCCTTCATCGAGTGGCTCACCGCAGACTGCGAGAGGTAAAGTTCCTTCGCCGCGAGCGTGAAGCTTCCCGTGCGCGCGAGCGTCGCGAACGCGCGCAGTTGCCTGCTGTCGAGCGGCTGATTCATTCAGGAACAGCTCCCATTCGTGTCATTCAGACAACGGCTGTGAGTGATGCGCCAAATTTCCGGCGGTGGCGTGTGCAGCTTTTGTGCCGCGCGGATCAAACTCACGTTGTTCAAAAGACAACAGAGGCGGCGTTCACGCAGCCGCGGTTGGGTCAAAAATAGCTGCTTCAAGGAAGATTCCATTTTGTCCGCGAAAGAATGTTCACCTCGGCGGAAGCGGCGGAAAGCGCGCTCTTCGCGTTGGCATCCAAGTCCCATTCCGCGCGCATGAATGGCATTC
>Ga0066672_10000326_pt1 | contig 13553 bp, 8 predicted proteins | sample GraSoiAngelo_121_FD_62292 | JGI IMG/M metagenome (GOLD analysis project Ga0066672, IMG submission 62292) | Grasslands soil microbial communities from the Angelo Coastal Reserve, California, USA - 14_0919_12_20cm | ecosystem: Environmental > Terrestrial > Soil > Grasslands | place: USA...
GCTTTGAGTTTTGTGGTAGCCATAAGTTTCAAAAGAGTGAGCGTGGTTCCCGTCCCCGCAGCGGCGCTCGCAAGGGACGCAGCGGAAAGCGTTGCTGCCAATCCGACCGGCGCGGCCTGGCAGGCATTGGCCGCAAGCACCACGGAGAGCGCGGCAGCTGAAGTTGTGATTCCCCGTTGGGACAGCAAATCACGCAGTTTGTCGAGCGCGCGCGACACGCGCTTTTGCGCGGCGTCGTCGCTCACACCGAGCCCCAAACCCACGGATCGCAAATCCTGGTTTTTGAAGAAGCGCAGCACCAGCGCGTCGTAGTCCGATTCGCTCAATTCGGCCATGGCTTCGTCCAGCACCGGACGCAGGCGCTCCCAGTCAGATGTGGTGTCGGGCGTCGAGTCGAGGTTTTCCATAGCCTGCCTTTCGCGGGAATGCCGGCGGAATTCATCGCGCCGGAGATTGAGCGAGATGTTGCGCGCACTGCGGCAAAGCCAGCCAGCGAGCGAACCGTTCCCGGCCAGCTTTGGGGACAAGGACCGCGCGCCGCGCGCCAGACCGATGAAGACACTTTGGGCGACCTCGGCGGCAATGTCCGGCGAATCCACCTGCCGCAAGGCGGCGGAATACACGAGGTTCGTGTGCCGGGCGACGATTTCCGCGAAGGCGGATTCCGCGCCGTTTTGCACGTATTCGCGGAGGAGTTGGGCGTCGGACTTTGGTTGCATCTCACTTATTTAATAACCGTCCGCTGCAAAATCCGACAAAGCTTTTGTAGCGTCAGCGTCCTGTCTGACGTAGAGGGCGGCACGCCGTCATCCGCAGGAAGAAATGGTATCGCGTCTGAATCGTCGAAGCATTACCCAAAGCCAGATGACTACAAATGTCAGACCGCTCCCGAATACTCCCCAAAACAGCAGTAATGAAAGATGCGGCGGCACTTGGCGATTGGCGTGAGCGATCAACAGATGAACCCCGATCATGAAAATCGCCTCGAAACAGGCCAGCCAAAGCAGGTGTCGAAACAGAAAATCAAACGTAACTTCCCGTCGTTCCGGCGCGAGCCAGTAGTTGCGATTGGGTATTTTGATCGAGTTGACTGGCAGGAAGCGCACAAAATAGCCAAGCCCAATCAAGAGCAGTGGCAACCCGATGCCCAATGCCATTGAGAAAAAAAGGTAAGTGGAACGATCCATCCAAATGTCGGGGCGTCCCTCCAAATCAAAATGGGTGGCGACGACTTTCTGCGAAACAATTGCATTGGTTAGAATTGCCGCGGCGGTCGCTTTCAGTCCCGCAGTTCCTTTGGTTGCGGTTGCCGTGGACAGGGCGGTTGTTGCGGCAGTGATCGAAACTGAGGTAGCCAAGCCGACGGGGGCGGCCTGGACGGCATTGGCGGATAGGACGACGACGAGGCCGCTGGCTCCGACGGGGACGCCGCGTTTGGAGAAGAACTCACGCAGGCGTTCGACGGCGCGGCTAACGCGTTTTTGCGCGGCGTCTTCGGATGTTCCCAGGGTTTGTCCGACTTCGCGAAGGCTTTTGTTTTCGAAGTAGCGCAGGAGTACGGCGGTGCGGTCGGTTTCGTCGAGCGATTCCATCGCTTCGTCGAGCAGCGGTTCGATGTCAGCCCAGACGGGCTGGAAGCCTGTCCCACTGTCAGCCTGCAAATTCATCGCATTCATCTCGGTGGCAATTTGCTCGCGGAGCTGGCGTCGCGATTCCCGGCGGATTACGTCCACAGCAGTCCGGCGTGTGACCTGATAAAGCCACGCCGTCAGAACGGTGTCCGGTTTCAGCTTGTGAGCGTTTCGAGCGAGGTCGGCAAAGACCGATTGCGCGATTTCCTCGGCCAATGGCGGCGAGCGGACCTGGCGCAACGCCGCGGAATAGACCAAATTCAAATGGCGCCGGACCAGCGCTGCGAAAGCTTCCTCTGAGCGTTGTCGCGTGTATTGCTGTAATAAGTCCAAGTCGCTCGCTGTCATCTTCACAAGTGTATCGCCACAGACGCTGAAAATCCGACAAGATTTGCTGAAACCGGGTAATATCGAGATGGGGTTGCTCGTGGCTTTACTTTCCCGCCTCGGTCGCGCAATTTGGAGCCGGCATGAAACAAAGCGGGTTTAACCTGTGGCTGGCGGGGTGGCTGATCTTTGGGGCAATTCAGTCGGGCATTGGCGCGGAGACCAATGCGCTACCGCATTTTCAGGAGGTGTTTCGCCTCCTACGTGCCAATCTGCCGAACGCGAGCGAAGAGGAGTTGAACCAGGCAGCCGTGCAGGGGTTATTGAATCAATTTTATCCGCGAGTGATTCTTGTCACCAATGGCGCGCCGGCCGGCGTCCGTCCGGAAGGTTCGCTGTTGAGCAGGACGACAGTGTACGATGACTCGTATGGATACCTGCGCGTGGCCAGGGTTGCGACCGGGCTGGCAGACGAGATTAAATCGGCTCACGACAGGCTCGACGCCACGAACAAGCTGAAAGGCGTGGTTCTGGATTTACGCTTCGCCGACGGCCAGGATTATACCGCGGCGGCGAACGCGGCGGACCGATTCTTAAGCAGGGAACAACCGCTTCTGGACTGGGACGAAGGTTCAATTCATTCGACCGGGAAAGCGGACGCGATCAACGTTCCGGTTGCAGTGCTCGTGAATCGACGAACGACTGGCGCGGCCGAGGCGCTGGCAGCGGCGCTGCGCGAAACAGACGCGGCGGTGTTGATCGGCTCGCGGACGGCGGGGCAGGCGCGGATTTTCAAAGAGTTCGATTTGTCGAACGGCCAGCGGCTGCGCGTTGCCACCGGTCAGGTCAGCGTCGGCAAAGGCAAACCGTTGTCCGCAACGGGAGTCGCGCCGGACATAGAGGTCCTCGTCAGCGGCGAAGATGAAACGGCGTATTTTGTCGATGCGTTCAAAGTCTTATCCAGGCCTATCGCCCAGTTGAGAGTGACGAACAATGTTGCGCCGACCGCTTCGACAAACCGGGGGTCGCGGCGGCCCCGCAACGAGGCCGATCTCGTCCGGATGCAGCGCGAAGGTTTGAGTCCGGACGATCAAGATGCGCCAACACCTGCAGCCAAAACGGATGAGGATTCGCCGGAGCAGCTCGTGCGCGATCCGGCGCTGGCGCGGGCTCTCGATCTGTTGAAGGGCATCGCGATCGTGGAACGGTCGCTTCCGCGCTGATTTCGCCGTTGACATTTCCCCCGCGCGACCCAAGTTGAAATCATTGTTGCGAGCATGAGAACCATTCTTTTCGTTTGCACCGGAAACGTTTGTCGCAGCCCCATGGCGGAGGGCCTTTTCCGGAACGCCGTCAAAGGTCGCGGGGACTTCCGCGTGTTTTCGGCGGGGGTGGGGGCGATTGAAGGCCAGCCGCCCAGCGCGTATGCAGTGCAGGCCTTGAGGGAATTGGGCATTGACATCTCGCAGCAGCGCAGCCGCATGCTCACCGCGGACGTGGTGAACGAGGCCGATTACATTTTCGGCATGACGCACGGGCACGTCGATGCGGTCAACCTGCTCTACCCCCACGCGACCGAGAAGACTTTCCTGCTCCGCGAATTTGATGAAACGCTGGACGTTTTTGAGAAGGACATTTCCGACCCCATTGGCGGATCGTATGAAATTTATCTCGATTGCCGCGACCAGATCGAACAAGGGATCGCTTCGATACTGAAATTCATCGACCAGACTTCCGGCGGCGCCGCTGCCGGCGCGGCCCCGGACCGGACCGTGACCGTGGCGCTCGGCGCGGACCATGCCGGCTACGAGTTGAAGGAGGCGCTCAGGCAACATCTGGAACAACGCGGCTTGAAGGTCCTGGACTTCGGCACCACCTCGATGGACTCGGCCGACTATCCTGATTTCGCGCAGGCCGTGGCGCACAACGTGGCCGATCAGAAAAGCGACCTCGGGCTTTTGGTTTGCGCCACGGGCCTCGGCATGAGCATCGCGGCCAACAAAGTGCCGGGCGCCCGCGCGGCGTTGGTTTTCGACGAAAAAATGGCGGCGTTGGCCCGGCAGCACAATGACGCCAATGTGCTTTGTCTCGGCGGCAAATTCGTCGGCGCGGAGCAGGCGAAGAAGATGGTGGACGCCTTTCTCGACGCCCATTTCGAAGGCGGACGTCACGCGCGTCGCGTGGCCAAGGTGGAGCGCATCGAAGCTGCGGGGAGGTTGCGGTTGGGAATGGTTGACCCGGACGTCGCCGAGGCGATCCGTTCGGAGCGACAACGGCAACAGGAGAACATCGAACTGATAGCCAGCGAAAACTTCACCAGTCCGGCGGTCCTGGAGGCGCAAGGCTCGGTGCTCACGAACAAATACGCCGAAGGCTACCCGCGCAAACGCTGGTATGGTGGTTGTGAAAACGTGGATATCGCCGAGCAACTGGCAATAGATCGCGCCAAACAGCTTTTCGGCGCCGAACACGCGAACGTGCAGCCACACTGCGGCAGCAGCGCGAACATGGCGGTCTATTTCGCGTTTCTCAAGCCAGGCGACAAAATGCTGACGATGGACCTGAGCCACGGCGGCCATCTCACGCATGGCAATAAAGCAAATTTTTCCGGCAAATTTTTCGAAATCATCCATTACGGCGTGCGCAAAGCAGATGAGCAGATCGATTACGATCAGCTCGCTAAAATGGCGCAGGAACACCGGCCCAGGATGATTACGGTCGGCGCCAGCGCTTATCCGCGCAGCGTTGACTTCAAACGGATGGGCGAAATCGCGCGCGAAGCAGGAGCGCTGCTGCTGGCGGACATTGCGCATGTCGCCGGACTGGTGGCTGCGGGGTTGCATCCGAGTCCGATTGAGCACGCTGATTTCGTGACGACGACCACGCACAAAACGCTGCGCGGACCGCGCGGCGGACTGATTCTGTGCCAGGAGAAATACGCGAAGGAAGTGGATTCGCAGGTGTTCCCCGGCATTCAAGGTGGACCGCTGATGCACGTCATCGCCGCGAAAGCGGTCTGTTTTCACGAAGCCTTGCAGCCGGCGTTCAAAGAGTACCAGCGGCAGATCGTGAAGAATGCGAGGGCGCTGGCCGAAGGGATGAAGCGAAACGGCTTCCGCCTGGTCAGCGGTGGCACTGACAATCATCTCATGCTGGTGGACGTCGGCTCGCGCGGCCTGACCGGCAAGGAATGTCAGACAGCCCTGGACGATGCGGGCATCACGGTGAACAAGAATACCATCCCGTTTGAAACGCGCTCGCCGTTTCAGGCCAGCGGCGTGCGATTGGGCACGCCCGCGGTGACCACGCGCGGCATGAAGGAGCCTGAAATGGCCGCCATTGCGGACATGGTCAGCGAAGTTCTGTTCGACATTAAAAATGTTGACGGGGCGCGGAAGGTGCGCCAACGTGTTCGTGAATTAACCGCAAGATTTCCCTTGCCGTATTGATTTTTAACTAAATGACCCCTGGCAGTTTTTTTGAAACTGCGCCAGATTGAACGGATTTTTCCTTCTGGTGGACTAAGAGGAAGTGTCGGCAGTCCCTCAGCCGTGTCCGCCAGGGTCAGTAACCTGCCCTTTACAAATTATGCCACGAGTTGCCAAAAAAAACGCCCGACCCAGAGGCAAGGCGAAGAGAGATGAATTGATGGAGGGATTGCCGGAAGACGCCTCACTAACGCAAACCGCAGGAGAGGAAGCGGCCGCTCCGAAATCGTCCGAGGACCTCCCGCGGCCGACGAAACCGGCTGAGCCGGACGAGGGCGCTCCCGGCGCGGAGTTGACGACCGCGAACACCATCAACATCAGCCAACTGCAGGCGATGTCCATGGCCGAATTGAACCAGATGGCCAAGGAGATGGGCATTGAAAACTTCGGCACGATGAAGAAGCACGAAGTGATCTTCCAGATCCTCCAGAAGAACGCCGAACGCAGCGGCATTCTGTTCGCCGAAGGCGTGCTGGAAATCCTGCCGGAAGGTTTCGGCTTTCTCCGCTCGCAGAGTTTCAACTACCTGCCGTGCCCGGAGGACATCTACGTCTCGCCTTCGCAGATTCGTCGCTTCGATTTGCAGACAGGAGACGCCGTCTCCGGCCAGATTCGTCCGCCGAAGGAGAAGGAGCGTTTTTTTGCGCTGCTGAAAGTCGAAGCGGTCGGCCACGAGGATCCGGACCGGGCGAAAGACAAGACGCATTTCGACAATCTGACCCCGCTCTTCCCGACCAGGCGCTTCATCCTCGAGACCGCGCAGGACGAGCTTTCGACGCGTGTGCTGGATTTGGTTTGTCCCATCGGCAAAGGCACGCGCGGATTGATCGTCGCGCCGCCGCGCACCGGCAAGACGGTTTTGTTGCAGAAAGTGGCCAACGCCATCATCAAGAACAATCCGGATTCGTATCTCTTCATCCTGCTGATCGATGAACGCCCGGAGGAAGTGACCGACATGGAGCGCAGTTGCAAGCCGGCGGAGGTGATCAGCTCGACGTTCGACGAGCCGCCCGAACGCCACGTGCAGGTGGCGGAGATGGTCATTGAAAAGGCGCGACGCATGGTCGAGCACAAAAAGGACGTGGTGATCCTGCTCGACTCGATCACGCGTCTGGCCCGCGCTTACAATACTGTGCAGCCGCACTCCGGCAAAATCCTGTCTGGCGGCGTGGATGCCAACGCGTTGCACAAGCCAAAGCGGTTCTTCGGCGCGGCGCGCAACATCGAGGAGGGCGGTTCGCTGACGATCCTGGCCACGGCGCTCGTCGATACCGGTTCGCGCATGGACGAAGTCATTTTTGAAGAGTTCAAAGGCACGGGCAACATGGAAGTGCATTTGGACCGCGCGCTGGTGGACCGCCGCATTTTCCCGTCCATCAACATCGAACGCTCCGGGACGCGCAAAGAGGAACTGCTCTATCATCCGGACGAATGCAGCCGCGTGGTGATTCTCCGCCGGGCGTTGACCGGCGTGCCGCCGGTCGAAGCGATGGAACTGCTGCTCAATAAATTGAAGAAGACCAAAAGCAACATTGAGTTCCTGCTGTCGATGGCGATGGGTTGATGTCGCTCCTCATACCCGTAGGAGCCTATCGAGTCCGCTCTGCAAGATTTCCGCAAGACCCCTCTCCCTGTCCCTCTCCCCATCCGATGGGGAGAGGGTGGCCTTTAGGCCGGGTGAGGGGAATGCGTGCGTTATATCACTTGGTGGGGGTGTCGCCTCGTCCGCTCCTGGAGCCAGAGGGTGGGTAGCCACTGCCGGCTGTGAAACCGAAGGTTGGCGGGATTGGAAATTGGAAAGTTTCACGTTCAAGGCCTCAATGGTGGGCCCTTTTGCCGGCCCCAACAACGGCTTCGCCCCTGGAGCTTCGCGGGCTGCCACTTTTCCGTTGCTCCTCAAATAAGGCGCGCGCTATCCTTGTCAAACTGGACTCATTGTTGTGATTAAACGGTTGCTAACGAAAATCGGCGCAGCGCGGTGCGCAGGCCTTTTCCTGCTGGCAGTGTTGTTGGCCGGCTGTCGGAGGGAGGAAATCACGGTTTACCGTGTGCCGAAGGAAAAAGAGCCGGAACTGGCCGACACCCAGCCCCGGATAGAGTGGCAGACGCCTCCCGGCTGGGAGGAGCAAGCGCCCAGCAAAATGAGTCTCGCGAACTTCTCGGTTCCCGGCGAGGCGGGCCGCCAGGCGCAGCTCTCGGTGATGACGTTTCCGGGCGAGGGCGCCAGTGAGTTGAGTTTGGTGAACATCGTTCGCGAGAACGCAGGTCTGCCGCCGGTCAGTGACGAGGAACTGGCCAAACTGGTCGAGACCGTAAACGTTGGCCCTGTCTCGGCCAAGCTGGTTGATTTGACCGGCGCGATGAAAGCGTCGAGCAACGCCGCGCCGAACCGCATTCTGGTGACCGTTTTTGCGCGCGGCGGCACAACCTGGTTTTTCAAACTGGCGGGAGATGCGGGAGTAGTCACCGCGCAGAAACAGGCCTTTATCGGTTTTTTGAACTCGGTCACGTTCGTGGAACCCCGCGGAACTCGGGTCCGCGCCGCTCATTTCGCGAGCACGAATGCCAAGCGGGTTCCGATCGCGCCAGATGGCGACGCGGGAGTTTCGGATAATCCGCTGAACAAGCCGTCGTGGGATGCCCCCGCCCGGTGGCAGGAAGTGCCGGCCACGCAAATGTTGCTGGCGAAGTTCGTCATTAGCGGGAGCGACGGCAAGGCCGAGGTCACTGTTAGCGCGCTTCCTGGCGACGCAGGAGGGGTGTTGGCGAATGTGAATCGATGGCGGGTGCAACAACTCGGATTGAGCGCTGCAAGTGAAGCGAACCTGTCGCAATTGATCACGGCCCTTGACGTGATGGGAGGCAAAGCCATGTTACTGGATATGAGCGGCCAGAATCAAATGACCAAAGAAAAAGTCCGGCTTATCAGCGTCATCGTCCCGCGAGAAGAGCAAACCTGGTTTTACAAATTGATGGGCGACCCGGCGATCGCTGAGCGTGAGAAAACCGCGTTTATCAAATTCGTCCAATCCGTGCGCTATCCAAATGTTTGATCGTCTCTTCAGATTTTTTACGTCGCTTCGGCTGACGGTGGTGTTGCTGGCGTTCGGCATCGTGCTCGTGTTTGTCGGGACAGTGGCGCAAGCGGACGAAGGGCTTTACAACGCGCAGGCCCGTTATTTCAAACATTGGTTCGTCTGGGGCATCACGATGTTTGGCCACCGGATTCCCATTGGGCTGCCGGGCGGTTACCTCATTGGCACGCTGCTCCTCATCAACCTCGTCGCCGCCCATATCAAGCGTTTTCAACTCACAACGAAGAAAATCGGCATCCAGCTCACGCACGCGGGCGTCATCCTCCTGCTCGTCGGCCAGCTGACGACCGACCTCTTTTCGCGCGAGACGCAAATCCGCTTTTCCGAGGGTCAAACCAGGTCTTACGCCGAGAGCGGGATGAATTACGAACTGGCCTTCATCACCGACGCGGACGCGGACACCGAGGAAGTGGTCGCGATTCCCGCCAGGCTCCTGGCGAAGGGCGGCGAGCTGAAACACGAGAAACTGCCGTTCGCCGTCCACGTGAAGCGCTACTGGCTGAACTCCGACCCGTCGTTCCGCGCGCCGATGATTCAGAATGAGCCGCCCGTCACGACGAATGGTCTGGCGCGCAGCTTCGATTTCCGGCCGGCGGCCGAGACGAAGAGCATGGACAGCAAAAACGTCCCGACTGCCCTGATTGAGATCGTGGCGCCCGGTGGCTCATTGGGCGCGTGGGTTGTGTCGGGTTGGGCGGGTGATGACCTGATGGTTGAGGCATTGCGCGAGAGTTTCAGCCGCCAGATGGGCGAGCAGATGGCCACGAGCATCATCAACCGCCTCACCGAACCGCAAACTGTGGAGGCGGGCGGAAAGCAATTCGCCTTCGTGCTGCGCCCGGCGCGCGTTTACGAGCCGTATTCGCTGACCCTCCTCAAGGCGACACACTCGATTTATCGCGGCACGGACATCCCGAAGGACTTCCGGAGTCGCGTGCGTCTGGAGAACTCCCGGACCGGCGAGAGCCGCGAGGTCGAAATCTTCATGAACAGTCCGCTGCGCTACGGCGGCCAGACGTTTTATCAATACCAGATGGCGGCAGGCGAGCTGGCTCGCCGGGCAGGGCAGGTGCCGTCGTCCACGTTGCAGGTGGTGCGGAATCCGAGCTGGCTCACGCCTTATGCCGGTTGCATCATGGTCGCAGCGGGGCTGGTGACTCAGTTCATGATTCACCTCGTTGGATTTGTTGCCCGAAGGAAAACCGCATGAAGAAACGGCTGCCTCTCATTCTGACCGGCTTGATGGCCGCGTGGTTTCTGTGCACCCTGCGCGCGCCGAAGGAAAAAGACTTTGCCTACGCCGAATTCGGCGGCCTGCCGATTGTGTTCAACGGTCGCGTTCAGCCGATCGATTCGCTCGCGCGCAACTCGCTCCTGCAACTGCGCGAGAAACAGACCGCCAACCTTGAACCGTGGAAGGGTTGGAACGAAAAGCCGAAGATCATCCCCGCCATTGAATGGCTCGCCAACGTGATGATGAAACCGGACGCGGCCGATGAGTGGCCCGTGTTCCGTGTCGATCACCCCGAACTCATCGCCTTGCTCAAGCTGCCAGAGAAGGACAAACAGAATCGCCAGGACGGCAAACATTACTCGTGGAACCAGATCCAGCCGTCGCTCGAAGCGATGGACCGGGAGAGCAAACGCATCGGCGGCCGGGAACAACGGAAGGAGACCGACCCCAGTCAGCGCACGCCTTATGAGAACGCAGTGATGAAAATGCACGAGCGTTTGGTGCTTTATATCCGGCTCAAGAACGCGCTCCAGCCGCAGGACGCGGGCGACTGGGCGCAGGAACTGGGCGAATTCGAGAGCGCCGTCCCGGCTGGCGTCGCCGCCGTGCGCGCGCAACAGGCCGGGCAAAAGTACGACGACGCTGCGTTCGGGAAGTTCGTTGGTTTCGTGCGAAGGTTCGACGTAATGAGGCGCTTCGAGCCGCCGCTGCTGGTGCCGCCGCGGCACCCGGACATTTCCCGTGACAACTGGATGCGTGTGGGGGATGCGCTGATCGGCACCGCCCGCGGCGAGAGCATCCATCCCTCTGTCCGCTACTACGCGGCGATGGCGAGCGCGTTCCAGGAGGGAAAGGCCGATGATTTCAACCAGAAAGTCGCCGAGTATCGCGCGGCCCTCACGCCGAGCTTCGCACCCGAACTCGCGAAGGCCAGCCGCGAACTGTTCTTCAACCGGATGCAGCCGTTTTATAAAGCAATGGTTTTCTACGTGCTCGCAGGAGTTCTCGCAGGTGCCTCGTGGTTCGGTTTGTCGGACCTGCTGCGGCGTTCCGCAGTGTGGCTCATCGGGTTGGCCCTGGTGATTCACACCTGCGGTCTGGTCATGCGCATGGTACTCGAAGGCCGTCCGCCGGTGACGAACCTTTACTCCTCGGCGATCTTCATTGGTTGGGGCGCATGCGTGCTGGGCCTCGTGCTCGAACGGTTCTATAAGGACGGCATTGGAGCAGTCGTCTCATCGGGGGTCGGTTTCATCACCCTCATCATCGCCCACCACCTTGCTCTCGGCGGCGACACGATGGAAATGATGCGCGCGGTGCTGGACACCAATTTCTGGCTCGCCACGCACGTCGTCGTGGTGACGCTGGGCTACGCGAGCACATTCGTTGCCGGCGCCCTCGCGCTCATCTACATCGTGCGCGGCGTGTTCACCCGGACCTTGAATGCGGCGAGGGGCAAAAGTCTGACGCGGATGGTCTATGGCATCGTTTGCTTCGCCACGCTGTTCAGTTTTGTCGGCACGGTGCTGGGTGGCATCTGGGCGGACCAATCATGGGGCCGGTTCTGGGGTTGGGACCCGAAGGAGAACGGCGCCCTCATCATCGTGCTTTGGAATGCGCTTATCCTGCACCTGCGCTGGGGCGGGATGATCCGCGAACGTGGCCTTATCAACTGCGCCATCGTCGGCAACATTGTCACGAGCTGGTCGTGGTTCGGTGTGAACATGCTCGAAATCGGCCTGCACTCCTACGGTTTCACGCAGGCTGCCTTCAAATGGCTCATTGGGTTCGTCGTGAGCCAGCTCTTCATCATCGCTCTCGGATTGTTGCCGCGACATCTGTGGGTGAGCTTCCGCGACCAGGCAGTCGCTCCCGCGGCTGTGGGCGCCAAAGGCAAGCCCGCGCCCGCCACCTGAACCCCCGTTAAATCCTTTGACGCTTCGCTGCTCATCCCGTACGCTGCGACCATGAACTGGCTGGATTTGTGCAAAGATAAAAATCTGCAAGACCTGCCGTACCGTCTTGAGTTAAGCAGGGAAGGGAAAATCGTCATGAGCCCGACACGCAATCGGCATGGCTATCTGCAAAGCAGAATCGCCCGCGTGCTGGGCGAGTTGATGTCCACCGGCGAGACGCTGGTGGAATGCGCCATCGAAACCGAAGACGCCACCAAGGTGGCGGATGTCGTCTGGGTTTCGGACGAGCGGTTCAGAATCATCAAAGACGAAGCCAGTTGTTCGGTCGCGCCGGAAATTTGCATCGAGGTCTTGTCGCCGTTCAACACCGAAGAAGAAATGGCCCGCAAGCGGGAGTTGTATTTGCGTCCTGGCGCGAAGGAATGCTGGTTGTGCGACGAGGACGGACGCACGCGGTTTTTCGACGCCGGCGGGCTGATGAAGGAATCGGTTCTGTGCCCCGAATTTCCGGCTCGATTGTCGGTTTGACGGCCAGCCGGGCAGGCATCTCGAGTCCTTAAATCTTTTGACGCTTCACGGCTCATCCCGTAGCTTTCCCCACGCTTTTTGAGGCCGGAATGATTGGTTTTATCATAAAAAAAATAATCGGATCGAAGAACGACCGGGAAGTCCGGCGGCTGCGCCCGTTGGTTGCCAAGATCAACGAGATCGAAATGTCGCTGCAGTCATTGCCGGAAGAGGTGTTGCGCGAAAAGACAGCGGCCTGGAAAGAGCGCCTTTCCAAAATCGAAGACGACGCCGAACTGGCCGCGGCGCTGGACGAAATCCTGCCCGAAGCGTTCGCGGTCGTGAAAAACGCCTGCCGCCGCCTTTGGGGGCAGGAGATCACCGTGCGCGGGCATCCGTTGAAGTGGGAGATGATTCCGTTCGATGTGCAGCTCATCGGAGGTTACGCGCTTCACAGCGGCCGAATCGCGGAAATGGCCACGGGCGAAGGCAAGACGCTCGTGGCGACGTTGCCGGTCTATTTGAACGCGCTGAGCGGTCGGGGCGTACACGTGGTCACGGTGAACGATTATCTCGCCGCGCGTGACAGCGAGTGGATGGGTGCGGTTTACAAGATGGTAGGGTTGACCGTGGGATGCATTCTGCACGACCAGCCGCCGTCCGTGCGACGCGAGCAATACAGCCGCGACATCACCTACGGCACGAACGCGGAGTTCGGTTTCGATTACCTGCGCGACAACGGGATGGCCACGAGCAAAGAGGAGCAGGTGCAGCGCGGCCATTACTACGCCATCGTGGACGAGGTGGACTCGATTCTCATTGATGAAGCACGTGTTCCGCTGATCATCAGCGGGCCCGCGGTGGTGGCGTATGATGACCAATACGGGAAATTTAAACCTGCCGTTGAATCGCTCGTCCACGCTCAGGAAAGGCTCTGCAGCCGTTTTCTCTCGGAAGCTGAAGAGTTGATGAGAAAACTGAGTCCCGCCGACGGCTCGGCGCCCGGCAACCCCGAATCGCTCGAGCGCGAAGCCGGTCTGCTGCTTTACCGTGTCAAGATGGGCCAGCCGAGGTCCGATGGGCTGTTGAAATTGCTTGAAGACCCGGAAAATCTCCGGTTGATGAACAAGGCGGAGTTGGAATTGCACGCTGACCAGTCGAAGAAGGAACTTTACGCGCAGAAGGAGGAACTCTTCTTCGCGATGGACGAAAAGAGCCACGACGCCGATCTGACGGAGAAAGGACGCAATTTTCTCAGCCCCAAAGACCCGGACGCGTTTGTGTTGCCGGACCTGACGCTGGTTTTCCACGACATCGATGCGAGGACTGAACTGGACGCGCGCCAGCGCATGGAA
>Ga0066672_10000331_pt1 | contig 13495 bp, 17 predicted proteins | sample GraSoiAngelo_121_FD_62292 | JGI IMG/M metagenome (GOLD analysis project Ga0066672, IMG submission 62292) | Grasslands soil microbial communities from the Angelo Coastal Reserve, California, USA - 14_0919_12_20cm | ecosystem: Environmental > Terrestrial > Soil > Grasslands | place: USA...
CATTAATGATTTCTATTGCACATTGAATGAATTTCATTCTAGAGTGCATATTCAGTTGGTAGTTTTTCTTGGAAAAGTGTCCAACCAATGATTGAATGATTGAAGGGGGATGCGGCTCCAAGATCAAGTGAGCGCATCCGTTGCAAGGAGATGTTATGCCGACAGTCGTGCCAATTCAACCGCGGGCGCAGCAATATGTGGTGATCTCTCCTGAAGGCAATCAAATCGAGATCCCCAAAGAGTTATTTGGCGCTCTCTCCGATTTCCTCCATGGAAGCGCGGGCAGCGTTAAACCTACCGGCACAGTGACCATTCAGTTCAGGAACGGCGGAGTCGCCGGGCTCGAAGCAATGATAAAGAGGATTTACAAATAGCAAGGCTGGACGTACACTTTCTTTAAGAAGTTTCGATTTAGGTGTTCTTAAACGTCAGATCATTCCAGGGTTAAGAAGCTCTAATAGAACGCGGCCCCGATTTTCGGAGGCAATGACAGTTTGGTTTAGAGGACATAACCTCTCGCTTGCCACCGCATCTGATTCTTGAAGCTTTCGGAAAATGCGTCAAGAGGAATGCAGGTTTCTTTATGGCTGAGACCAGAATTTATATCGCTGATTTGCCGGCGCAAAATGATAGCGAAGCGACGGTCGAACATACAACATCCGGCGAGTTGAGCGCGTCTGTTCCTACAGCAATGGATCTCCAAGGGAAATGTATGGCCGTGTCGCCGGACGGCTCTCATATTCCTCTTCCCAAAGAGTTGTTCGTGGCTCTTTCGGATTTCATGCAATCGCGCAAGTGTCCCGGTTCCATTACCATACAGTTCCGCAACGGCGAGATTACCTGTGTGGAGGCGGTAGCCAAGAAAACATTCCGCAACGCTTAAGCGCTGCCTGGAATGACGGCCTGATACCAAGGGCCCCGATTTTTAGTTCCCGGAGAACTTTTCCGGTTTTGACCAAGAATTCGGCCCAGAGAGATATCCCTCTCTGGGCCTTTGCGTTTTGCGGTGAAGGATGCGCAATGCCATGGGCTGCGCTAAACGGCGTCAACCAGCGCCGCCTTCCACCGCAAATCATCTCCTCCGGGGGAGAGAGGGAAGGGAAAAGTCATGTCTTCATTCGCGCCCAAATTGCTCTTGAAAAAAGTGCCTGAAGAAGTAGGAAGCAATACTTTCTTGAAGAAATCGCCTGAAGAACGGACCCGTAACATCAGTGTCCTTTTGGTGGCCTCGGTTTCGGCAGCGGTCCACGTTGCCCTGGGTGTGCTCATGGCCCCGTTATTCGCGATTGCATTTCTGGCCGCCAAGACTCCCTCCAATCCCGTCCTCTTCGGAGAGATCAACGGAGCCACCTTGGCAGCACTTTTCCCTGTGGTTTACGGCATCGTAGGATTTGTGGTGGGCGCTGGGGCAGCAGGCATCTACAACTCCCTGGCTAGACACATGTTTCCTCCCGAGCGCGTAGTCGAGGAAGAAACAGAAGGGCTGGCGGTAGCCTATAGCCGGATTGCTTGAAGTTTGGCGGTTTGGTTCTTGGGTTTAGCGGTTCGCTGAATTTCGTTCGCGTTGATTCCCCTTTGACAGGCCCTCCCTCAGCGACGGCCTGCCCTTTCTGTTCGAGAGCTGTGTTGGACGAAAGAGGTCCATATTAAGTGTCCCAAGCTCTGTCATTTTCCCATTAGCCCCACCCGGTCTATGCCCGCACCGTGCGTTATGTCCACTACCTCCGCCACGAATTGAAATTCGACCTCTGGATCTCCCTTGAGAAATGCAACTTTGTCCGGCCTGAGCTTATAGATTTCTTTCAGTCGGCTTTGCAGATCCTTCCAGCCCACGCCCTCCTCATTGATTTTGAGGGTCGGTTCCTGGCCCGCTCCGGCATCATGGAGTTGGATCACAATCGTTGCCGGGTCCGGAATACTGACCTCTGGTTTGCTGGGCCGGGGAATATCGGCCTTTTCGCCGATTCCGGCTACCGGCTGAATCACCAGAAAGACAATCAGCAGCACCAGTAACACGTCAATCAGCGGAGTTACATTGATTTCAGCCGAGGATCCTCTCGGCTCACCTGTGGTCATAGCCATCGTCGCTGTTCTCCTAGTTTGATTCTTTGGTTCGGTTCTTCTTGTCGCGCTACAACCATTGGACGCTGCGGAGGAGATGAATGTTCCAAGAGGCAGAACGCAATCGTGCAGGAGTCTCGCAAAGCGATTGACAGAAGCAGATTGCAAGAATATAACTCCACTCCAGTAAGCAAGGCCCCTAAAAATTAGTTGAAACGTTTTGCTTGTGAGAATCACTAATCTTATGGGTGCATATGCCTTGGGCATATAGGCAAGCTAAGCCTAAGAGGTATATCTTGTGAGCAAATTTTTCGCGATCATCGTGGAAGATCTGGGAGATGAACATGGGAAATTCTTTCCCAATTCGGACCAGTTCTTCTTCAGCACAATAGTGCAGCCTCCAACGGATTGCGAGATTCGAGGCTGTGTGGAGATCCCAGAACAGCAAGTGAAAAAATTGATGGCAAAAGTTTCCTGAGCGCGCTTTTGTCGGCTGCTTGAAGTTTGTCAACGGTCAATCTCCTCGGCCATGCGCTATTCAAACTATGCGCTCTCCAGTTAGGCCCACACTCGGCTCCTCATTTCGATCCCCAAAAACCTTGGCTTCCCTACGTTGCTCTTGACTTTCCTTCGTGTTCCATTTCGTGACCGGAGCCTGCACTGAGCAAAGCGAATGTGTGGTTAGTGGTTTTGGGGTTCTCTATTTCTCTTGTAACGATCTTGCTCCCTGAATCACTACTTTATATAGGGTTCTAACCGGAAGATGGGAATAAGAAGAATATGAGTAAATTTTTTGCCATCATCGTTGAAGATACGGGAGATGAGAGCGGGAAGACGTTTCCGAACCCCGAAAAATTCATGGTAGGAACCAGGGTTGACGTCCCCAGCGACTGCGAAATCATTTCCTGCGTCGAGGTTCGTCCGGAAGAGGTCACCCGCTTGTTGGGACGTCACAGCCGTCCCCATCTGGTCTGCGCTGCCGAAGACTAACCTGAAGACTAACCCGGCTTTCGCCAACTGCATAAGTCAGGTTAACCTTAGATCCATGACCAATTCTTCCGCTCGTGAACAGCTTCTCAACCTGGTTGCAATCCAGTCCTTCCGCCTCGGCAGCTTTACCCTCTCTTCGGGCTTAAAGAGCGACTATTACATTGATTGCCGCACCACCACGCTGCATGCCCAGGGCGCCGAATTGACAGGACGCGCGTTCTTGGAACTGATCCGGCAGAAGGAATGGAGCCCCCAGGCCATTGGCGGGCTGACATTGGGCGCAGACCCAATTGTAAGCGCGGTGGCGGTACTAAGCGCCCAGGCAAAGACGCCTATCCATGGTTTCCTGGTACGCAAGGCGGAAAAAGTCCACGGCATGGGCCAGCGCATTGAAGGCTTCCAGGAAAAAGGCGCGCGCGTGGTGATTGTGGATGACGTCTGCACCACCGGCAACTCCACCATTCAAGCCATTCAAGCGGCCCGCGAATATGGCTTCAAAGTAGTCGGCGTGGCCTGCCTGGTGGAGCGGGAAGAGGCTGGAGGGCGTCCTGCGGTGGAGCAGGCGGCGGCTCCGGCGCCGTTTATCTCAATCTTCACATCCAGCGAAATAAAGATTGCCCATTTGAAACTGAAAGACTCCGGCCAGATATTTGCTTATTCCGGGACTTGTGAGATGTGCGGACGTCCAGCAGTGACCAACTCGCCCCGACTGCGGTGCGCAGTGCATAGACCTTGATTGCTGTGGTCCAGCAAAATAGAATAAATCCAAAATGAAAATGATTGATAAATGGCTAGATAGACTGATTGAGGAGCACTTTTGGACACTCATGATCGGCGTACTCCTTTTTGGCGTATGCCTCTTGACTCTTTCACGATGTTTCCATTCCGAGACGCTATTGCATGATTTGATCCGAGATTTAGGGATTGCTACGGTGGTTTCATTCTGCGTGACCATCCTTATTGAGTATTATTCAAGCCGGAGGCGCGAGGCGGATATCAGAAGCGGGGTTTTGAATGCAATTTTAGGACAAATAGTGCCACCTATGGTCTGGGAAGAGATCAAGGGCATATTAGCACACCCTGTGTTATGCGAAGGCTGGCACCTCGATGCAATTGTTTCAGAAGAGTTGATCACACAAATAGGATCGAACCAGCCAGAAACCTGCCATATCGTGACAGGAACTCTGACTTACAAGTTAAAGAATCTAAGCAATAGAGAGCACACCTTAGTTTTAAGTCATGAATTGCAATTCGACACTAAGGGCAAAGACAACAGCGGATCCGATATTCCCTTTTTCATTCAACTTAGCGCTTCTCCCAGCGCGGGTCTACCAACCAATTGGACGGCGACTGAATTGAAAGACCCGAAATATTTGAAGGAGGCGATGTTACGCGTTCCGATCACGATCCCGGCATCTGATTCAGGTTCAGTTGATATATTTTTGAAACGAAAGGAGATTCTTTCGATCCCTGTTGGGTATCCTTGGTACATGAATTGGGTGACCAGCGCACCGAGGGTCACCATAAAGACCAGTTTAACAAACATTAGCTTTGAGTTGCTGGTCCGCCACCCTAATAACAAACTGTTGAAAACCATTATTCCAAATGAAGAATGGTTATTTTCCGGCGTTATGTTTCCAGGTCAGGGATTCGATATCATATGCCGGAAGAAGTAGAAATCAGGCTGCAACTTTTCACTCAGCGGGATCATAGCACCCTTGCCGGTTACAATCGTCACAATGATTAAGACACTCGAATGGACCAATGAGGGCGTCAAGTTTATCGATCAGACCAAACTCCCTCTTGAGGAGACGTACGTCACCTGCCGCACTTACCAGGAGGTGGCCACGGCCATTCGCGAGATGATCGTGCGGGGCGCTCCGGCCATTGGTGTGGCGGCGGCCATGGGAATAGCGCTTGGGGTAAAACAGTCGGATGCCAGAGACGCGCAGACATTGCGCCTTGAGTTCGACCGGATTTGCGCCACCATGGGGGAAACCCGCCCTACGGCCGTGAACCTCTTTTGGGCCATTCGACGGATGCACGAAAAATTCGATTCGGTTGCGGCCCGCCCCGTGGAACAGATTAAAGCTAATCTGCTGCAGGAGGCCCAGCAGATGTATGTGGAAGATATTGCCGCCAATGAAGCCATGGGCCGCCACGGGGCCACGCTCATGCCCGCCTCTGGCGGAGTTCTTACCCACTGCAACGCCGGAGCGCTGGCTACATGCGGATATGGAACAGCTTTGGGAGTGATTCGTGCCGCCATTGAAGCGGGTAAGAACATCCACGTCTTTGCCGATGAGACTAGGCCTTTCCTGCAAGGATCTCGCCTCACGGCCTGGGAGCTCACCAAAGATGGAATTCAGACCACGCTCATTGCCGACAATATGGCCGGCGCCATGATGAAGCAAGGCAAAATCAAAGCGGTGATTGTGGGCGCGGACCGCATCGCTGCGAATGGTGATGTAGCCAACAAGATTGGAACCTACACGGTAGCAGTCCTAGCTAAGGAGCACGGCCTTCCGTTCTACGTGGCTGCGCCCTGGTCAACCGTAGACATGAACACCCCCACCGGTGACCAGATTCCCATTGAGCAGCGATCCCCCAAAGAAGTTACGCACTACGCCGGCAAGCAAGTCGCCCCGGATGGCGTGCTGGTCGAAAATCCCGCCTTCGATGTAACGCCCAGCAAATATGTGACAGCCATCATCACAGAGCGCGGCATCGCTAAATCTCCCTATGCTGAATCGTTGAAAGAAGCGGCGGGATTGATTGAAGAACGAATCTTTAGATAGCATTTTCAGAATTGCTGTAGTCCGAGCCACCGGTTCAGAGCATGATAACAAAGGCTTTAGTTAGCCCTGGTGTAAAAGAGCTGGTGGCTACACTCACTGTGAAACCGCTTTAATTCGCGCTGATTCGCGTGAATTCGCGTCTAAAGTGATCTCCTCTAGCTGGCCAGTCGGAGAATGCTGATTGGCCCAGAATCCGGTTCGTATCCTTCGTCCTGGACAGTTTGTTGAGCAGCCGAGCGCAACGCCTGCTCGTCCGCATTCTTCGGCAAATCACAATGGCGGCGGATTACCTCTCCGCCGGTTTCTATTCGAATCAACCACTTGGATTTGTTCGCGTCCCATGAAACTTCCACGCGGTCAGCACGCATATCTCTTCCTCCAATGCTTCTCCTTATTTGGATGCAGGGCAGCGGCGCGGAGAATCGCTGCTTGACACGGCTTGCTGGTTCCCCTAGATCATCTTTTGGAGTCTTCGCTTACCATCTTGCTGGCTGTGCGTCCTATCAAGGAGCGACAGATTAGCGGCGTAAATTCTCCTTCCACTAGATCATCTTGTGGAGTAGAGTATCTAAATAAATATGGCCAAACGAGGCGCGCATCCGCTCCAAGGTGAAGTTTTGCAGGGGACCCTTGACCTGCTGGTCCTTCAGACACTGGTTTTAGGCCCTGCGCATGGGCACACCATCGCCTATGCGATTGAGCGCCGTTCCAATGAAGTGCTGCAAGTGGAGCATGGGTCGCTTTATCCGGCCTTGCACCGGCTGGAAGACCGTGGCTGGATCTCTTCTTTCTGGGGAACATCTGAGAACAACCGCAAAGCCCGGTATTATCGCCTGACGCGAGCAGGGCGCAAGCAATTGGCCGAGCAGACCAACCGCTGGGACCAGTTAGTGAAGGCCATCAACCGCATCCTGCGTCCGGCAACGGAGTAGCCGCATGGGATGGAAACGGTTTTTCCAGCGACGCCACTGGGATGAAGAGCGCTCCCGCGAAATCCATGCCTATCTGGAAATTGAGGCTGACGAAAACATCGCGCGAGGCATGTCCCCGGAATCGGCAAGCTATGCTGCCCGCAAAAGGCTCGGCAATCCATCGCGAATTCGGGAGGAGATTTATCGTATGAATAGCATCGGCTTTGTGGAAACGATCTGGCAGGATCTGCGTTACACCTTTCGAACCTTGCGCAAGAGCTTGGGATTTACCGCCGTTACGGTGCTGACTCTGGCGCTCGGCATCGGGGCGAACACCGCCATCTTCAGTGCGATCAACGCAACTCTCCTTCGCCCTCTTCCTTATAAAGACCCTTCGCAACTGGTGATGGTATGGGCTGACCACCACCTGCGCGGTGGGCCGGCGGACGAATGGACCAATCCCGCCGATTTTTTTGACTGGCGGACGCAAAGCCAGACAGTTCAGGATATGGCGGTACTGGGCGGGTGGGCTCCCACCCTCATTGGCAGTGGTGAGCCTCAGTTGCTGCGGGGCGCGAAGGTGTCGTATTCAATGTTTTCCGTTCTCGGCGTGAAGCCGGCGCGGGGCCGTAACTTCACCGCCGAAGATGATCGTCCCAGCGGCGACCATGTGGCCCTGCTAAGTGACGATCTGTGGCGCAGACAGTTCAGTGCTGATCGGGAGGTGACTGGAAAAACAATCAGCTTGGATGGAATTGGATACACAATCATCGGTGTGATGCCCGCAAGCTTTGCTTTCCCAATAGTGCCCAATCGGGAGATTTGGACCACCCTCCAGGTTCCTTCACGGGGACGTGGAAATGCAGTGCTACGCGCCATTGGCCGCCTCCAATGGGGCACAAGCCTGGCGCAGTCGCAAACCGAAATGAGCGCCATCGCCGGCCGCATAGCGCAGGCGTATCCAGACACGAATAAGGGCATCGGCATTATGCTGGTTCCGCTGCAACAGCAGATTGGGGGCAACACGCGAAAGCCTTTGCTGCTCTTGCTGGGCGCGGTAGGGCTGGTGCTGTTGATTGCATGTGCCAATGTGGCCAACCTGCTGCTGGCGAGAGCCGCCTCCCGGCAAAAAGAAATCAGCTTGCGTATTGGCCTGGGCGCAAGACGAACCCGGCTGGTGTGCCAATTGCTCACGGAGAGTTGTTTGCTGTCTTTGCTGGGTGGCGCGATCGGATTGCTGTTGGCTGTCTGGGGAACCGCGTTTTTGGCCAGGGCCTTGCCGCCTGCCATCAGTTCGGTGGAACCGGTGCGGATTGATCTTGCCGTGCTCCTGTTCACCCTGGGTGTCTCAGTGCTGACTGGGCTGGGGTTCGGGATGGCGCCCGCATGGCAGGCAACCCGGCCCAACGTGACCGAAGCGCTCAAAGAAAACGCGCGAACCACCAGCGGCGGCAAAAGCGGGCGTCGGTTACGCAGCATACTGGTGATCGCCGATGTGGCCATAGCGCTGGCATTGTCGGTTTCGGCGGGACTTCTGATGAAAAGCTTCCTGCGCTTGACCAATGTGGGCTTGGGTTTCCGGCAAGACCATCTTCTGGAGGTGAAAGTCGGACTGCCCCGCAAAAGTTATTCCAGCGGCGTCAAGGTCGCAGAGTTTTACGCGCAGTTGGCCCAGCGGCTTTCGGCGCTTCCGGGAGTGTCGGTGGTGAGCGCAGCCTCTGATCCACCATTGAACGGCGTGGGCGGCAGTGACAGCACATTTTTCATTGAAGGCAAGCCTATGCCTCAACCCGACCAGATGCCGGCCGCCTGGTACTCATCCGTGATGCCCAATTTTCATCAGGCCCTGGGAATCCCGCTGCTGCGCGGCCGCAACTTCAACGACCATGACACCGCCGATGCCCAGGCGGTGGTAATCATCAACCAGACCATGGCGCGGCGCTACTGGGGCGATGAAAATCCGGTCGGCAAGCGAATCGGCAATGGTGATCCAGACCATCCAAAGTGGAAAGAGATTGTGGGCATCGCCGGCAACGTAAAGTATTTCTCGCTCGAAGCTGAACAGCCGCCCATGATGTATCTGCCGCTGGCTCAAGCCCCTGATCCAGGCATGACGTTTGCACTGCGCACCGCAGGCCCGCCCCTCGAAATGGCCTCCGCAGTGCGTAACGCGGTCTGGTCGCTGGACAAAAACCTCGCAATCCCATCGTTTACCACCATGGAGCAACTGGTGGAGAGTGCTTCCGACCAGCCCCGCCTTCTCTCGACGCTCATCGGCTTCTTTGCCATGATGGCCTTGTTGCTGGCTGCTGTGGGCCTCTACGGTGTGATGGCCTATATGGTGACCGAGCGCACTCATGAGATGGGCATACGCATGGCGCTGGGCGCAACGCGAGGCAGTCTCCTGCGGATCGTCTTGAGTCAAGGCTTGAAACTTTCAGCCTTCGGTATTGCGATTGGGCTCGTAGCTTCGCTGGCCTTCGCGCGTGTCCTCGAAACTTTTCTCTTTCATGTGGGCCACACCGATCCGGCAACTCTTGCGGGAATGGCATTGCTGCTGGTGGCCGTGGCCTTTGCAGCGTCGTACATCCCGGCACGGCGGGCCATGCATGTGGATCCCATGGTGGCGCTGAGGTATGAGTGAGGCAGGAGAGTGGCACGTTCAGCCTTATTCTTGCCCGGCCTTCGCAATCTCATTCAGCATGACGGCCAGGGCATGGCGAATGTCATAGGCGGAGTATATGGGGAAGGATCGCACTTTAAGCGGCTTGAGCATCTTTTCAACTTTCCCAATAGTGCTGAAACCAGCGTTCCGTACCGTCACGAGATCATATTCCAGATAATAGATAAGGCAGGCGCATTGCTCTGCAAGTGCGCTTGGGAGCGGGGTGGATTCCACGTTGTTGAACGAATAGGAGACGAGTGGACTACTGATGAGTACATGGACTTGCAAAGGAACAGCCTTGGATGCCCTGGGATTGGCATTGCCGGCTGTGATGCGCCGCAGCAACTCGTCGCGTAGAAAGGCTGGGGATGGATGGCGGTCCTGCAGCACCCGGACATTAACTGTGCCCGGATCGGTGGCTTTGAATGCAGCCTTCAGGCGAGGCCAGTCCAGGCCAACTGCGGCGGGTTCGTGTCCGGTCTTACCGTCTGCATCTGAGTGAGCGTTGTTCGAAGTGCTCTCCTGCTCGAAAGTTATTTTCCGGTCTTTAAGGTCCAGAGTTGCCACGCCCAGAGATCCGCCAGGAATCTCCATTTGGCTGAAGACCTTGAGCGTGGGTACGACTGCCCGGAGGTATTGTGTATAAGCCGTATGCGAACCCTCGAATAACTCTGAGGCGGTTAAATCCGCCAGCAGGTCGATCCGCACCGGCCGCCGAGTGGCAAGTTGGAGGTTGAGCTTGCCCTCGATATCGGGATGAAACAGAGTATCGGTGTCGGTTTCCTCTTTAGGAGCCCAGAACTCCACGGCTGGAAGGTCTCGCCATGCGTCAGATAACGGGTCCAATTTCAGTCGGTCCACCCGAATGCGATGCTGGGCAAAATCGTGCTCTCCGCTCTGGCTGTCCAAGAGAGCCAGATCCACGCGGTAGTCTCCGGGAAGCACAAAGGCGTCCCAGGAAAAGATCACATCCGCATTTCGCGTCTCGGGTTTCATCTCGCTCAACTTGAGCGTTCCATCGTTGCGGTAGGTCTCCCCTTTGGAGTCTGTCAGTTGAATCATGGCAATCACGCGTCCGGTCCTGCCATGCTTCAAGATATGGTCGGCATCCGCCTGAATTTCAAAATGCGCCAGCAGTCTTTGATGGACGGAGAGTCCTCTGGATAGCAGCCGCACTTTCCACGGCACCTGCTCGCGAGCACCCTCTTTCTGCCACTGCTCAAATCTTGCCTGGTCGAAAGATGAGGGCTCATCGGCTGCCTGCGCAGAAAGCGCGGTTGCCAGGCCAACCAGGCAGCAAAGGCAGAACCGTTGAATCAATGATCTTTGAAGATGCGTGCGCATCAACAGAATTTACCATCCTTTAGTCACCGCCGCTTGAGTTAGCCGCTTTACTGGGCGCAAAGAATTTACGCGGCTGGCTACGAATGCAAAAAAATGGTTTGCAGATTTTCACGCTGCCTATAATGCTATATGGAGAAAACCAGAATGGCTGCTGGCATTGATGCTTACAAACTGTTGGCGGAATATTACGACGACGTCTATGCCGTAAGGCGCCTCGTTGATCTGCCTTTTTACTCTGTGCTGGCTAAGCGTATTGGAGGTCCCGTCCTTGAAGTGGCCTGCGGAACGGGCCGCGTCTTGCTGCCGATTGCCCGAGAAGGTATAGAGATTCACGGAGTGGATAATTCACCGGCAATGCTCAATGTCCTCAGAAAGCATCTGCAAAGCGAAGCGGAAGAGGTACGCAAGCGGGTCTCAATTTCCGGCGGCGACATGAGAACTTTTCGGCTGGGCAAGAAATATCGTCTGGTCATCATCCCATTTCGTCCGATGCAGCATATGCATACCCTGGAAGACCAGATCGAGGCGCTCAAAACGGCAGCCTTGCATCTGGAAGAAGATGGAGTCCTGGCCTTCGATGTTTTTTATCCGAGGTTTGACGCGAGCTTGTCGTCCATCGGGGAAGAGATGCTGGAGATGGAGTGGCCGCTCCAATCGGACCCAACCAAGACCGTGCGGCGCTATTTCAGAAAAGATTCGGTGGACAAAATAAACCAGAGCTTCAGCGGCACCTTTATTTTCCGCACTTACCAGGGAGACTGGCTCTTGCAGGAAGAGGCCGAGCCTTTGAACATGTCGTATTACACCTATCCCCACCTGCGGGCGCTCTTTCTGCTGGCAGGGCTGGAATCGGTGGAAGAGTACGGCTCCTTTGCGCAAATGCCGCTCAACAATGATTCTACCGAGATGATCTTCGTTCTCAGGTCTTCTCCGGGAAAGATCATGGCGGGGAGCGACTATTTTCGCTCGGGCGGCAGCGTGCATGGGAAGAAGTCCGGTTGATCGCAGGGCTGCCCGCGCGATTCTTGCCAAAGTCCCATGGTGTTATTACAATAGTCATAACATGATAGAGGCGCATCATGGTTAAACTCAAAGTCCGCAAATTCGGCAACTCGCTCGGGGTGGTTCTGCCGAAAGAGGTAATCAACCGTCTGCGCACAGCCGACGGTGAAGCTCTGTTCTTAAGCGAAGCGCCGGACGACAGCTACCAGCTCACGCCTTACGATCCTGGCTTCGAGAAAAAGATGGCGAAGGCGGATGACATCATCAATCGCTACCGCAATACCTTGCACGTTCTGGCTAAATGAGGGAACCGGTCTGGATCGATGAGCGTGATGCGCTGGTGTTGCATGATCGTCTGCTCGCGATGCATGGGGGAGCCGCAGGGCTTCGCGATGACGGTTTGCTGAAATCGGCGCTGGCCCGGCCGCAACAGCGTTTTGCTTATGCCGGGTCTGCCGATATCGTCGCCATGGCTACGGCCTATACAGCCGGCATCGTTCGCAACCATCCCTTTGTGGACGGCAACAAGCGTACGGGCTTCGTGGTGGGAATCCTGTTTCTTGAACTCAATGGATATCGCTTCACCGCCAGGGAGGAAGATGCGGCGCAGGCGGTCTTGGAACTTGCGGCTGGCAACCTGGATGAAACAGGCTACACTTCATTTCTTCGCGGCAATGTGGCGCGTCGAAAAAAATAGTGAATAGTGTTGCGGGCCCTCAATTTACTAAGCCAGTGAGCCGCTTTAGAAGTTGCTCGGGATCATAGACAATTCCGCCTTTCACCACCCGGTAAACTTGGCGGACGTTGCTTAGGTTCTCCAGAGGATTGGCGTTCAGGACCACGAAATCGGCCAGCTTGCCCACCTCTATGCTGCCTAGAACCAGACCGGGAATAACATATTTGCCTCCAAAATCCATCACTTTCGCATCCGCCGGAATGGAGACTTCGTTGGCCCTGCCAACACTCATAATCTTTCCGCCAACCGTCTCGATGATTGCGTTGGCGATGGTTTCACACGTGGAAGGATTGATGACTACCTTGCATTTAAAGAATAGATGTTCGGCTGTGGGCCTTCTCCTGTTGGTTTGCCCCAAGCCCGGCGCGGCCAGGAGAATGATGGCCATGAAGCCGGCAATGATCCCATAGCTCAATCGTTGATAAATCTTCATCGACGAGACTCCCTGCGTTGGCAAAAAATGAGTTCTGCCGCCTTCATTGTATTCGAGGCGCTCGCACGGAGAAACCTTATGCACCTGAGATGATGACGTGGTGGATGATCGGATCCGTCTTGGTTCGCATTGGCTCTTGCGGATAGGCACCAGCGGGATCCCGAATGGCTGGGAATTACGGGACGACTTCCGAACTTTTGCCCTTGCTGAACCCTGATTCTTCTAACCCTTAACACCCAAGCGAAGTTAAGCGGAGATGCCGAAGTCTGTTCAAATAAGCACAGGGATGTGCGGGTATTGAACTGTGCCGCGTTTATGGCTACATCTTGATCCTAAAGGGCCGCTCTTCCACCGTAATTCTTGCGCGGTGGCCTTTGCTGTAGCACTTAGCGCACACGGGAATCGACCATATACAATGTCTGCCATGCATCGGAAGCCAACCAGAGCCCGGCGTGCTCTTGTTTACGCCTGCATTCTCTTGTGCTCCATTTATGGTTTTGTTCCCAACTCACTTTCTGACACCCGCCCGCTGCCTGAAGATCTCGGAGCGATCCA
>Ga0066672_10000338_pt1 | contig 13409 bp, 14 predicted proteins | sample GraSoiAngelo_121_FD_62292 | JGI IMG/M metagenome (GOLD analysis project Ga0066672, IMG submission 62292) | Grasslands soil microbial communities from the Angelo Coastal Reserve, California, USA - 14_0919_12_20cm | ecosystem: Environmental > Terrestrial > Soil > Grasslands | place: USA...
CTACACGGAAGTCAAGAACGTGTTCATCAGTCTCGAATGAGCAGGAGGGATTCGTCATGGCGCGCACAGTGACCCCGGCGCGAGGGCGATCGACGACCACGCGAGCCGACCGCACCAATGGACAGTCGCGCCGGCAGGAGAAGACCGCCAAGCTGACGCTCGACGAGCTCGTCCGGCAGACGAAGGCCGGCGAGGTCGACACCGTGATCATCGCCATCGCCGACCTGCAGGGACGCTTGATGGGCAAGCGGCTGACCGGCCCCTACTTCCTCGACCACGTCGACGAGGGGCTGCACGCGTGTGACTACCTGCTGGCGATGGACATCGACAACGAGCCGCTGCCGGGGTTCAAGTTCACGAACTGGGGCACCGGCTACGGCGACATGCACGGGCACCCCGACCTGTCGACCATCCGGCGGCTGCCCTGGCTGGAGAAGACGGCGCTCATCCTCTGCGACGTCGAAACCATGGACGGCCGGTCGGTGGACGTGGCGCCGAGGCAGGTCCTGCGCCGGCAGGTCGAGCGCGCGCGCAAGCTCGGGTTCAACCCGAAGACCGGGTCGGAGCTCGAGTTCTACCTGTTCCGCGACAGCTACGAGCAAGCCGCCGCCAAGGATTACCGTGGGTTGGAGCCCTACGGCCGCTACATCGAGGACTATCACATCCTGCAGGGCACCAAGGCCGAGTGGTTCAACCGGCTGATCCGCAACGGGATGGAAGGCGCCGGGGTGCCGGTCGAGAACAGCAAGGGCGAGTGGGGGTTCGGGCAGCAGGAAATCAACCTGCGCTTTGCCGAATCGCTGGAGATGGCCGACCGCCACGTCGTCTACAAGAACGGGGTCAAGGAGATCGCCGCCCTCAACCAGGTGGCGGTCACCTTCATGGCGAAGTGGTCGATGGCGCAGGCCGGCAGCTCGTTCCACCTGCATTCGTCGCTGTGGGACGTCAAGAGCGATAGGGCGCTCTTCCATTCCGCTGACGGCGGACCGCACGGGATGTCGCCCCTGTTCCAGCACTACCTCGCCGGTTTGATCGCGCTGGCCCGCGACTTCTCGCTGTTCTACGCGCCCTTCGTCAACTCCTACAAGCGCTACCAGGCGACGTCCTTCGCACCGACGTCAATCGTGTGGAGCTGGGACAACCGGACCTGCGGCTTCCGGATCATCGGACACGCCTCGGGACTACGGGTGGAATGCCGCATCCCGGGTGCGGACGCCAACCCCTACCTGGCTTTTGCGGCGACCATCGCGGCCGGACTGCATGGCATCCAGAACAAGCTCGAGCTGCCGCCTGAGTTCCGCGGCGACGCCTATACCGCCAAGAACCTGCCGCGGGTACCCGGCAATTTGACCGAGGCGATCAATGCGCTGGAGAAGAGCCAGGTGGCCCGAGAGGCCTTCGGAGATGCGGTCGTCGAGCACTACCTGCACTCGGCGCGGCTCGAGCGGCAGAGCTTCGACAGCGCCGTCACTGACTGGGAGCTCCGCAGGAACTTCGAGCGGATTTAGCCGAACCCTAGCGTCGGCGAGAAGCCGCAGACCTGATCGCGCCTGGGACGCAGGTCTGCCCGGCGCAGGAGCCGGGTTAGCTCGCCGTTGCTCGCGGCATGGATCCGAGGTGGGAGGTCGTTTTATTTGCCCTCTACGTTGTGCCCAGCCTGGTTGTAGCGGCCCGGCGGCCGACCAAGACCCTGCTCGTGATCGCAGTGAATCTCCTGTTGGGCTGGACCATCATCGGCTGGTTCGTTTCCGTTGCCCTCGCACTCTTGCTGCCGCCGGCAGCGGCGCAGCCGTCTCAGTCCGGGGCCCTGCAGGCGAACGGTGCCGCCACGGCCGCGATCCCGGAGCCGCCCGCCATGCCCACGTTTGTCATCGATCCAATACGGGTGGCGGCGCTGAGCCTGGTCGCGTCACTCGTCTATCAGTACTGGTGGTTCTGGCGATTCTTCGAGTTCGCCCGGCGCGAGCGATTTCCCCGAAGTCGGAGCTTTTGGTGGATTTTGGTTCCCTTCTATGGGTGGGCTGTCGTCGGACGTCTATTCCAGGATCTGGAAACGCGTCTCGGACCCCTTCGGCCGGCCGGCTATAGCGCCCAGGCCGCCCTTGCGCTGGTGATTGCCAGCGACGTCAGCGCCGGCTGGGCTGTGACGCTCCGCTCCTTCCCGCTGGTCGTGGGAACTCTGGCCCTGAGTGGGGTTTTTTGCGCCAGCGCTCTCTACCAGGTCCAGGCGGCGGTCAACGCCTACCTCCGGATCACGCATCGCGACGCTCGGCCGGCCGGGCTCTTTGTCGGCGAGGGCATCGCACTCGCCGGTGGCCTGGTCCTGCTCGGCCTGCTCGTGCTCGGGGGCGTGCCCAACGCGTCCGGTCAGCCCATGGCCAGTCGCACGACGCTTCCCACCGCAACCCCGGCGCCGTTTACCTCCAGGCAGCCCCAGCCGACCGGTGCGCCGATCCCGGCGACGGGAAACGTGTTGAGCATGACGAGCCAACCGCGTGACTACATCGGGCAGGGTCAGTCGGTCACGCTAACGGAACCCTCGTGGCGATTTGGCGTGTCGCCATTCAACACGGTGGAGAGCATCACGATCCACGCGCAGTCGACCAACGGTACTAGCTACCACTGGTGGGATCTCGAATTCGCCGCTTCCCGAGGCCAGCAGCTGCACACGGGAAGCTATGCGAATGCCCAGCGCGCCCCCTTCCGCACCGGAACCGCGCCGGGACTCGACGTCGGTGGAGAGGGCCGCGGCTGCAACAACCTTTTCGGCACTTTTACGATCTCAAGGCTCGTCGTCGACAGCCAGGGCAACGTGCAAAGCTTCGAGGCGACCTTTGAGCAACATTGCGAGCAGCCGACCGCGCCGGCGCTGCGCGGCTATGTCCGCTTTGGCAGCGCAGGCTCGAGCCAGCAGGCTCAGCTCCAGTCCCGGTCGCCCGGCCACGCAGCCTAAGCCAGGGCGCTCTGTTCTGAAGCTGCCAGTCCACAGTTGTATTTTGACAACCATCTCCATGATGCTTTAAGATGCTCAGAGTATGGACAAAGAGCAGGTGCTCCGGGCCGTAGCCGCTCTTTCCACCGAACGTCCCGAGTGGCTCCCCGTTCTGGAAGCCGCCCTCGTCGTAGCGGAGCGTTGCGAACCCTACGGAGGGGAGTTCGCGGGCGCCTGGGTGTTGGAGGAACTCAAACAGCAAACCGGTCATCCGATCTGGCTTCCCAATTTGCGTGTGCTGATCAGCTACGGGTTCCTGGAGAAGGCAGGCGAATCGACGCGGGGTGGACGGCGCGCCTATTACCGCGTTAAGGACCGACAAACCATCGGTCAGGTGCTTGCGGAGCATCGGCCAGACCCGCGTCACGTTGAGCGCCGTCCCGCTCCCCCGGCGTCGCGATTTCGCTTTGTTGGCGCGGGCAATTCGGGCAAGCCCGGATCGGATACGGCACGGCGGTCCGGCGACTTTCCCTATCAGCCGCGGTCGTGGCGCTGATCTGCGACACGGGGCCCCTTTATGCGGCGATGGATATCGCAGACCAGGATCACGTCGCCTGCGCCCGGCTCTTAGAGACGACCGACGAGCAAGTCCTCGTTCCAGCTCCGGTGGTTGTTGAGCTGGACTGGCTTGTCGGCCAACGCCTTGGTCCAGACGCATTTCTGAGCTTCCTGGCGGACTCCCTGGATGGGCTCCTTGAAGTGGTCGATCTCCAGACGCAAGACTATCTGCGGGTCCGAGAACTGCTTGACCGCTATCGCGATCTAGCGCTCGGCTTCGTCGACGCTGCGGTTCTAAGTGTCGTCGAGCGTCTCGGAGAAACGAAACTGGCAACGCTCGACCACCGCCATTTCACCATCGTGCGTCCGCGCCACGTTCCGGCGATACGCCTCGTGCCCTAAGCGGTGCTCCGTTACGCTTGTACGTGATGGCGAACCAAACCGCGATCCAGGCGCCCCCCGTTAACGTGTACGAGGCGAGCGACCAGATCACGGTCGCAATCCCGATCCCGGGGGCGCATCACGACACCGTATCGGTCAGCCTTAACGGCCGTCGGCTGATCGTCGAAGCCGAAGCCCGTTACCCGCAGGAACAGCAGCACTACCTGCAGCACGAGTGGTCGGTCGGGACATCGCACCGGGAGATCGATCTGCCGAAACCGGTGCGGGGCGCTGGCGCGAAAGCGACGTTGACGCACGGCATCCTGACGATCTCGTTGCCGATCGGCGGCGACGATCGCTCTTCGCGGATCGAGATCCCGGTCACCGAGCCTCCGGTTCACCAGGGCCAGTCACACTAACCGTGCGCGCCCGCGCGGCGCCGTGGTGGACGATCCTCGAACTGCTCCATCCGATCCCCTCCTTGTTAACGACCCTGGCGGCGGCTGGCTTCGCCTGGGTCTTCGGCATCGGCCTGGGTGACAGCCGGCTGTGGTGGATAGGCGGCATTATGCTGTTGGTCCAGTTTTCGATCAGTGCGCTAAATGACTGGGCGGATGCCGACCTCGACCGGCGGGCCGCACGCCGGCGACCGATTCCCCTGGGCTTGGTCTCGCCTGGCGCGGCGTTGAATGTGTCCGTCGTGTGCGCCGTCGGCGCCTTCCTGCTCAGCGCGGTCTCCGGGCTGGGTCCGGTCCCACTGTTGCTGGTGGGTGTGGGGATCGCTTGCGGCTGGGGGTACGATCTCTGGCTCAAAAGCAAGCCGCTCAGCTTTCTGCCCTTTGTGATCGCGTTTCCGCTGATGCCCTTCTGGATCGGGCTGATCGCCGGCCGTCCGGCGAGCGCCTTGCAGGTCCTGTTCCTCGGCGGCAGTCCGCTTGCGGCCGTGATCCACCTCGCCGATAGCATTCCCGACCGTGATCGAGACCGGGAAGCGGGACTCACGACGCTGGCGGTCGCGCTGGGAAGGCCGGGGGCCGACCTCGTGGGCGTGGGTCTCCTGCTGATGGGGACCCTTGTCTCGATTGTGCTCGTCGTCGGCCACGGTAGTACGCCGATCGAGGGGCTTTCGCTGGCTGCCGCTGGGGCAAGCGTCCTGGTCGCCAGCCTCGGGATGCGTGGATCCGGTGGCCGATGGCTGCCAGTTATCGGCAAATGGGCGGTGATCGCTGCAGCGGGCCTCGCCGCGGTGCCACTCGTGGTTGTGTCCAGTGGCCGGTAACGGCCGTCGCATCGATGAAACAGAGGTGGGCGAACACTACGCCGACTGGTTCACCCGAGGCCTGCGCGGCATCGGCATGCGGTACGTCTTCTCGCGCCGTGGCCTGTGGGTCATCAACACACCATATCGACGCATCCTGGCCGTCGCCAGCATCGGCCCCCAGGACCGCGTCCTGGACCTCGGTTGCGGCATCGGGAACATCCTGATCGCGCTCTCCGAGCGGATCGCCTTTGCCCAGCCGCCGGTTGGGGTCGACGTGTCCTCAACGCTGATCGACATCGGACGGCGTGAGGTGGCAAAGGCTGGCTTCGACGGCAAGATCGATCTCCGAGTCGCCGCCGCGACCCAGCTGCCCTTTGCCGACGCGAGCTTCGACGTCGCGCTGAGCTCGCACGTGATCAAGCATCTGGATGACGACGCGCTGGCGCTGAGCTTTGGGGAAGTTGCCCGCGTTCTGCGCCCGGGTGGGCGATTCCTGGTGTGGGAATTCAAGCGGAGTCCACTGTCCGCTCCCATCTTCGTCAGCGCCAAAGCCACCGGGCTTCCACCCGCCTTCATCCTTCGCAGCGAAACGACCCTGCGCGCCGCGCTGACGCGGGCGGGGTTTTCCCGCATCGAGCGGGTTCGGACCGGATTGTTCCTCCTACCGCCCGTGCCGCGCATCGCGCTGCTGGCGTCGCGCTGACCGCCCCTAGTATTAAAAGGATGGCGCGAACCCTGACCGGCACCATGCAGGCGATCGCCGTCACGCCAAAGCAACCCGGCAGCGCGAAGCAGATCGAGTTGGCCATGCCGCAGGCCAGTGCCGGGCTGGCGCTGATCCGGGTGCTCGAAGTCGGGATCGACGGCACCGACACCGAGATCAACAACGGCGAGTACGGTGAACCGCCGCCCGGTTCTCCGGTGCTGGTGATCGGGCACGAGGCCCTGGGGGTGGTGGAGGCAATCGGGAGCGGCGTGCAGGGCTTTGCTCCGGGAGACCTGGTGGTGTCGACGGTACGCCGGCCTGACGAGTGTCCCAACTGCCAGGCGGGCGAGAGCGACATGTGCCTCTTCGGCAACTACACCGAGCGCGGGATCAAAGGCGCACACGGCTACATGGGCCAGTACTACAGCGAGAGGCCGGCGTTCATGGTCAAAATTCCGCCGGCGCTGCGGCCGTTCGCGGTGTTGCTCGAGCCCTTGAGCATCGTGGAGAAGGCGACGGTACAGGCCTGGAAGATCCAGGAGCGGATGGTCTGGCAGCCGAAACGCGCCGTGGTGCTCGGCGCCGGCTCGATCGGGATCCTGGCCACCATCCTGCTCCGCCTGCGCGGTCTCGAGGTGCACGTCTACGCGAAGACGCCGAAGGACAGCCTGCAGGCCGACGTCATCGCACAACTTGGCGCCAGCTACGACAGCGTCGACGACCACCCGATCATCGGGATCGAGGCCGAGCTCGGGCAGATCGATTACATGCTGGAGGCCACCGGCAGCAGCACGGTGGCCTTCGAGGCGATGGCCCAGGTCGGCGTCAATGGCGTGATCTGCCTGACGGGGGTCTCCGGCGGAAACAGCCGGATCGAGATTCCATCCGACGTTATCAACCTGGATATGGTGCTCGGCAACCGGGTGGCGTTCGGCTCGGTCAACGCCAACCGGCGATATTTCGAGCTAGGGGTGCAGCACTTCCAGCAGGCGGAGCAGCGATGGCCCGGCATCTTCGAGCGTCTGATCACGCGGCGGGTGCCGTTCGCCGACTTCAAGTCGGCGCTCGATCGCCGGCCCGAAGACATCAAGACCCTCCTCACCATCGCGGACGAGTAAGACCGGCGTGGCGCTGCGCATCGGTCCGGAAACCTGCCACGACCTCGACGCCGCGCTCAGCCGCGAGTGGCTGGTGACCAACGGGCTGGGTGGCTACGCCTCCAGCACCATTGCGGGTGTCAACACGCGGCGATACCACGCGCTGCTGGTGGCGTCACTCAACCTGCCGGTACAGCGAATCGTGTTGCTCGCGGGGCTGGAGGAATGGCTGCTGACGGCCGGCATCGATGCCCAGCCTCTCTCTGCGCAGGAGTACTGGGATGGCACGGTCTATCCGGATGGCTTTCGGCGGCTGACTGAGGTCGAGGTCGACGGCATGCTCCCAATCTTTCGCTGGACCATCGATGGTCGCATCATCGAAAAGCGCGTCTGGCTGGAACATGGCGTGAACCGCACCGTGATCAGTTACCGGTTGCTGGCCGGCCCGCCGCTGACCTTGCGGCTTCGCCCGCTGTTCGCGCACCGCGACTATCACGAGCAGCGCCACGGACAGGGCGGCTTCGACATGGCCGAGACCAACGACGGATGGGTCATCGACGCCGGCGGCGTGCGCAGCTATTTCGAGGTCCGGCCGGCGCCCGCTGTGCGCAGCCGCCCGGATTGGTATTGGCGGGTGCTTCACCGCGCCGAACGGGAACGCGGTCTTGACGACGAAGAAGATCTCTTTACGCCCGGCGTGATCGAGATCGGGCTCGACCAGCGCACCGAGGTGGTGGTCGTCGCGGGCACCGAGCCGGCGCCGGCCGGATGGAGCGCGGCTGCCTCATTGGGTGCGGCCCAGGAGCGGGAAGCGTCCGCTATTGATCCGATGGCGGACAACCCCCTCGCCAGCCAGCTGTTGGTAGCCGCCCAGCAGTTTCGGGTGGCAAAGGATCCTCGGGGGAGGACCGTGCTGGCCGGCTATCACTGGTTCACCGACTGGGGCCGCGACAGCATGATCAGCCTTCCCGGGTTGGTGACACGGCCGGGCACCCTGTGGGAGGCGCGCGCGGTGCTCGAGACCAACTTCCGATACCTCGACCAGGGGTTGATCCCCAACCGATTCCCCGATGGCGGCCAGGCGCCCGAGTACGACACGATGGACGCCACCCTCTGGATGTTCCAGGCACTTGCCGCCTATCTCCGGGTCAGCGGCGATTGGCGCTTCATCCTCGAACGGCTCGAAGCGCTCGAGGGCATCATCGACTGGCACGTTCGCGGCACGCGACACCACATTCGGATGGACGAGGCGGATGGCCTGCTCGCCGGTGGGGAAGAGGGGTACGCGCTGACCTGGATGGATGCCCGGGTGGGGGACTGGGTCGTGACGCCGCGGCGCGGGAAGCCGATCGAGATCAACGCCCTCTGGTACAACGCGCTCCGGCTGACGGCCGACTGGTGCGAGCGCGCGGCGCGACCGGCTGGCCACTACCGGGAGATGGCGGCCCAGGTGTACGAGTCGGCCCAGCTCCGTTTCTGGGATCGAGGCGGCGGCCATTGCTATGACGTGGTCGATGGACCACAGGGTGACGACCCGAGCCTGCGGCCGAACCAGGTGATCGCCCTCGCGCTCGTCTATCCGCTGATGGAGGGGGATCGCGCCCGCCAGGTGGTGGCGGCGGTCGGCGGGCGGTTGCTCACCCCGTATGGGTTGCGCACGCTGGACCGGGACGATCCTCGATACCAGCCGGCCTACCGTGGGGACCAGCGCAACCGCGACGCCGCCTATCACATGGGGATGGTCTGGCCCTGGCTGCTCGGCCCCTATCTCGATGCGCACCTGCGCGTCCACGGTGATCGCGAGGCCGTCCGGCGGCTGCTCCAGCCGTTCCAGCAGCACCTCGTTGAAGCCGGGCTGGGGACGATCAGCGAGATCTTCGAACCCGAGCCGCCCTTTCGGCCGGTGGGCTGCATCGCTCAGGCATGGAGCGTTGCGGAAGTTCTCCGCCACGCGCTCGCATGACGATCGTCGACGTCAGCGTGCCGATCCACGATGCGATGACCGTCTATCGGGGCAACCCGGCGGTGCGGATCCGGCCGGCCATGACTCTGGCCAAGGACCGCGTCAACCTCAGCGAGCTCTGCCTTGGGTCGCACACCGGCACCCACGTCGATGCGCCGAGCCATTTCATCAAGGGCGGCCGGGGCATCGACCGGCTCGACCTTCGGCGCTTCATCGGTCCAGCGTGGGTGGCCGACGTTCGTCGCGTCGCCGGCGGCATCGGCGCCGAGGCGTTGCAGCGGGCGCGCATCCCGAAAGGGAGTCGCCGCGTGCTGCTGCGGACCAGCAACTCGCGCCTCTGGCATCCGGCGCGGCCGTTCCGAACGGACTTCGTCTACCTGGCCGCGAACGGCGCCGACTGGATGATCGAGCGGGGGGTCGAGCTGGTTGGGATCGACTACCTGTCGATCGAGGGATACGGTGTACCCGGGGCGCCAACCCACAAGCGATTACTCGGCGCCGGCATCCCGATCGTGGAGGGCCTCGATCTGTTCAGGGTCCGCCCCGGCCGCTGGCAACTGGTGGCGTTGCCGCTGCGGATCGCGAATGGCGATGCCGGACTGACGCGCGCGGTGCTCTGGAGGACCTAGCGAATCGGGAGGTCGGTCTCCATCTGGTCGAGGATCTCCTGCCGGATGGCCGCCTCGTCGCGTTCCCGGAGGCTCTTCAGGTTCTGGAACGGCCGATCGAGACCGGTGCGACCGTGGATCACCCAGGCGCCGCCCTGGGCGAAGGCCATCAGGTTGATCTCGTACGGGCGTCCCTTACTCTTCCACGCCAGCGTCCATCGGGGCGGGCGAGGTTCGTAGCTGATGCGACCCGACCCGCCAAGCTTTTCCCGATTGACGGCCTCGAGCTGCTGGCGGACCAGGCTGTCGAGCGCCACGAGCAGCTCAAAGACTCGAGCGCGGTAGTTTTCGACCCGGCCCTGGAGGTTGAAATCGGCTTCGGTCACCGGCACGTTGCTGATAATACGTTCTCCCCAAGATATCCACAGATTGTGGATAAAAATCGATCTTGACACAACATGTTGTGGAGTTGCACAATAGGGCGGCCCCGGATGGAAACCGCGATCGATGTCCAGCTGCTGACCCACACGCCCGATCCGGTGCGGGTGATGTACGTCGCCTTCCGCACCTGCTACTCGCGCTTCACCCCGCAGCAGATCTGGGCCGACATCGAGTCCGGAAAGATCTCCGAGGAGAAGATGAAGACGTTCATCTTCGACAAATTGAAGAGCGGCCACTCGTCGCCGCGGACCCAGGTCTACTTCACGTTCGCGGTCAGTGGGCTCTCCCGCTCGGCCAGTCACCAACTGGTCCGCCACAACAACGGCATCACCTTCGATCAGCAGTCGCAGCGCTATTACGCCTTCAAGGACGCGGATTTTCCGTTCGTCGTCCCGGAGACCTGGGAACAGGCCGGATTACGCGGGGAATATCTCGCGTTCATGCGCCGCGTGGGTGAGCTCTACGACCAGGCGCTCAAGGCGGGCGTTCCTGCGGAGGACGCCCGCTTTCTCCTCCCGAATGCGGCCTCGACCAACCTGACGTTCACCGTGAACTTCGAGGAGTTTCTGCATATCGCCGACCTCCGGCTCTGCTGGCGGGCCCAATGGGAGATCCGGCATATGTGGGCCCGGGCGCGCAACGCCTTGAAGGCCCGATTCCCGGAACTGGCCAAGCCGGTGCAGCCCAAGTGCGGTGACCAGCGGCTCGGGTACTGCGACGAGCCGTTGGCCGAGTACCTCAAATGCCCGCTGGGCGCGCGCCGAATTCGGCTGCACAAGGACGAAATCGTGGCGGCCGCGAAGGAAGGCCGGACGCTGGACTCGGCGCCCCTGACGGACGACCACATCGCGCTGCTGAGCCCGAGCTCGGAGCGGGAACCGGTTCCCGTCGCCTAACCCCGAAACCGATTCGCCTCGAATCGCGTTAGGTCTTCGATCGGCCATGCTCCCAAGAGTCAGCCTGTTTGGCGTGGGGATGACCCTGAGCGGGATTTGCTGGGATGCGTACCTGCATGCCATCGACCCGACCCGCGTCCTGCACGAAGGACTGGTCGCCCTCGGAAATCCCGGACACCTGCTGATCGCGGCCGGCATCGGCCTGAGCACGCTCGCCCAGGCCGCCATGGTCTACGGCCGGTTGGGGCGCAGCTGGCAGCGCGGGGTCTTCGCCGGGGGCACGCTGGCCGCCGTCCTTTTCGTGGCACTGGTGCTGGCCTGGTCGTCGGCGCGTCAGGCCCGCACCCTCGCGGGGACCGGCCACTCACATCAGCCGTCTCGTGCCGCGACCCGGGACGAGGTGCGCGCATCGAATGCGTTGCTGGCCGAGACGACGGCCGGCGTCGCCAGGTACCGAGATCCCGCCGCCGCCATCGCGGATGGCTACCACCCCGCGACGCCCAGCAGCGCGCTCATCAGCGAATGGATCAATCCAAGCTATTCGAAGGCCGCCCGCGTGCTCGATCCGCGCCATCCGGAGCGGCTGATGTACGTCAACGGACCCGGCGGCCCGATTCTGGCGGGCGCCATGTTCGTGATGCCGTCCGTCGCCTTCGATGGGCCGGCCCTCGGCGGACCCCTCACGCCGTGGCACCGCCATACCGACCTCTGCTTCCTGCCCAACGGCACGCTGGTGGGGACGAACGGCTATGGCTTCGCCTGCCCATTGGGGTCGCGGACCCTCATCACCCCCGCCATGCTGCACGTCTGGGTCGTATATAACCCGGCCGGCCCGTTCGCCGAAGACCTGTCACCGCGGGCGATCGTGAGGATGCTCGACGGTGCCTGAGTTCAGGACGCGGTTGCTGACCATCCTGGTAATTCCTGTTGTCGCGAGCTGCGGCGCGAGCCGCGCCACCGCGTTGACCACGCGCAGCCCCACCCCGGCCGGCACCCTGTCCGCCGCGACGGCCACGCCGACATCGGCCGCGTCGACGTCGGCGACGTCGACCGCATCGGCCAACTGCCGTTTGCCCCTCGTGCCATCGACGGGTACCGCCGGATTCATCAGTTATCCAGGCGGAACCTTTACGGCCGATCCGGCAGCGGCCATCAAGACGAAGGCCAACGGGCTGGCGTATGACCGAGGGTTCGCTCGCTGGCTGCCGGTTCCGTGGGCGCTGGTCTCATCCGACGGCCGTCACTACAGCTACGGTGAGTACCCGGACTTCTCGACGTACCCGCTTCCCGACAGCGTGCTGCACGTCGTCGACGTCGCCACCGGGCGCGACCGCATCGTCGCCCGCGGCCAGTACGTCGTCTCCGACTACGAGACGGAGGGCATCTATCTGACCCAACTGGTCGGTGGTCATGACGGGCCCGGGCCGCAAATCGGCGCCTTGCTCAACGTCAGCACCGGATCGATCCGTCAACTGACCGGCGGCGCCCAGTACGGTTACGTCATCGGCGGCGGCCGGGGCTGGCAGGCACAGTTCAACACCGCGGACAGTACGACCCATGAAGGGATGGGGTTCTGGACCAATGAGCTCTTCGCCGTCAGGCTCACCGATGGCAGCACCACCCGCTGGTTCTATCGACCTGGCGTCGATTCGGTCGATGTCATCGGGTTCGACCGCCAGCTGAATCCGGTGATCAGCGTCGGGACGGGAAACTCGGCCGTGATTCTCGACCTGACCGCGCCCAATGCGGCCACCCAGCTCTGGTCGGGTCCGCAGGGCACATTTTGGTCTGCCCTTGGCGATGGTGTCGGGATCTGGTTGGGCGGCCGAGCGGCGGGAACTTATTTGTGGACGCCGGGCGGACCACTCAAGAAGGTCTCGGCAACCGGCGGCGTTCCCGCGGGCGGCTGTCACTAGTAGGATTCTGTCCGTGCGCAGCGCGCCGTCATCCACGCTGGTCCGGCACTGGCTTCCCGAGCGGTCGCTGGCGAGTGACGCCGGTCTGGTGCTCGCCTTCAGTCTGTTCACCGGCCTGATGGCGCACATCGCGATCCCGCTTCCATTCACCCCGGTGCCCATCACCGGGCAGACGTTCGCGGTGCTGTTGTGCGGCGCGGCCCTGGGCGCACGGCTCGGCACCGCATCGATGCTCCTCTACATCACCGAAGGCGTCGCCGGTCTTCCGGTGTTCGCGGTCGCGCCGGGCGCGGCCAGCTACGGATACCTGGCCGGATTCGTGGCGGCGGCGTTCATTGTGGGCTGGTTTGCCGACCTTGGCTGGACGAAAGACTTGTCGCGGACCATTACCGCGATGATCGCCGGGGAGATCGCGATTTACTTTTTCGGGTTGCTCTGGCTCGCCCACTTCGTTCCGCCGACGAAGGTGCTCGACTTCGGGCTCTACCCGTTTCTGATCGGCGACGCGATCAAGCTGGCCGCGGCGGCGGTGGTGCTGCCGGGAGGGTGGCGGCTGAGCCGCGCGCGGTGATCACCTACTGCTCGAGCTGCGGGTCGAAAACCGAGCGCCGCCTCGTCGCGAGACAATCGCTCAGCGTCTGCCCGTCGTG
>Ga0066672_10000352_pt1 | contig 13289 bp, 12 predicted proteins | sample GraSoiAngelo_121_FD_62292 | JGI IMG/M metagenome (GOLD analysis project Ga0066672, IMG submission 62292) | Grasslands soil microbial communities from the Angelo Coastal Reserve, California, USA - 14_0919_12_20cm | ecosystem: Environmental > Terrestrial > Soil > Grasslands | place: USA...
ATCCTGCGCGACGCCTACTGCCGGACGGTCGGCGTCGAGTACATGCACATCCAGGAGCCCGACCAGAAGAGGTGGATCCAGAACCACGTGGAGGGGGTGTCAGGCCGGCTGTCCCCTGAGGAGCAGGCCCACATCCTGGGCCGGCTCAACGCGGCCGAAGCCTTCGAGAGGTTCCTCCACACCAAGTACGTGGGCCAGAAGCGGTTCGGGCTGGAGGGAGCGGAGTCCGCCATCGTCGTGCTCGACGCGGTGCTGGACGAGGCGGCCAAGGCGGGCATGGCTGAGACGGTTCTGGGCATGGCCCACCGGGGCAGGCTCAACGTGCTGGCCAACATCGTGGGCAAGTCGTACCGGGAGATCTTCCGGGAGTTCGAAGGAGACATCGACCCCAGCACGGTCCAGGGGTCGGGCGACGTCAAGTACCACAAGGGCGCCGCGGGCAAGTACGTGGGCCTGTCGGGGAAGGAGATCCCCGTCACCCTGGCGTCCAACCCCTCCCACCTGGAGGCGGTCGACCCCGTCGTGGAAGGCATGGCCAGGGCCAAGCAGGACCTGTTGGCGGAGGACCCGCCCTTCGCCGTGCTCCCCCTGCTCATGCACGGGGACGCCGCCTTCGCCGGCCAGGGAGTGGTGGCCGAGACCCTGAACCTCTCGGCCCTGCGCGGCTACCGCACGGGTGGGACCGTCCACCTCGTCGTCAACAACCAGGTGGGCTTCACCACCGCGCCGGAGTCGGCCCGCTCGTCGGTCTACGCCACCGACGTGGCCAAGATGGTCCAGGCCCCCATCTTCCACGCCAACGGCGACGACCCCGAGGCCTGCGCCCGCGTGGCCCGGCTCGCCTTCGCCTTCAGGCAGGCGTTCCAGAAGGACGTCGTCATCGACATGGTGTGCTACCGGCGTTTCGGGCACAACGAGGGCGACGAGCCCAGCTACACCCAGCCCCAGATGTACGAGCGCATCGAGAACCACCGCTCGGTGCGCAAGCTGTTCACCGAGGCCCTGGTCGTGCGGGGAGAGCTGAGCCTGGAGGACGCCGAGCGGGCTCTGGACGACTTCTCCTCCCGGCTTCAGGCCGCGCTGGACGAGACGCGCTCGTCCGCCCCCCCTCAACCCACCCGTCTGCCACCGCCGCCGCCGCCCGCCCCCGCGCTGGCGCCCATCCCGACGGGCGTGAGCCGCGACGTGCTCGACCGGGTGGCTGAGGCCCTCCACACCGTGCCTCCCGGGTTCACCGTCCACCCCAAGCTGGCCAAGTTGCTCGAGGCCCATGCCAAGCTCTACTCCGACGGCAAGGTGGACTGGGCCCTGGCCGAGGCCATGGCCTTCGGCTCCCTGCTCCTGGAGGGCAGCGACGTACGCCTCACGGGCCAGGACAGCTCTCGGGGCACGTTCAGCCAGCGCCACGCCGTCCTGGTCGACTACCACACCGGAGCCCAGCACCTCCCCCTGGCCCGGCTGGCGCCCGACCAGGGCCGCTTCTGCATCTACGACTCGTTGCTCAGTGAGTACGCGGCCCTGGGCTTCGAGTACGGCTACTCGGTGGCGCACAAGGAGTCCCTGGTGGCCTGGGAGGCCCAGTTCGGCGACTTCGTGAACGGCGGCCAGATCGTCCTCGACCAGTTCATCACCGCGGCCGAGGCCAAGTGGGGGCAGACCTCGGGTCTGGTCCTCCTGCTTCCCCACGGCTACGAGGGCCAGGGCCCCGAGCACTCCTCGGCCAGGATCGAGCGCTTCTTGACCTCGGCCGCGGAGGACAACATCCAGGTGGTCAACGCCACCTTCGCGGCCCAGTACTTCCACGTGCTCCGCCGCCAGGTGCGCCGAGAGGTGCGCAAGCCGCTCGTGCTCCTCACGCCCAAGTCGCTGCTGCGAGCCCGCCAGGCTCGCTCGCCCGTCGAGGAACTGACCAGGGGTTCGTTCCGCGAGCTCATCGACGATCCCACTGTCGACCCCGCGTCGGTCCGGCGGGTCGTGCTGTGCTCGGGCAAGATCGCGGTCGACGCCACCTCGTGGCGGGACGAGCACCGCTCGCCCGCCGCGGTCGTGCGGGTGGAGCAGCTCTACCCGTGGCCCGAGGAGCAGGTGGCCGGGGCCCTGGCCCGCTACGAGTCGGCCAGCGAGGTCGTCTGGCTCCAGGAGGAGCCCGAGAACATGGGGCCGTGGAGCTTCGTGCACGGGCGCCTCCACCGCCTGCTGCGCGACGACTTCGTCCTGCGCCACGTCAGCAGGCACGAGTCGGCCAGCCCAGCGACGGGGAGCACGGCCCTGCACAAGCTGGAGCAGCAGGACCTGCTGGAGCGCGCCTTCCAAAGCGCGTGATGGGGGAGCTCGTCGTCAGGCTCGACGACCCCCGGGATGCCGACATCCGGGTCCTACTCGGCGAGCACCTCGCCTTCGCCAGGCGACACAGCCCTCCTGAGGATGTGCACGCCCTCGACATCGCCGAGCTCACGGCCGGGAACGTGTCCTTCTTCAGCATCCGCCAGGGCGGCGAGCTGGTCGGGGTCGGGGCCGTCAAGCAGCTCGACGAGGGCCACGCCGAGCTCAAGTCGATGCACACGGCGGAGGCGGCGAGACAGAGGGGAGTGGGCCGGACCATGCTCGACCATCTCCTCGGGGTCGCCCGGTCCCGGGGCTGCGAGCGGGTGAGCCTCGAGACCGGGTCCATGGCCGCCTTCGCTCCGGCCCGGGCCCTGTACGCGTCGGCGGGCTTCGAGCGCTGCGAGCCCTTCGCCCAGTATCGACCGAGTCCGAACAGCGTGTTCATGACCCTCGAGCTGGACGGGCCCGCCCGACCCGACGCCGTCGATACCGCCTGTGGGTGACGGGGACGGCGGCTGGGAGAGCTGGAAGTGGGACGAGTCGTTGTTCGCGGGCGCGGCCCGGTACTACGTGCAGGGCCGGCTGCCCTACGCCGAAGGCCTGGCCGACGTGCTGGCCGAGGCCCTGGGCCTCGACGGTCGGGGCCGCCTCCTCGACGTGGGGTGCGGCCCGGGCGTGGTGGCGCTCCGGCTGGCCCACCTGTTCGAGGAGGCGGTAGGTCTCGACCCGGACGCGGACATGCTGGCCGAGGCCGCCCGCCTGGCTGGCGATCAGGGCGTCACCAACGCCACCTGGGTTCGCCTGCGCGCCGAGGAGCTCCCCGGCGGGCTCGGCAGCTTCCGGACCGTCACCCTGGCGGCCTCGTTCCACTGGCTGGACCGGCCGGCCGTGGCCGGGGCGGTGAGGACCATGCTCGAGCCCGGGGGCGCGGCGGTGCAGGTTCACGCCCCCGCCTACCGCGGCCAGGGCCTCCAGGGCGACGAAGCCGCCGAGCTCCCCTACCCCCCGCCGCCCGACGACGCCATCGTCGCGCTCAGGCGCCGCTACCTGGGTCCGGACACCCGGGCCGGCCAGGGCATACGCAACACCTCGCCCAGTGGGGAGGACTCGGTCTTCAGGGCTGCCGGGTTCGCTCCGGCCAGGCGGGTGATCGTCCCCGACGGGCGCATTGTCGAGCGCAGCATCGACGACCTCGTGGCCATGCGGTTCTCGTCCTCGCCCAGCGCCCCCCACCTCTTCGGCGGGCGGGTGGCGGAGTTCGAGGCCGATCTGCGCCGGCTTCTCGCCGGCGCGTCACCCTCGGGTCGGTTCTCGGTACGCCTGCCCGACAACATCCTCAGCATCTGGCAGCCCCGGTAGGCGTCAGTTCGGGCGGAACAGCGCGACGTACTGCCAGCGGAAGCCCTTCACGCCGGCGAGCTCGAAGCCGTGGCTGGCCACGAGCTCTGTCAGTGTCCGGAGGGCGATGAAGTCGCTGTCTCTCCTGGTCTCGGAGACGGCGAAGGTGCCGCCCGGACGCAGGACACGCCGCACCTCTTCCAGACAGCCGGCCTGATCGGGTATCTCGCCCAGCACGGTGGCGATGAAGACGGCGTCGAGTGACGAGTTCCCCAGGGGCAGACGCGAGCCGTCGCCCTGAAGACAGGCGGCGCCGGGTGCGAAGCGAACCCGGTCGCGAGCGATCCGGAGCATCTCCAGCTGAAGGTCGAACAGAACGACCGGTCCCTGGGTGGCGCGCACGAGGAGCGGGCTGAAGAAGCCCGGTCCGCATCCCAGCTCGAGCACCCGGGCGTCTGGGCCCAGTCCGATGGCCGCGACCGTCCGGCGGGGTGACTGGACGAGGCGCCGAGCCGGGTTGAGAAGCGACCGAGCATGCGACGCCGGGAAGACCTTGCCCCGTTCGAGGCCAAGCTGGGGTCCTCGCTGCCTGTCGGTCACGGCCGCGTCCCAGTCGTCAGAGGTCGGCGAGGTCGTCGCGCAGCATCCCGTAGATGAAGGAGTCTCGCCACCGGCCGTCCCGGAAGACGGCTCCTCTGAGCAGGCCCTCGCGGCGAAATCCGCACTTCTCGAGCGACTTCTGCTCGGCCAGGTTCTCCGACTCGGTCCCGGCCCAGATCCTGTGCGCGGTCGTGGTGGCGAAGAGGTGCTCCACCAAGAGGCGCTGGGCGGCCGTGCCGATACCGCGGCCCCGGTGCTCGGGGCCGAGCAAGGCCCCGATCTCCCAGTTGCCGAAACCTCCCCGTTCCGGCTCCCGCCACATGACGTACCCCACGGCGCCGCCGTCATCCTCGGCGACGACCAGGTAGTGCGGATCCTTGTCCAGGAAGCCGTCCTCGTCCCACCGGCGGCGGACGGCATCGGGAGACTTGAAGCCGAACCACTCGAAGGGGGTGGAGAAGGCCGGATCGGTGGCGCCCCTATAGAGGAGGTCGAGGTCCGCTTCCCGAAAGGGGCGCAGCTGGACGGCCGGCCTGCTCATCGCCTCGATGTTGCCCCATGCCCGCGCGCCGGGCGAGGGGACGGGACCAGACCTGGCCGCCCGGTCGTCAGCGCCGGCGCTGGTGAGCGACGAGGGGTGCTCGGTCGGCCTTCTCGCCCGACCCGAGGAAGGCGTCGTGAATCTCGATGGCCCGCACCGCAAGCTGGGGCGGGCTCAACGCCGCCCCGCCGTCTGACTCCACCGTCTTCCGCCGGCCCAGGAACCTGACGGCCGCCCGAACCGCGTGCTGACGGTCCCGGTCGGCCTGGGTGGGCAAGGCGAAGCTCCAGCGCCGGGCCTGGCGGGCGATCTGGGCCTTGCGCCCGTCGTCGACCTCCACTGCGGTGGCGGGAAAGATGCGGCAGTCGTAGGTGCGGCACGTCCGGGGCCGGTGCTCGTAGATGGAGCAGCGGCCGTCGATGAGCATCGGGCAGTGGCCTCGCTCGTCGTAGCCCAGCACCATGTGGCCCCGAGGCAGTCGAGGGGCAGGGAACACGAGCTCGGCCGGTATGTGGGAGAGGGCGTCGGTTTCGTCCGGTCCGATGTGGATGAACTGCGACGAGGTGCAGCAGGCGGTGCACCCGTCGCACGGCACCTCGGCTCCGTGCTCGCCCCGGATGGCGCCCTGCATCCCGATCACCCATGACGAGAAGTCGCCCGCGGCCAGATCCCCCTGATCTTCGCGGCGCGAGCCGGTCATCGGTCCTCCAGCCTCAGCGGGGGGCGACGCTCGCGGGCGCGTGGGGGACGAAGACGTAGTGCCATCGCTCGCGGGGCCCGTCGTCGTCGAGCACGTAGACGCCGTCGGGTTCTTCGATCTCGAGGCGGGGCGGGTAGACCTCCAGGCGGCTGGTGCACGGCCCTCCCTGGCACGGAAGGAACAACCGGTCACCGGGCCCGAGCACGACGTCCTCGCCCTTCTGGTCGTACCAGCGGTCGGAGTGTCGCGCCCCCTCGACGTACGGGTAGCTCGAGTGCGGCCTGGGCACGCCGTCATGATGCCTGATGGGGGATCGGCCTCGCGGCCCGCGCCCGGTACCGCATCCCCACCTACGGTGCCGGTGACTCCCAGGGCACGAGCACGTCCTGTCCCTCGGTGGCGCGGCGTTCCAGGCGACGGATGCAATTGGTCACGCCTCGCCGGGCCTTCTCTGTGTCTTCGGTCCTCTCGTGATGGGATCGGAACAGTGCGACGTAGAGGGCGAGGTCGCCCAGGGTCCAGGACAGCCGGTATAGAGCGATGGCCGTCTCGTCGACGACCCTGCCCGTCGCTTCGCTGTAGGGGGTCAGGCTCTGGGTGGTGCCCTGGTGCAGCATCCACAGATCCCGTTCGGGTGGAGCCAGACCGACCGTGTCCCAGTCGACGAGATGGAACCGACCCTGGGCCCGGATGAGGTTGCCGGGATGGGGCTCGCCGTGGGTGATGACGGGCTCGGCCCCCGACCCGGCCACCTCGGCGGCGAGGTCGTCGCGCGCCGCCAGCCCGGCCAACACGGCTTCGGCGCCCGCGGCCAGGCTGCGGCGCGCCGGCTCGGAGAAGGGGCCGCCCGTCCACGGCCGGTCCAGGTCTCGGAGGGCGGCGTCCAGCTGGGCCCGCCCGGCCAACCCGTCGCCGCAGGACCTGACCGGGGACGCCAGGACCCGCGTGGCCAGGTGGAGATCAGCGAGCAGGCGGACGAGCTCGTCCCGATCGGCCTCGCTCAGGTGCTCACCCCAGGCGCCGCCGCCGCCGTCGACGTAGGGGAACACGGACAGGGTGTACCGGGACGTGATGCGGCGCAGGGTTTTTCCGTCGCGGGTGGGAACGGGCGGCACCACGAACGCGAGGCCTCCCTGGTGGTGCAGTGCGAGCACGGCCTCGAGCGCGGCCGTCAACCCTGAGAGGGTGGAGTCGCGGTCCGGCCCCAACCACGGCTTGGTGTCGAGATCGTCGACGGTCAGGAAGTACCGGGTGCCGCCGTCCATGTCCGCCAGCCAGTGGTGACTCCCGAAGCCCCGGGGGAGATACCTCAGCACGCCCACATCCAGGCCCCACCCACCGGCGAGGAGGCGGACCAGCTCCGTCTCATCGAGATCGGCCGGAGGGGTGTTCACCGGCGATACCCCGACATGGGGCCGAGGCTAGGCATCGCGGGCCGCGAGACGTCTCATTTTCGCCCAACGCTCCCGGGCTCCGCGCGGGCCGCGCCCGGCGCTCCGCTGCGGCACTCTGTGGTGATGAAGCACGCCGGCCCGGAGGCTCTCGACCACTTGGCGGACCTGCTCGAGGAGCTCCGGGGGCTCCCCGGGCTCCGGGAGAAGAACCGGGGCACCTTCTATCGCGGCTCCAGAGCGTTCCTTCACTTCCACGAAGATCCGACGGGGCTGTTCGCCGACGTGCGCATCGACAGCGACTTCGAGCGCCTGCGCGTTAACGACGCCCGCGAGCAGAAGCAACTCCTCCGACGGGTCCGCGACGCCCTTTGAGCCCGACCGCCCCGCCGGTCAGGATGCGAAGTCGGGGACCGGCAGCGGGGGCGGGGCGTGGAACACGTGCTCCCATCCCGGCGAAGCGGCCGGGCAGATGAGGTCGCCGTCGAAGCCACCACGCGGGTACTGCACGAGCCAGGGCTGGCCGCCGCCGAAGGGCGACCCGTTGCACGCGGCCTGGGCGCCGGGTCCGTCCTCCGGACCGGCGACCCACACAGGCAGGCCCGCGTTCCATCCACCCAGGATGCGGGGGTACATGAGGAAGGTCGAGTAGATGCCCACCCCCACGCCTTCGTGGCGCAGGGCGTCTATCGCACCCTGGACGATGACGGCGTTGGAGTTCGCGTCCGGGAGCCAGGTGTTCAGGGTCTCCACGTCGAGCCACCACATGGGAGAGGTGATCCCGGCGTGACGGGCCAGGTTGAAGGCGGCGATTGCGCCCCGCCGTCCCCACTCGCGCAGCTGGCACCCCCCGTCGTCGGCGTGGCAACGGTCACCGGCGTCGTGGGCCAGATAGGCCATCTCCTCGGGCTCGGGCGCGTTCACGTTGATGTAGACGCTGGCCATCGAGGTTCCCGATCGGGCCCAGCGGAACTGGTCCCCCGCACAGGGGTTGGCCGTGAACATCCTCCCGCCCGTCACTCCCACCACGACGAAGGCGGAGGGGGGCGGCAGGGCCCGGGAACAGTCCGGGAAGGACACGTCGTAGCCGAAGGGGCTGGCCAGGCCCGTGCGCCGGGGCGGGATGGTCGAGCCGGCTCCGGCGGCGAAGGCGGTCACCGGCCGGTTGAGGGTGGCGGGCGCCAGCGACCCGTAGAAGCCGGCGTCGCCGTAGGTGAACACGCCCCCGTCGGCCGAGGCCAGCCAGTAGCCCCGGCCCGACCTGGTGGGGGAGATGCCGATGATCGGCTTCCGGAGGGGCTCGGTGACGGGCGAGCCCTGGTAGGGCGCGTCGCCGAAGGCGAATACGCCACCGTCGGCCGACACCATCCAGTAACCCCCGCCCGAGGGCGTGGCCGTGACGCCCACCACGGGCGCGTTGAGACTGGCGTTGGCCAGCGAGCCGTAGAAGCCGGCGTCGCCGTAGGTGAACACGCCCCCGTCGGCGGAGACCAGCCAGTAGCCCGCGCCCGAGCGCGTGGGCACCAGGGCGACGATGGGGGAGCGGGGAGGTGCCGAGGACAGCGACCCGTGGAAGCCGGCGTCGCCGTAGGCGAACACGCCTCCGTCGGCGGTGACGAGCCAGTAGCCCTGATGCGACGGAGTGGGCGCCATGGAGGCGACCGGCCGGTTCAGCCTGCGACCGGCGGGCGAGCCCAGGAAGCGGGCGTCGCCGAAGGCGAACACGCCGCCGTCGGTCGAGGCCAGGAGGTAGCCCTGACCCGTGGGGGAGGGCACGATCGAGACGACCGGTCCGTTCAGGCTGGTGGCGGCGACGGAGCCCGCGAAGCCGCCCCGGCCATAGGGGAAGACGCCTCCGTCGGCGGCGACGAACCAGTAGCCGGGCCCGTCCCGGTGCTGGGGGGAGAGGGACGGCTCGGCCTGGGGCGCGGGCGCCGGAGGGGTGGTGGTGCCGGCCTCGGCCTGGGGCGCGGCGGGGCCGTTGGAGAGGAGAGGTCCCCGCCCCACGGGGCCGTCGTGGAGGTCGGGCGCGGCACGCAGAACGAGCAGGCCGACGAGGGCGAAGAGAATGGCCAGGCGGTAGCGCATGGGGTACGTGAAGGTCTTTCGGTCGCCGTGAGCGCACGCCCGCCGGTGCGGGCGCTCGTCGCTGGTAACCCTCGGCATCGGCACGCGGGTCCTGAGAGCCTTAGGGGAGATCGACAGAATGAGACCGATTGCCCGATTTGTCGGGCGAGTCGGTGAGAGGCCGGGGGCCGGCGCCGGCCGGCGCGAGGAGGTCTCAGGCCGGGAGGGCGAAACGGGCGCGCCAGCGGCCGCCGTCCCCCCAGTCCGGCGGGCGGGCGTCCAGGGCCGCTTCGGCCAGCTCGGCCAGGAGCCTGCCCACCACGGGCGTGAACTTGAAGCCGTGGCCCGAAAAGCCTGTGGCCACCACCACCGGGTCCCGACAGTCGATTACGAAGTCCTCCGTGGGCGTGGTGTCGTACAGGCAGGTGGTCCCGCTCGCGGCCGCCGGCTCCAGGCCCGGCAACCAGGCCTCGACGTAGGCCTCGACCCGAACCTGGCCTTCGGGGTCGAGCTCGAAGCTGCGCCCGTCGGCATCGGCGAGCACGGGGCCGGTGTGGTGCTCGGCGACCTTCACGCCCTCCCCGGGGGCCTCCAGGCCGTAGACGAAGGGCTCACGGTGGTGGATGAAGCTGGGCCAGTCGGTGGCGTCGCCCGGCCGGCGGGGGAAGTGGAACACCTGCTCCCGGGTGACGGTGATGGGGGGAAGGGAGGCGGCGCCGGACGGCGTGGCCGCCCGAAGCGTCTGTGGGGTCCAAGGCCCGCAGGCCAGGACGGCGAGCCGGGACCGGTACTGGCGCAGTCGGGTCGTGACCGTCACGCCTTCATCGGACCGGGGGACGACGGCGGCCCGTCCCTCGTCCAAGCGGAGCTGAGCGCCGTGATGGGCGGCCCGGGTGTGCAGGGCGGCGAGCGTCCTGTCGGCGTGGATCCGTCCCGCGTCGGGCTGGTGGAGGAATACGCCGTCGAGGCGCATGCCGGGCCAGCGCCGGGCGCCTTCGTCGGCGGGGCCCAGCTCGGCCTTCACGCCGCTGACCTCCAGGGCTGAGGCGATGGCCCGCACCGAGGCTTCGTGGCCGTGGTCCACCCCGCCCGTGGTCGTCAACAGCTCGACGGCGGCGTCGTCCTCCAGCTCCCGCCAGAGGGGCAGGGCGGCCTGGGCCAGGCGGACGTAGTCAGGTTCGGGGTAGGCCAGGCGGAAGATCCGCGACGAGCCGTGGGAGCCGCCCCGGACGTGACCGGCGCCGAACTGGTCAACCAGAACCACGGACCGGCCCCGGCGGGCCAGCCACCAGGCCGTAGCCGAGCCCATGGCGCCCGCTCCGACCACGACGACGTCGTAGGTCTCCACCCTTGTCAACCGGCGTGGTGGTCCGGGTCACGCACGGGGAAGCCGACGGCGGCCTCCAGGGCGGCCAGGGCCTCGTCGGGGTCGACCACCTTGATCGTCGTCATCCCCATGGCCCGGGCGGGCTTGAGGTTGACGCCGAGGTCGTCCAGGAACACGGCCTCGTGGGGCTCGATGTCGAGCTCTGCGCAGGCCCGCTCGTAGAAGCGGGGATCGGGCTTGCGCACGCCGGCCTTGCTCGACTCGAGGATGAGGTCGAACAGGTTGAGCACACCGGACAGGTCGCGGCCGCCGTTGGGGGAGACGAAGTTGTTGGTGAGCAGGCCCAGCTTCATGCCCCGGTCCCGGCACCGGCGCACCGCCTCGACCATGGCCGGGCGCAGCTCGCCGGCCAGCAAAGCGATCACGTCTCGGGCGTCGATGACCTGACCGGCGGAGGCGGCCTCGGCCTCGAACAGGGCGCAGAACTCATCGAAGCTCACCTCGCTGCGCTCGAGGCGGGCCCATGCGTTGGAGTCGGGGTCGGTGGCGTTGAGGCCGCGGATGAATCCGTCAGGCAGCCCGTGCGCCTCCTCGTAGCGGGTGAAGGCCTCGAAGGGGCTGGACAGGATGACCCCTCCGAAGTCCCACAGCACGGCGCGGATGGCCACGGGTATTCGGGGCCGTCAGGCCAGGAAGTCGTGGGCCAGGGCGTCCCACAGGTCGGTCGAGAGGCGTAGCGACTCGACGTCGACGCGCTCGTTGTCGCCGTGGAACATGGCGCTGTACTGGTCGAAGGACATGCGCCGGCTGAAGAGCCCGAAGCCGTAGGAGGGCACTCCCAGGCGCCGGAAGAATCGGGCGTCGGTGGCCCCGACGGTCAGGAACGGCACCAGGGCGGAATCCGGGTAGACGCGCTGGCACAGTCCCTCCAGCACGTCCCACAGCGGTGTCTCGATGGGCGAGGAGGTGGAGTCGTCGTCGCTCTCGGCGACGATCTCGACGTCGTGGGCCATGTCGCCCAACAGGTCCTCCAGCACCGTTCGCACCTCTGTCCCGCTCTGGCCCGGAAGGGTTCGGATGTCGAGCTGGACCTCGGCATGGTCGGGGATGACGTTGGTCTTCACCCCCGCCTGCATGACCGTGGGCGCGATGGTGAGGTGGGTGCAGGCGTGCGCCTGCCGGGCCAGCCCCACGAAGGGGAGCTCGTCACAGAAGCGATCGATGGCGGCGGGATCGAGGAGGGGCCCGGACCACTCCTCGGGAAAGCCCATGCCCATCACGAATCGGCGCCACACGTCGTGGAGAACGGCGGGGGGCCGGTGGCCGGCCAGCCGCCTGACCACCTCGGCCGCCTTCACCAGCGCGTTGTCGGTTCGCAGGGGCTGGGACGCGTGGCCGGGGGTGCCCCGAATGACGAGCCGGCACCAGTAGGTGCCCTTCTCGCCCACGATGACTGGTAGTCGCAGCCCCCCGTCCCCCGAGGGCATGGGTATCCCGCCGGACTCGGTGATGACGTAGTCGGCGGCCACGGCGTCGGGCGCGTGCTCGGTGAGCCACTCCGCGCCGTGGCGGCCCAGGGCCTCCTCGTCGGCCACGGCCAGATAGGCCAGCGTGCCCCGAGGGCGGAAGCCCCGGTCGGCCAGCCGGCGGAAGGCCACGGCCATGGAGGCGGTGAGGTTGAGCATGTCGACCGCGCCCCGTCCCCAGACCTCGCCATCGACCACCTCGGCGCCGAAGGGATCACGGTCCCAGCCCTCAGGCGACACGGGCACCACGTCGGTGTGGCCCATGAGGAGCAGGGTGGGCGCCTCGCTGTCCTGGCCCTCGATCCGGGCCACGATCGAGGTCCGCCCCGGCTCGGGCTCGAAGCGCTCCAGGTCGAGGCCCCCGCCCTCCAGGTAGGAGGTGAGCAGGTCGGCGTTGCGCACCTCCTGCCCGGAGGCGGCGGTGCCGTCGTTCACGCAGCCGTTTCGGATCAGCTCCCGGAGGAGGTCGGTGACCTCACCGGTGGGGTCGTCTGCCATTCGCAGGCGGATGGTAGGCGCCCGGAGCGGCCCGGTCACCCAGCGCGGCGTGCTTCGATGATTGACTGGCTGGAACATGCCCATCCGCCACCTCGTCGTCGACGGCTCCAACATCGCCACCGAGGGCCGCTCGACTCCCAGCCTGAACCAGCTCGACGAGGCCGTCAGGGCGTTCCAGCGGGAGTTCCCCGACGTGGAGAGCGTCACCGTGGTCGTCGACGCCTCGTTTCCCAACCGCATCGACCAGGCCGAGCTCGTCATGTTCGAGGAGGCGCGGGCCCACGGCGAGGTCGTCTCCCCGCCGGCGGGCGCCATCGGCCGGGGAGACGCCTTCCTCCTGCGCATAGCCGAGAAGTCCGACGCGACCGTGTTGTCCAACGACTCGTTCCAGGAGTTCCACGGCGAGCACGAGTGGCTGTTCGAGCCCGACCGGCTCATCGGCGGCGTGCCCGTCCCCGGGGTGGGCTGGATCTTCACGCCCCGCTCGCCCGTGCGTGGCCCCCGGAGCCGGGAGGCCGTGCGGGAGGCCAAGCGAGGCCGGGCCCGTGTCGGGTCGAAGGAGGCGTCCCAGCCCATGCCCGTGCCCAAGACGCCGCCGCCCCGGCGCACCCGCAAGCGCCGGGCGGAGAAGGAGACGGTGGAGGAGGCCATCGCGGTGGCCACGGAGGAGGCGGTGGCCGAGCCCGCTCCGTCCGGCTCGCGCCGCCGGGCGCGCCGCCGCCGTGCGACCCCGCCGGCCCAGGCGGTGAACGAACCTCTCACGTTCATCAAGTTCGTCGCCGACCACTCCCTGGGCAGCGAGCTGACGGGCCAGGTGGAGGCGTTCACGTCACACGGAGCCTTCGTACTCGTGGGGGACGCCCGCTGCTACGTCCCCCTGGCCGGGCTGGGCGACCCGCCTCCGCGCAGCGCCCGGCAGGTCCTGAGCAAGGGCGAGGATCGGACCTTCGTGCTCCAGGCGCTCGATCCCCAGCGC
>Ga0066672_10000353_pt1 | contig 13285 bp, 11 predicted proteins | sample GraSoiAngelo_121_FD_62292 | JGI IMG/M metagenome (GOLD analysis project Ga0066672, IMG submission 62292) | Grasslands soil microbial communities from the Angelo Coastal Reserve, California, USA - 14_0919_12_20cm | ecosystem: Environmental > Terrestrial > Soil > Grasslands | place: USA...
TCTCAAGATCTCAGCATAGGAGTCCTGCGGATTAGGTTCCCCCGGAAGAACTTCAATGTAGTGCTGCATCACGGGGAATGCCTTATCGAATTTGCCCTGAAAGGCGTAATCGTAACCCAGATTGTTGAGTGCGCCTGCAAAGTCCGGATCTACTCGCACGGCTTGCTCGGCCAGTTCCGCTGAGCGTTCCCACTGATGGTAATTGGCTCCCATGGAAAGGGCAGCAAACCAATAGAGATGCTTGTCTCTGGGATAGCGGCCGAGAAGCTCGTTCATGGCGGCCAAGGCTGCAATGGTGTCGTCGCGGCTATCGGCAATGACCCATTCAGCCATCAGCCGCTCATCTGCCGTGACTGAGTCCATCAAGGCCAATACCTTCTTGCGCTCCGTAGCTTGCTGGCCGGGATCTGGGATGCGCTCTGAAATATAGAGGTGCGCCAGCAGAAAATTGGGGTCTTTCTCAATCGCCGCCTGCCAGTGTTCCAGAGCCCTGGAGATGTGAAGATTCTCCCATTCAACCACCCCCTGCTCGAATAAATTGCGGGCCTCCGGCGAGCTAGTGGTAATAGGCATGCGCTCTCCTCCGGGTGCGCCAGCGGGCGACTGTGCCATGGCCAAACCAGGGACTATGGAGAAAATAACTGCTACGATGAAGCGATAGATAGGTGCGCTTTTATTCATTCTGCTAATTTCCACGGAGAATATACCCATACTCAACCGGCAATTTGCCATCAATCTTCAACACTTTCACTTCCTGGTTGATCAGGAACACATCAATTAATCCTATTGCGCCAGGGATGGTATGCACTGCATTCAGCATAGCTGCATTGGAATCGACCACGATAATCGCGTCTTTGTGCGTGGCAATAAAACTTTTCAACTCCAGCGGCGATATCTTGTAAATCCGCGACAGTAGCAACTCCATCTCCGGAGTTGCAGGGTCGCGCACCACCACTGTTATCTGGACGCCACCAGTCCATTTCCGCGTATCGCACTTGAAAATCTTGCCGATCTCCAGGCTACTGATATCCTGAACGCTGTTGCCCTTGTTCACGATTACAGCAATCTGCTTTGCGGCCGAAGAGCACTCGGCCAAACAAAGAAAAAGCACGCCGAATGCTATCAAACGTAAGAAACTTGAACCTGGGAGCATATAGAATGAGAACATTCTAATAAGAAACTAGTCCACTGTATGCATTACAAAGGTACTTTAAGATGACAAATATTCTACTGGCCTATCTTTAGAACCTACATAGATATCCTCTTCTAACTATTGAATTAACAAGATCAAGACGTGTATCCAGACTGAAGGTCTCCAGTTTGAGCGAGATGAAAACCGGCGATCACGTTGTGTTTCAGACAACGACTTGGTCGGACCACGGCTCGAAGTCCGAGAAGGAGATGCCTGTGCCAACCACTCACAAGGACACATTTGTCGATGGGCCTCCAATTTACAGCCACACAGGCTTCGTTTTAATCCTGCGTAAAAAATTGTCCAGAGAATAACCGAGCCAGAAAATTCTAACGTTAGCAAAAACTGGTTCCAGGACCGGTACATTCGACACATTCGTTGAAAACATTAGGGTTATCGGTTGCCGAGGTGTTTTTTGTGGCGATTGGATGGTCATTTGTGCCGATTGAACGAGCAATTGTGCCGATTGAATTGGGGTTTATGCCGATTGAACTCTGCTTTGTGGCGATTGATGGAAGACCCACCCTTCGCAAAAGACGCGAAGGATGGGGGCACCCGGCATTGAGTCAGTTCGGCTTTTCGGCTGAGTCACAAACCCACAAATTTACCCCTAAATGTGGCATCACAAAATTGGTGAACAAACTGAGACATTGAGACAACCCGCATTTCTATTGGCTCTAACGCACTTCGCGCCGCCCCATTGTCGGACGAAAAACCCACCGTCTGGAGGCTGGTATGCCCTCGGACGGCTGGACACACGACGCCCCAACCAGGGGAAAAGATCACTAATTTTAATGTCCTCGCGGAGACCACGAGAGTTAAAGTCTTCGCGGAAGGTTTTCTTTATAGGACAACTGTAATCATATTTCAACAACACTGCAACATTTGGGGGTAAATTCGCCGCCGGCCTGATCCTAAAACGGAGCTGATCCTACGGATCCGTTTTACTTGCCTGTCTTTCCAGCCGTTGCAACGGCGGACTACTTTCATCCGTCCGGCTGACTCCGGACTGGCACCCATCAGAGGCAATCAGTCCAATCAGCGGCATCAGGGTTGAAGTTTTGCTTGAAGCCGTGCCGCGCTGTGGCCATACTATGCCACCTGTTCTTTCTAAATCCGTTGCAGCACTTCGGGTGAGACATTGCCCCCGCAAATGATCACCGCGACGGTCTTTCCCCGATACCGGTTTGCCTGCTTCAGGAATGCAGCCAAAGCTACTGCGGCTGCGCCTTCAATCAGCCATCCCTTGGATGCACGGACCTGGCGCATGGCCGCCAGTATTTCTTCTTCAGATACCAGAATGGAACGATCGATCACGCGTCTGCATGCGTCCAGGGTTACGGATTCCGGCTCCACGCCACCAGCAGTGCTTTCCGAGAGCGTGGGCTGCTCGGGGACGTCAATGATGCGGCCCGCCTTGATGCATTCATAGAGCACTGGAGAGTTTTCGGGCCAGCAGCCGACTATCTCGGTCTGGGGCGCAACCCACTTTAGATAGGCCCCGATTCCGCCGATCAGTCCGCCGCCTCCGACGGCCACAAAGACTGCGTCCAGTTTAGGCGCCTGGTTTTGCAGCTCCACGGCCAAGGTTCCCTGGCCTGCGATTACGTCCATATCGTTATATGGGGAGATAAAGACCTTGCCCGCCTGGAGTGCTCCGGCCCGGCCCGCCAGCTCCGCTTCCAGGGGAGTTGTGCCGGCACGGCGCAGGCTGGCTCCCAATTGCTCTATGCGAGCGGCCTTGGCAGGTGAGACGTGCGAGGAGACGAAGACCTCGGCGGGAACTCCGGCGCTTCTGGCTGCTTCCGCCACTCCCAGGCCGTGATTGCCGTTGGACGCGGCGATGACTCCCTCCGCCCTTTGCCGGCCGGTGAGTTGAAGGACCTTGTTGGTTGCTCCGCGCAGCTTAAACGATCCGGTCTTTTGCAGGTTTTCAAGCTTGGCGAACACGCGCACTTGGAGATCTGGAACCAGGTCGGAGAGGGACTCCACCGGAGTTTCCAGCACCGACGAACGGATTCTTTCGTGGGCGCTTAAGACCAGGCGTCCCCAGTCTGCTATGTTTTGGCGCTTTTCCACGGCTTCTATTGTCGCATCTGGCGTTTCCCTACGGAGAAAAAGCGGATTCACCGCGGAGGCGCGGAGAAAGGTAGACCGGATTTGCCGCAAAGTTCGCTAAGGACGCCAAGGAACAGGGTAAGCCAGGAAACAAGCAGCAAACCCTTAACTCTAATTTTTGAATTGATTCCCGCCGATAGGCAAACGATATCTCCGCGAAATTACGTGTTGTTGACTTTTTTATGACAACTCGATTTCCGTGAAAACTTATGATCCCAACTGACGCGATGATTAAAGTTTAGCTTATACGTTCTCCAACATAAAGGCGTGAGTCCGGCAAGACTCACGCCTTTCTCATTTTATCGGCGTTCGCATTTTCAGATCAGAGCGCAGGCGAACCGCAACCACTTTTTACCTCAACTGACACCCCTTCTTGGCAAGGAAGCCGAAAGCCAATGGCCATGTCTTCCGAAATCTTCTTACACTCCACGCCCACAGGGTCACCAAATGGAGGCCTGATCTTCACTAAATATTGAACCCCAGTCAGGCCCGAACTTCTTCGCGCGACTTTAATTATCTCGCCCGGACGGGCGGCAGTCCGTTCTTTCTCTCCATAACTTGAAAACCAATGGTGACCCTGGCAGGAGTCGAACCTGCGACCTGCGGTTTAGGAAACCGTCGCTCTATCCATCTGAGCTACAGGGCCATGCTGTTATTTTCAACTACTTAGAACAAGTTTAACATCTGTTGGAGACTGAAGAAATAGGGTGCGGGGAGTGAGCGCCCTTGAATGGCGGGCAAATGGGTAATTTGGTAAGTGGATAAATGAACATCGGGGATTCGGATAATCCTGTGATCGACAGCAAGCCGGGACAGGCCGGATGAACTGAAACTCTAAAACTGGAAATCGGGGTGACAGCGGGGCGCAAGGAGAGTGAGGTTGCGTCCAGGGAACGGGACGTATGACTTCTAGAGATAGCCATCGTGTGTCTACCGCCAGCCGGCCAGAATGTATCGGCTGAGAGAGGATTTTCCAATCCCCAATTGTTTTGCAACTTGCTCTGTAGAGAATTTAGGGAGTATTTTCCCTTGGTTTTCCTTCGAACTCCTTCGTGGCCTCTGTGGTTGGCTTTGGATATTGCTTTTCGTTGCGGCTCGGCTGCGCTATGGCAGGTGTGGATTCTTGTTTGCGCCCTCTTAGGTTAATATTTTTGCAGGGAAACAGATGACCTCCGTACGAATAGATAAGTGGCTTTGGGCAGCCAGATTCTTTAAGACGCGATCCCTGGCCGTGCGAGCCTGTGAACTCGGCAGAATTCAATCCAACGGACAGTCCGCCAAGGCTGCACGCGAAGTCCGGGTAGGAGACATGTTGCGCGTGGCCAATGACAGCGGCGATTTTCAGGTAGAAGTTCTGCTGCTTAGCGAGGCGCGCGGTCCCGCTTCAGTTGCGCAAACACTGTACCGCGAAACCGAGGAGAGCCGCGAGTTGCGCTTGAAGGCCGCTGCCGAGCGTAAAGCGAATATGCAGTTCGAAGCCGCGCCCTCTGCCAGGCCCTCGAAACGCGATCGCCGTAAAATCATCCAGTTCCGGAGCCGGGCATGAAGGACAAGAGGGACAAAGCTGTAGCCTGACACAAATCAACTCTCGTGATACTTTTACGCAAGCTGTTTGGCCGTGCCGCAAATCCCCGGTTTCAGTTTCCAGTTTGCCTCACCTATACTAGGCACTACTATGCGTCAGCCTCCTAAGTTGACAGAGTTTCCGCGCTACCCGGTGATATTCTGCACTGCATTGTTCGCGATGGGAGTGACGGCCGCCTGGTGGGCCGCCAAAGTAGATATTTCTCCGCTGTTTGAAAACGCCATGATCCGGCGCGGTGAGCTTTGGCGGCTCGCAACCAGTATGTTTCCTCACGTCGGCGTCATGCATCTGGTTTTCAACATCTACTGGCTCTGGGTATTCGGAACGGTGGTGGAGCAAGTGTATGGCCCCCTCAAGACGGCCGCACTCATCATTCTGTTCGCGGCCGGCCCCGCCGCGTTGGAGTATGCCTTCGCCGGTGGTGGCGTAGGGCTTTCAGGTGTGGGCTATGGTCTCTTCGGGCTGCTCTGGATCGTTTCCATGCGGGACGAACGCTTCCAGGATGCGGTAGACCGCCAAACCATCCAGCTCTTTATTGTGTGGTTCTTCTTTTGTATGGTCCTGACCTATCTTAAAATCGTGCCGGTCGCCAACATTGCTCACGGCACCGGGGCCGTTCTGGGGATACTCGTCGGCTTGGCCATTACGCTGCCGGAACGCCGCGCGTTGTTCACCGCTTCAGCAGGAATCATCGTTCTTTTTGGGTTGTGGGCCGCCACCCTGGGCAGGCCCAGAGTCAATCTGTCAGAAGAGGGTGCCTACGAGGAATGCAACTGGGGTTATAAGGCGATGAATGCAAACCACAACCAGGATGCGGTGCGATGGCTGAGCGAAGCAGTCAGCTACCGTCATGTCCCAGGGCCATGCTGGTCGACCTTTGGTTTAGCCAACGAGCAGGCGGGCAACCACCGGGCCGCCCTCGCGGCATATCGCAAAGGGATTGAGCTGGGGGACCAGTTCGCTGAGTACAGTCTCGCCGCCATGTATGACCGTGGCGCGGAGGGCGTGCCCCAGGACGATCAGCAGGCACTCAACTGGTACCGCAAAGCAGCAAGTCATGCTTCACCTGCTGTGCTGAACAATATTGCCTGGGCATTTGCCACAAGCTCAAATCCCGCTATCCGCAATCCCGAAGCGGCGCTCAAGTATGCGACTCAGGCCGTGGCCGCAGACAAAGAACATCCTAATCCAAGGTTTCTGGATACCCTGGCCGAAGCTCAATACGCGACAGGAAATTCCCAGGATGCGGTGCAGACCGAAGAGCATGCCATTGCTCTGGCCGCCCCGCAACAGAAGGATTCATACCAGAAAAGCCTGGCAAAATACCAACACGCCGCCCATGTTCCCAAACCGTAAGCACAGGCACGCTCGAACCACCATGTGCTGGATGCATCTTGGGGATTCTTCGGGACAACAACGTTCCCAGAGCACAGATTACAACAGTAAGGGACATTCTGGCCAAGAGCCTAGTTGATTTATGCTTCTCAGAAACAAACAAACGCCTCCAGTTGTGCTTAGTATTGCGGGGTATGATCCGTCTTCAGGGGCCGGAACCACCGCCGACATGAAGACTATGGCTGCTCATGGCTGTTATGGAGTCACATGCATCACCGCATTCACGGTGCAATCAACGCGCGGAGTGAAAAGGGTGGAGGCGGTGGGGGGACGACTGGTCAGCGATACCTTGCAGGAGTTGATCGCCGATTTCTCCATTGCTGCGGTGAAGATCGGCATGTTGGGGTCTGCCGAGATTGCACGGGCGGTGGCCGCCTTCCTCGAACGCCATCCAATGCGGAACGTTGTGCTTGATCCTGTCTTCAAATCCTCTTCCGGGGCTGAGCTGCTGGAGGGGGAAGGCGTGGAAGTCTTGCGCGATCATCTGTTGCCTCTAGCGGATGTGATTACTCCCAACATCGACGAGGCTGCCGCCTTGACGGGCCTGGCTGTTCGCAAGGTTGAAGATCTGCAAGCTGCCGCCGCGCGGCTTCATGAACTGGGCGCTCACAATGTTGTGGTCACCGGCGGACATCTCGATCCTCCGGTGGACCTGCTGAGCATGGATTCAGGGCGTGAGACTAAAGTCTTCACACAGGAAAAAATCATTACCAACTCAACTCACGGTACCGGCTGCGCCTTCGCCACGGCTCTGGCCTGTAACCTTGCTCTCGGAAAGAATCTCATTGAAGCCACCGGCGACGCCCAGGAATACGTAACCTTGGCTCTAAGAAATGCTATTGAGATGGGGAGTGGAAACGGGCCGATCAATCATCTGTTCAGGGGCAGTAATTAGAATTTGGTAAGACTCTGGTTTCTCGATCATGCGGTCTCATAGCTCTTCACGAATTCCACCAGGCTGCGCACGGCAATGCCGGAGGGGCCTTTGGCAATCCAGGTTTTATTTTCTTCCATCCAGGCTACGCCTGCAATGTCGAGGTGGATCCAGGGTGTCTCTTCCACGAATTCCTTCAGGAACATGGCCGCGGTAATGGCTCCGCCCCAGCGTCCTCCGCTGTTGATGATGTCGGCGATATTGGAGCGGATCATCTCCTGGTATTCAGGGTCCAGAGGCAAGCGCCAGAATTTCTCGCCGGAGCGCTGCAGCGCCTGGGTAAAGTGCTGATAGACATTTTCGTCGTTGGCAAAGACGCCTGCATTGACCATGCCTAATGCCACCACACATGCGCCGGTCAGCGTGGCCGCGTCGATCAGGTGGGTGCAGCCCAAGGTGCGCGCGTAATGCAGGCCATCGGCCAGCACCAGGCGGCCTTCGGCATCTGTGTTGATAATCTCAATGGCCTTGCCGGACATGGCGATCTGCACGTCGCCGGGTTTTTGCGCCTTGCCACTGGGCATGTTTTCCGTGGCGCACACAATGGAGATCACCTTAACTTTGGGCTTCAGCAGAGCGATAGCCCGCATGGCGCCGATCATGGCTGCGCCTCCAGCCATGTCGTACTTCATCTTCTCCATGCCGTCTGCTGGTTTAATGGAGATGCCGCCGGTATCAAAGGTAACGCCTTTGCCAATCAGGCCGAGCACCGGCTTTTCGGGAGCGCCTTCAGGCTCATAACGGATCACAATCAGCCTGGGTTCTTCCTCAGATCCCTGGGCGACGCTCCAGAATGCGCCCATCTTCAATTCCTTGATCTTATCCGGACCCATGATTTCGCATTTCAGGCCCACGCTGGCGCACATCTCTTTGGCGCGATCGGCCAAAACAGCGGGTGTCAGGCGATTGCTCGGCTCGTTCACCAGCTCCCGAGTAAAATTCTGCGACTCCCCAATAATCCGCGCCTGGTCAAGCGCACGCTGAAATTTTGCCTGGTCTGGTCCGGCAGGAGCAATTACGGTGATGCCTTTCATGCGCAGGTCTCTGCGGTCGGTGCGGTAGGTATCGGGGTCGAAGTCTCCTACAAAAGCGCCTTCCACAAGGGTGCGAATCGCATCTTCAGGCCCGCTGGCCAGCCCCGGAATGGCAAAGCTGCAGCTCTTGATCATTTTGGGTTTCAAGCATCGCACGGCAGTTCCTGCGGCTTTGCGCAGCTCGGTGTGGGTAAAATTCTTTGCCTTGCCGCCGCCCACCAGGAGCAGTCGTTTGGCTTTGAGCCCCTGCGGGTGATGCAGCAGGACCGTTTCGAATAGCTTGCCTGTAATCTCGCCGGAGGCAGCCAGTTCAGCTACGGCTTTTTCAAGAGTGGAATCCTTGGTGGCGAGCCGGGGCTCGTTCTTGTGTTTCTCCCCGTGGTCTAGAACAACCACCACCAGGCATTCAGTTTCGGCTTCGGCAAGACTTCCTGTAATCAATCGTGTATCCATGTCGTTCGTTTGCTCCTGAAGTTTTAACTTTTTCGGGACCGAGCCATGGCCTCTCGCGCTTCCCGGTCCGCAGTGCGCCGGCGCTCTGTTTCGCGCTTGTCCCAGCTCTGTTTTCCTTTGGCCAGGGCGATCTCGCACTTTACCTTCCCATTCTTAAAGTACATGCGGGTGGGGACAAGTGTATAGCCCTTCTGCTGGCTTTTTCCCAGCAGCTTTCTAAGTTGTTCTTTATGGACCAGGAGCTTGCGGGTGCGGAGCGGGGCATGATTGGCATAACTGCCATGCTCATAGGCGCCAATGTGGGCGTTCAGCAACCAGAGTTCATCCTCTTTGATCAATGCGTAGGCGTCTTTCAGGTTGGCCCGGCCTGCGCGGATGGACTTGACCTCAGACCCGGTCAGCATCACGCCGGTTTCCATCTTGTCTTCAAGGAAATAATTGTGGCTCGCCGCCCGGTTAACGGTCGCGTCGCGCTCTCCGGTGGCCACTGGGTCGCGCTTTACGTTCTTCGGTTTGTTCGGTTCGATCTGATGCGTGGTCTGGCGGGCCATGAGACATTCCTGAGTGGGGCGTTTCCGCTTGCCAAAATTTTTATGCTAGCACAACGCAAAACTTCAATCTTAGCCCGTTCTACCTGTGAAGCGCACGGATAGGCGCTATGAGGCACTGAGACATGCGGTGTATAATCAACGTTTTGAACAGTCTATGGCCGCGCACAGGCGGCGAGGCATCTGCTCGCCTTCTGAGTTTGGACCATAGCCATTTTGGGTTAGTAAGGGGCGTATGAGAAGTTTCACGAGAACGCTCGCTATTGTAGTTCTATTCTCATCCATTTTAACGGTCGGTGAATCTGTCCGTTCTCTTTTCAACAAAGGGGTAAAGGCTGAGGCGCGTCAGGATTATGAAGCCGCTTACGAGTTCTACAAAGAGGCTTACACCAAGAGTCCCACGGATCTTAAATATCGCGTGCCTTACGAGCGCACCCGTTTTTTGGCCGCTGCCGTAAAGGTGCGCAAGGCCCAGAGGCTGCGGGACCAAGGCAAGCTTCAGGAAGCCCTGGAACTCTTCCAGAAAGCGGCGGAAATTGATCCCAGCAACGAGCTGGCCGCCCAGGAAGTCCGGCGGACGCAGCAGATCATGAAGGGCCAGCCCACGGGTGAGAACAAGCCTGCCCCCCCGCCGCCCGAGGACCCGTTGCGCAAGCGCCTCTCTGACTCGGCCGCTGCGGTCACGTTGAATGAGATGTCGAATGTTCCGCTGGCAGCGTTGAAGATCAACAACGAAACCAAAGTCATTTACGAAACCATTGGCAAAATCGCGGGCATCAATGTTCTCTTTGATCCTGATTACCAGTCGCGCAAATTGTCGCTTGAATTGAACGGCGGCGTCACCTTCCAGGAGGCTTTAGACATCGTGGCCATGGAATCTCGGACTTTTTGGCGGCCGGTAACGCCCAACACCATTTTTATCGCGGCTGATACTCCCAACAAACGCCGTGAGATTGAGCAAAGCGTCATCAAGACTTTCTATCTTGGCAATGTTTCCACCCCCACCGATCTTCAGGATGTAGTGAACGCCATCCGTACCATCCTGGAGGTGCAGCGCATCCAGCAGATACCTTCGCAGAACGCCATTGTTGTCCGGGGAACGCCGGACCAGATGGTCCTGGCCCAAAAGATGATCGATGATATCGATAAGGCCAAGCCCGAGGTGGTTGTGGATGTGATCGTGGCGCAAGTCCGGAGGGATAAAGTACGGGATATCGGCCTGCTGCCACCGCAGAATGCGACCGTGGCCTTGCAGGGAGCTACAACGACAACACCAGCCACCGGTGGTACGACTCCGCCTACCCCCACTACCACCCCCGGCGGCACCCTGAATTTTAACGACCTTCAGCATCTGAATTCCACCAACTACGCGGTTTCCATCGATCCTCTCCATGCCCGCGCCTTGTTTACCGATGATGCCACCAGGATCATTCAAAATCCGCAGATCCGGGCCGGCGATGGACTCAAGGCAACCCTCAAGATCGGTGATCGTATTCCTATCGCTACAGGCTCATTCGGCACGCCCCTGGGAGTTGGAACCGGAGTCGGCGTGGGATTAGGCGTGAATACCCAGTTCCAGTATCTGGAAGTCGGAGTCAACATCGATATTACTTCCAAGGTGCATCCGGGGAATGAGATCAGCATGAAGGTGCTGCTGGAGATATCCAGCCAGTCGGGTACGGCCAACATTGGAGGCATCACCCAGCCCATTATCAGCCAGCGCAAGATCGAGCATGAGATCCGCTTGAAAGATGGTGAAATGAACCTGCTGGGCGGCATCCTGGAAGAATCGGAATTAAAGAGCATCAGTGGCACTCCTATCCTTGGCCAAATCCCGATTCTAGGACGGCTCTTTTCCCAGGAGAAGAAAGAAAAAGTCAACAACGAGATTGTCTTCCTGCTGGTTCCCCATATTGTCAGGGGGCAAGAGCTTTCTGAATTGAACCACCGCGCTTTTGATGTCGGCACGGCAACTGGCATTGGTCTTCGGGTGAATCCCAAGCCCGCGCAGCGATCGGAAAATAACTCCGGCCAGCAACCGGCTTCCGCCCCGTCGGCGCAAGCAGCGCCGGCGCCGGGTACGCCCATGCTGACCACCCAGACGTCCATACCGCCCGGTTCGCCGCAGTCGTCAATTCAACCCCAAGTCCAGCCTCAAGTCCAACCGACGCCGCCCGGTCAATCACAGCAGCAAATTGCACCGGTTAGCCCGCAGCAGGCTCCCCCGGTTTCTGGACAACCATCCTCGCCCGCAGCGATTCAGCAAAATCCCGGAACTCAGCCTGCGACCGGGGTAAACGGTCCCGTGACCCTTCAGCTCGCGCCGGGCAGTTTGACGCCGATGCAAGGGGCCTCATTTGCCGTCAACGTGGTTCTGGCTGGAGGACAGGACGTTTTTGCCGTGCCGGTACAGATCAGCTATGATCCGCAACTCCTTCAGTTCTTGACCGTCTCCAATGGCGAATTTCTTACCAAAGACGGCCAGCCGGTGGCCCTTGTTCATCGCGACGATGGCGCCTCCGGCACTCTGATACTGACGGCGCAGCGCCCCCCTGGAGCAGCCGGGGTTTCCGGCGATGGCACGGTGTTCAATTTAATTTTCAGGGCTAAGGCCAAAGGCTCCGGAGTTGTTGCGATTACCATTCCGGGAGCGCGCAATAGCCAGAATCAGCCCATTCAGGCCATGGGGTCTCAGGCTTCCGTGACCGTGAATTGAGTGAAGAGATGAAGGGAAAGAACTTGCGGTACCGGGTCCAGCGCGGCTTTACCTTGCTGGAAATCATTGTGGCCACCACCATCCTGTTGATCTTGATGGGAGCGGCCGTGCCGGTAGTGCGCCTCAGCGTAAAACGCCAAAAAGAAACTGAACTGCGGCGCGACCTGTGGGAAATGCGTTCCGCCATTGACCGCTATAAAGAGCTTGCGGACAAGAATGCGTTTGTGCAGAAAGTGGGCGCGGAAGGCTATCCTCCGGATTTGGATACCTTGGTTAAAGGCGTGGATGTGCAAGGGAAGAAGATCCGTTTTCTCCGCAAGGTCCCGGTGGATCCCATGACCGGCAGCGCGGAATGGGGAATGCGCTCCATGCAGGATGAAGCTACCTCTGACTCCTGGGGCGGCCAGAACGTCTTCGATATCTACACCAAGTCGGATGGCACGGGTCTTGATGGGACGAAGTATAAGGAATGGTAATTATGAACTCAGGCGGGCGCCTTCAGCGCAAGCAACGCGGTTTTACCCTGATTGAGATGATCATTGTAATTGCGATCATCATGATCCTCTCCGGCATTGCCGTTCCCATCTACACCGCGCACATTCTCCATGCGCGTGAGGCGGTATTGAAAGAAGACCTGTACACCCTGCGCAATGGCATTGATCAGTACACCATGGATAAATCCAAGGCCCCGCAGGGTCTTGAGGAGTTGGTGAGTGCGGGTTATCTGGCGAAGCTTCCCAAGGATCCTTTCACCAACTCGACCGAAACCTGGCAGCCAGTTCAGGAAGATACCTTGTTGAGCGTCGACCAGACCGCTCCGGGAATTAGCGATGTCCACAGCGGTTCCAATCTGATCAGTTCCGAGGGCACTGCCTACAGCAGTTGGTGAGGCCCCCCCTGACCACTCGCCCTCGCGAATTGGCCGAATTTACAGGCTTTCACCGAGGACTGAATCGAATGTCACTTACTTTCTGCATCTCTGCTCTGAGGAGAGAATTGAAATATTCTTGGTTGGTCACCACATTTCTGCTGCTCTCTGTATCCCAATTGCTTGCCCAGAATCCTGATCTCAAGATGCTGAAGGAGGAAGACCAGGCGGTGCGCCATGACAAGCAAGTAACACGCACAGACGAAGACCGCATTAAAGTTGAAGGTAAAAATTGAAAATAAATATAAAGAACCCATTCGGAAGCAGTTGCGCTACATGGGAACTCACGAAGCATCTCTTTTTCCCGAACTCGACAAGCTTTCTTCATATCTCAGCGCACAATGGGGCCACTACAAAATTTAGGACAGCGACAAATAGCCGC
>Ga0066672_10000354_pt1 | contig 13276 bp, 12 predicted proteins | sample GraSoiAngelo_121_FD_62292 | JGI IMG/M metagenome (GOLD analysis project Ga0066672, IMG submission 62292) | Grasslands soil microbial communities from the Angelo Coastal Reserve, California, USA - 14_0919_12_20cm | ecosystem: Environmental > Terrestrial > Soil > Grasslands | place: USA...
CAACCGCCTGCACACTCTGGATTTCTTTGCCGAAGGTCCACTGTTGCGTGCGCTGCGTTATGAGCATCGGCCGTGCGTGCTTCTGGTCGACGAACTCGACAAGGTCGATCACAACATCGAAGCCCTGCTCCTAGAGATTTTGAGTGCGTGGCAGATTACGGTGCCCAAACTGGGAACGATTCAGGCGACCACGGTCCCATTTGTCGTTCTGAGTTCGAATGAAGAACGGCGCTTGGGCGATCCGCTCCGGAGACGGTGCTTTTATCTGCGTTTTGAGTACCCGACGGTCGAACGGGAACGACAGATTCTGGCGATTCGCAGCAGCAGTGAAAGCTTGCGCCTGCGCGGACAGCTCGCCGGCCTGGCGCACGCCCTTCGCGGATGGAACATGGAGAAGCCGCCCTCCATCGCGGAGATGTTGGATTTGGCGCACGCGATGGGAATCCTCGGGGTGGAAGAGATTTCTCATGAGCAGCGGGACTTGCTGCTTCCTCTGCTGGCAAAAACCGAGACTGACCGCAAACGCCTGATGCTGCGCGCCGGATTTGAAGGACTTGTCGCCGACTCGAAGCGTTATCGCGACGAACTTCTGGCTGCAGAGGAGCAAGAAGCAAACGCTGATCTGGAGGCTTTCGCTTGATCCGCGCAAAGGTGTGCTTGCTCCTTTTGCTTGCGGGAACAGCCAGAGCACAAATGGCGGATATGCGCCAAGTGCGCGACCTCTCCACGCGTTGGGCGGAGTATTACGCGGCCGTCTACCGGGTGCCAATGGAGTTGGTGGAGGCGATCATCGATGAAGAATCCGCTTGGAATCCCTACGCAGTATCTAGCAAGGGAGCAGCTGGGATCATGCAGCTAATGCCGGGCACGGCAGTGCGCTTCGGTGTACACAACCGCTTTCGAGTGGACGAGAACATCCATGGCGGCGTGGCATACCTGGCTTGGCTGAAGCGGAGATTCAACGGCGACCTTCGCCTGATGACCGCAGCGTACTACGTCGGCGAGTACCCGATTTCCCTGCGCGGGCTCGATTACTCCTCGCCCGACGTCCAGGGCTACGTTCAACGCGTATCCCGACGTTACCGCGCAAGACGAATAGCGCGCAGGGAGTTGGCAAGGCGGAGGCAGAAGTTGAGGTGACGAATGAGAAGCGCTCGAGTTTTTGGCTGGTTGTCGCTGTTGATACTAACAGTGGCAGCAAGTGCGCAGGTAACCACCATCGATCCGCAGGTTCGCTCCAAACCAACTGCGGATCACAAGATAATGACGATTGAGCTCGCGGCCCATTTTGTAACCACGATCCGGGTCCCAGAACCGGTGAATTCGGTCGTCGTTGGCGATCCGGCGCTTTTCCAGGTGGAGCACTCCGAACAAGAGCCGGAGTTGGTGTTCGTCAAGGCTCTCACTACGGAAGATGCTAAAAGCAATCTGCTGATTTCCACTGCGAAAGGACGCCAGATCAGTTTTCTGTTGATTAGCCACGGGCGCAGTGCCAACCCCGCCAAGGTGGATTTCTTGCTGCGCTACCAGACCGCGGGGGGCTTTCTGATTAAACCGGACGCCGTTCCTTTTGCATTGGTTGCGCGGACAGCAAGCGTATCGAAGCCCCAGGCCGCTATCCCTGGTCCGAGCGCAAGCACTGCACAATCGAGCGTGACATTGATGCCAGTCGCGTTCAACCCGACGCCAACGCAGGAAGCTTCGAGTCAGCCCAATTCGGATTCCCTCGAGAGCTTGCTGGAACGCCAGAAGCAGGCACCTCTGCCGCTGCTTCACGGCGAGCGGGTGGAAGGCGATGAGGGCAAAGGCGATCGCTTGCGGACAGGCATAAGCGAGGCGCTCGACGGCGGCCAGCAAGTGATCGTTCTGTTCTCGGTCGTCAACACAAGTAAGCACGCGATCCTGCTGATGCCGCCTCAGATTCAGCTCGGCGGCCAAGACAAATCGGGAAAACTGATCAAGCACGAGCATTGGTCCACGGCACAGCAGTTGGCGGTCATCGACTTTCGCCTGAGCCGTCGCCGGATTGGACCAGGAGAGCGCTCCGACGGCGTAGTGCTGTTTGAGCGCCCCCCTTACAAGCGATCAACTGAAACCTTGTTCCTGCAAATGGCGGAGTCCGGCGCCGTAGATAAGCCGGCATTAGCACCGATTGGTTTTGGAGTCAGCACCTTGAGGGAGGCAGCAAACCATGCTCAATGAGGAAGCAGAGAACAATCTGGACTCGGCGCAAGCAACGGGCGCATCGGAGACGCTGAACGAAGTGCCCGAGCGAGAGGAGACTCGCAAAGGAAACTGGCGCGAGGTCTTTCGAACTGCATTCGAGCGAGCACGGCGGCAGCAGAAACCAGCAGCGGGACGCCAGGAGCTTGGCCGCGACAAGAGTAAAGCCCTCTTCTTGCTGGTGGGAGCAGGTGTTGCTTTGCTTCTGCTGTTCTTCGGAGTCTTTTCCAGCCCCAAGAAGCGCACCCCGCTTCCCGGAGAAACCCCGCGTGGCCAAGCTAGCCTGGGACGCACGGTAACCCCGGGACAGGAAAACAACGATCCGATGAAAACAGTGACTCCCTTGCTGAGTGCGGATGTTCGCTCCAGCGACCCCTCCCTAGCAGGGCGCATCACGCCGGAGGACGTCGGCCGCACCTCACGAACCGGCACTGTAACCTCAGCAGCGCTCAGGAAACCATCCGCAGCGAAGACCAGCTACTCGCAGAATTATGCGCTGGGCAAGGTCGATTTCTCTGATCCTTTGGTGGGACAAGGCAATACAATTCCTCCTCCACCACCGGCACCGGCTTCGGAGCCGTCATCGGGCAGAGATCGGGGCGCCGATCTGAAGAAGTCTTCGCTGGTTTTTGTTCGTGCCCTCGAAGCCAAACCAGCGATCAAGCCAGGTATGCGTGACGATGAAGAAGAGACGCTGGCACTTTCGGCGGGGACGCGATTGATAGCGCGTCTTCAGGCTCCGGTGTGTTCAGCCGTTGCCGCGCCGGTCGTGGCCGTCGTGGAATACAACTACGAGCGTAACGGGCAGATTGTGCTGCCAGCCGGCGCGAAAATCTTCGGCCGGTTGGCGCAGGTGAACCCTTCGGGCTACGTGGGCATTCAATTCAACAGGGTGGAAATGCCCAACGGCACGCCAGAGAAAATCGAAGCCTCGGCCATGGATTTGAACTTTGGCCCACTGAAGGGCTATGTGTCGGGGAAAAAGAAAGGCGCCAAATTCCTGGTGCGTTCTCTTACGGGATTGGGCACGGTAGCGTCGTATCTGGTGGGACCGCAAGGATCGAGTTCTGCCGGGCTGATTTCCACCAATACGCTGATGCGGGAGCGACTGGCCGATAACGTAGCGACAGCCGGGCAAGAAGAGCTGAACGGCCTAGCGTTTAGCCAGAATCTGGTCGTGACTGTGCCAGGTAACACTCGTTTCTACATCGTTATCCAGAAGCCGACTTTGGATCGTGTGGCGACCAACCCCGGAACGCGGAGCGCCTCGACTAATACGGCAGGGTTCGGCGGCGGCGTGCCTACACTCGAGGAGCTTCGCCAGTTGATTCAGTTGAGACGTGAAATCAACGAGGTCTATGCCCAAGCCAGCAGCCAGTCGGTTGCGCAGCCCCAACCTCAGCAGTGAAAGGCGAAATCGAAGTGCAGCCAAATTGGGTACCCCTTGAGAGGCGATTAGGAAAAGCCAGGTGCGTGGGATTCATGTTCATGGGCCGTGTAAACGGAATCAACCGTTACAGAAATCAGTGGCTTGCAGCTGGAAAACAATGTCTTTCTGGTGGGCACCACTAATCATCCGGAAAACATCAATCCCCACGTTCCAAGGGCGGCCGGTTCTCCAAGAAGATTCAGATCCAGCTTCCTGACGCCGACCAAAGAGCGCAACTGCTAAGCGTCTATCTCAACGGGGCTCGACTGGAGCGGGGATTGACAATCGGGGGCATTGCACAACGCCCAAGGGGCATGTCGCCCGCCGATCTCCAGTCGATCTCGACGACCGCAAAGCGGATGGCTTTCAATCGACTGAACGCCGGCGATCAACTGCCGCCCCTGAACTGGTCCGATTTTGAAATAGCCGTCGAGCCTGTCCGCGGGGCAATTATTCCGCTGGACAGCACTGACCTCGGCTAACAGCCCTCGCGATCCTCGCGCTTATTACTCCTCCTCTGCTCCCCCTGCCTTTCGTCCTTTCACCCAAATTGACCCGCGTTTGACAGCATTTTGTTTCCAGCTTACTTTCCCTCCGCGTCGATCGCTTTCTCAAGCCGATTTTTGGCGGTGCGAATGGCGATCGGAACTTCTCAGAGAAAGGAGAACACCGCGGGAAATGAAATTCCAGGCAGATCACACATGGAAGAAACCTCTGATCGTACTCGCGATCATGCTGCTTGCCATGGGGCAGTTCGTGGCGGCACAGAACCTTGGTGCGGCACCAGCAACGAACGTTGCCGTGCAAGGGCAGACTGCCGCGCAACCGGAGGGCGCCTTCCTTAACTTCATCAATTGGATCGGCAACGTGATCGCGCCGGTCGGGGCTGGCGGCGCAGTCGTGGGCGCCGTCCTTTCCTGGCTGACCGGCCGTGGCTTTGGACGGTGGTTGTTCGCAGCCGCGGCTCTCTTGGCGGTCTCGGGCGTCACCCGGCTCATCGAGTTCTGGATCACGAACGGAACAGGGGGTGTGGCTTAACCAAGTGTCCGCGCCGCAACTGTGCAGGCAGCCCGTAACGTAAGCGGCCACGGGCTGCCACGCACTTCGGTTTTTCGCAGCGAGGTAAGTCCATGTATGGGGATGAGGGCGCATGACAACTCCGCAATTGCTCGAGGACGTGATTTCGGCGCTGCTGCTGCTGGCCCCATCGGCAGCGATGCTGTCGCTGGTACTGGCCGGTGTCAGTCTACGCCGCGAAGGAACTATGACGTTTGCTATCGGAGGGGGATTCACGAAATGGATGTTCTGGGCAGTCGTCTTCCTAACTCTGCAGCCGCTCCTGAGCTGGTTTACTTCGTTTGGCGTGGCTGTGCCTCTGCCTCTGCCTTCGGTCTCTCCCAGTGGCATTGCGACCGAATGGCTGGCCAACTTCCCGGCCGACGTATCGCAATTTGTAACCAATTTCGTGGTGCAACGCATGGTGCCCACGTTAGCGGCATTCTTTGTACTGCGAGCTGTTCTGGACGCCGCCTCCGGTCAACATCCCTTGCCGTCCATCCTGGCCGCGATGTTTTTGCTGGGCACCGAGACCACTTACAGCCTGCTCCAGAGTTACAACACCGGTACGCAATACGCCACTGTCGATGTCTTGGACAGTCTGTGGAATCACCTAGTGGGGACGGTCATGCCAATCGCCGCTGTACTCGCGCTGGTAGGTGCGATTTTGAACTTTGCCACCAGAAAACCGTTCCTGCGGCTGGTCGCCGTGTCGCTGGCCATGCTTACGGTTTCAGCCATCTGGAAACTTCTGACCTCGATGATGTAGGAGCAGCGATGAACCTGGGAAATATGTCATTTGATAACGGGATCCTGCATCTGGCGAACTGGGGCGGCAACGTGATCATGCCGACACTTGCTGCGGCTTTCATAATCATCGCCATCTTGCAGTTCTCGAAAGGGCAGGAATTTGCGCACAGCATGTATGGCGCGCTCGCGTGCCTGATGGTGTCGGGCTTGACGCGAGCCTTTGAGACCTTCGCTTCGCAGGCGGCTTGGAACAATCCTGATCTCTACTGGCTCTCGATCGTGACTCTGATCAATTGGGTTGCGAATGTGATCCTGCCGGTATACGCGGCGTCCCAGGTCGCCGCGATGGCGCTACGCCTGGGAGTCTTCTCGCTCGTACATCCGACGAGCGGTTGGCTTCGCCACTTCGTCACGGCTGCCCTCTGCCTGATGGTCTCGAGCGTGCTTCGTCTGGCTGAGTTCTTCGTCGCGCAGGGGACCGGAGGGGTTCGTTAGGAGAAGGAGATGGCACTCGATGTGACACCGATCTACCGCAACCTGCGCACCAAAGTGACTTTTTTCGGACTCGAGGCGGAAGACCTGTTCGCCATCCTGGCCGTCGCCGTTGTGATGAACATCTTCGGGCGGTTTTTGAACCGCGAGATGTTCGGCCTGCCCATGAATATGGTGCTCGAGTATTTCGTGCCTATCCTCACTGTGCCCGTACTGATGCTCTTCAAATACGGGAAACAGCGAGGCTACCTGCTGGATTGGGTGCTGTTCCACACCAAGCCGCACGTGTACTCGGCACTAGAACGAGACCGGGAGATGGATCGCGAATACATCAAGGACTAAGGAAACGAACGATGCCGCTAAAGATGGAACAGTATTACAGGTCATTGGCACAGCCGCCACTGTACGAGCAGCTGAAGGTTCGGGATCTCGCCGGCAACTTGCTGATCCAGCTCAACGGGTCGTTCGTCGCCGGCTACCGCGTGAGCGGCATTTGCTCCTACTACGCAAGTGATGATGACCGAAACAGGACGAAGCTGCTGCTCGAAGCCCTGATTCGCTCGTTACCGGAGCGCTCGATGCGGTTGCAGGCACGACTTGAGATTTCTGAGGGTGCCAGCGATCTGATCGCACGCTACATCCGGGAGCAGCAAAATCCCAATCGAATCCTCGAAGCAGTCGACCGTGAACAATCCGAGGCATGGCTGCAGAGGAACGCCGAAGGCTATTACCTCGAGCACTCTCTGCATTTCTACTTCATCTGGGATCCGCGTATCCATCACCAGTCGCCTGATTTCGAGTGGAAGAAGAAAATGCGCGGTAACGGCTTCAGCATGTCGGCCACAAAGTGCATGGAGCGAAGCCGGCGTGAGCATGAGGATCTGGTCGCCGAGTTCAACAGCTTAATGTCCGGTGTGGAAGCAACACTGCAATCCACCGGCATGAAGATCGAACGCTTAACCCATAACGATCTCTTCCTTGAGGTTAAGCGAGCGCTCAATCCGCTGTCTAACGATGTCCTGCCGTATCGTCCGCCCGAGGCGTCTCTCGTTTGCGAAAGTGCGCGCAGTCAGATGGCTAATGTCAATATCGAGGACGAGCTCGATGATTACCTCAAAGTCGGCGGCCTGCTGTATTCGTTCATTAGCCTGAAGGACCTGCCCGATGCCACGTTCCCAGGCGTGTTACGCGAGCTGGTGGTGATGGATTTCCCCATCATCATCAACGCAGAAGTCGTGCTGCCCGACCAGGCAAAGGCCGTAAAGCAGTACAAGAGCCGCCTACGCAAGATGACGGCGGCGCAGAAAGACATCCACGGCGGCTTCCGCCTCAATGTGGATGCCCAAGTCGCGGAGCATCAGCTCATCAAGGTTCTGCAAGAACTGATCTCGAGTTCGCTAAAGTCCTGCCAAATCAGTCTGACCGTTGCAGTTCGCACATCGCGTCCGGCCCGGAACCGATTTGAAGCGGAAGAAGCAGAACGCATTCTGGCGGATCGCCGGCAGCGCGTGTTACATGCCATCGCCCGCATGAACGGTGCGCGCGGCATCCCGGAGACACTAGCGCAGAAGCGCTTCTTCTTTTCGAGCCTGCCGGGTCTTGGTGAAATCAACAAGCGCGAGACAGACGTATTGACGCTCCATGCGGCCGACTTGCTGCCTGTGGAAGTGCCATGGAAGGGGACACCGAATTCCCCGCTGATGCTGTTCGAGACTCCCTATCGGCAGCTCATACCGTTCTCGCCGTTCGATTCCGGTCTCGGCGACGCCAACATGTTAATCATGGCCAAGAGCGGAGGAGGGAAGACTTTTCTTGCGCAACTCAAGCTATTGATGATGGCGCGGGCCCGGCCACTGGTCTCGATTCTTGAACGCGGAGACTCGTACGAACCGCTCGCTGAACTCATGGGCGGGCGGGTGATCAATGTTGACCTAGACGGCCGAGAAACCCTGAATCCCTGGGATTTGCCTGAAGGCGAAACGGTTCCCAGCAACGAAAAGACGGCATTCCTGAAGAACCTGACCCGGCACATGCTGGGCGACAGCCACGGCTCCGATACTTCGCTATTGGACAACGTGCTGACGGATGCGATCACGCGCGTCTATAAGCGCTGCTCGATCCGCTACTCGAATCCGATTCCGACCTTCAACGACCTGCGCGAAGAACTGGCGAATTGGCGTGACGCCGAGAAGATGCAACTCACGATCGATGAGGCGCACCTCGCGGCCATCAAGCTGCGTTCGTGGACTGAAGGCGGCATCTACGCGAAGCTGTTCGACCGCCCCACAACCATGCGCCTCGACAGCGATTGGCTCTTCTTCAACGTCGAAGACCTCAGCTCCGATCCCCGGCTCGAGACCGCCATGAGTATGTTGATCGCGACCGCAATGGCTGCACGGGCCGCCGGGAAAACGGGGCGACCGAGTATCTCGGTGCTCGATGAATGTTGGTTCCTGCTGGATTCCCCAGCGCTGGCCCCAGAAGTAGTGCAGCTGTATCGCACCGCTCGCAAGCGCAATTCCAGCGTATGGGGGATCAGCCAGACGGTCGAAGACTTCGTGGGCACGGAGTTCCAGCCCAGGATTCAAGGGCCCGGTATTTTGAAGAACGCCAGTACGAAGATCATCGGCCAGCAGCCTGGAGACGTGACGCCTCTTGTCAACCACCTGAACCTCAATCCGGTAGCGGTCAACGAAGTAAAGGGATTCGGAGCGCCGCAAAAGGGACGAAGTGCGGAGGCTCTGATGGTGATCGGGGAGAAGGCCGAGACCACTCAGACCATCCGGATTGTGCCCACGCCACTCTCCTATTGGGTGTGTACCACCTTCCCGCGTGAGCGGAGATACCGGGCGTGGTTTCTGAAGAAGCATGCGGATCGACCGTTGCTTGCGAGTTACCGGGATTTGGCCAAGAGGTTTCCACAAGGATTGGCGGATTTCGCGCCTCTTCCGGAAGAGATTTCCGGTGCCGTGAATGCTGTTGCCGTCAGGGAGCCAGAAGTCGAAACCAGAGAAGCGAGTCGGGGCTACTCAGAAGTCTCGGCACAGCGAGCAGGAGGAAGGGTATGCAGGTTATCGCCTACGTAGTTTTCTTTGCAGCATTTGTCTGGCTGGTAGTCACGGTCAAGAGCCGCAGGAAGCTCATAGCGGTGACGCTCACCGGGGTCATGCTGATAACACTGGTAGGAGTGCCGCAACCCGCACACGCGCAATCCGGCATTCTCAGTGGGATTCAGGCAATCCTCAGCGTGATCAAGGACACGATCCAGACAGCATTGACGTCGATCGACGCTGTAAGAACGGCCGTAAACAACGTGCAGGAAGTTGTCGCTTGGCCGCAGCAGTTGATCAATCAGGCCAAGGAGCAAGTCACACAGATGATTGGACAGTACCGCGCTCTGATGAGCAAGATCTTCCATGTGAATCTCAACAGTGCCACCCTGCCCAACCCGCAGGTCTTCGAGGCGGCAATCCGAGATCATCAGGTCAGCAACTTTTCCAGTTTGACCGCGGCATTTGGCAACACCTATGGGCTTATACCGGTCGCAACCGCCGCCAACCCCACAGACCGTGCCATATCCGATATGGATGACGCACTGGCTCTCGACAACTTGAAGATGCTGAAAGCGAGCGATCAGGCAACCGACATAGAACTTCAATCCGCGGATTCCATCGAAAATGCCGCCAGCCAAGCGGCCCCGGGTTCAGCGCCGTTTCTGACAGCTGCGGCGATTGTCTCTGGCATTCACAGCCAGGCGCTTACGCAAAAAATGCTGGCGGCTGAGTTGCGCCAGGAGGCGGCACGACTGGCACATCGCAACGCGCTTCGCAAAGAAAACGCCGCCAACACGACCCAATTGCGCGGCGTCCTCGTAAACCTTTTGCAGCACCAGTGAGCATAAAGGAAGGAACCATGACCAAGATTACAGACCTGCTTCGGACCGTGAAAGATTGGCTATTCGGGCACAAACTGCGCGCGGCAATTCTTGCTTTGGTTCTCGTACTCACGACGCCCTGGCCGGCAAGGGCTCAGTTCGGGCTTGACCCTTGTTGCGCCATGCTCGCCGCAGGCTTGGCGAGTGTGCAGTCAGCACTGACTAGTGTCGTAGGAGGCGGCCTCAACCAGATCCTCGGCATGGACAAAGCCATGCAGCAGTTTCAGCAGACCGTGGTCTGGCCGCAGGCTCTGATCAATCAGGCGAAAAGCTTGGTCGGCCTACTGCAAGGAAATTTCAAGCAGATTCAGAATCTGATGAAATTGCCCGTGAGCAGTGCGACCTTACCTGCGTCGCAACAGTTGGAGCAGGTACTCCTGTCTCGCAACCCCAATCAGATTGCCCAAACGTCTGGCGCATACACCGCCCTTTATGGTCCTGTACCAGCCCCGACCGCCGCTTCTCCGCAGGTGCTGAATATGGTGGACATGACGGATGCCGCCGCCGAGACGGCTATGAAACGGGCAATCGAAATCGATGCCCTGGCGGATCTGGAACTTCAGGCCGCCAACCAGCTCAATCAGAGTATTCAGAACGCAGCTCCCGGAAGTGCACCCATCATCGAGGCACAGGCGGATGCGTGGTTGATCCGAGCGAACGCTTACACACAGGCCGCCACCGCCGACCTGATGCGCTTGCGGTCAATCGATCTGGCGAACGCCAGCGCCGACATCAAGATGGGCGCAACCAACACCACCAACTTGCGCCAGGCCCTGGCTAATCTGCTCGAACACCAGTAGGAAGTCGTTATGCCCAGTTTCTATTTTGAGCAACTGCTCGAAACCGGATTGAACGGTATCGACCAGCAAGGGATTACTGCGGCAGTGCTCGAGATCGCCGGCGTCATTCTGATCCTCAGTTTGTTGTGGGCGGTCTATGAAGCCTACACGAGCGGCGGCGATGTGCGGCTGCTGGGTCTGGCCGCCATCAAGTATTTGGTTCTAGGACTGGTATTCCTGAATTACCAAAGCGCCTTTCGCGCCGTCAACGGCATGTTCAATGGCGTTGCCGATGGTATTTACAACCTCTCTGGTGGACTAGACGTGATTCAGCACTGGAATAACTCGGTTTCGCAAATCTGGCAGAACAATCCCAACTGGTTTTCGGCTCTCTGGAGTTGGGTTACGGGTGGCGCGTCGGCCATCGTCGCTGGATTGATAACGCTCGTCGGATATCTGCTTCTCCCTTTCACATACACGCTATTCACGTTCTTCTACGCGCTATATGGGGCGATCTTGTATGTTGTCGGCCCGTTTGTCCTAGCACTACTGCCGTCGCGTAGCTTAGGCCAGCTGGGGAGATCCTTCTTCGTGAACATGATGATTTTTCAGTGTTGGGGCTTGCTGTACGCAATACTGCAATCCCTGATGTCAGCATTGCTAATCACCGACCCGAATCAATTTGGTGGGTCCTTCCTACAAGCATTTGTGGGTTCCAGCCAAGTGATTGTGATAAGCATCGCAAGCGTGCTGCTGTCGATCATGATTGCCCTGATTCCGTTTATCGCCAGCCGCATCGTTCGCGGGGACATCGGCAGCGCGCTTATGACGGTAATTAGCGGAGCCGTAACTGCTGGAGTCGTGGCATCGGGATTGGCTTTTGCCGGCGGGGAGGGTTTGGCCGCAGCACGAATGGTTGCCCCAGAAGGACCGCCGCCTCCGCCGCCCGGAGGATCTGGCGTTACAAGCCAGAATATATGTTCTGCCACGCGAGGCTCCGTTGCCGGGCAGGCACAGGGTGCGGGCAATGGAGGCACTGTGATTGGGGAGTCTAGGCCGCCAGCACCTCCCAACTCCGAGCTGGGCAATCGCGGAGCACGCGCAACTGCCACCACAGGAAGTCAGAATCCTTCCGCCGCTGGCGACTCGTCTTCCTCTCCGACTGATGCTGTGGATTCGGCGGTTTCGACTGGAGCGGGATCGCCGACCTCGTTGCGAAATGCCAACACTGGACAGGTGTTTACCTGGAACGGCGGCGGTTGGCAACAATCCCGCCACGCGGGAATTCCCACAAGCAGTTCGTCTGGCGGCGAGAGTGGCACCTAGGGTTCGACGAATTGGACTGGCGGCAATCGAGGCCGCACGGCGCGCGGCTATGCCGGTCGCAGCCTTACCGGTCTCGCGGTTTGGCAGGCAAGGCACCTGTTTGGCAGAACGATGCGATTCATTGGAATGGGTAAAGAACAATGAGAAAAGAAAAACAGCAAAAGGGGATACCGGAGATTGCCCGCTACACGAGATATTACGAGCACGACGGCATGTTGCGCGCCTATGCCAATCGGACTATGTTCCTCGCGATTCTCTTCGGCGTGATTGCGTTCTCCTCCCTGGGACTTGCGATTTATGTCCGCGTCCAACCGCCCACGGTCATCCGTGTCGACAAAGATGGAAATGCAGCGGTCGTAGGCGGAGCACGACAGAATCGGGCGTCACACCTGGAACTGACCCTCGCCGCTCAGGCAGCCAGTCCCGATCGAAACTCCTCTGACGGGGTCACGCCGACGGATCTCGAAGGTAAAGCAGTCGTACGGCGCTTCCTTGAGAACCACCTCTCTTACACCCCAGACTCCGTGTCCCGGAACCTGGCCGAATCACTGAACATGATGACCACCAACTTGCGGACTTTCACGATGAACAAGCTGCGGGACGATGACACGGTCGGAAAGATCCAACAGGACCACATCATCTCCGATCTCCGGATCCGCTCGATTGAGCGGACGAAGAGCAGCCCGTGGGATTACGTGGTCTTCGGGGTCAAGGAGGTGCACAAGGTGAAGAACGGGGTGGAAGTCACCGACCGTATTGTCGGCCAATACAACGTCCGGCTCGTCGAGGAGAGGCGGAGCGAATTCAATCCCAGTGGGTTACTCGTAGCCGAGTACTCGGAGAAGCAAATGGTCGGAGAGCGTGACAACGGCCTCGAACAGAGGAGTGAACTGGAATAAGTAGAAAAAAGGCCGTGAGTGCACGCGAACATCCTCCCGTTAACGGCGGCAGTCTTTTGAGTTCAGCGTAGCGGCAGTCAACTTCAGGCCAGCCGCGGTCAGCAGTCGAGCATGACTACGGGCACAGCAGAGACGGTTCCGGCAGCAGCAAGGTCGACCAGGACCGATGGCAGCACTGAGAAGGCAACCCGCACGCGACGCACTCGCACCAATGCAGGGGAAGGACGACGGTTGTCGCGCTATTTCCTTGCCGAGGCCAAATGCCGAGATTGAGGCGCACAAGCACGAGGCCGAAGCTCGCAAAGGAGCTTTTCTTCCGGCGCAACCAGGCTTCCGCCGCGTTGAATGCCTACGACAAACGGGCGGGAGAAGAGCTGAAGGCGTTGGT
>Ga0066672_10000355_pt1 | contig 13275 bp, 17 predicted proteins | sample GraSoiAngelo_121_FD_62292 | JGI IMG/M metagenome (GOLD analysis project Ga0066672, IMG submission 62292) | Grasslands soil microbial communities from the Angelo Coastal Reserve, California, USA - 14_0919_12_20cm | ecosystem: Environmental > Terrestrial > Soil > Grasslands | place: USA...
AAGGTGAAGCACTTCGGCCTTTCTGAACCAGGAGTGCAGACCATCCGTCGCGCACACCGAGTCCAGCCGGTCACGGCAGTTCAGAGCGAATACTCGCTGTGGTGGAGACGCCCTGAAGAAGAAATGTTGCCGGCCCTCGAAGAACTCGGAATCGGATTCGTTCCATTTAGCCCCCTTGGTAAGGGTTTTCTCACCGGCAAGATCACCGAGAATACGAAGTTCGATAGCACTGATTTCCGCAACATCGTCCCTCGCTTTACCCCAGAAGCTCGCAAAGCGAATCAGGCCTTGGTTGATTTGCTTACCAACATAGCAGAAAGAAAGAAGGCGACACCTGCTCAGATCGCGCTCGCTTGGCTGCTTGCGCAAAGGTCGTGGATCGTGCCAATCCCCGGGACGACGAAGCTTCATCGCCTGGAAGAGAACCTTGGAGCGCTTGCTGTCAAACTCACACCGGATGATCTCCGTGAAATCGATAGCGCCTCATCAAAGATCAAGGTGGAAGGGGCCAGGTATCCGGAAAGGCTGGAGCAAATGACCGGTCGCTGAGCTCCCCCACTAGCATAGGACCTTTAACGATGTCGAAGACATATCTGAATCCCAGCGCGCTCTTTCCAAGTCAGCAGTATGGTTTCTCTCAGGGAGTCGCCACGGTGGGAAAGACTACGGTATACGTGTCCGGTCAGGTGGGCTGGCACGCAGCGCAACAGATCACCGATCCCGCCGATTTGGGGACGCAGACCCGGCAGGCTTTAGAGAACCTCGAGATTGCCGTCAGGGCGGCTGGCGAGACCCGGACTGATATCGTATCCTTGCGCTTGTACATCGTGGGCGAACACATCCACAACGCCGCCCTATCGGTGCGCGAAGCATTACTCGGCTTCTTCCCACCAGACAATTTGCCGAGCAGCACCTGGATCGGGGTTTCCGCCCTGGCCAGCAAAGATTTTCCTGATCGAGATTGAAGCCGTGGCCGTTCTGGAATAAGAGCTGAGCCGCACAAATCCGGATTTCTCACATGTCATCGTGAAAGATTTACTAAGATTAGCGCAGCGTAGTGCGGAGGTGTCACATGCACTCAGTAGCTGTGATTCGCCAGCTCGGGCGGTATCCAGTCAAGTCGATGCGCGGCGAGTCCTTGGCCACCGCGACGCTGACTCTGCAGGGTGTACTGGCGGACCGGCGCTACGCGTTCGTCCAGACGGCCTCGCGCAGCTCCTTTCCCTGGCTCACTGCCCGGGAGCTACCGGAACTGCTTTGCTACCGCCCTTGCGTGGAGAAAGCCAGCCCGCAAGAAGTCGAGGTGACGGTCACCGCCCCTGGTGGGGAGAAGTTCCCCATTAAGAGCCACGAACTCCGCCAAGCACTCGAGGCGCGCTCGGGCCGAGAGCTTTTCTTGCTGTACGACTACCGTGGCTCGTACGATGTCGCGCCCGTCTCGCTCATCAGCCGCCAGACGATAACTCGAATCGCAGAGGAAAGCGCAACCGAGGAAGACGCTTGGCGCTTTCGCCCGAACCTGCTGGTCGATCTGGAAGACGGCGAAGCCTTCGATGAGTTGAACTGGGTGGGCCGGATTGTTCGCGTGGGAGACGCAGCGCGGATTGCCATCACGGAAGTCGACCAGCGTTGCATGATGATCACGCTCGATCCGGCGAGCGCAAAGCCCAGCCCCGCGGTTCTTCGCTGCGTTGCCCAGCAGCACAAACAGTGCGCGGGCGTCTATGCGACGGTTCTTACTCCCGGGGAAGTGCGGGTCGGGGACACAGTGTCGCTGGAGAGCTGAAGCTTCGGAGTTGGCCTGGGACAAGCGGTTGGAGATTCGCTCCGCGCCGCCATGTTGCTCCCGGATGGCCGGCAAGCCGGAAGTACACTAGGTGGGCACCGAGTGGATCAGTACGGGGAAGTCTTAGTGCTGTATCTGAGGCGCCCATTTCACGACAGGCAGTCGAATCGAGGTGGTCTGGAGGGGCGCTGCAAAAATGTTTTTCCAGTCTGCTGCGCCTTCACCGAACAAGACTTTGTACCCTTTGCTGGTTTCGGGTGACCAGTTTTTGCAATGAATGGATCGGATTCTTCCCGGATTCGCTCGAATCCATGCCACCGGATCCGAGCCTGCCTCCAGACATGTGCCAACATCTAGTTGCAGCATGACGGACGGCTTGGTGAGTTTCGCCAGTATCTCCATGGGGCGCTGGCCCCCGACGGGCGTGAACTCCAACTGATGATTGTGATAACCCGTCTTCAAACCAGCCGGCTCAAGATTTTCGGCGACGATGTTCAGTTGGTTGGCCACTGTCTTCCATTCGTCCAAACTGGATTTTTTACCCGCCGACGCCAGCACCACATATTTGCTTCCCAGGATCAGATTCAGATCGGCGGGTGCGCTGAATGTTTTGTGGGGGTCAAGTAGCCTTCGTCGTTATGGGTCGAAAAACACCGGATGCCGAGATCGTCCAAAAGTTTCTTGATCTGCTTGGTTTGGCTCTCCGTCCAATCGAAATATGGCGCATAGAATTCCACCCCTTCGTACCCCATTTGAGAGACCGCGCGCAGTGTACCTTCGGGATCTTTTTTCAGCTCCTCGCGCACCGAGTACAGCTCGATGCCAACCGGAACCGATGCTGTCGATGCCCGGGCGCCCAGCGCCCAGGGAACCATTGCTGACAAAGCCAGAAACGAACGTCGAGACAGAAGAGTAGCTGGCACTGCGAGAATCCTACTTGAGAACCCAACCCATTGTCTTGGATTTTGAGGAGTTGAGTGAAAGGGCGCTGTCTTAAACCCGGGGCGGTTAGGCGTCGAGAACACTCTCGGAGTCGAGTGCTTGGGTGCTGCGCTGCTTGCGAAGTTCGCTAAGAAACGCCTCGGTTGGCACGGTAGCCTTGCGATTGAAAAGATCCAGCAAAGGATCTTCCATCTCTTCCATAGAGGCCGCGACCGCGCTGTTCTCCGCAGCATTTGTTTCCAAGCCTTCCGGTTCAACCAGGAGATCTGGAAGCGCTCCGCTATTAGTCATGAGGGTGTGAAGAAATTTTTCCACGTGTTCGCGTTGATCCGCGGTCCTGCGCGTGAATTCCACTCCCATGCCTGTGTCAGGGTGCATTACGCGTACGATTCCGTCGACCCGCGCTTCGAGATCACCCACTCGCATCGAAAGCACTACATGGGTCCGGACGGGGAATGGCGAGTTCAATTCCAAATAACAGCCGCCCAGGCTCAAGTCAGTCAGCCGGCAACTTACGGGCGGATCGTCCTGTTCGCTGGCGGGCGCGTTCTGATTCATCCACGTGCCGAGTTGCTGCCGCGCTTCGGACGACAGCTCAAGAAAACGGATGCCAGTATGTCCCCCCGCTGTCTGCCACGCAATCTCACCCGTAAGTTCGAGAGCTTTGCTGGAGCCGGGCAGTGTGAAGCTGAGGCGTAGGGATCCCGTTTCCTTGGGGCCCCGGGAGAACTGTACCGCCATTCCTCCGTCGCTCAAGTCGGTGGTGATGGCGCGCTGACCAGTAGCAGTGAAAAGCACGGGAATCTGGACGGGAATTCTCGAATTGCGGCGGCGCTCGCGCTTCATAAGCGCGCGCGCTGCGCGAAAGCTGGATTTAGACCGTTCCGTAGAAATTGGTTTGTAGAGAACGAAGTGGGCGCCCATCTCGAATGCGCCACGTAAACCAGTCTGGCCATCTACTATGGCCACCGCGATAGCCCGCTTGTTGCACGGCGCGGTGCGGACGCTTTTAAAAACTTGCACCGCCGCATCTTCGTCGGCGCAGTCCACGATGACCGCTTCAAATCTCTGCCGCGTCAGCCGCTGGAGAGCAGCATCTGCGTGGGTACAGTGTTCGACGCCAATCTCGAGGTCGCTGAGCACACGCCGCAGCACGCGTACGATTTTTTCGTCGGAACACAGAACCAGCGACCGCAAATCCATATCGCCTTTAACCCCTTACGTACGCAGCCCACATCCCTTGCGTTAGCCCCGATCCCCCACCGATTCCCTGTCGTCGTCATCTCCATCCAGCAGGTGAGCCACGTTGCGAAGCTCCTCTGCCGCCGTCTGCAGAGCTTCAATCTGTTTTCCCAAATGGGCTTGCTGGGCCTGTTTCTTGCGGAGAACTTCGTAGATGTCTTTCACGAGTTGCCTCCTCTTGGCAATGTACGAAGCAGGACAAACCCGGTCAATGGAACTAGCGTCCCAGCTGGTTACGGCAGTAACTTGCTGCTGCCCCGAACGGCACCTAACATCGCCTCTATCTGAAAAGAAATGAACTGTTTGTGGGGCATCGGCAATTGCCGAGGCCAGTGAACCGGAGTAGCAGTATGCATTTGGGTTCGGTGCAACCAGGAGAGGCCGCGGCGCGCGTGCCGCTAACTAACGCCTCCTTCGTGGGACGCCTCAAATCCAGCACTTTGCGCGCCCTCACCGAAGTTAACCGCGAACTCTGGCTCCTGCTGTCCCTCTTCCTCCTGGCCGCGCTCTTGAATTCTCTTCTCGATGCCCACCGCATGTTGCTGGGCCTCTACACTCTGCCCACCCTGTTCTCCGCTTATGTCTACGGACGCCGCCACGCCACCCTCACCGCTCTCGGCAGCGTGCTGCTGGTAGTCCTCGTCACTTATTACAATCCTGTACTTTTTTCGCACCGTGCCAGTTCCCTGCCGGTTGCGGACAAATGGTTCGACATCGCCGCCTGGGGTGGAATCCTGCTCATCAACGCCTACGCCATGGGCACGTTGTACGAGCACAAAGCCCGCAGTCTTGCGGAACTGCGTAACACCTATCACGGCATCCTCATGATTCTCAGCCATTTCATTTCCAAGGATAAATACACCCAGAACCATTCCTACCGCGTCTCGATATACGCCAGCACGATCGCCTCTGAAATGGGCTTGCCGATAGAACGAATCGAAGAGGTCCGCGCCGCTGCCCTGCTCCACGATCTCGGTAAGCTGGACGTCAGCCGCCAGATTCTTCACAAAGCCGCTCGCCTCACCACCGACGAGTACAGCGCCATGCAAAAGCATGTCGACATCGGCGTCCAAATGCTGCAACCAGTTGGCGGTCCGCTGGCCCGCGTGATCCCCATCATCCTCGCCCATCACGATAAATTCGACGGTTCCGGCTACCACCCCACTCAGGGCGAAGACATTCCCCTGGAAGCCCGTATCCTCTCCGTCGCTGACGTCTTCGACTCACTCACCAGCGATCGCCCCTATCGCAAGGCCATGTCGCCCTTCGACGCCAAGGAAACCATCCTTAAAGGATCAGGCGTGGACTTCGATCCCCAGGTGGTCGAGGCCTTCGCCGTCTGCTTCCGCCAAAGCCAGATGGAGATCCCCGAAGTGATGGTTTAACTATTAGGGTTAACTGTCAGCTCGAACCAGCAACCCTCCGCTTTAGTCCTTTATTTTCTGTCATAATTTCAATCCCAGTACCCTATCCGGCACCTTCCGTGCCAACTACCCCATTGACTTTTTCGCAAAACTGCCCTAGAATCACCAGCTTCCGTATACCCTGTTTTTATCTGTTGGGTCTCTGTTTTCTACCGGACATTGAGTTTTACTGTGAATCCCCAGCGCGCTGGGGTGAATCTAAACTGTCTGTAGGACGGGATAAGGCATTCATTATCAGTATTAAGAGGACGTGATCATGGGCAAACGACGCGGCAATCCGAACTGGGGCAAGCCCGAACCAATTGGGCCCATTACCCCGACAGTCACCGAATTCGAGCAGGTAGTGCGCGAATATAAGCTCTCCCCCGACCAGTACTTGCGCTCCACGCGGTTGCGCGAGTGGGCGCGCCGCAACAAGAACTCCAAGTACATTCCCGAGCCCCTTTTGGAGGCTTGGGGATTCGAAATTGAATCCACGCTCTAAGAGACACTGCCGAAACACGCTACGGCCGCCTGATCGCGGCCCTTTTGCTTTTTGCGTCTCTTCTTACCGTTCGCCCGCCAACTACCCTTCGCCCTCCAACCCTCATCCAAGAGCCGGCATGATGATGCATGATCTTGCATCTGGCAACTTCAACACCATCATGGAACACGACTCGGAATAACTTTCACCATTCCTATGCTCGCAACCATGAAGCTCCCGGCGCACGAACTGCTGGCCTTGCTGGTCGCCACCAGCTTCGCTGCCGGACTGAACCTCTACGCCACCGTCGCCACCCTCGGCCTGCTCTCCCGCGCCGGCGTGTTACCGCTTCCCCCCGCCCTCCAATTGCTGGACAACTGGTACGTCATCGCCATCAGCGCCGCACTCTTCCTCATCGAATTTTTCGCCGACAAGGTCCCCGCCTTCGACCTGATCTGGAACGCGCTGCATACATTCATCCGAGTCCCAATTGCCGGATTGCTCGCCTATCGCGCCACCGCGCAGCTTTCTCCCACCCAGCAAATCCTCGCCGCCGTCCTCGGATCAGCCATCGCCCTCGCCGCCCACGGCGGCAAAACCGCAGCCCGTGCCGCAGTCACGCCGTCGCCCGAACCACTCTCCAATATCACGCTCAGCCTCGGCGAGGACGCGCTAGCCATCTCCCTCACCTGGTTCGCCACCAAACACCCCTACATCGCCGCCGCCATCGTCCTGTGGCTGATAGTCGTGATCATCACCTTAATCCGCTGGGTCGTACGCTCCCTGCGCGCCCTATTCCGCGGCGCCGAACATGAAATCGCCAAACCGTAAAAACGCGCGTCTCACTTATTGTCATTCGAAAGCCGCAGGCCGCTCTGCTCGTGTGGGGCGGACACTCTTGTCCGCCGCCATTGATCTTAATTTTTGACGAGGCAGCGGGCACCGCGGACGACGAAGAACTCGACGCCGAAGAAGATGATCACGAGGAGCAAGTGGCTCAGGCCGACGCCGAGGACGCCAACGCTTGAGCTGCACCCTTTTTGCTACAATCGCCTCAAGATGACGCCGCCATCGCCATTCACCGACGTCCCCACCGCGATCGAGGAGATTCGCGCCGGCCGCATGATCGTCGTCGTGGACGATGAAGACCGCGAGAACGAAGGTGATCTAACTCTTGCCGCAGAAAAGGTTACGCCTGAAACCATTAACTTCATGGCGAAGTATGGACGCGGCCTGATCTGCCTCGCCATGACCGACGACCGCCTGGAGCATCTGCGCATCGGGCCGATGACGGCGGAGAATACTTCGCAATATGGCACCGCCTTTTGCGAAGCCATTGACGCCCGCGAGGGCGTGACCACCGGCATCTCGGCTTACGATCGCGCCCGCACTATTAAAGTCGCCATCGATCCCGCCACCCGGCCCGCGGACCTCGCGCGCCCCGGCCACGTCTTTCCGCTGCGAGCCCGCAAAGGTGGCGTGCTGGTGCGCGCTGGACAGACCGAAGCGTCCGTTGATCTCGCGCGCCTGGCTGGCCTCATCCCCGCCGGGGTGATCTGCGAAATCATGAAAGACGATGGGACCATGGCGCGCGTCCCTGACCTGATCGAGTTCTGCAAGCTTCACAATTTCAAGATGCTCACCGTCGCCGCGCTCATTCGCTATCGCATGGCGCACGAACGCTACGTCCACCGCGTCGGCGAAGCTCTGGTGGACACGCCCCACGGCGAATTCCGCCTGATCGCCTACGAAAGCGAAGTGGACGGCGGCGAGTCCCACGTGGCGCTAGTCCGGGGAGATATTGGGAGCGAGGTCGGCAGGGATCGCCGTGACGAACGCGGGGGTGACGCTCAGAACAAAGTCGAGACAAGCGACGAGCCCGTACTGGTGCGCATGCACGCTCATTGCCTGCTGGGAGACGTCTTCGGAGCGACGACTTGCGATTGCCGCGCCACCGTCGAAGGCTCCATGAAAGCCATCGCCCGCGCCGGCCGTGGCGCCCTGATCTACCTGCATCAGACATCCAAAGGATTTTCCGTAGAACGCGTGGGAGATCGAACCGCACTGGCCTTCCATCGCGACAAGCGCCAGCCATCTCTGCCTGAGAGCGAGCGAAAAATTCAGCGCGAAATCGGCATCGGGGCCCAGATCCTCTCCGACCTGAACCTGCGTCGTATCCGTCTGCTGACCAACCACCCACGAAAAGTCGCAGCCCTGGAAGGATTCGGCATCGAGATCGTCGAACAGGTGCCGGTACCACTGGAAAAAATGAAACCAGAAAAAGTTTAGAGAGTTACTTGCGCTCAAGAATTGTTAAAGCAGAACTTGAAAGAAGAAAGAATCCAGAAGAAGAAAAGAAGAGAACGCTGGCAGAAAGATTTGTAAAGACGCAGCTGGCAACGACTGGATTGGCGCTGAATCCGCCAAAAATTTACGATCCGATCAAAACGGCTTGCGCACGACGACTTCGCTTTCGTGAATAAAAAATTGCGTCGAACACTTGTCCGATCCGCAAATCACAGGCAGCAATCCAGCAACCTGTTTGCGCGTAATTAAACCCAAAGTTCCGCACGCAGGACACGACAACACAGCCCAATAAGGATCGTCCTTCTCGCCGACTTCGCCCGCGTTTTCCAGCACGAACACAGTTCCTGGAACCATCTGCTCGGGAAGCCACTCACTCACGATGTTCAGTTCTCCAATCATCTTGCCTCCGAACGTTCCTGTTTATGAAGCCGTTCGTTCCTGCCCTGACGTCCGACCAACGCTCGAATCCGACGCGCTGCACTTTCTCCCGTTGCGAATATCCGCTCGCATTTGCCGAACCGCATCACTGAGACAGATCGCCAGCATCGGCTGTCGCGCATTCTTCAGGATGTCCACAATCTGCCGCGCCGAAGTTTCCAGATACAGATTCGTCCCATCGGTGAGCAAGTGATAATCGGACGCAGCGCTCACCGTCTCCGCCAGCCGCTTGCCGAACTCCCGCTGCAGGAAACGCACCACCTTGCGCACACGCTGCAGAGGAAATCCGCGGCGACGCAGCTCGCAAATCACCGCGACCTCCACCAAATCATCCATGGAATAGAGACGACGATGTCCTTCGCGGGCGGGAACCACGATGCGGCGTTCGTCCCACCACTGCAACTGGCGAGGAGTGATTCCGGTTAAGGCGACTACTTCTCGCGATGTAAAGCGCTTTTGCATTTTGCCTGAAAAACGTTTAAAACACAAAATGGCAAGAATGTTTGAAACATTTTAGGCGCGCCGCGTGCATTGTCAAGAAAAGATTTTTGGCAAGAGGGTGACTTGCGGAGTTCCCGGCGGGGGTCCGAGGTCTCAGCATTGACTGGCGCTAGGAGGTTTGTCCTCCGCCCACGAAGTGGACGATCTCCAGGTGGTCGCCGTCGGAAAGCTGGGTTTGTGGCCACTGCTCGCGCGGGATGATGTTGTGGTTAAGTTCGATGGCGACTCGATCGGATTTCATTCCCATGTTTTCGATGAGCGCGGAGAGGGACAAGGGCGCGTCAAAATTGCGGGTTTCACCATTGATTTCGATTTTCACTGCAGCTCTCACTCGAGCTTACGCAGGCGGAACTTGCGGGTGGCGGTGCGTCCGGCGTAGTTGGCCTGGACCAGCACGGAGGAATCTGGCAGGGCGGTTTCTTCGGACTCGATTTTTACTTCGGCGTGGCCGCCAGCGTCGGTCATCGCCTGAGTGTAAAACGGTGCGGCGTCGGGCCGTGCAAATCGAAAGGTGAGGCGCGCGCCCTCGACGGCTGAGCCTCCGTCGGTTACGCGCAGGCGCATAATGAGGTTGCGATCGGCGTGCACCGAACCGGCGTTGAGCCATTGCAGGTCGAGTTCTTTGACGCCGGCGAGGGTTTCGGGCGTATCGCGCTTATCCAGAATGCTGTGTACACGGCCGTCGCGGATGGAGTCCAGCACCAGGCGGTGCTGATCGCGCAGGATCTGCTCCTTCATCTGATCGGTGAATCCGCCGTGGGATAGTTTTTCGGCGTAGGATGTGGCGCGCTTCCCTACGCAGCGGCCGCGGACGAAAACCTGGGTTTGCAGTATCAGCTCATTCTCGCGAGCCTCGCTTTGCACGTGGTAAACCGTTTCGCCGTGTTTTACGTCAGTATTAAAACCAAAAATCATGAGAACTCGATTCACATCCTCGAGAAAAAATCTTTTCCCAGACTAAACCATCTAATTAAACCAGCATAGACGACTGTGTCGCTTGACACTACCGAATACCAAATCTAATCTAGAACGTTTAGGCACTGCTTGGCGCGAATTATATATAGCTCCCCTATGCCGGACAATTACTTCGCCCGCTACCTGCCCTTATTGATTCACTTCCTGCTGGCGTGCGTCGTGGCGAGCGCCCTGGTGGTGCTGTCTCAGATTATCGGATACCGCAAGCCGACGAGGGCCAAACTTTCTCCTTATGAATGCGGCATGATTCCGGTGGGAGATGCCCGCCAGCGCTTCTCGGTCAAATTCTATCTGGTAGCTATGTTGTTCATCCTGTTCGATGTTGAGGCAGTTTTCCTCTATCCCTGGGCGGTGGTACTGCGGCGGCTCAAAATGTTCGGATTCTGGGAGATGTTGGTATATATCGGCATCGTTCTGGTGGGCTTCTTTTACATCTGGAAAAAGGGAGCTTTGGACTGGAATGAACCCGCCGCGGGTCGAGGCGGGATGTAATGCCCCTTTCCCCAGCCATTACCGATTTGGAAGAGCTGAAAGATCACCCTGCCCTGGCGCTGCTGTTGGCTTGGAATGCTGCCGCCGTGGAATCTGCAAAATACGATCGGGACGAGATCACTATTTACGTGGAGCGGTCGTCGATTCGTGATGCTTGCGTTTTGCTGCGAGACGACCGCAAATGTCTGTTTAACTTTCTTGCGGATGTTACTTGCGTGGATTGGCATCCCTCGGAGCCGCGCTTTGAAGTCATTTATCACCTGCTGTCGATTCCGCAAAAGGAACGGGTGCGACTTAAAGTTCGACTTGAGGGTTCCAGCCCGGTGATCGAAACGGTTACATCGGTGTGGCCGGCAGCGAATTTTTTCGAGCGCGAAGTTTTTGACCTCTTTGGTGTGCGCTTCACGGGTCATCCCTATTTGCGGCGCCTGTTGATGCCGGAGGATTGGGAGGGTAACCCCATGCGCAAGGACTATCCGGTAGAGGGTTATCGCTAGCATGTCGCACCTAACCGCCACACCCGTGATCGAGCCCGGTCAGGATCGCACCATGATCCTGAACATGGGACCGCACCATCCGTCAACCCACGGCGTGCTGCGACTCATCCTGGAAATTGATGGCGAGACCATTGTGCGGATCATGCCTGATATCGGCTACCTGCATACTGGAATTGAGAAGACCTGCGAAGCCAAGTTCTACCAGCAAGTGGTGCCGCTGACTGATCGCATCGACTATCTCTGCCCGCTTACCAATAACCTGTGCTACGTGCTGGCGGTGGAAAAACTTTTGGGACTGGAAATACCCCCGAAAGCGCAGTGGATGCGGGTGATGCTCAACGAACTTACTCGCATTAACTCGCACCTGGTGTGGCTGGGAACGCACGCTCTGGACATCGGGGCTATGTCGGTTTTCCTTTATTGTTTCCGGGAGCGCGAGGACATTCTGCGGCTGTTCGAGATGGTGAGCGGGCAGCGTATGATGACGTCCTATTTCCGTATTGGCGGATTGGCGCTGGAGCCGCCGCTGGGATTCTTCGAGCGGGTACGCCAATTTGCCAACCGCTTTCCGGAAAAAGTGAATGAGTACGAAAACCTGCTGACCGGAAATCCGATTTGGGGGATGCGTACCAAGGGAGTCGCCCGCATCACTGCCGCAGATGCGATTGCGCTAGGCGCGAGCGGTCCGACCCTGCGGGGTAGCGGCGTGGACTTCGATTTACGCCGCGATATGCCTTATTCCGGCTATGAGAATTTCAAGTTCAATGTGCCGGTGTTGCAGGACGGCGATGTGTTTGCGCGGTATCTCTGCCGGGTGCGAGAGATGCGGGAGTCGATCGCCATGGTGCAACAGGCGTTGAATGGGATGCCGGAGGGTCCGATCAAAGCCGACGCGCCCAAAGTTATCTTGCCGGACCGCGAAAAGATGAAGACTGAGATGGAAGCTCTCATCTATCACTTTAAGATCATTACCGAGGGCTTCAGCGTGCCCGCCGGCGAGGTGTACCAAGCGGTGGAGTCACCGCGCGGCGAAATGGGTTACTACGTGGTCAGCGACGGGACTGCTAAGCCATACCGAGTGCACATGCGGGCGGCATGCCTCGCCAATCTCCAATTGTTGCCACAGATGTGTGAAGGGAGACTGCTTGCGGACGTAGTGGCGGCGATTGGGAGCATTGATATTGTGCTGGGGGAGATCGACCGGTAGCAGAATTTGTAATTGAGTAATTTGTAATTTTGTGCCAACGCCTGAAGAGTTGCGAGATCGCACAAAGTCATTTGCGCTGCGGGTGATTCGGTTATACCGGGCATTACCGGCGGCGGCGGAGGCCCAGATTATCGGCAAACAGCTGCTTCGGTTGCGGCGAATTGCCGGGCCGCTTGCCGTGCCAGATCTCGGGCCGAATTTGCTGCGAGGTTAGGCATCGTTGTGGAAGAAGCCGATGAAACTATGCTTTGGCTGGAGCTGCTCGCTGATTCCGGCGTCGTCCGTAACGAGCGACTTAGGCCACTGCAAACGGAGGCACGAGAACTGACAGCTTTGTTCACAGCCTCCCAACATACAACTCGCGGGCGCCGCTGAAGATTGGTTGCTGGCAAATTGCAAATTACAAATTAGTCAATTACCCGATTTTGGTTAACAATGCGCTTTTCTGACGAATTCGAAGGCCGCTTTTCGGAGATGCTTAGTCATTATCCGACGAAGCGATCCGTGCTGGTGCCTACGCTTCTTTATGCGCAGGATGAAGTCGGTTACCTGAGCGATGAAGTGATCGCTGAATTGGCGACGCGTCTTGACCTCACTGAGCTCGAGGTACGCAATGTAATCAGCTACTACTCCATGCTGACTACGAAGGCGCGTGGCAAGTACAACGTGCAGGTGTGCACCAATATTTCCTGCATGTTGCGCGGCGCGGAAGAAATTTTTGAGCACTGTAAGAAGAGGTTGGGCGTCGGTCACCACGGCACTACTCCCGACAACCTGTTTTCGCTCGAAGAAGTTGAATGTATTGGCGCATGCAGTTGGGCCCCAGCGGTGCAGGTGAACTATGACTTTCATGAGAACCTGACGGTGGACAAGATGGACCAACTCTTTGACGAGTGCAAGAAAGAAGGGACGCAGTTACGCAATTTGTAATTGAGTAATTTGTAATTGGCAATTTAAAGACAATACGGCACAACTTCAGAATTTTGTTTCACAGCCGTTGG
>Ga0066672_10000366_pt1 | contig 13152 bp, 11 predicted proteins | sample GraSoiAngelo_121_FD_62292 | JGI IMG/M metagenome (GOLD analysis project Ga0066672, IMG submission 62292) | Grasslands soil microbial communities from the Angelo Coastal Reserve, California, USA - 14_0919_12_20cm | ecosystem: Environmental > Terrestrial > Soil > Grasslands | place: USA...
GAGGGACGTGGTCCGCCAGGCCGCTCGGAAAGCGGCTGAACCCGTCGTTATCGGCGACGGCCTCGCGTCCTGTGATCCCTCGAACGAGGGACTAGGACGAGGACGGCGTGACGCGGTACGCGTCGAAGACGGCTTCGATGTTGCGGAGCGCGTTCAGCAGCGAGCGGAGAGCGTTCACGTCGCCGACCTCGGCCGTGTACCAGTTCTTCGCCAGCTGGTCGTCGACGACACCGCCGTAGGAGACGATGTTCGCGCCGTGCTCGGCGAACGTCCGAGCCACGTCCTCCAGCAGGCGCGGGCGATCCCAGGAGTCCACGGCGATCTGGACCCGGAAGCTCTTCGTCGCGCCGCCGTCCCACTCGACGGGCGTGAAGCGCTCCGGGTTTCGCATCAGCGTCCGCACGTTCGGACAGTCCTCGCGGTGGACGGTGATGCCCTTGCCGAGCGAGATGTAGCCGACGATCGCGTCTCCGGGCACCGGCGTGCAGCACTTCGCCACCCGGATGAGGACGCCGTCCGCGCCGACGACGTTGATGCCGACGCTCTCGCTCGAGACCGTGCTCCGCTCCTTCGGCGTCTTGAGCGGGACGGCCTCCTCCTGCGCGACCTGATCGGTCTTCAGGCGCTGGAGGACCTTGTTCACGATCTGGTTCGCGGTGAGCTTGCCGGAGCCGAGCGCGAGGTAGAAGTCCTCCGCCTTCTTGAAGCCGCTCTCGCGGATCACCTGGGCGAGCACGGCCGAGCCTGCGATCTTCTTGTACGGCAGCTTCTGCGCCTTCAGTGCCTGCTCCAGCGCGTCGCGACCCTTCTGCTCGGTCTCCTCCCGCGTCTCGCGCGAGAACCACTGGCGGATCTTGTTCCGGGCTCGTGACGAAGCCGCGAGCGAGAGCCAGTCGCGCGAGGGCCCCCGGCCTGACTTCGAGGTCAGGATCTCGACGATGTCGCCGCTCTTCACGCGGTAGTGGAGGGGGACGATGCGGCCGTTCACCTTCGCGCCGACGGTGCGGTGGCCGACGTCCGTGTGCACGGCGTAGGCGAAGTCGATCGGCGTCGCCCCGGCCGGGAGGGTCTTCACCTCGCCCTTCGGCGTGAAGACGTAGACCTCGTCGGCGAACACGTCCATCCGGAACGTCTTCATGAACTCGCGCGGATCGGCCTCGTCGTTCTGGGCCGTCGAGTCCATCAGCTGCTTCACCCAGGCCGTCCACTCCGGGTCGCGCCGGCGAGGCCCGCGCTTGTAGAGCCAGTGCGCGGCGATTCCGAGCTCGGCGATCTCGTGCATCGCGCGCGTGCGGACCTGGATCTCGAGCGGCCGCCCTTCGGGACCGATCACAGTTGTGTGCAGCGAGCGATAGCCGTTGAACTTCGGCATCGCGATGTAGTCCTTGAAACGGCCCGGCATCGGCTTCCAGAGCGAGTGGATGAGCCCCAGCGCGCCGTAGCAGTCGCGCGTTCCCTCCTCACCCGACCGCTCGATCACGACCCGCATCGCGGTCAGGTCGTAGATCTCGTTGAACTCGCGGCCGCGCTTGGCCATCTTGTCGTAGATGGAGTAGAAGTGCTTCGCGCGACCCGAGATGTCGACCGGGATGTCGACCTTGTCGAGCTCGGCCTGCAGGACGGCGCCGGCCTCGCGCACGTGCTCCTGGCGGTCGGCGCGCCGCTCCGCGACCATCGTCTTGATCTCCTCGTACTTGCGCGGGTGCAGCGTCGCGAAGGCGAGGTCCTCGAGCTCCCACTTGAGGGCGTGGATGCCGAGGCGGTGGGCGAGCGGCGCGTAGACCTCGAGCGTCTCGCGCGCCTTCTGGAGCTGCTTCTGCTTGCCGAGGTACTCGATCTGGCGCAGGTTGTGGAGCCGGTCGGCGAGCTTGATCAGGATGACCCGCTCGTCCTCGGCCATCGCCACGATCATCTTGCGGTAGTTCTCGGCCTCGGCCTGCTCGCGGCTCTGGAACTGGACGCGCGTCAGCTTCGTGACGCCGTCGACGAGCCGCGTGATCTCGTCACCGAACTCCGAGCGCACCTCGTCGAGCTCGGTCTCGGTGTCCTCGACGACGTCGTGCAGGAGCGCGGCGGCGAGGGTCTGCTCGTCGAGGCGGAGCTGCGCGCAGATCTTCGCCACCCCCCAGGGGTGGTGGATGAACGCCTCGCCGGAGCGCCGCTGCTGCCCTTCGTGCGCCGTGGCGGCGAAGCGAAACGCGCGGCTCAGGAGCTCGCGGTCGACCTCCGGGTTGTACGCCGCGACCTCCTCGAGCAGCTCGTCGACGAGGTTCTGATGCGCTCCGTGAGCCTCGAGAACGGCCATGAATCAAGTGTACTCCGGGGTTTCGGGCACGAATCCTCCCCCTTTTCGTGGATCGCGAGCAGGAGGCGGCGGGCCGATACAGAACCCGTGACGACCTTGCTCCGGAATCGCCGCCAAGAGCGCAAGGCTGCCCAGCTCGCGCGTCTGCTCCTCGCGCTCGACTCGATGGCGGGCTCGGAGCGCCCCTGGCGCCAGCGCCGGGTGGTGCGCCTCTCGGTCGGCGCTTCGCGCTAGCGAAGAAGCCGACGAATCCGCCGGCCCAACCTGACCCTGACGGGCTCCGGCCGAGGACCGGCCCGGCGGCCGCTCCAAGCGTCTGGCTTGCTCATGTCAGGCCACGTCGGGCGCGGGAGCGGCATGTCCGAGACCTCTCTCTTCACAGCTCTCCTCTCGCGAGAACGGTGAGCCAAAATCCCACCTCTCCGATCAGGCACACGATAGCCAGCCGGAAGCAGGCGACGAGCATACGGATCTGCCCGGCATTCGACTCGTACATCGACTCGTACTGGAGCGCGACCTCACGAAGCGCTTCGGCCGGTGTGACACGATCGTCCTCCGCATCACCGTCGACGAACTTCAAGATCGCTGCCGCGCTCAGGCTGAACCGCAGCGTGAACGGAAGCAGCATCGTCAAGGTGAGCGAGGAGACAGCGACGAACGAGCCGATCGCGCACGTCGTGTACGAGAGGAGGTGCACCGGCGATCTTCCGGCGCGCGAGAGGGCCTGGCCACCGAAGAACGACGTCACGAGCGCCGTCGCCGCAAAGATCGTACCGGCGCGAGAGCGCAGGCTTTCGACGACGGCCGCCTGGTCCTCGATCGCGCGGATCGCGGCCTCGTAGGCGAGCTCGTACGGCTTCTCGGAGACGACGCGCGTCGCCATCGCGCTCTGACTGTTACGCAGCGGCGGCCAGGGGCGGCTCCACGAGAAGGTTTCGGAACGCTTCCGACTCCAAGAGGTGACGTTTCGGCCCGTCGGCACCGTCGCCGAAGCCCAGCTCCTCCAGGACGCGGGCCAGCTCGGGCGGCGGCGCGCGCCAGGAGCGCTCGAACCGCGCGAGGAGCTCCGGATACGCCTCCGGTGTCTCGAACAGCCGCTGGACGACGAGCTGCGGCGCGACAGTGCCGTTCCAGTGGTTCTCCTCAAGCCGGAAGACGACGTCGTAGCGGCCGACGCGCCGGTAGCGATCGAGCTGCGGCCCGAGCCGGAAGGCGATCGCGCTCCCTGCGTCCTGACCCGTCTCCTGCCTCACGCGGAAGCGGAGGTGCTTGCCCTCGCCGACCGCGGCGAGCTCGACGAGCTCGGACCCCGGTGCCAGCAAGGTCACCGGTGGATTCCCGAGCCCGAACGGCGCCAGCCGGCGCAGCTCGGCGCAGAGCTCGAGGGTGAGCCGCCGGCTGCGTGGCACCACCGCGTCGACGTGCACCACGGGGCTTAAGGCCTCCTCCGGCAGGACGGTGTCGGCGTGGGCGGCGAACGCCTCCGCAAAGGCGTCCACCCGCTCCGGCTCGATCGAGAGCCCGGCCGCCGCGCGGTGGCCGCCGAAGCGCTCGAGCTCCGCAGCGCACTCAGCGAGGCCCCCGTGGAGGTCGAACGCGGAGACAGACCGGCCCGACCCCTTCCAGAGGTCGTCGCCGCCGGCCACCAGCACGACCGGCCGGTGGAACCGCTCCACGAGCCGCGACGCGACGATCCCGATCACACCCTCGTGCCAGCCCTCGTCCGCCAGCACGTAGCCGCGGCGGGCCCGCCGCGCCTCCGGCCAGGACTCGACCTGTGCGAGCGCCTCGCGCAGGATCCGTTCCTCGACGGCCTGCCGCTCCCGGTTCAGCGTCTCGAGCTCCGCCGCGAGGCGTCCCGCCCGCTCCGCGTCCTCGGTCAGCAGGAGCTCGAGCGCAGTCGCCGGGTGGCCGAGGCGGCCGGCGGCGTTGATCCGGGGGGCGAGCCGGAACCCGATCGACGCCTCGTCGAGCGCGGCCGGGTCGACGCGCGCCGTCTTCATCAGCGCCCGCAGCCCAGGCTTTCGCGTGCGCGCGAGTGCCCGCAGGCCCGCGATCGCGAGGGAACGGTTCTCGCCGACGAGCGGCACGACGTCCGCCACCGTCGCCAGCGCCACGAGGTCGAGGTGCCGGCGCAGCACCTCCGACTCCGGCCCGAGCAACGCCTGCGCGAGCTTGAAGACGACGCCGGTCCCGCACAGCTCCGGGAACGGGTACTCCGAGGGCCGCGTGACGACGAGCGGACAGTCGGGCAGCCGCTCGCCCGGCTGGTGGTGGTCGGTCACGACGACGTCGAGGCCGACCGCCCGCGCCTGAGCCACCTCGTCCACCGCGGTGATCCCGCAGTCCACCGTCACCACGAGGCCACAGCCTTCTCCGGCGAGCCGCGTCAGCGTCTCGCCGGAGACGCCGTAGCCCTCGTCGAAGCGGCTCGGCAGGTGCCAGGACACGTCCGCGCCGAGCTCGCGCAGGGTCAGGACGGCAAGCGCGGTCGCGCAGATCCCGTCCGCGTCGTAGTCCCCGTGGACGCAGATCGCCTTCCCGGCCGCGATCGCCCCCCGAATCGCCTCGCATGCGGCGGCCATGTCCCCGAGGCCGAACGGATCGTGCAGCGGCTGCTCGCCGGCCAGGAAAGCCCGCGCCTCCTCGGGGTCGCCGTATCCGCGCCGGACGAGAACGCTTGCCGTGATCTCGCTGAGACCGAGCTCGCGGGCGAGCAAGCTCGTCTCCCGGTGCGGGCACGGACGGATCGTCCACGCGCCCTGTTCCATCGCCTTCGACCGTACGGAGGGCGTCGGACGGAGCTTCGCCACGCGCGTAACGCGTATGCGCGGAAGCGTGGCTATTCGCGCGGGAGCTTCACACCGAGCAGCGTGAGCACCAGCCCGACGACCACGATCGCCGCGGCCGCACCCAGGATCACGCGCGGGTGCCGGCTCTCGCGGAAATGCGCCCAGCCGACCCGTCCCCACAGGACGAGGAGGCCCGCCGCGGCGGCCACACCCACGACGAGCACGGGCGCCAGCAGCGCCGCCCGCTCGAACGAGAGATTCGTGAGCCAGACTACGAGCAGGACGACCGCTCCGACGGCGAAGGACGCGGCGGCGACTCGGACGCTCACGGGCGGCACCATATCCGGGCGTTATCCTCAGAAAGCGGATGATCCCGGAGACGAACTACTCCTCGGGCGAGGACTACGAGATCGAGTTCCTCGGCTACCGGTTCGCCTTCAACGCCTTCGACTTCGAGCAGCGCGTCACCGCCGCGGCCGTGAAGCTCGGCCTCGTCGAGAGCAACGAGCTCGACGACGACGAGACCGCCGATCTGGTCGAGCTCGTCCACCGCGGGCTGATCGACGAGGCGCGGAGCGGGCTCGGCCGCTACCTCGTCCGCCACTGGGAGCGCCTGTCGCTCGTCGACGGCGAGTCGCTCGTCTACTGGCTGCGCAAGCTCGTCTTCCGCGGCGCCTGGCTGGACCACCGCGTGAAGGAAGGGCTGCTCGAGGTGACCTGGGACGACGACAACGCCGACTTCGGCTACCAGGACCCTCGAGGCGACCGCGCCCTGCTCGAGCTCGCCCCGGTTCCCTCCTGGCACGAGCTGCAGTTCCGCCGGTGATTCCGCGCTGGCTCGCCCTGGCGGTTCCCGCCTACTTCACAACGCTGCTCGCGATCGACACGCAGGTGCGGCTGCCCGGTCAGCTCGTCCTCGGCGCGGTCACCTGGGGCGCGCTCGCCGGCGTCTGCGCGCTCATCCCGGCCGAGCGGCGTGCCCAGGTTCTCGTCGTCGTCGGCGCGGCGACGATCGCGGAGGTGACGGGGTCGATCCTGTGGGGCGTCTACCGCTACCGGATGCACAACCTGCCGCTCTTCGTCCCGCCGGGCCACGGCCTGGTCTACCTGAGCGGCGTCGCGCTGAGCCAGGCGCTCCGGCGGCACGCTCGCGCGCTCGTCGGCGCCGCCGCGGCCGGAGCCGCGCTCTGGGGGCTCCTCGGCCTGACCGTGCTGCCGCGCCTCGACGTGGCGGGTGCGCTCGGCGTCCCGCTCCTGCTCCTCTTCCTCTGGCGCTCCGAGAGCCGGGCCGCCTACGCGGGCGTGTTCGTCGTCGTCGCGATCCTCGAGCTCTACGGCACGGCGATCGGCACCTGGCGCTGGACCGAGGCGCTGCCGGGACTCGGCATCCCGGACGGGAACCCACCGAGCGGCGCCGCGAGCGGCTACGTCTGCTTCGACGTCGCCGCGCTCCTGCTCGCGCCGCGGCTGCTCGCGCTGCGCACCCGCCTGCCCGCCGCCGCGCCCGCGCAGCCTTGACGGCCCCGCTCAACGTCTGGGACTACGAGCGCCTGGCCGAGGAACGGCTCGGGCCGGGCGCCTGGAGCTACTTCGCGGGCGGCGCGGACGACGAGCGCACGCTGTGCTGGAACGTCGAAGCGTACGGCCGCTGGCAGCTGCGGCCGCGGATCCTTTGCGACGTCGCGCGCGTGAGCACGGAGACAACGGTGCTCGGGACGGAGGTGGCGCTGCCGGTGCTCGTCGCGCCCGTGGCCTTCCAGCGCGTGGCCCATCCGGACGGCGAGGCCGCGACGGCCCGTGCGGCGGCCTCGGCCGGCACGGTCATGTGCCTGTCGACGATCGCGACCGCGACCCCGGCCGACGTGGCCGCCGCCGCGCCCGGAGCGCCACGCTGGTTCCAGCTCTACGTCTTCAAGGACTGGGGCCTGACGAGCGCCCTCGTCCAGCAGGCGGCCGACGCGGGCTACTCGGCGCTCGTCCTCACCGCGGACACGCCCTACCTGGGCCGGCGCGAAGGCCCGCTTCGCACGGGCTTCGCGATCCCGGACGACGTGCGCATCCCGGCCGTCGACACGGCCCGCGGCGGCGGCCTCCAGCCCTTCTCGCTCCACGAGCACTTCGACCTCTTCAGCCCGGCCGTGAGCTGGCGGGATGTCGAGCGGCTCACCGACCTCTCGGGCCTGCCGGTCGTCGTCAAGGGCGTCCTCACGGCCGAGGACGCCCGCCTCGCCTGCGAGCACGGCGCCGCGGCGATCGCCGTCTCGAACCACGGCGGCCGGCAGCTCGACGGAGTGCCCGGCACCCTCGACGCGCTCCCCGAGGTGGTGGAGGCGGTCGAGGGCCGGGTCGAGGTCTACCTCGACGGCGGGATCCGGCGCGGGACGGACGTCGCGAAGGCGCTCGCGCTCGGCGCCCGTGCGACGCTCGCGGGCCGCGCCGTCCTCTGGGGACTCGCCGTGGGCGGCGAGGAGGGCGCGCGACACGTGCTCGAGCTCCTTCGCGACGAGATCCGCCTCGCGCTCTCACTCCTCGGCTGCACCTCGCCGGCCGAGATCCGGCGCGAGCACGTCGCACCTGCGCCCTAAGATCGAAAGCGAGGTGGACGAGTTTCGGCTCCTGGGGCCGCTCGAGGCCGTCGTCGACGGCGCTCCGGTCCGCCTCGCCGCGGAGAAGCCGCGCGCCCTCCTCGCGCTCCTCCTGCTGAACCGAAACCGGGTCGTCCCCACGGAGCGGCTCGTCGACGAGCTGTGGGGCGAGGAGGCGCCTGCGCGCGCGACGAAGGCGCTCCAGGTCTACATCTCGCAGCTCCGGAAGGCCCTCGGGCCGGAACGGCTCGTCACGCGCCCGCCGGGCTACGAGCTGCGGGTGGACGAGGAGGAGCTCGACGTCGCCCGCTTCGAGTCGCTCGCGGCGGCGGCGCGGGAGCAGCTCTCGACCGGGAACGCGCGTGCCGCGGCGGCCGGCCTGCGCGAGGCGCTCGAGCTCTGGCGCGGGCCGGCGCTCCGCGAGTTCCGCGCGGAGCCCTTCGCGGAGCTCGCGGCCGCGCGGCTCGAGGACCAGCGGCTCGCCGCGGTCGAGGACCGGCTCCAGGCGGAGCTCGACACGGGCGAGGCGGCGCGCGTCGTTCCCGAGCTCGAGGAGCTCGTCGCCGCCGAGCCGCTCCGCGAGCGTCCGCGCGAGCTCCTGATGCTCGCGCTCTACCGCGCCGGCCGCCAGGCGGACGCGCTCGACCTCTACCGGCGCACGCGCGACCTCTTCGTGAACGAGCTCGGCATCGAGCCCGGGCACGCGCTGCGCGAGCTCGAGCAGGCGGTGCTCCGGCAGGACACCGCCCTGCGCGCGCCGCCGCGGCGCCCGCGACCGGTACGCGAGCCCGGAGCCGAGCCGCTGCCTCAGCGGCGCCGGTGGCCGCTCGCGGTCGCCGCCGTCGCGGCCATCCTCCTTGCGACCGGGGCCGTCGCCGGGTTCCTCCTGCGCGGCAACGACCACTCGGAGCTGCAGACGTTCGTCGTCAAGCTCGAGAACTTCCTCGGCCAGTCAAGCGACGGACGAGATCAGGTGAAGCAAGCCATCAACCGCGCCCTCAGCTGCAAGCAGTCGCCGGCCGCGACCGAGGCGCAGCTCGACAGCGTGACGCGGAACCGCCAGAGCCTCCTCGACCAACTCGCGGCGCTGCACGTGCCGCCGGGCCGCGAGGCGCTGCGCGCCTCCGACCTCCTCCAGAAGGCGATCGCCGCCTCGATCGCGGTCGACGGGGTCTACCGCGACTGGCTGCGCGCGCATCCGACCTGCCCGCGGGGCCACCCGCCCGCCGAGTTGCGCGCCGCGGATGCACGCGCGACCGTGCTGAAGCGGCGGTTCCTCGCCGCCTTCAACTCGCTCGCGAAGCGGTTCGGACAGCGGGTGTGGAAGCCGGACGAGTTCTAGCCGCCGAGTCGGCGCAGGATCTCCAGCATCCGCGTGAACGTCATCCGGCGGTCGCCGGCCACGAAGAGGCCCGGCCGCTCGAGCTGCGCGCGGGCCTTCCCGGTCGCGTGGAAGGTGGTCGTGCGGCCGTCGCCGAGCCGCCGCAAGGTCACCGCGCTGCCCGAGGCGGTGACGAGGATGTCGCCCTCGAGGTCCTGGAGGCCCTTCAGCGCAGGGAGCTGGACGACGAGCCGCCCCGAGGCGGTGTCGTAGATCTCGACGCCGCCCGCGGTCTCCACCGCGAGCCGAGTGCCGGAGAGCGCCGCCGCCTTCGCCGTCACGGCGAAGGTGCGGAGCACGCGGCCGCCGGCGGTGACGATCTCGACGCCGCTCTTCGTCCCGACGACGATGCGGCCGGCGTCGACTGCCAGCACATCGAGCTTGCCCTCGGCCTTCAGGATCTCGACACACCCGTGGATCGAGCTGTAAGTGCTGGGACAGGGGCCACGGCCACCGAGCCGCCAGAGCGTCGTGGAGGCGACATCGCCCCCCTCGTAGCCGGGCGGACAGGCGTCGAACGCTCCCGGCGATGAGTTGGAATCACAGCTCAGCAGGATGGTGAAGACGAGCAGGCGGCCGTCTCCGGCCGGACCTCTTACGAAGGTGCCGACATCGTCGCTGAGGGTCGCTTCGGCGACCTGGCGCCACGGTGGGTCGAGCTGCGAGAGCCTCGCGGTGACCACGCCGCTGTCCGTGGTGTGCCCGCAGCAGGACGCGCTGCTCCACGCCACCCGCGTTCCGGCGAGCGCGACGGAGCCCAGCACGTCGAGGTCGGGTCCGCAGGGGGCTGGGAGCGGCCGGGCGACGGATCCGGCCGCGGGCGTCCAGACGGCGACGTGGGCGCAGTCGGTCGCCGTGCGCCCGGTGACGAACGCGACCCGCGTCCCGTCGGCGGCCATGGAGGCTACCCGGGCGCGCAGCGCAAGTGTGTGCCGGTCGACGGCTCGCTCCGTCTTCGGCAGCGGAGGCGCCGTCGGCCGGACGGGCGCGAGCCGTGTCCACCCGACGAGTCCGTTGGCGCCTTCACGCGTCAGGCGCCGGAGGCCGTGTCCGTCGAGACCGGCGATCCAGAGCTGGCCGTAGCCGCTCTGCAGCACGAGGTGCCGGTCCGGCAACCAGGTCAGATTCGTGACGTCCAGGCGAGAGAACGCCAGCCGCCTTCGGCGGCCGTCCAGGCCGGTGACCGCGACCTCGTTCCCGTAGCCGACCGCGAACGCGAGCCTTCTGCCGTCGGGCGACCACGCGAACCCTCCGAGATCGCTCACGTCGCGGGCGACGCGGTGCCGGCTCGTGCCGTTCGGCCGAACGACCCAGAGCTCGTCGTGGATCAAGGGGTCGTCCTTCGAGATCGTGTACGCGATCCATCGTCCGTTCGGCGACCACTCGAGCCCGTCGAACTCCCCCCAGGCGAGCGCGCGCCCTCTACCGTGGAGCGGGCGGACGACGAGGACGCCAGCGAAGTCGCCGACGGCATGGACGAAGGCGAGCGTCTTCCCGTTCGGCGACCACGCGGGCGAGCCGTCGTTTCGCCGGGTCAGGCGGCGCGCGCCCCGCCCGTCGGTGCCGATAATCCAGATCCCGGGCGTCCTCTTCGTGAAGGCGAGCAACCTCCCGTCCGGCGAGAGCACGCCGTTCCGGGCCGGCTTGGGCACCACCTGGTGGAGGCCACGCCCGTCCGCGCGCGAGACGTAGATCGCGGACTCGTAGACACCGTCGGGCTCCGTGTAGACGATCCTGCTGCCGTCGCGTGAGACCGCCCTCGGCACGAGCGTTCGCCCACGCGGCAGGAGCGGCGTCAGGCGCGAGCCGTCGGCGACCATGCTGTACCCGCGCGGCCGGCCGTCGCGGTTGCTCGTCAGCAGGACGTGGTACCCGCTCGGCGTCGTCGTCGCGCCGCTCGACGCGGAGAGACCGAGGGCTACCGCGGCGACGATGGCCGGCCGAATCATCGGGCAGGCTCCACGAAGCAGCGGCCGCCCCAGTGCTCGAGCGACCACGCCATGATCAGGTCGATGGGCACGACGTTCGTGCAGATGCCGCCGTGCGTCTGGCGGCGGACGTGCCAGCGGCCGTGCTGGTCGGCCCGGAAGATCGTCGGGTACGCGCCGAAAGTCGCGACCGCGTAGCGCGTCCCCGAGTAGCTGCCGTAGTACGTGCGGCCCGGAACAGGCCCGCCGACGCGGCCCGGCGTGAGCTCCGGATGCGCGGTGAGGTACGCCGCGCGCAGCGCGGCCTTCGTGCCGGGCTTCGCGACGAGGTTCACGCCCATCCAGCCCCCTCCGCAGGCGAGCACGGGCCCGGCGAGGACACCGGTCGCGACCGCTGCGGCCGCGAGCGTGCGCAGCGCTCTCACGACGCCCTCCTTCCGGGTGTGAACGTGGCTCCGTCGGTCTTGGTCCCGCCGCCCCAGGTGATCATCGAGCGGCCGGTCCAGACGGCCGTCGGCTGCAAGCGTCCCGGAAGCGGCGCCTGGGGGAGCGGCGACCAGCTGTTCGTGCGCGGGTCGTAGGCGAGCCCGTGCCGGGGAACCGCGGACGAGCCGGGGCCGGTCGTCCCGCCCCAGAGGAGGAGGCGGCTTCCCGTCCAAACCGCCGCAGCGCCGAGCCGTCCCGAGTCCATGGGAGGCAGACGCCGCCAGCGGTTCGTGGTTGGGTTGTATCCGAACCCGGTGCGGGCGGCGACGCGTCCCGCCGCGCCGCCGACGACGAGGATCTCGTGCCCGTCCCAAACCGCGCTCGCCCCGCCCCGAGGGGCCGGGAGCGGCGCGATCCGGCGCCACTTGTCGGTGGCCGGGTTGTACGCCGCCGCGCGGGCGAGCCTGGTCGGCCACGGCTTGCCGGTGTCCGGGTTGAGGTTCCCGACGAAGAGGATCAGCTCGCGGCCGGTCCACGCGCCGAGCGCGTACCCCCCGGCGAGCGGCGTCGGTGCGAGCGCCCGCCACCTGTTGGTGGCCGGGTTGTAGGCGACGCCGTCGGAGAAGGCGTCACCGCAGCAGCCGCCGCCCCACCCGATCATCTCGCGGCCGGTCCAGACGACGATTCCGTAGCCGTCGTGAATCGAGAGCAACGGCGAGCTCGGCAGCCGCCGCCAGCGGTTCGTGCGCGGGTTGTAGCCGAGGCGGGTGCCCTGGCCCCAGACCAGCATTTCCTTGCCCGTCCAGACGGAGTCGTTGTCCATGAACGAGCTCGTGGGTCCCGGCGGGCTCAGCCGGCGCCAGGCGTTTCTCGCCGGGTCGTACGCCGCCGCGACGGCGCCCCGGTCGAATGCGCCCCCGGCCGGACCCGTCTTGCTCGAGCGGCCGAAGACGACCATCTGCCTGCCCGTCCAGACGCTCGCGACGCCGCCGTCGTTCGGCACGATCGGCGCCTTCGGCAGCAGTCGCCAGCTTCCGGCAAGAGGCCTGGACGTCGTCGCGCCCGCGCTTGCAACAGCCGCGGGCGCAATCACGAGCGCCAGAGCCAATGCGATTCGTTTCATGATCTCGCTCCCTTCCGTTCGACTGCACCGGAAGATCAGCCGGACCGGCTAACGGACGGCTAAGCGGCGGCAAATGCCGCTTTAGAACAGCGATTCGTCGGCGGTCGGGGCGCCGACGTGAGCGCGGCCGAGGTCGGTGATGACGCGGCCGCGCGGCGTGCGCTGGATGAAGCCGAGCTGGAGGAGGTACGGCTCGTAGACGTCCTCGATCGTCTCCTGCTCCTCGCCGAGGGCGACGGCGAGTGTGGAGAGCCCGACCGGCCCGCCGCCGAACTTGACCGCGATCGCCTCGAGCAGCTCGCGGTCGGCACGCTCGAGGCCGATCGCGTCGACCTCGTGGAGGTCGAGCGCCTCGAGCGCGATCTCGAGCGTGATCGCACCCTGGTGGCGCACCTCGGCGACGTCGCGGACGCGACGCAGGATCCGGTTCGCGACGCGCGGGGTGCCGCGGGCGCGGGCGGCGATCTCGTCGGCCGCCTCGTCCGCGACTTGGACGCCGAGGATGCCCGCCGAGCGGCGCACGATCAGGGCGAGCTGGGCGACCTCGTAGTAGCCGAGCCGGAAGGTCATCCCGAAGCGGTCGCGGAGCGGCGTCGTCAGGAGCCCCGTGCG
>Ga0066672_10000368_pt1 | contig 13143 bp, 6 predicted proteins | sample GraSoiAngelo_121_FD_62292 | JGI IMG/M metagenome (GOLD analysis project Ga0066672, IMG submission 62292) | Grasslands soil microbial communities from the Angelo Coastal Reserve, California, USA - 14_0919_12_20cm | ecosystem: Environmental > Terrestrial > Soil > Grasslands | place: USA...
CAGGGCGTTGGCCAGAATGTTCGTGTCGGTTGCCGTGTTCGTCACCACCAGAGTGGTCAGTTCATTGATGGACTGATCCGGGGGCACGCTCAGGATCGGCCGAATGCGAATGGAGTTCCGGTCATTTGTAATGAGGATTTCATCGAGGCCTATGTCGGGTTCCAGCCCCCAGAACGTTATGCGGTGCTGGCCCACCGTGAACGGAAATACCGTCTGACTGTTGGTCGAGCCATTTGAGTCGGAAACCTTGAATCCGCCGGGCCAGTTAACGATTGTCCATCGCCAATCATCCGTCCAGGTGCCTTGAGACGCGTCCAAAATGTCTAGCGCTGCATCATCTGCAGAAACAACGAACGACGCCTCTGGTTTGTCGGGCGAACGCACCCGGCACAAGATCAGGTAAACGCCGGAGACAGGGATGTCCACCGTAAAAGTTGCGGTTCCTGACCCGGCATCGGACGTGGCAATAAATTGTCCCCCCGAGGCACTCGCATCGGGGAAGGCTGTCATGGGAGGGACAAGAGTCGCCGACCCGGCTTCGACCTTCAGATAGACCAACCTGGACGGGAGGGTAGGAGTCACTGTCAACAGGAAGCTTCGGCTCGCGTTTGTAGTGCCGTCAGAGGCGGTGTAGGTGATTATCGCGCTGCCAACTTCGTTGATGGCAGGTACCACGGTCATAGTTCTGTTGGAGTCTGAACCGCCGAATAAAATATTCCCGTCGGGAACCAGCGTTGGGTTTGAAGATGTGCCGAAGATATACAGGTCATCCAGACTGGCCGGGATGAACGAGTCGTCGCCATTGGTCAAAATAATTGGACCGGCGGATGAATTCTCGCCAATCTGATAATCGGGAATGGCGGAAATCGTCGGAAGTGGATAGGTCCCCGGGCAATTAGTGCCAATCAAGTTCGAGGGAACACTTTCGATGCTCTTAGAATCATACCCAGTGACAAAAAAAAAGTTCGCCACGCCTTCAAGCACATTTGTGAGTGTGGCGCTGGTTGTATTTCCAACGTCCGTGTGATCGATGTAGCTAGTGTCAACCACGCCGTTATGGAGGATGTATCCGACAACGTTCTTGTCCGAGCTTGGGTCCCACGCCAACGTGACACGTAAAGCAGCGCGAACAACGGGGCCTGAACTCAATAACGCCAAGATCATTCCGTGAAGTATGACCTCGCGTCTCTGCAAGAGTTTTCCCAATAGTTTCACGAACTTCATTTTCATCTCGCTCTGGCTCAACCCCTCAAGGTACAGCGTGCCAACCATGCGACAAGCCACAGAGTTCTTTAATCGTACGCGGTCTCCTCTTCGATCCGACAGACCGCGCGCGGGGACACGCCGAACCTGTTGCTTGCGGAGGCAGCTGGCGCTCCGGGCCCGCTCAAGTTTTGACCCGCTGTCGATTGGCTTCGTAAAGAAACACCGCCGCAGCGCCGCCAACGTTCAAAGAATCCACGCCGGACGCCATTGGGATGGCGACCACTTCATCACACTCGGCGAGCACGTCGTCAGAAATGCCATAGCCTTCGCTGCCGAAGACCACGCAACAATCCGGGCAAAACCCGGCTTCCGACAATGGGCGTTTTTGGGTGTCCGGGTGTGCCGCGAGGCAGCGGACGTTTCGCCGACGCAGTGCGCGCAGAGCTTGCCCGAGGTCAACGCCCTCGACTACGGGCAACCGAAAAATCGCGCCCATCGAACTCCGCACCGCGCGCCGCAGAAATGGACTGCTCGAGGTATGATCGACGAACAACGCCTGCACGCCGAACGCCGCGCAGTTGCGCACTATCGCGCCGACGTTTTCCGCGTTGCTCAGTCCCTCTATCGCCGCAAAAAGATAAGGTCGCACGCTCCGCTGCAATACGGCTTCCACAGTATGCGCCCTGGGGATTTTGCCGACGGCCAGCACACCTTGAAACATCGAAAAACCAGTGAGCTCCTCCAGCATCCTCTTTTCGGCGACGTAAACGGGAATCGCCTCCGGCCGCGAGCGAATCAAGGGTTCGTATTCCCGCAGCCATTTTTCCTGGAGCAACAGCGAGACCACGGTGAAGTCGCTTTCCAAAAGCCGCCGAACAACCTTTTCGCCCTCGGCAACAAAAATCCCCTGCTGGCGATGCTCCAATGGGCGTCGCATTGTCCGATAGGGCGCCAGTTCGGCCGGTTCCAGAGCATCGATCTCCTGAACTTGCACCATGGCACTCAACTTTCGCCCGAGTGCGCTACGAAACGGACCATCGAGCACCGTTCGCGAGCCAGACGAAAAGGAAATCCTGCAAACTCCGTTAGCTCCTGGAACATGTTAATAACTTTTTAAAACGTTCGTTGACTGATGACGCACCTGTATACTTGTATGATTATTGGATTTTGGCACCGGCTAAATCCATTTTTGGTGCGGAGCTGCCGAACAAACGCCCGCCGATCGAATTTTTCCAGTGATATCGAGAGCGGGTGAAAAGCAGACACTTATGAAAATCTTTGAAGCACACGTTTTTATCGGTCGGTATGGAGAAGCAGTTTCGATGGCCGGGCCAATCCGCGCCAAAAAGCTTGCATTCAACAGGTTGACTCCAGTGGAACTGGTGGATACGAAAACAGATTCTTTCCGGGCGCACGACTCATTGCTTCTGTCTCAATCACACACGGGAACTTGTTCGTGACCGATTTGACTCCCCACGCCGAGAAGCTGGCAGCTTGGCTGCTTAAGCCGAAAACCTGATGAAAATGTTCAAGAGCACCGACAGGCGTCCGATCAATAGGTGGCTGCTAACTCTGGCCGCCATTCTAGTGTCGGCAGTTTTGAGTTCACCAGCTCAAGCTGGTCAAAACGTCACGTTAGCTTGGGATCCAAGTCCGGACACAAACGTAATCGGCTATATCCTTTACTATGGTGTTGTTGGGGGGACCTCCACCAATTCTCTAGACGCGGCGAACCAGACGACGGCAACCGCTGCAAACTTGAACGCCGGCACGACCGAATTTTTCTTCGTGACCGCTTACAACGCACTGAGGGTGGAAAGTGCGCCCTCGAATCTGATCACTTACGCCGTCCCGGCAGCGAATATACCGCCGACCATTTCCGGAATCGCGGACCAGTCGATTAGTGCGAACTCCGCAACCCCTGCCCTTTCATTCACAATAGGCGACGCAGAAACTCCTGCCTCAAGTCTGGCTCTCTCGGGCGCGTCTTCCAACCCGAGCTTGATTCCAAGCGGCAACATTGTCTTTGGCGGCTCGGGTACAAGTCGGACCGTTACCGTGAGCCCTGCGGCAAATCAGAGCGGCATCGCGACCATCACCCTCACCGTCAGCGACGGCAGCGCCAGCACAAGCACGAGCTTTACCCTTGTCGTCAACGCCATCGGCAATACGCCCCCCACCATCTCCAGCATTCCCGACCAGGTCATCGCCGCGAACACGGCGACTGCGCGGATCCCCTTTGTGATCGGCGATCTGGAAACTGCAGTGACGAACCTGACTCTCTCCAAGGCGTCCTCCAACCCTACCCTGGTCCCGAAAAGTGGCATTACGTTTGGCGGTTCAGGTTCCAACCGAACCGTTAAGGTCACCCCGGCCACCAATCAGTCCGGCATCGCGACGATCACCCTCACGGTCAGCGACGGTAGCCTCAGTACCAGGACGAGCTTTGCCGTTACCGTCAACGCCGGCGCCAATACGCCCCCGACCATCTCCAGCATTCCCGATCAGATTATTGGCATGAACGCGGCAACTTCGCCGATCGCCTTCGTGATCAGCGATGCGGAAACGCCCGCAACCAATCTCACCCTTTCCAGCTCTTCCTCCAACCCTGTCTTGGTTCCCGGCGCTAACATCGTCTTGGGCGGTTCAGGTTCCAATCGAACCGTTAAAGTCACCCCCGCCGCCAATCAGTCCGGCACGGCGATGATCACCATCACGGTCAGCGATGGCAGTAGCAGCGCGGGCAAGAGCTTTTTATTGACCGTCAACCCTGGCCCCGCGCCGACCTTCGTGTATCTGCCTCTGGAAGCGGAGTCAGCCACCCTGGTTGCTCCGATGGCCGTTGCCGCAGACTCCAACGCCAGTCAGGGCCAATTTATCCAGTCCTCCACCGATAATTCAGGCACGGCCACCTATTCTGTAAACATTCCCGTGTCGGCTACCTACCTGATCTGGGGACGAACACTATCACTGGACGGTAGTCAGGATTCCTTCTTCGTGTCGGTGGACGGCGGAGCCGAATTCATCTACGCCACGGCCCTGAACAACAACTGGACGAACGCTTGGCAGTGGACAGCCGTTAATTCAAATGCCGCTGGCCCGCTCACATTCCAGCTTGCCGCCGGGACGCATAATATTGTGTTCCGGAGCCGAGAATCCAATACGGGGCTCGATCAACTCCTCATCACCAACGATCCCAGTTTCGTTCCGAACGCCATTTTCTCAGGCACAACACCGCCGGTGAGGATCTCCTCCATTACCTATGATCCAGCCGGCTCGGTCACGCTCAACTGGCCAACGGTGCCGGGCAAAACCTATCGAGTCGTTTATAAGACCAAGCTCAGTGATTCAGCCTGGATACCTTTGGGCCAAGACCTGCCGGCGGGCGGCACAACCGCATCCCGGTCCGACTACGCCGTTGGGAATCGTTTTTACAGTGTCATAACCCTTCCCTGACCTCCTCGCGTCCTTCTCGATAGATACTAGACTTCCATCTGTTAGAGATATTAGAGATATGGTTCATCGGATGGAGCGTCTTCCTTGTCCGCTTACTTTCATGAATCGTGCCGAGTCGAGCGCCTTATCATCTCGCCAATCCGGATGTTGGAGGCCACCATTCTGCCCCATCACGCGTCGGATTGGGGCCTAAACTAAAGGTGTCAGCTTTCCGGTGAAGTCATTTAAGCTCGCCGTCTTCATGATTGGTACGCCGACCTTGGCCACCGGCTTTGCTGGGTTCCCTTGCACCATTGTCATAGGCGGCACAGAACTCGAAACCACGCTCCCCGGCGCGATAACGGCACCCCGGCCAACCGTGACGTTGGGCAACAGGATTGCTCCAAGCCCAATGAAGACATCATCCTCGACGATGACCGGACCAGGCTCTTCTCTGAAGTGGGCGAAGATCATCGCACGGGCACTAATGGCTACGTCATCCCCAACTGAAACCAAGTGAGGATAGGCTGTCTCAATAATTGCGTCATATCCGATCGAAACATTCCTGCCGAGCTTTACTCCACGCCAACGGTGCAGGAGCACGCGCAAACCGGTTTCCCCAGGGGCGAATCGAGCGATAAGCTGCAGAAGCCGATTGAACGCTCCAGAGATGAGAGCGTCCCGAATTTCAATTTTATTCTCCGTTAAAGGCTCCCGATGATCACCCGCAGCCTGCGGTGCCCCACCGAACGCAAGACCTTCGCTCGCCTTCTCAACACTCGACACGGACACCGTTTGAACTCGTTGGGTAGAGTGCTGAGTGTCGGCCAAACCAGCGGCTTGCCCCGCGCGCCTTTGCGCCAGTTCCTTTGCCAGGGCGCTCAGGACAGGGGCTTCCAAAAAGGTCTGGATTGAAACCGGTATTCCGAGCCTACGCGAGATTTCCAGCGTGGCTCGAACCGCTGACAACGAATCACCGCCGAGCTCGAAGAAATTGTCGTTGCGCCCAACTTGCCTCAACCCAAGTTCTTGTACCCACACCGCAGCAACTGCCTGTTCCAAAGGTGTCGCCGGGGGATCGGGAATGGTTTCAGCCTCGTCACGCTCCTCATGCGGGGATGGCAAAGCTTTTCGATCGATCTTTTGGTTCGGCGTCAGGGGAAAAGCTTGCATCTGCACCACTTTCGCAGGAACCATATATTCTGGCAATATGTTTTTCACGTAGCCACGAACTTCAGCGGCGCTGACTTTGTTCGAATCGCGTCCGACGACATACGCGATGAGTTGCTTGTTACCGGGCGTCTCCTCGCGGGCGATCACTACAGACTCACGCACCGCCGGGTGTCGGTTCAAAACGGCCTCAATCTCTCCCAGCTCGATCCGATGTCCCCGGATTTTGACCTGGTGATCCATCCTTCCAAGGAATTCGATGTTGCCATCGGCAAGGTAACGGGCCAAGTCACCGGTGCGATAGAGCCGACTGCCCGAATCCTCCTCGAAGGGGTTTCGGATAAATCGTTCGTCGGTCAACTCCGGCCGTCCTAGATACCCGCGCACTACGCCGGCGCCGCCAATTAAAAGTTCCCCCGGAACACCCACCGGCACCGGCTGAAGGTTTCGGTCCACAATGTAAATCTGCGTGTTGGCGATCGGCCGGCCGATCGGGACGGTTCGGTATTCGCCCTTGAGGGTGAAAGAACTGGACCAGACGGTTGTCTCTGTCGGGCCGTACATGTTCAGAACAGCACCGCCCACGACAGGTTGAAGCTCCGAGGCCAGCGAAGGCGGCAAAGCCTCTCCACCGATCAACAGTTTTCTGAGTCCGCCGAAAGCCCTCTTGGCTGGCTCGTCCATCAACAAGATGGTCGCCATCGTGGGGGTGCATTGAAGGTGGGTCACCCCGTGCCGATCCACAAGAGCCGGGATGGAATAGTCCGTTTGAGACGTGGGCTGAGCGTGACGCGTACTCTGCCGCAGCGCGTCTAAATGCTTGAGATTCTCCAGTACGACATCCGGGCTTACGCCAAAATCAATCAGGCATGCCACTTCGTCGATGTCGTGAACCCCGAGCTCGTCGACCATTTTGAGGCAGCTTTCCGGTGTGCCGAACAATCCGCTGGTCTCAAAGTACCGATCAAACGCATGCGCCAACAGCGCTTCCATATCCTCCTTCGACAACTCGCCAAGGTTAACTTCTTCCGCCTTTTTCCCTTGGGTCTTGAAGGCCGGAAAAGCCCAAGCATATTTCTTAATGAGGTTGGCGGAAGTCCTCAAATAATCGATGAGCGGTTTGCGAACCGATTCTCGCACGAACTTCGGACAGTCACTCACGAAAGTATGGAGCATCAGGGTGACACACCCGCGCCCGGGATGGCCCGCATTGCGCCAGGCCTGGCGATAGAGCGCCACCTTTTCCGCCACTTCTTCGATGCTCTGACCAAGCAGGTGCGTGAGCACGTTCGCGCCTGCCCGGCCCGCCATCTCGTAGGTCTCAGGATTGCCGGCCGTCGTCACCCAGACGGGAAGCTCCGGCTGAATCGGTCGCGGCAGTATCCGAACGGACACCTCCGCTCCTACTGGTCCAGGGAAAGCGACCGTCTCGCCGCGCCACAGTTTCCGCACAATCTCAATGTAGTGAAACATGGCCTCCTTCCGGCCCGCGAAATTCTCCGGCTTAAGCACGAAATCCTCCGGCATCCAACCCGAAGCGAATGAAATCGCGACCCGACCATTCGACAGATTGTCAACCACCGACCACTCCTCGGCGATGCGAATCGGCGTATGCAACGGGGCGACGACACTCCCCGATCGAATTTGGACATGCTTGGTGATCATCGCCAAGGCTGCGCCGGTTACGGAGGGATTTGGGTACAAGCCGCCGAATTCGTGAAAATGCCGTTCTGGTGTCCACACCGCGGCGAATCCGTGCCGGTCAGCAAATTTGGCCCCTTCGATCAGCAACCGATACTTGTTCGCCGGATTCTCGCCTTGGTCGGCCGAAAAATAAAACAGGCTGAAATCCAACGGTTTCTGGGCGTTTCTTCCGTGAGCGCGGCTGCCCTTCCTGCTGGCCTCACCGCCGGTGAAGATGATTACCTTAAGGCCGCGAGCCAGCGTCCAGAACAGCTCCAGCACGGAGATGTCAAATGACAAGCTGGTCACCGCCAGCCAAGTACTGCCTGGGCCAGGTGCAATTCGTTCGTCCATGCCCGCAATAAAGTTCAAGACATTGCGATGCTCCACCATTACTCCCTTTGGTTTGCCCGTGGAACCAGAGGTGTAGATCACGTAAGCCAGGTTGCAGGGACTGGCCGCACCCGACACACATGTCCTCTCTTCACGGGCAATGTCACGCCAATCGACATCGATGCACACCACGGTTGTCTCATTCACCGGTAGAGATGACATCAAGCGCTCCTGCGTCAGCAGAACTCGGATTCCGGCGTCCTCCATGATAAAACCGTTTCGCTCCCGCGGGTAAGACGGGTCCAACGGCACGTAGGCGCCACCCGCCTTGAGGATGCCAAGCAAGCCTACCATCATCTCCACGGAGCGCTCCATGGAAATACCCACCAGCACGTCGGGACCCACCCCCTTCTTTTGCAAGTGGCGCGCAAGCTGATTTGCCCGGGCAGTCAGTTCGCCATAGGTGATTTGCTCTTCCCGGCAGACAACGGCCACCTCGTCAGGTGTGCGCTGCGCCTGGGCTTCAACCAACTCATGAAGGCAACGGTCGAGTGGCACATCCACAGCAGTGGCGTTCCAATCCCCCATTACAATTCGTTTCTCCTCCTTGTCGAGAAGAGGAAGATTCGAAATCGGCGCCTGCGGTTTAGCGACAAGCCCGTCCAGGAACGTCGAAAACTGGGCGACCATTCGCCCTGAGTCCACCCGGCTAAGTACATGCTCGTTGAAGAACCAGCGGCAATGTTTGGCATCGACCTCAATAGCCAGCGTCAGTGCCGGACCACGAGGCGCCTCCAATGGGATCGATTCGACGACCTCAACGCAGACCGGCAACGTCGACTCCAGTCCCCATTCGGCCAAGCTCCGTAGTCCCGGATAGCGGACCAGAACATCACGGGCAAAGGTTTTATGACGACGGACTTCATCCAATTGCCCCAAGTACTCTCCATACTGCTCGACGAGACTTCGAGATGGATCCAGTTTCACAGTTAGCGGCACGTGGCGGACAAACAGACTTTCCAATCCGTTGATTTCGCTTGTCAGTTCGAGCGGCGTTAGACCAAGTTCAAATTCGTACTCGCCACCGAGCCTGGCTATGAAAGCTGCAAAGGCGGCAACCACAAACTCAGCCGGCTTCCACCCAAGGTCCGACTCCAGGAGAAAGTTCCCTACGCCATCTTTAAGCTCCATCTCGAGCGAGTCGATCTGAGGCGGAAGATCGCTCTCGAGAGCGTCCCTGAGGTAAGGCAAAGACGGAAGACGCAATCTCTCAAGTTTACGCACCCAAAAGGATTCGTATCTTGCGACCGCCGCATTAAAATCACCAAGACGGCGTGTGAGCAGAGCCTGCGGCACGGGCAAAGAAGTGCCTGTTCGCAGGCCGAATCGCTGGACAACTGCGTCCAAACCAACCGGCTTTCCGCTCGGGGTCAAAAGTTTGCGAACGGCAATATCTTTATCGGAGGTCGCAACCTTCAGCACGCCCGGTCCAACTCCCACAATGGTTCCCGGCGGCATCTGCGAATCCACGTCGAGGACTTCCAAGTCCTGGCAGATGAAGAACTCGCCGTTTATGATCGTCTTGGCCCGTCCCAAAGGATTCGGGTAGGGGCCGAAGTCGAGAGCGCGGACCAAGGCGCTGATTTCAGCCGCGGGCCTGCCCCAAGAGAGAACGCAAGCGTCAGGAGGGCGTTGGTACTTGCCGAAGTAGCTGCGCTGCGAAAGATCCTGCTCTCGCGGACGGTTTGAGCCGTTAGCAAGCTCACGCATGAGTTCGGCAAACGTTTCTGCCCCGGCCTCGTAGCATTTAACGTTCAGTGAATAGGCAGTCTCGTTCTCAGCGACATCGAAGAGTCGTTGCGTCAGAATCCTGCCTCCATCGATAAGGTCGCCGATCGCAATCCAGCTTACGCCGTACCGTGCCTCTCCATTGATCAGCGCCCACGAAGTGGCATGAACACCTGCATAACGCGGCAGCGGACCATCGTGAAAATTGATGACCCCGCGGCGAGGAAGAGCAAGCACCTCCTTGGGCAACACCCGCATATTCGCGATGCTGAACAGGTAGTCAAAGGGCCGCTCGCGCAAATGAGCTGCCCAATCACCAGAAGCAGCGAAGCACCTCAATCGGCGATCACTTGCCCAGCGAACGATTTCGCGATTCTCGGTGACGACCCCACAGATCTCGTGGCCTTCCTCGAGCAGGAACTCGCCGCACCGAATCAGGAGCGTCCCTGCGCCCATTATGAAGCATCTGAATTTCATCAGCAATCGGGGGTCCCTGGAAGGTAGTCGATTTCCAGTATAAATCCAGCTTTCCCGAACAGTATTGCGAACTTGAGGAGGCCAATTTCCGAGGCGAGGAATGTCTGGGCTATCCCGGAAGCGGTCGGCTTAGCTGGATCTCCAATGTTATAGACACACCATCTTCCTGCAATGGAAGGCCTCCGCGTACTTGGTGGTCGAGGCACACTCGATCCCGCGAAGACGCAGCAAGGAAAGAAACAGATCCGGGGAGAACCAGTGCTTGTTACCCTGGCTTCGGAAGAATCTGCACAGATATTGGGCCTTCTTGCGGCACAGCTCTTCGTCCAAGGGGACAAACAGGTTGGGAATGCCAAGATCGCCATCGTATTTCGGGACTTCGTATTCGAGAATGAGGTGATTCCGAAACGTATTCCAGGCCAGATCGGAAAGGACCCGGTGATCCTGATGGCGGTCGTCCCGATAATGGGTAAAGACGACGTCCGGTTGGAACTGTCGCTTGAGTTGCTCGAAATATTCCTTGATGCGCGCGCCTTCGAAGGGGAAAAAGCTATTGCGAAAATGTTTGATGACGATCTTCTTTCGGGCGACCCCTTGCAGGAAGGCCCCTGCACTGGACCGGGCTTCGCGGGAGCGACTCCCTTCCGTGCTGAACACCACCCATAAAATGTTCATTGCGCTGCATTCTCGGGCCAGTTTGAGTATGGTTCCGCCACAGCCGATTTCGATGTCGTCGGAATGCGCTCCGAGACAGAGGATCGCACTCAGGTTTTCAAAGCTTAATTTAACCATAGAGTTTAACCAGGGAACCCAGCCGTGTTACCCAAGCGGTCTTGGCCACAGACGCCGTCCCAGCCGATCAACAAGGTGCGCCCCCTTTAGCCGGAACTTTCACCTCGCTTCTGAGAATCGCCCCGCAAACGTCATCGTATTTATGGCTCACAGTATCTAGCGCACGAGACCATTCGGCAGGCCTGAGGTAAAACAAGATTTGCGGCTACAGCTTCGATCCCGGTGGGCTGAGGCGGTGTCGAAAACCCGGCTCCGGTGAGGAAATGCTGGTCAATGGCTTTTCCAGACTTCCCACGGCGCCCGGCCTTGGGAATACATGTCCTCCAACTGCTGCATTTCTTTGACCGTATCCATGCAACCCCAGAACCCGTCGTGCGTGTAGGCAATGAGCTTCTTGGCGGCAATAAGCCGTTGAAAGGGTTGCTGAACCAAGTCTTCTCCCTCTTTCAGGTAATCAAATATCTCCCGTCTAAAAACAAAGAACCCTCCGTTGATGCGATGATGGCATTCGGTAACATGACGAATATCCTTAACCAGGCCGTTTCCGTCATATTCAACCAGATGAAAAGTCGCGTTCGGCCTCACTCCGACGAAAGCGGCGATTGCGTCCCGCTTCTGAAAATCCCGGATCATTTCAGGCAGGATTAGATCAGAAAGGCCGTCAGAATAGTTGGCGAGAAACATTTCCTCCCCTTCCAGGTATTTCCTGGCTGCCCGCAGTCGCTGCCCGATCTTGGCATGCAGCCCCGTGTCCACGAAGGTGATGTTCCAGTCCTGAATGTCGTGCGCCAGTAACTCCAGTTTCTTGCCGCCCTGCGAATAAATGAAGTCGTTGGACACGCACTCATCGTAGTTGAGGAAGTAGTGCTTGAGGACATTGGCTTTGTGACCAAGACACAAGATGAAGTCCTTATGTCCGTAGTGCGCATAATACTTCATCACGTGCCACAGGATGGGCCTGTAGCCGATGGTTACCATCGGCTTGGGAACCGTCTCCGAATGTTCCCGCAAACGCATGCCCAAACCGCCGCAAAACAGGACTACTTTCATACGTTTCTCTCCATCGCGCCTCGACGCGCCTTAACTGCTATGCCTCTCCGCCTTCATGAGATCACTTGGACTTGAGGAATGGGAACCACAAATTTCCCGCCCCAGTCGCCGATTTGCGCCATTTGTTTGATGATTTCTTCTTTGAAGTTCCAAGGCAGTATAAGCAGGTAATCGGGTTTGGTTTCCAAGATCTTTTCCACGGGGAAAATGGGGATGTGGGTTCCGGGAAGAAACTTGCCGTGCTTGTAGGGATTGCGATCCACTGTGAAATCAAGGAAATCCGTCCGGATACCGCAAAAGTTCAGGAGAGTGTTGCCCTTGCCCGGAGCGCCGTAGCCCGCAACCTTTTTGCCATCACGTTTGGCCTGAATCAGAAAATCCAGAAGGCCCCGCTTCGACTCCTTCACTTTTTCTCCGAAGCAGGCATACGTCTCCATGCGGTCGACGCCCGCGGCGAGCTCCCGGTGTCTCAATTCGTTCACGCATTCGCGGACTGGCTTGGTATCGTCCCCTTCGTGTCTGGCGTAGATCCGAAGGGACCCACCGTGCGTTGGGATTTCTTCGACGTCAAACAGCGTCAGCCCGTGCGCTTTAAAGATCTTTTCCGCCGTGATGAAAGAAAAATACGAGAAATGCTCGTGATAGATCGTGTCGTATTGAGTCTCCTCCATCAATCTCAACAAGTGCGGAAACTCCAGCGTCGCCACTCCTTGCGGCTTCAGAACGGCCCGGATGCCGCTCACGAAATCGTTGAGGTCCGGCACCTGCGCCAGGACGTTATTGCCGATCACCAGGTCAGCCTTCTTTGCCTCGCTCACCATTTCCTGGGCGGTCTTGCGGCCGAAAAACCGGACCAACGTTGGCACGCCCTTTTCAATCGCCACCCTTGCCACGTTGGCGGCGGGTTCAACTCCCAGCGCTGGGATTCCCTTCCTGACGAAGTTTTGCAGCAAATAGCCGTCGTTGCTGGCCAACTCGACGACCAGACTCTTTTTGTCGAGGTTGAGCCGAATGACAATCATGTCCACATAGTCAGCGGCGTGCTTCAGCCAGGTGTCTGAATAAGAGGAGAAATAGGCGTATTCCGTAAAAATGTGCTCCGGGGTGACGTAGCCTTCGAGTTGTACCAGAAAGCATCGGTCGCACACCCGGACGTGGAGGGGATAAAATGGCTCCCTGTGATTTAATTGGTCGGCAGTCAGATAGCTT
>Ga0066672_10000371_pt1 | contig 13099 bp, 8 predicted proteins | sample GraSoiAngelo_121_FD_62292 | JGI IMG/M metagenome (GOLD analysis project Ga0066672, IMG submission 62292) | Grasslands soil microbial communities from the Angelo Coastal Reserve, California, USA - 14_0919_12_20cm | ecosystem: Environmental > Terrestrial > Soil > Grasslands | place: USA...
GCCGATCCACATCAGTTCCACCCGGTCGCCGGTCGGCAGTTGTTTGGCGAATTTTTCCGCAATTTTACCGGTGAGCTTTTTGGTGGCATATTCGGATGCCACGCCATATGCCATGCGCAAGGAGAAGACAGACTTAGCCAGAAACATAGTGGTGCTGTCCTCGGAAAAGCGGCCGCGACGCAGATCGTCGAGAATGGCCACCGCCTCCGGAGACTTCAAGTTTCCGTCACGCTGCCGCAGGGCCTTGAGTTTCTCGGCCTCGGCGCTGACCACCAGCAGATGGCTCTGGACCACTTCATTGCGAAAATCCACAGCTTTGACCGACTGGCCCAATACGATCTTGGAGACGTCCGCCGCCTCCTTAATTGCTTTAGTCTCCGGATTCAGCGTGACGGCCACGCCAATGCCGAACTGTGCCGCTGCAATAAAGTTGTCCCTGGTCAGGATTTGCAACGGGAGTACCTGGCGATCATCTGCCGTGATCTCCTGGCCCCAAGCCTGCGGGTATGTTCCCTGCAGAAATATAGTGCCTGCAAAGAGAAAGATAAGAATCCTAGCTATGAATTGGCGCTTTCGAGCCATGGATACCTCCCCACTTCAATAGGCTTGAAAATAGGAATATTCCCACAACAAGAGTCAGGAACATATTCCCCACTACCGTTTGACTAAAAAACGGAGACCTTTGCAACTCCCGAGTCGCTCACTTTGTCATTTCGGTTCAAATCCGTCCCGACGGGTCAAATGCCCCAATGAGATAGTGATATATGTGGTGGAAATGTTTCATCTTCTCTCCCGGAAAGTACATTCTTACATTAAATTTAGCACCAAGCGGCGAGTGCCGTACGGGACTCCCTCAAAATTCGCGCCAAAGCCCATCTGTTACGATACCAGGGGAGCCCGTCGAGATTGTCCAGCAGATTTTTTGAAATGAAGGATTGGCATCTGGCGGCAGGGTGCCGGATGCGATCTGTAGGTAAAAGTGCGACATCGAAAGCCCCAACATCAACACTCTTCAACACCTTCTGATTCTCTAGATGTCGAATCCAAAGGATTTACCTTCAGGTCGATTCCTTGTCCCGAACCACATTCAAATCGTCAGGGAATTCTGTTGAATTGTGACGTTTGCAAGTAATTGATATTCAAGATGTTGAGGGCTCGTTATTGAAAAGCGTTGGACTGTTTTTGACAGTGAAGGCTTTGGCAGCCACAATTTTGCCTACACTATGCCCACTTCAGGGCTACTTGACTGGATACCAGAACCAGTCATTCAGCGCGGTAATGTTTTAGAGCTTCTACGGCTTGACTTGAACCGGCTGTTGCGGGCTTTTTCATATCGTTGCCACGTCTGACTGGTCTGCATTGCAATCGCAGCGTGTGAATATCTTGAAAGACGCCCTACAAGTCTTATCGCTCGCCAAACAAATCTTATCGCTCGTCGAACACCGTTTATTATAGACTGGGCTTGTGGGGTGTAAAATGGCTACTCTCGGATCTCGTCATAAAAACCTGATATTACTGATGTCATTCACATGCGAGATTTCGGCAACACTGCTATTACTGAGCTTAAATCTTTACAGTCAAACTGCACAGTCCGAACAAGCATTAGCATCGAAGCTTACATCCGAACAGTTGCTCCATTCAGCAAAAATATATTTTCGCGATACGACTGAATTTCCTTTACTACAAACAACGACGGTTTCAGTTTCTGATTCCTCCGGCCGAATACACAGGACCAAACCTTATTCGCTCACTACCACCTTTCAGCCGTTCCGAATAACCGAAAAACAGGATCGCTTGGGACAAATAAAGGCCGATTCCTTCATCCGTGCCAACAAGATCAATCCAGATCCTCACCCCCCGATTTCCCAAAAGGAACGAATGCAAGAAAATAATGGGGATCATCCATTGCAGCCAAGCAGCCAGAGCGAGTGGACGTTGAACATGCACCTTGATACGCCGTTTTGGGCAAAGCTTGGGGTCAGCAAGATGTCGAAGATTTCAGTCACCAGTGCTATATGGACTTCGATTCCGGGCATGATATTCACTATCCTTGCCGAGGAACCACAGAAGTATGTGCTCAATGCCAGGCTGGCCGCCGACCGACCTGGCTTGGTCATGGCCAAGCTCACTCCAGCAAAGGCTTGTCCGCCATTTACTATGAAACGCCAGCCGATGCCATATTTTCCGGATGGTCTTTGCGGCATAGCGGAATTTCAGTTCGGCAATGATCTTAGTTTCCAGAAATTTGCTTTCGAAGGCCCTGGATTGCCTATTTCCACTAAGGTTGATGGTATTGGCCAATGTATCCTGCAGCGTTATCATGCGGAGATTGAATTCCAAAAGGTCACACTGCCTGGCGTTAAAGATCCATTTCTTGTCCCCAAGCAGGTCCTGGCAACTCTTGAGACTAATAAGGGCAATATTGTGATTGCCAGCGCATACGAGCCCCGCAGTAATCGAGGAAAATAGTCCCATGACCCGTAAGTGCCGAATAAAGAAACGTTCATAAACCTGAATATCACCTTTTGCCCCGGAGCCTCTGATGCAACATCAGCCGCCCTGGTCGCTAAGTCTTTCTTTCGCAGCCTCAATTTTGCCTACACCAGACGCGCGTAGCCGAAAGCCGTCCCCGATTAGGAAGCGAAATCGGGTGGAAGCAATTTCAGTTCTATTTTCCACAATCGCTTTGAAACGTTTTGGTTCTCCGAGACACTATCCATGTAGGGTGCGAATCTGCAAAGTTGAAAACACGGTTCAGAAAGGAATGGAGTATACGCAAGGTTATTATCGTTTTGTCGATGTTTTTGGCGGTATTGTGCGGCATAGCACCATCTGGCGAACAGGTTCTGACCTGCCAGCCGGAACACTTTAGCTTTAGCGAACATATTAGCGCCCGTTGTTGCTCCCATTGGAAGCCTGTTATTGAACTTTCAGAATGATTACCAGGGCTCTGTTGCATTCGACCAAGGGCTTTGCCGGTTTCCCAATCACCCTTGCGGATATCTACTCATTGAGCAACGTCATAACTCACATTTCCGCACAACCGCAAGTAATTCCATATGTTCGAACAGATCGTGATAACTCGAAGAAAATCTTTTCTCAAGAAAGGAAAAACCATGAATGTCAAAAGACTGTTTCTGAAGTTCGCAATGTTAACCCTCGGTCTCGCCACTCTTCGGGCGGCTGCTACGCCGACTCCGTCCTATCTCTGCCGTGATGTGGCTGTACCTTGCAGCACCGACACCAGCTTCGGTTCTTGTGGTTATGAGTACGGCGAGGATTGTCATGCCTGTTATGGGGGTGACGGTTCCATGGTGCTCAATTCTCCTGATTGTAATTAACCGTCAGCGGATGGCTGCCTGCGAAATCAGGCAGCCATCTCAAAGATATCTCCCTAAGCCCGGCAACGGAAAACCGACACGATATTCCCGGAAGCCGGGCCGTGGAATATCAGATTCCAGAGGGGCAATTCATGACGAGCGTCAATTCTAAGCGGGTAATGAAAGGGATTGAAGTCGGGACAAATATAGCCATTATTATCGTAGCCCTTTCGGCAGTTGTGTTTTTTTCCAAGAATTATCTTTTAAAGTCAGATCGGTCCCGCCACCTCATTGCGGCTGGGGCAAAGCTGGACGCGGAGCAAATAAACTGGAACAACAGCCCGAAAAATGTCGTCCTCGTGCTTTCGACGACCTGCCACTTTTGCAAGGAGAGCACCGGATTTTATCGAGAACTTGTGCGCGAGTGCAACAGTAGACAGATTCGGACGATCGCCTTCTTCCCACAGTCTCTGGAGTCAGGACGGGCCTACCTCGAAGCCGAAGGGGTGTCGATAAACGAAGTCCGGCAGGCCGAGTTTAAGGCTTTGAAAGTGAGCGGTACACCGACCATTCTGCTGATTGACAACAATGGGATCGTCCAACATGTTTGGATCGGCAAGTTGACCGCAGCTAAAGAAAAAGAAGTGCTCGCCAGAGTTGCGTTGTAGCGAGCACGTAGGGGCTTGCTCCATAATAAAAATTGGTGTGCATAGTTGCAGTGCGGCTGCAAGCGGCCTGCCGCCACACTGCTTCTGCTCAGCCTTTATTAACTGCTGTCGGACGACAGCCGCTTTCTGCACTGGTTTGCATCCCGCATCCGACGACACTTCCAAAAGAGGTCTTCTGCGAGGTAAGGTTTGTCAACGTTTGCTGGGCGAGGGTGAGCTTTTTTAGCTGATTCTGATTCGGCATAATATAAACTCCGATTTTCTGAATTTTGTTTAGTAATCAAGAAGGCCTGATTACTCGTTTGAATAGTGATGAATATCTAGTCCTCGTTTCACTAAAAATTTAAAAAGGCGGATATAAAAATCGTATCCTGTTCCGTTTCGGAATGCTTGGAAGCCTGCATAAGCATGGCCGACTGTCATCCCGCTTCAAAGACTTGGCGAGAGAACCCCTATGTTGATCCCCGTTCCCCGTACCAACAACTGAATTAAAGGAATGTGGATGATTTTTAAAATCCATTAATTATATTTTCATGTGTTCCCCAAAAATGGAATAGTGCCAGTAATGGAATTTATACGATCAAAGTACAAATATTAAACTGCGCCTGAATGGAATCTGTTGAACCTGGGCGTTTTCTGAAGTAAATTGAATCACAAATCTACGAGGAATGAGGATAAATCTATCTCAAGAGGAGTAAAGGAGTATCATAAATATGACGATGAATGCGCCTTCTTCACCCTTGGTTGTAGTTGCCGATGATCAGCCTAAGTCCGGCTCCTGGTATTGCGATCAGCTGGAGCGCGGAAAGGTGCTTTTTTTTGCGGAAGTACCCTTTGACTTTCCCGCGGCAGACCGCGATTTTCTGCTCTCCCAGAAACAGAGCGGCTCACGGTTTCACAAAAACATATCTTATCGTCCGGGCGCGGACATCCTGAAAGGAGTCTCGTCGGACTCTCCTGACCGTGAACGTCTGCATACGGTCATGCGGCACTTTTCTCAGCAGATGACCAGCTTTGTTGTGTCATTCCTGTCGCCCTATTCAGACAAGCTTAAGCTGGATTTTGCCAGTTTCAGGCCACTGGAAGAGCAGGGGCGTGATCTGCCCTTGCACAAGCGCAACGATCTTCTGCATGTAGACGCTTTTCCCACCCGCCCGACGCATGGCGGACGCATTCTTCGGGTCTTCGTCAACATCAATCCTTCGGTTGGACGTGTTTGGAATGTCGGGGAGCCATTCGACGCGTCCGTGCCCAAACTGGCTCGCAGCCATTCGTTTTCGCCGCCCTTCCGGGGCCTGGTGGCTCGCAAGGTGGCCAGGATTGCCAGCAAGATCGGCCTGCCCGTTGCGGACCGATCCCGTTACGACGAATTCATGCTCTATCTGCATGACTGGCTCAAAGAGAATGCCAGCTTTCAGCAGGACTCTTTTAAGCAGGAACTGGTCTTCCCTCCCGGATGTACTTGGCTGGTTTATACCGATGGCGTTCCCCACGCCGTTCTTTCTGGACGCTACGCGCTGGAGCAGACCTACATTGTCCCAACGGAAGCGCTGGTTACATCAGAGGTAGCGCCAATCCGAGTGTTAGAGGCGGTGACCGGCAGCCGCATGGCGCACTAGATCTTTGACCGCTTAGAGTTATATCTATAACGGAACTTCTTCCTGAATAGAGACGGGACTGTTGTGTCGATTTTGCGGTTGCAGATGCTCCCCCTGCGTTCGGGGTCGCGTCTCCCATTCAGCCCGAAAATTTTGCAGGCCGAACGCAGTCGCGCTCTTCGCGCCCCGTCAGGGCCTCGGCCACTTCGTGGTTGGTTTCGCTTAATAAACTTGACAAAAATACTATAGTAATATTATTTTTGAGCTTGCGGCGCCGTCCTCTTTGGGCTCCATCCCGCGGGCTCGCTACCCCAGGGCTAGCCGGGAGGCGTAGCTTCTTGGGTAACAAACGCCACAAACAACACTCCCGCAACCGCTAACCCCAATGTTTTCAATGAATGTGTTGATGCATCGGGCCGAAAAAAGTATGTGCAGTCTCCTTCGCGTTTTTGGGCGAAGGCTGGGCCTCGAACTAATTGCTTGGCTATCTGCGCTTGCTCTGCTCTGGCTGAATGCCGAGTGCTGACGGCTGAATGCTGTCGGCCTTCTATCAATCGTCGCCAACTGGATTTCAATCGTGGCAAACGACAATTCAATCGTGGCAAATCAGGTTTCAACCGTGGCAAACGACAATTCAATGGTGGCAAATGACCCTTCAACCGGGGCAAAAATCACCTAACCCCAATGTTTTCAATGAATATGTCGATTACGGTCCTGAAAAAATATTTGCTCCCGGGCCGGCTAGCAGCCAGAAGCAGTTTCTTTGGCTGAGTGCTAATTGCTGAATGCTGAGTGCTCTTCAAAAAACATTTACCCCCAAATGTTGCACTATGATAAAACTACTCCTACAATGGCACTGTTATGTCCAATGAAAATCCTCTCCAGCCCGTCGACGGCCAGCAGATGCTCTCTCTGGTCTCCACCTTCCTCCGCCAGTACTTGGCATGTACTGAAAACCAACTCGCCATCCTTGCTCTTTGGGTTCTTCACACGCACTGTTTTCTTGACGCCCCTGTTACGCCCTATCTGCATATCAGCTCCCGTGAGAGAGAATCCGGCAAGACCCTTTGCATCGAACTGCTGAGCCTGCTTTGCATGAGACCCTGGCTCACCACCGGATTTACCCCGGCCATCCTGCTTCGTAAGCTGCAGGATGAACAATACTTCACCATCCTCCTCGATGATTGCGACTCGCTATTTGCTCACTCCCGGAGTGTCGTCATCCTTGGTCTTCTGAATCGCGGATTTGGCCGTGAGGGTGCCTATAGCATCCCTGTCTCCAAATCTGGCGGCTCGAGGGTGACCGAGGTTGAGGTCTTCTGTCCCAAGGCCTTTGCCGGCATGAGGCCGCTTCCTTCTTCCATTCAAGGTTTCTGCATTCCCGTGAAACTCGAACCCAAGGAGCTAGGCGCTCCCGTGAAACGCTTCAACCTGGAAGAAGCCCGCGAAGCTGCCGGGACTCTCCGCCAATCTCTCCATCAATGGTCGGTTGAGAATAACGCTGGACTCAAGGCCGCTACTTCGTATCGTGAGGACCAGCTTCCCCAGGACCTCACGCCCCGTCAGCAGGACTGTGCTGAACCTCTGTTGCAGTTGGCCGATATCGTTGGTGGAGAATGGCCCAGCCGCGCGCGCCGGGCGCTCGTCCATCTATATACCCCGGGCGACGAGGAAGACGCCTCCTTCCTTGACGACTTGCTTCTGGACATTCGTGATGCCTTCCAGTCCAAAGGCGATCCGTCGCACATTCCAACCGGCTACACGCTGGCCTACCTGCACAGCCTCGCCGGACACCCCTGGAATACCTGGCGTCCCGACGACAAGCCCATGGACGCCCTGGATCTGGCCCGCCTTCTGAGCATCAAAGGCATCCGCAGTTGCAACAAGCGTGTCGAATTCCACCATGTCACCAAAGGCTATCGGCGCAAAGACTTCCTGAGATGGTGGCAAAAATTTCCAAAACCCAAGGTCCAAACTTATGTGTTGCGATGATCGCTCGACCACTCTATTCAGGTCGTGCCCGTCCCAACACCCATCACGGGCAATTTGTAGCGGGTTGTAGCGGGTTGTAGCGGCTTAATTTGCTGCCGGATTTGAAACTGATTTGCAACTGTAAATGACTGTAGCCAAATAACTTAGAGGCAAAAGGAATAAAAAATGTAGCGGTGTAGCGGGTGTAGCGGCAATGTTTGGGAAACCGAGTGGATTATCGGTCTTGAGCCGAGCGGCGCCGCTCCGTGCGTCAAGGTTAGTGTCTTTGCGCCAGCCTTCGGGTTTTGATTGACCACTCGATGGGGAATACACTGAGCCATGGTTCTTGGTCTTGCGTCCCACAACTCGAAGCCGGATCCAATCGTGACCCAAACATTCCTGATTGCGATCTGGTTCGGTCTGGCAACCGCGATCGGTGAATGCGTCCTGGCCCTGATGCTTCCCAAGTTGGACTGGTTGAGTTGGAGAGCCTTGAGAGCTGTTTCCCCGGAAATCCTCTGGATCATTCCAGCCGTAGATCTGCTGTTCTTCTGCTCGCTGGCTTTACTGATGCTGGGAATGCGGCTGCTTTTCCACCGCCTGCCTGTCGTGCGGATGGTGGTGTTCTTGTCGGCGTTCTTCATGTTCTTCGATTGGCTGACGCGCAGTGGACATACTCGAGGACAATCCCTTCTGGCGACTGTTCTGACGCTGGTGGCAGTTGGCGGCGCGCTGTTGCTGTCCGGATGGTTCGGAAAGCACGAAGCCGCGGCATTCCATTTCACCAAACGGACCTCGGCGTGGCTGGCGCTGGCCACCGTCCTTTTGGTGACAGGTGTCCAAGGCCGGAGTTGGTTGCAGGAAGTGCGCGCCGAACGGAGATCCGCTCCTGCGGGCGCACCGAATGTCCTGGTGATTGTGGTAGATACGCTACGGGCGGACCATCTTTCCGGGTACGGCTACTCGCGCCAGACCAGCCCCAATCTGGACCATGTGGCACAGATGGGAGTGCTCTTCGATAACGCCTTTGCTGCAGCTTCCTGGACTCTGCCGTCCCATGCGTCCCTGCTGACGGGCCGCTATCCCTTTGAGCACGGTGCGGAGAAGGGTCCTCTGGATGGGCGCTATCCTACGATTGGCGAGTCCTTTCGCAACCGGGGCTACCGCACTGGAGCGTTTTCCGCTAACTCCTTCTTCTTTTGCCGGCGCATGGGGCTGGGTCGCGGTTTTGTTCATTTCGACGACTACTCCGGCTCGCTCATTCAAGCCGCAGTCCGTACTTGCTATGGCAAAGACCTGGAGGCCTTGCTCAACCGCCTGGGACTCAAAATCTATCCGGTGCGGCGGACAGCCCCGGAAGTCAACGGCTCGTTTCTACGTTGGGTCGATTCCAAGCCCGGCAAGCCATTCTTCGCCGTACTGAACTACTTCGACGTGCATGATCCATACTTTCCTCCGCAACCCTATCGCACGCGGTTCTCGAAACTGCGGAATCCCGGCGGCATCATCGATGAGTCCCTGGCTTCACACACTGTGCCGGCCACCGCGGAGGAGTTGCAGGGCGAGGTAGACGCTTACGATGGCGCCATTGCCTATACCGACCATCAGATCGGCCAGCTTTTGGCAGAACTGAAGAAGCGCCGCCTCGCCGACAATACGTTGATCGTGATCACTTCAGATCATGGAGAGTCCTTTGGCGAACATGGCTTGTTCATTCATGGGAACAGCCTGTACCGCGAGCAGATCAGGGTGCCGCTGATCTTCTATTGGCCATCGGAAATTCCCCAGGGAATGCGCATCAGCCAGCCGGTTTCGAACGCAGCCATCCCTGCAACCTTAATGGAGTTGACTGATAGTCATGCCAAGCCGGCTTTCCCAATTGCCTCGCTGGCCCGGCTTTGGAAGACATCGCGGGATTCGGAGTGGCCTTTCCCGGAGAGCGATCTGGCGCAACTTCCATGGAACCCGAAGGCGCCGAACTATTTGGGCGCCGTGCGCTCCTTGGTTGGTCCGCAATTCCACTACATTCGGAACGAGAAATTGGGTGAGGAACTCTACGACTGGCGCAACGATCCGGAAGAGCGCCATGACCTGGCGAAAAATAGAGAAGCGAGTGCTGCCCTGCTGGCCTTCCGCAGCAGCCTCGAACATCATGGATTCACCCTTCAGAGAGCTCAATTTCGGCCACAATCAACAAATGGGATTGCTCCCGCGCGTTGATGTGAAACAGGACTACGTTTGTTTTCAGCGGACTGCTCCGAAACGCTTTGCAGAGTTCTGAAGCCGGCTTCCGGCAGTCTGTCATTGATCTGTGCAAAGTAACAGGCTCTCTTGCGGATGCTATCGAGCGAACAGGCGCGCCACCAGGATGCAGACCAAGGGAAGCACGACCGCGTAGCCGGTGATGGCTGACAATTGCAGCCACATGTGTCCGGAGAGCGGGCCAGCCGTCCCAGCAAGGCAGAGGGTGGCATCAACAAACATGGCGATGCGCAACGTGTTTTGCTGCCGGTCACCTTGGAACACGAGCGCAGCAAACAGTAATGAAAGACCAAGAAAGAGATCCCACGCTAGCAAGTCCAACGCCAGCGCGATCGTCGGCCAGGAGAACGAGAGTTGATGGGAAAACTGGGGCATGGTTCCAGAAACGATTTGGCGACCCACAGTCAGGCTGGCGAAGTGCGTACTGCATGTGAGAATCGCAAAGGCGATCATGAAAGCAAACGCTATCAGGCTAAACGTCTTTTTTTCCGGTGGTGACCAAGTATGAACCGCGGCCATCATAGTGACCAGGGCCACCGCCGACAAGATGATCAGGAATTCCAGGATTGCGAGGTACGGATCCACTTGGGCCAGCGGCGCAAGCCCGGGTGGACGCATGATGACCCCGATGCCACCGACGGAGACATAAACGCCACCAAGCGCGGCCACGCAAATGGCCGACCACATCCCGACCCGGCGATCTGTCTGTGTTCCCTGGCTCAAGTGAATATCCCTCATTTGATAGTCAACAAGATCATATCAACACCAGGCACTCTCAAGCGGGAGCGCAATTAGGGCAAATCCGCGAACATCCGCGCAGATTCGCGGTAAAGCTTTGGTTATGATCGTTAATTGTTATGACCGTTAATTAAAGTAAAGGCCGGCTGTCACGTTACCGCAATGTCGCAAAATATGCTCTTCCGCTAATGCCTGAAATCGTTGCACTTCTACCGTGATCAATCAGGAGGGTTGGCCAACCGATGTGGATTGTCCGGCTTGCGCTTCGTCGTCCTTATACGTTTGTGGTTGCGTCGTTGCTTATCTTTATCCTGGGGATCGGCTCCATCGCCACCACGCCCAAGGACATCTTTCCTTATATTGATATTCCCGTTGTCTCCGTCATCTGGTCCTTTAACGGGCTTTCTCCCGACGAGATGGAGAAGCGCATGGTCACGGTCTGTGAGCGGGCCATGACCACCACCGTCAATGATATTGAGCATATCGAGTCGCAGACCTATGCGGGCGTCGCCGTGATCAGGATTTTCTTTCAGCCCCAGGCCAAGGTTGAGCTGGCGATCTCCCAGGTGACGGCCATTGTGCAGACCATTCTTCGCGGCCTGCCGCCCGGAACTTTTCCTCCTAATATTCTTAAGTATGACGCCTCCAGCGTTCCTATTCTCCAACTGAGTCTTTCCGGCGAGGGAATGACGGAGGCCCAGCTTTACGACTACGGGCTGAACTTTATTCGTACCCAGCTAGCCACGGTGCAAGGCGCTTCCGTACCGCTGCCTTTTGGCGGCAAGCAGAGACAGATCATGGTGGATCTGAATCCGGACATGCTGTACGCCAAGCACCTTTCTCCGGCGGACATCTCTACCGCCATGGGCGCGCAGAATCTTATCCTTCCGGCAGGCACGGCCAAGATTGGGAATTTTGAATACCAGGTGCGGATCAATAGCAGTCCCACCACCATTGAAGGGCTGAATAATCTGCCGGTACGCGCCACCAATGGCACGGTGGTTTATATCAAGGACGTAGCCCAGGTGAGGGACGGCTACACCGTGCAGAGCAATATCGTCCGCACCAACGGATCGCGTTCCGCTCTGCTCACCGTGCTCAAGAACGGCAAAGCCTCTACCCTTGATATTGTGCAGGCAGTCAAGAACGCTCTGCCCCGGATTCAATCGACCCTGCCGCCGCAGTTGAAGGTTACTCCGCTGTTTGACCAGTCTCTTTTTGTGCGGGCGTCCATTTATGGCGTGCTGCGCGAAGGAGTCATCGCGGCTGTTCTTACCGCGCTGATGATCCTGTTGTTTCTGGGAAGCTGGCGCAGCACGTTGATTGTCTGCATCTCCATTCCGCTTTCTATTCTTACCTCGATTGTGGCGCTGAAGGCCCTGGGAGAAACCATCAATGTAATGACTCTTGGCGGCCTGGCGCTGGCGGTGGGAATTCTGGTGGATGACGCTACTGTGGAGATTGAAAATGTCCATCGCAACATGGGCATGAAGAAGTCTCTGACTCGCGCCATTCTGGATGGAGCGCAGCAGATTGCCCTGCCCACGTTGGTTTCAACGCTCTCCATCTGCATCGTTTTCGTTCCAGTCATTTTGCTGACCGGCGCCGCGCGGTATCTCTTTACCCCGCTGGCCATGGCGGTGGTTTTCGCCATGATCGCGTCTTATCTGCTCTCGCGGACCCTGGTGCCTACCATGGTGCATTACCTGTTGGGTCCGGAGTTGTCTCTCTATGCTGGAGGACCGGACGTTTACACCAGAGAGTCGCAGAGCCTGATCTGGCGCGTACACCAGAAATTCGAGGAGAAGTTCGAGAAGTTTCGCGATCATTACAGGTCCCTGCTGGCCTGGTGTTTGCATCGCCGCGCCTGGGTGCTGGCGGGGTTTGCCATCTTCGTTGTCGCATCGGGAGCCTTGTTGCTGGTGATAGGCGAGGATTTCTTTCCTTATGTGGATTCCGGCCAGATGCGTTTGCACGTCCGCGCTCCTGAAGGGACCAGGATCGAAGAAACCGAGCAGGTATTTGCGCGCGTGGAAGATGAAATTCGCAAAGTCATTCCCAGCGATGAGATTGAAATGGTTCTGGATAATATCGGCCTGCCCCCGGGCGGGATCAATCTGGCCTTCGGCAACTCCGCGACCATTGCTACCAGCGATGGGGACATCCTGATCTCCCTCAAGCAGAACCATCATTCCACCAAGGGCTATATGCGCCAACTGCGGGCAGCCCTTATTGATAAATTTCCCGATGAGACATTCTTCTTTACCGCCGCCAACATTACCAACCAGATCCTGAATTTCGGGCTGGCTGCGCCCATTGACGTGCAGGTAGTAGGCCGCAACCAGGCGGAAAACTATCGTGTAGCCAAGGAGCTGGAGCAGAAGATTGCGCAGATTCCGGGCGCTGTGGATGTCCACATCCATCAGCAGGTGGCGGCCCCGGAGCTCGACGTGAATGTAGACCGCAGCAAGGCCCAGCAGGTGGGCCTGACCCAGCGCGACGTGGCCACCAGCATGTTGATCTCGCTCAGCGGCAGCCAGCA
>Ga0066672_10000387_pt1 | contig 12974 bp, 10 predicted proteins | sample GraSoiAngelo_121_FD_62292 | JGI IMG/M metagenome (GOLD analysis project Ga0066672, IMG submission 62292) | Grasslands soil microbial communities from the Angelo Coastal Reserve, California, USA - 14_0919_12_20cm | ecosystem: Environmental > Terrestrial > Soil > Grasslands | place: USA...
TTGTAGAGGTCAAGCCGGTTTGGGCAAACAAGGGCGAGGTGCTTGACCGCCTGCTCGCGCTATACCCCGATCCCGACTTCATCTTTGCGGCTGGCGACGATCGCACCGATGAAGACCTTTTTGAGAGATCGCTAAACGGCGCTCGGACCGTCCACATCGGTCTGGGCCCGACGCACGCTTCGTACGTTGTGCCGGATTTCGAAGAGTTACGCACGGTCCTGGGATCGTTCGCCAGCCCTGAAGACACCCGCAAAGCATCCTGATCTTCGTTCGCGAAACATTCTTCAGTCAACAAATCTGATGCCCCATTCAGAAACGTGCATCTGCATTCCGTCGTGAGCGACAAGAATCTCGAGCCCTCTTTACCTTCGCAACGCCTGGATTCGCTGGCTCGGTGGACGGCCTCCCCTAGCGATCTCAGAGCCGCAATGGGTAATGATCGCCTGTTTGATTGCGTACTCGCGACATCGCTCCAACTGATCGCGTATTGAGGCATGGCCTATCATCGTGTTGCCTCTTCGGCGCAACAGTGGCCCCGGTGATGGAGGCTCCGTCGCCAACATAGAGCTTCAGGCCCGGCACGTTTTCGTCGATCCTCAAGGCCAACGGCTAGGATGTCAAAGTCGTTCAGGACTTGTGCGTCATGCCACATCGAGGATGACGCTCGCTGAGCCCGCAAAAGTGGGCCGCCCAGAGCAAAGTGGTGAGCATGATTCGCCCCAAAGAGCGTGTATTTTCTGTGTATCGTGGCGAAGAGGGACTTTCGGCGTAACGTCTTGAAAAGAATTGGCGTCCCCGACGGGATTTGAAATGGGGCTTCATGCCCTGAAGGCCGGACAGCCGGATGCGGAACATTTCCCCCGCAATCGTCGTATCGTAAAGCAAAAGGAGGCCCAATCATGTACTGCAACGCTTGCGGCAAGGCCATCGCTGAGGACGGCCGCGTTTGCTCCTACTGCGGCAACGTGGTGGGGATTCCGCCCACGCCGAAGAAACTGATGCGCTCCCGCGCAGAGAGAAAGATTGCGGGCGTTTGTGCCGGGCTAGCTCAGTATTTCGATCTCGACGCATCGCTTGTGCGCATCCTCTGCTTCTTCATCGCGCTCGCTACCGGAGTATTTCCGGGCGTCGTCACGTACCTGCTCGCATGGATCATCGTTCCAGAGGAGCCACAACTGAAACCGGTGGTCGCTGCACAACAGCCAGTGACGAGTTAGGGATCTGGCGCGGGTTCACGAATCCTTAGAGCACTACACTCCAGATCACGCTGATCTTGATCTGGCGGTAGTGGGACAGGTATCCTTTCGGGTCGGCCTCCAAGCGGGCATATATCGCTTCCTTCACAATGGTGTTCCGCCATCCCCCACCGAACGATGCAGGCGACACAAAACGTGACGGCGCAAGGGGTGGTCTTGGGGCAACCGGGGACCTGTCACTACTCATCATTATTATTTGTCGGCTGCGGCAGCGGCTTCAAGAATTCAACCACGTCACTCTTGTCTTGATCGGACAGGCCCAAGCTGAAACAGCTGTCATAGTGGTTCACAACATCCAACAGCGTGCCAAAACGCCCATCGTGGTAGAAACCACCTTTGGCATGCGTCCACAGGCCGTTCAGAGGTGAAGTGCGGTAGCGTTTGTCCGGGGCACGATCCGCCTGGAAGCTGTCCACGCAGACTTCGCTCGGAGTGTGCTCAACCCGGCCATATTGAAATCAAGCACAACAATCGATCACATTGGAGCGTGCCAGAGCCAGACCGGCTTCGCCATCAGTAGCAGTGAAAACGTCGTAGCCTTCGGCTTCAAGCATCAGCTTGCGGATTTCAAGCCGTTCGGGTTCATCGTCGATACAGAGAAGACTGGACTTTCCCCCCCAAGGTTAGGGTCCTAGTGTGCTGATGCTCACTTCGTTCCAAGTTGGCACCGTCGCCGACTGTAAATTTCGCGCAGCACTTCTGCCTGTTGCCGCATTAGCTTAGCCCATTGTGCATCCGTGTCTGACATGGCCTTGTACTCCCGACGCAAAGCTACCGTTGGCAGACTCGACAAACTGGTTGCGATTCGTCTCGACTGAGCCTCGCTCAGGGCTGCTTGCCCTTCCAACGCCGCTATGACGTCTGCAATTCGAGGGTCCTTGGTCCCCTTCATCTGACCGGTCATGATTTGCACGTCAGTTTTCCTCAGCCCCGCCATAGTCCAGAAGTACCAACCTCTGGATGGCCCGGCAAGTCTGGCTAATTCCAAGTAGCAGTCAGTCGGCGGTGCCTGCATTCCCCGCTCCCAGCGGGAGCAGGTCATTGCTGAGACGTTGAGCCTTTTCCCCAATTCCACCTGAGAGAGGTTCAGCGTCTTTCTAAGCGATCTTATCTCGTTGGCCCAATCGGGAGTTGTGGGTCGTGTGCGACGATTGCGCGACAAGCAGAGCCCCCAATCTGGCGGACGATCGGCGACACTTTCAATGTGCCGGCGCTATCTGCGGTTTTCTGTGCACCTATCGCATTTAGTTAACGTAAATGATAGCACAAATATGTTAAAAACCTGTTCGGATTCAACGCGGTTGCTGCAGTGGCTCAAAATCCGCAATACCGGCTTACACGCGGCGAGGGAGTTGCATAGTGCAACCTCCATAAGAGGGCGGTACCTTATCGTGGTTCTTTTGAGCCTTGCGGGTCAGGTCTTTGCAACAGCTCAGAGAGTACCTAATAATGAAGCGTTCGAGCGCGTTTCAATTGGCGCATACGACCCGGAGGCGTGGAACGGAATAGTGTTTGATGCTGCAGCTTTGGGACAACGGTTGCCCTTTGCAATACGAGTTGGGTCGAAGTCTGAAAAGTTTCTTGAATGGAGATCGGGTATTCGACGCTGTATGCGAAGTAGGCCAGCAGGCACCCGACGGCTCTTATGCGCGGATGAGTTGGAGCCATTTCCCTCGAACGGCCGCGGTCACGCTAGAATGGGCACGTATTGATGCGACGACCGTGGTGGGAAGGATTAAGGCAGTGGGACTGGGAGGACCTTCCTGATAAGGCTCCGTGTCAATAAATAAGAGCTCCGCCATGAATCTGCGCAATCCTAATCATTCTCCTCTCGGCATGGTCAATCGACGCGGGTTTTGTACTGCGGCCGCGGTTTCCACGTTGGGCATGCTCTCCAGCTCTCCCGCGCCGGCGAGCGCTGCCGCCGATGACCAGCACGTAGATCCCATCCAGCTTCGCACCGGCAATGGCGAATGGACCTACGACGTTGTTCCTCATTGGGGACTGTTGCCCGCTGGGAGGACGTTTGGCGGGACCCATGGCGGGATTGCGAGCGACAAATTTGGGAACCTCTACGTCAGCACCCAGAGCGACACGGGCATCCTGGTCTATAACAAGGATGGGAAGCTTTTGAAAACCATTGCCAATGAGTACCCCGAAGTCCATTCGTTGCAACATGCCGTGGAAGCGGGCGAAGAATACTTTTACGCCACGGTACAGAAGGGTACACCGAGAGAGAACTGGCTGTTCCTCAAGATGAAGACCGATGGGACGATAGTCCAAAAAATCACAGCTCCACCCGAGGCCGGATTTCATGCTCCCAATGAATGGCGGCTGACCGCCGCCGTACCAGGGCCGGACGGTTCCATCTATATTGCCAACGGATATGGTGACTCACGCATTTTCAAGTTCGACATGCGGGGCAACTACCAGGGAGGCTTTTCCGGAAAAGGTACGGAGAACGGCAAATGTAACTGTAGCCATGGGCTCGCGCTTGACATGCGGTACGATCAGCCGCTCCTCCTGGTATGCGACCGGGAAAACCTTCGGCTCAGTCATTTTGATTTGGATGTCAAATTTGTTCGCAACATCACGCTCCACCTGCGCCGCCCTTGCACGGTGAGTTTCCATGAAGACTACGCCGTCGTGTCTGAGTTGCAGGGGCGAGTCACGATTCTTGATAAAGACAATGTGCCGGTGTCGTTTCTGGGAGACAACCCGCAGAAAACCCAATGGGCTGATTACGACGTGAATCCGGAGAACATCGCCCCGGCGGTATTCAGCGCAGCCCATGGATGCCACATCGATGAGGATGGAAATATTTACGTCTCGGATTGGAACAGATCTGGTCGTGTGACAAAGTTGGCTAGAGTCAAGAGATAGGGAATTCTCGGGGCGGGGTCGGTTTGTTTCCTATAGGTAGGTCTAGCATGAACAAAGGTTTTACATTTCGTGTTGGTAACTTGAAAGTTGCTGCGCTTTCTATTTTTGCATTAGCTGCATTGTTGGCTTGGCCCCGTGTGAGTTCTCTCTTCCCAGGAATGTCGCGCAATAAGGTGGCCTTCAGTCGCGACATCAGACCAATTCTGAATCAGAATTGCGTCATTTGCCACGGGGGAGTCCGCCAGAAAAATGGTGTTTCGTTCATATTCCGCGAGGAAGCGTTGGGTGTCGGCAAGTCCGGGCGGCGCACCATAGTGCCAGGCAACCCCACAGCTTCCGAGTTGATGGCGCGTGTGACCTCCACGGATCCCGAAACGCGTATGCCTTATCATGCTTCACCGCTGCCGCCGCAGCAGATTGCCCTACTTCGCCAATGGATCAAGGAGGGAGCCAACTGGGAGGACTATTGGGCGTTTGTACCACCCAAGGCTCAGCCCTTGCCGAAAGTTAGGCGAGCGGATTGGGCGCGCCAAGCCGTGGATCAATTTATTCTGGCGCGGTTGGAGAAAGAAGGGTTGGCACCGTCTCCTGAAGCCGACAAGGCAGCCCTGTTGCGCCGGGTGTCTTTCGACCTCACCGGACTGCCGCCTACAGCCGAGGAAGAAGCAGCGTATCTGGCGGATTCCTCCCCCAACGCTTACGAAAAACAGGTGGATCGTTTGCTGGCTTCGCCACGCTATGGCGAACGCTGGGCGTCCATGTGGCTGGACTTGGCACGATATGCGGATACAAAAGGTTACGAAAAGGACCGGGAGCGCCCGGGAGTCTGGCCCTATCGCGACTGGGTGATTGACGCCTTCAATCGCAATCTGCCTTACGATCAGTTCGTGATCAAACAGTTGGCCGGAGACTTGCTTCCCGAAGCCACCTTTGAGGACCGCATCGCTAGCTCCTTTCATCGGCAGACTCCAGGCAACGACGAGGGCGGCACCGATGATGAGGAATTCCGCATGGTCGCGGTTATGGACCGCGTCGCCACAACCTGGTCGGTGCTGAACGGGGTCACAATCAATTGCGTGCAGTGCCACTCGCATCCCTACGATCCAATTCGGCATACCGACTATTACAAGTCCTTGGCCTTCTTCAATACGCAGCGTGATGAGGACCTTGACGATGACAGCCCGAACCTGAGGGTTCCAAAAGATAGGGCCCGCTATCCAGAAGCGGCGCAAATACAAGAGGAGATCGCCAGATTGCTCCGCGCGGTCGAGACCTCAGACCGCCAAGTGGAAGACAAAGCGCAATGGAAACCACTGCCTATCCAGACTGCCGTAGCCAATGAGGCCATGGCATTGGAGCAGGTGGTTCCGGACCTACAGCAGAAGCTAACTGAACTGCAAGAAAAGAAGAAGATTTCGCCGAAGGAAAAGGCCGAGCAGCTGAAGGGTCTGCACGAAGACATCGAACGGACCAAGACAAGGCTTGCTCATGCCAAGATCACCGGCTCGGCAAAGACTTTCCGCATCCATGACGGGGAGGCTCTGGCCAATGCAAATACTCCACCGCAATCTTTCTATGAGTTGACAGCGAATGCTAACCTTCCTCTTCTGACGGCGATTCGCATTGCGGTGCCGCCTCTGAACGAAGAAAAAGCCCGTCACACGCCCGAATACGGCTTCATCGTGGACAAGGTGCAGGCTTGGTTGATTCAGTCAGGTGGCAAACAAGACAAAATTGCCTTCCGTTACTTTGTGCAGGATTCGGAAACGAACCTGGAAGCCGCCGTATCGGTCGGTAGCGATCCAAAGCAAAAGCTGAAAGAGGTGGATCCGGTCCCGAGTGCATTTGCGGCCCTGCCCAAACTTTTTCGAACTCGCTGGATTGTAGGAGTTCCCACCACGCCGTTGCAATTGGCACGAGGCAGCCGCATCAAGGTTGATCTCAAACAAATACAGCGCATTAACGACAAGCCCGCTCTCATTCAACGGGTTAGTCTCGCGGTAAGTGATGACCCATCCTGGACATCTTTGGCGAAGGCCCCCGTGCGGGCTCGGAACATCGAGCGTCTCAAAGAGCTCGAGAAGCAATTGGCGAAAATTCCCAGTGTGCCGCTTCCGGTGATGGCGGAAGAGGCGCCATATGAGCAAAGGGCCACGTTGGAATTCGAGCGAGGCAATTTTCTAACTAAGATAGGTCCAGAGTTGGAGCCGGACGTACCTGGAATTTTCCCCAAGCTTCCCGCAAGTGCTCCACGCAACCGGCTGACCCTCGCGAAGTGGTTCTTTACACCCGGACAACCGCTCACCGCGCGTGTTGCGGTCAACCGTTACTGGGAAGAGCTTTTCGGGACAGGGGTCGTTGAGACGTTGGAAAACTTCGGTAGCGTTGGCGAAGAACCTAGCCACCCAGAACTTCTGGATTGGCTCGCACTACACTTCCAAAACGACCTCCATTGGGATATGAAGGCGCTGTTACGCGAGTTGGTGACCAGCGCGACGTATCGGCAGAGCGCGACGACAACGCCGGCCCAGACGGCGAGAGATCCGCGCAATCGTCTATTGGCTCATGGCCCGCAGCAAAGACTCACCGCAGAGATGGTGCGCGATCAGGCGCTGCTAGCCAGCGGCCTCCTGAGTACCGAGATGGGAGGGCCTCCGGTCATGCCGCCGCAACCGGCCGGAGTTTGGAATACGGTTTATAACGACTCCAAATGGACCGACGCGACCGGCCCCAACCGTTATCGCCGGGCGGTCTATACCTACGTCAAGCGCACCAGCGGCTATCCGAGCTTCCTGATGTTTGATGCCTCGGATCGCGATACAAGTCTCCCCAGGCGCATTCCGACAAACACCCCGTTGCAAGCACTTGTGACGTTGAACGACCCGGTGTATCAGGAAGCCGCCGAAGCACTGGCGAAACGGGTAATGGAGACGATCCCCGCAAAGACATCCAGCGCCTCTGGTGCCGGTGAAACTCTCCCTGCCCGCCTTGCCTATGAAACGCGCCTAGTCCTGTCTCGCGATCCTACGCCTGGCGAATTGACAGCCCTGCGCGCGTTCTATAGCAAAGCCCTGGGAACGCCAAGGGAACCAGCTTTGGTAAATGCAAGTACCAAGCTTGAAAAATGGCCGACGAAACGAATTTCAAGCAGAGAAGAACTGGACGCGCTCACAGCGGTGGGTAGCATCCTGTTGAATATCGATGCCGCTCTCACTAGGTGATGCTTATGTCAAATTCCAAAATCCCCGATCTGCACACTACAAATGGCCCCTGCGATGGCGAACCTGTCCGAGAAATGCATCCAGAGGAAACATTCGCGCGGCTGCAAGCGCAAACTCGACGTCACTTTCTGCGCAGCCTCACCGCGGGCGTGGGCACCATGTTCCTCGGCACATTGGCGTCGCAATACGGCAGTTCAGCAAGGGCCGCCGAACTGAACCTCGATGGGACGCGGCGGCTCGATTTCACGCGCGATCCTTCCCGCCCACTTGCAGCCTTGCCGCCGCAATTTGCCGCCCGCGCTAAACGCATCATCTATTTGCACATGGCGGGTGCACCCAGCCAACTGGAGCTGTTTGAGTACAAACCTGAATTGACCAAGCTCGATGGTCAGGACTGCCCCGCTTCATTTTTGCTTGGCAAGCGCTTTGCCTTCATCAGCGGCGTGCCCAAGTTGCTCGGCTCGCAGTATCCATTTCACCAGGCCGGAAAAAGCGGCCAATGGATATCGGATCGCTTGCCGCACTTGGAAAAACACATTGACGACCTTTGCATTATCAAGTCCATGCGTACCGATCAGTTCAACCATGCGCCGGCGCAGCTCCTGGTGCAGACCGGCAATGCACGTCTCGGCTATCCCTCGTTCGGCTCGTGGGTGATCTATGGACTGGGCACCGAAAATCAGAACCTTCCGGGTTTCATCGTGCTGCTATCAGGCGGCAAGTCGCCGGATGGTGGCAAACAACTGTGGGGCTCTGGCTTTCTGCCCAGTGTTTATCAGGGCGTGCAATGCCGTTCTCATGGAGAGCCTGTGCTCTACCTCCAAAATCCACGAGGTGTGAGCCGTTCTCTGCGCCGCAGTGAACTGGATACGATTGACAAAATCAATCAGCAAACCTATGCCGCCTTCGGCAATCCTGAAACTATCACGCGAATTTCGCAATACGAGATGGCGTTCCGCATGCAAATGGACGCCACTGACGCCATGGACATCCACAAGGAACCAGCCGCCGTACTCACAAACTACGGCTCAAAACCTGGCGAGTCCAGTTTTGCAAACAATTGCTTGGTAGCGCGCCGGTTAGCGGAGCGGGGGGTACGTTTCATTCAGCTCTATCATTGGGGTTGGGACTCACACGGGTCAAATGCAAAGGAGGCGCTGAATCTCGGTTTCGCCGACCGTTGCCGTGAAGTCGATCAGCCCATTGCTGCACTGCTGGCTGATCTCAAACAACGCGGCATGTTGGAAGATACCCTCGTGGTCTGGGGCGGTGAATTCGGACGCACGTCCATGCGGGAAAATCGCTTCGGTCAAGTCATGCAATTTGTCGGGCGCGATCACAATCCGGGCGCCTTCACCATATGGATGGCCGGCGGTGGAATTAAGCCAGGCACAACCTACGGCGAGACCGACGCCATGGGCTATGAGATCGTGAAGGATGCAGTGGAGATTCGAGATCTGCACGCAACCATGCTCTACGTGCTGGGGTTTGATTATCACAAACTCAACTACTCTTTTCAGGGGCTGGAACAGAAGCTCACCAGCGTGAAACCCGCGCGGGTTGTGGCGGAGGTTCTGGCGTGATTACGTCTGCCGGCTGTCGTTATTTTTGCCATCGAGGCTGTCTGCCTTCATGACATTTTCGCTTCGTCAGATGTCCATCCGAACTCGCTTTGGTCTTCTCGCGCTTGCGCCACTTTTGTTGCTGGTTACCCTATTACTCTTTCTCCCACCCGACGGAGTCGAGCGTGCTGAGTGGGCGCAATTCATCGGGCGCTTTCATCTATTGTCCATACATTTCCCAATCGCGCTCATCCTGCTGGTACCTGTGTTGGAAATTGCCGGAAGAATTCGCCGCTTCCCCGATCTTCGGGCCTCGGTCGATTTCTTATTAGCGCTGGCCACTTTCAGTGCCATCGTAGCCTTAACTCTGGGGTGGTGCCTGGCTCGAAGCGGTGGTTATTCGGGCTCGCTGGTTACGCAGCATATGTGGGGTGGAATATTTGTTGCAGCGCTCAGTTGGTTATGCTGGATGTTGCACGGGCGCTTCCTCGGCCAGCGTTTGGATTTCATCTACGCTTTCGGACTTGTAGTCGCTGTTGGTCTCGTATCCTGGACGGGGTATCGCGGCGGCCAGCTCTCGCAAGGCGAAAATCACCTGACCGAACACATGCCGACGGTTCTGCGCGATTGGCTAAGACTGCCGCAAGAAGACAAAGGTCCCACCGCCGCCGCCAGCACGTCCTTCTTCACCATATGCGTCGAACCGGTTTTCGCCGGACACTGCAACAGCTGCCACGGACCATCTAAACAAAGATCGCGTTTGCGACTGGACAGCTATGAGGCGGTTATGCGGGGCGGCAAGCACGGCGTGATCGTCAAGGCCGGAAACCCACAAGGCAGTGAATTGTTTCATCGTGTCACCTTGCCGGCCGGCGACGACAAATTTATGCCCGCCGAAGGCAAGCGTCCATTGTCTGCGGATGAGGTAAAACTGCTAGAGCTATGGATCGCCGCAGGCGCCTCGCCATCCCTGGCGGCGGACGCAATCAAGGGCGCACCCACGAATGCAGTGTCCACGGTTGCCGACGTTACTTTCGAGGAGATCGACACAGCAGCCGTCGAAAAACGCCGTGCCCCGCTCGCATCCGCAGTTGCACAATTGCAGAAGCGCTTCCCGGACGTTTTGGAGTACGAATCGCGGGGCTCCGCCGACCTCGTAGTAAACGTCTCTCTTATGGGCGCCAAGTTTGGGGACAAAGATATGGCGGCGCTGAAACCCTTGGCCGAACAAATTGTCGTAGCCGACTTCTCCGATACTGCCATCACAGACGGCTCGGCCGCTTTCATCGCCGTTATGAAACGCCTGCGTGTACTGCGTCTCATGCATACCCAAGTCACGGATACTACCTTGCACATGCTCGGTGACCTGAATCAATTGGAGTCTTTGAATGTCTTTGGCACAGCTGTTACTCCTGGTGCCCTGCAGGTCGCTGCTCGGTGGCCGAAATTGCAACATCTCTATACAGGAGAAACCAAGATTCCAGCTGATGTTCAAGTGTCCGAAGCGGTGAGAGGCAAACTTGTGTTTTGATCACCGCGGTTGAGATTAAAGACAAACTTTGTCACTCCGGACCGCCCGGCCGCGACAGTAAACTGTTGGTGCTTGCTACGTCATAGGCGAGGAGGCGAAAACATTCCGCTGCCGAACATTTTAACACCGCGCGGGGGTTCATTCAGGAAACAAACAGGGGGCCAGGCACTGACGCAGCAGCGCTTTGGACAGACCCGGGCAAGCTCATAATGTCCTCCTAAACTTCCGTTTGGCCGCTGACGAGCTTTTAGCTCCAGTAAGAATCTGGAGATTCATGGGGTGGCTCGCTCTTCCTTCCTGATCGTCACGTCAAACATCGAATCGCATTACTTCCTTACAACCTGTTCAGCTCGGCCAAGCCGGAGTGGTCGCATTGTAGGTGATCACGAAAAGGATATCTTGAATTTGGTCGTTTTGAGAGGCACAGGTGCGCGTAGTTGCGAAACGCTCTGCTCAAAGACGTGAAGCAAGCTTGCGTCAGCTGTGCCGAGCACCATTGTTTAGACTGCGACTGCAAGCGGTAATTTCTGATCAAATATCAAGAGGCTGCTCTTCGCCTTAGCCAATCATTTTGGCAGCCGTCATTACTACCACTCTGGGATTGCCACTTTCATTTGCCGTCAAAACGGGCCCCATCTGGCATAATCGTTCCATGTGCGGTCGCTATCGGCTTTCGCGAAGAAAAGAGATTCTTGAGGAATACTTCGATACCGCTTCCTCCGAAGAAGAATGGAATCCGCGTTACAACATCGCCCCCATTCAGCTTGTCCCAGTCATTCGCCGGAATCCCAGGGAAGCGGTCCGAGAGCTGTCACTGATCCGCTGGGGACTCATTCCGTCCTGGGCAAAGGATCCGTCCATAGCTACCAAGACGATCAATGCCCGCTCGGAGACAGCGGGCACAAGGCCGGCCTTTTGCGATTCCCTGAGATCTCGCCGGTGCCTGGTTCCCGCAGACGGTTTCTATGAATGGCAAAGGACTGGGAGAGCCAAGCAGCCCTACTGCTTCGAAGTTTGTGACGGTGAATTGTTCGCCTTTGCCGGAATGTGGGACCGGTGGAAGAATCCAAGCGGTAACACGGTAGAGACCTGCTCGATTCTGACTACGACACCAAACGCGGTGACCTCACGAGTCCACGACCGCATGCCAGTCATCCTTCGACCCGACACCTACGATCTGTGGCTCGACCCGGGGATGCAGGATTTGACGGCAGCGTCTACGCTATTGAGGCCATACGACGCCCGCTTCATGCGGTGCTATCCCATCAGCACTCGGATCAACCACGTCGCTAATGACGACGAAGAATGTTCGCGACCAATGGAGTTGCCCGAGATCCAAACCCCGCTATTCTCCTAGCGGGTCGCTGAAGAACTACTCCCCATGCATAGGCGAGTCATGGCAGCAGAGGGCAAGCGTGGAAAGGATGATCAGCAGAAGAGCAAGGACAATACAGAAGCGAGTTCGTTGATCATCGAGAAGTCTACGATCCGCGTTTCTTCATATTTTGCCTCAACCACTGCATTGGTGAGATCTCGTGCGCCGATATGTTTGAGCGCCGCGCTGAAGAGTTCTCGCTGACAAACAGGCGTGACGCTGGGAACAATGATGATCACTCCGGCATGCAGTGGTTCTCGGCCATGGAGAGCGAGGAAGTCTGAGCGATTGTTTGTCACAAACGTATACTCCTGCTGGCGGATGGTGGCCATGAGTTTTGCCGGTCCAGTGTCAAAGCAGCGCGCCCTCGAGAACGAATTGCTCGAAACAGGCGCAAGAATCTTGAAACAATTAGGCATCGACCGCCGGCAGTTCTTTCGTATGACATGTGGAATGGCCGCGGGCTTTGCTGCCATGAACAGCGTGTTCGGGCGCTTCTTCCGGCTTGACGCCGCCGAACTGTACGATCCCGCCGCGGTTGCGGCCCTGAAGACGGACTATTTCATCTTCGACGTGCAAACGCATCACGTCGCCGTGGGACGGCATTTCATCGGGCCACTGGATGTTTTCGATACCCGCCGCTCTGCCCGTCGATTCAATCCTGTCCTGAAGGGGAAAGAACCAAAACAGTCCGATTTCGAGCTGGAAAACTACATCAAAGAAGTTTTCCTCGACAGCGACACTGACGTCGCTTGCCTCAGTGGTGTTCCTGACCAGAGCGAAGACAAGATGATCCTGTCTCCGGACCAGATGGCAAGAACGCGCAACATCGTGAACGAGCTGACACGTTGCGAACGAATGATGAGCCACGGCCTCTTCTCGCCTGACTTGGGGACCAAGAATTTGGAAAACATGCACCGGCAGGCCGAGTCGCTAAAGATTGACGCCTGGAAGGGCTACACCGGGCAGGGACTGGGAGCGGATAGAGATGGATGGTGGATGGATGACGAGAAGATAGCTTATCCGGCGCTCCAGTATAGCCGCGATAAGCTGAAGATCCGGAACATTTGCCTGCACAAGGGAAAGGCTATCGGCGTCTTTAACGAGGCGCATTGTCACCCGAAAGACATGGTCAAGGTGTCAAAA
>Ga0066672_10000388_pt1 | contig 12966 bp, 14 predicted proteins | sample GraSoiAngelo_121_FD_62292 | JGI IMG/M metagenome (GOLD analysis project Ga0066672, IMG submission 62292) | Grasslands soil microbial communities from the Angelo Coastal Reserve, California, USA - 14_0919_12_20cm | ecosystem: Environmental > Terrestrial > Soil > Grasslands | place: USA...
AGGAGGCACATTGCCCTTAGCTGCCTTGCTCTTAATGTCAGCAAGTATCTTCTTAGGTATGAATTTCTCAGCAGCACCCAAATCACCTTCATTAACAAATGCATGTCCTGCTAGATTATCACCCATTTCTGGGTTAGCAGCATACTGTTCAGCAAACTTAGTGTGGAAATCTACCAATGGATCAATAATATGGCTTACTCCCTTACCAAGTCCAGCTAAGGATTCTCCCAAATCCTTACCCCAATCGGGTAACACAGTTATGCCCATTTTTCAGCCTCCTGCCTTAAGTCCAGTAGCTAGTGCTCCAGCACCTTGAGCAGCACCGCTTAACGCCTCTAGACCACTTATCCACGGATTAGGCTGTGAAAACAGTGAAGTCTGAGCAACATCCTTACCACCGAAGCCAGTAATCATTTGTAATAGAGGCATTAATGCAGATAATTGTAAGTTACCAATAGCTGTAGCAGCTTCTGGAGCAGCACGAGCACGGTAATTAGTTTCAGCGAATGCGCCAGGAGTACCTAAGCTAGTTGCACCATAACGTTGGTGAATATCAGCAACGTCCTTAGCTTGATTTCTACTAATTAGGTCGCTCAGTGAGCCACCTATCTTCCCGCCACCACCACTTAATATATCATTTAGAACACCGAAGATACCAGTGGTAGAGTTAATAGCATTGCCACCAGCAGGGTTACGAGTACCAAAAGTACCCGTATTAATGCCAGTGTCAAATATGCCAGCCAAGTCTTTTCCAAGACCTGTTCCAGTCCCACCAGCAGTTTTGATTTGTTGCATTTAGGCTCCTTAGACTTCATCCCTCAGAATGCCATATAGGTTAACATCAAACCACTGGTTGTTATGCCATGCAAATGATCGCTTGCGTCCTTCTTTTTTAAAGCCCATTTTCTCTACAAACATGAGAGCGGGCTGTGCATATAACGGTATACTAGCACTAAGACGATGAAATTTATATTCATCAAATGCATGTTTCAATAACATGCGTGACATGTTTACACGCCCTTTATGACGCCCATCAAAGAATGAATAATGAACCTGAGCATCTACGCCGGGCTTAATATCAGTCATGTAATACACACCAATATAATCATCAACTACCCAAAATAATCCATGACACTCTATGTCACCTGATGGTAACTCATGCAGGAACAACTCTAAGAATGTTTTAAAGTCACCACGTACATCAGCGGAAAATAGAGTATTGTGATGACGAGCACGTTCCCAAAACTCCTTAAGGGCACGTGGTGTAAGAATCATAGGGTATATTGATCTGTTAACTATACCTTCTGGTTCATCACACTCACACGTAAGCACGGTGTCATGAATTGCAATAGTCATATAACTATCTTGTACTCCTACTTTCAGCCCCAGGGTACACATGTACCTCATAAGAGAGTATATCAAATACACCTTTTGTTGCTACCAATCTCCATCTTAAGCGTCTAGCTTTGATATTCCTACGATACCTTAATAACTGTGGTTCCTCTAACTTAGTAGGTATAATTGTCTTAGCAGTAATCCAAGTAGATTCATCACGTGGGTCACCCCACTTATGATACTTAAGAGTAATTGCTCCAGCTATATGACACACATATTCTATCCTAATTTCAGATGCATATGTATCTATAGCTGGGAAAACGAAATCCTTACTTTGTATATCCATCGCATAATCACCGTCTGCATCTGTATCTGTAGTGCTGTCATCTTGCTGAATAGTACCGTCAGTCATCCCAAATAACTGTGTTGATGTTGTTGTTTTTAACGTAGATAATTGGTTAATGTTACCTTGTAATTGAGATATAAGACCTGTCAATCCACCAATAGATGTAACAGCTGTAATGTTACCTGAATCAGCCATTTCAGATACATTCAATTTCTCCATATACGCCCATGTTTTATTCTTAAAATTAAATGTCCATATCCTACTTACATTGGTTCCTACTATTGGTATAACTAATGAATACTCATTATTTAATTCACTATAGCTACCAAATATTTGAGAAGGATCAGATATATTAGATATCAAATCTTTCTCAATTGGTAAACCTATGCGTTCAGGAGCGTTAGCGCCAGACACATAACCATAGTTATATGTATAACTATAAGCCCATACGGAGCCTGTAAGTGTATCAGCGAAACACATCCCACCAGGAATAACAGCTATAGAATATGGAGCATTACATCCTATTCCTGGTACGGCGCCATAGAAGTAAAATGGATTAGAACCATCTTGTGTAGCTGTTGCTAACCATATTGACTTCTCTCTTGGTATAATCATTACATTCGTAAAAGCTAATATACCTGTAATGAAATCTGATCTATCTCCTGGTGATTCTTGTAATGGTGTGTTACCTGCTGATACATCTTGAACAGGATCAAAGTCCTTAAAGTTAGCATCCCCACTCCAATATATTGAGATAGGCCCTAAGGCTGTATTAGGGTCCATAGCTGCCACTATTCTACGTGAGAATATAGTCGCAAACTTAGCTTTTGGAGCAATAGCACTAGCTGATCCTGTATCAACATCTTCACATAATGGAGAACCACCGCCAGTTAACCTAATTTGCTGGATCTTGTTTTTACCATTATTGCAAAAGTAAACTCTATAATCCTGAGGTACAGTATCATAACCAACAGCAGCCCATATTCTGTCAGTATCACCACCTACTAAATTAGTAGCTGTAACTGCTGTCCAGGCGCTTAAATCTGTATAATGAACGGAATCTCTGCATATCCTAAATAAGAATTCCTGTCCAGTGATATTTTTAAAATGTACTAACTTTAATACCTTACGACCATTTGGAGCCGTTGGAGTAAATAACGAGTATCCATTTCTACGCGATGTTTTATCATAACGTACACGCGCATTCTTCGCTAACACTAACGCACCGAGGTCTATATCCGCGGGGTCCATAATAGTAATCATGCCCTTATTAACCTGAGCAGATGCTAACAACTGCATCTGATCTAAGGGCGTTTGTTGAACAGCTTGCTCACCTACATGGCGTACATACTCGCGTGCCATTTTATATGGTACTCCTACAATCTGGCGTAGTATAGCTTATAGAAGCAGCATAAAACCTACTACCATTACCGTTTCCAGTATTAAGAACGATAGCAAAAACTAATACATCAGTGCCAGTATTAAAGACAAGCCCTCCTTGAGCAAAAATACTAACAATAGGGGTGGCACCAGTAACTATAGTAGCTATGTTTAAGACAGACCCTGGATCTAAATTAAAAAATAGAAAGTGATCCAAAGTAGCTGTCATAGCTCCACCAGCTCTAGGATCAACCATTATACTGGCGCCAGTTATAGTAACCCCTGCTGGTAATACAATGCTAGACATTAATGTTATGGGACCAGGTGTTGGGTTACCAAAACCACCAGAAGCTGATGTATTTTGAGCGTATAATTCATTTCTAGTTAAGAAGTCTCTAAGCGGGTATGCATCAGCCTGAATAAACTGAGAATGATGTAGTAAAATGGTTTTATTAGCGTTACCTAAAATAGGCGCAGCAGGCTTTAACGCATGTGTAGGATCACTATTTAACCAAGAGCCAGCCGGATCACAAAATACACTGTCCATGCGCTCTTGTATAGAAGCTCTTAGATCACGTATGTCCTTACCTAATAGATTAGCCGCTGTAGGATCAGCGGGGTCTGTGTTAGTCCACGTAAACGCAAAAGGCATTTCAGTGTCCTCTATCTAATATGAACGTGCGTAAGTGTAATACTCTGTTCAACCAGTCACGTGTAAAATTAGGATCAGAAGGACGTTTAGCTGCATATTGAGCTAAGCGAGCCCACAACATATCTTCCCAATTACTAGCAAACTTAAGATTAGCTGCCTCTGATGGAGACTGGTTAAAGTAAGTGTCAAATATGATTATATTAGTGGGCCACGGTAATCTGTCTGCATCTGATAATACCCAATATCTGGCCCACGCTCTTTGCTTAGCTTGTGAAAATGTAAGTTTGGTAACATCTATATCTTTATTAAAATGTTGAGCGAATCCAAAGTTAGTTATGCCGCCTGGATCATTAGGATTGTTATTTAAACCGCTATCTATCACGTTTCCCAATTCGTCAAATTTTACTCCCTCCTCACCCATTGTGAATCTAAATGCTAAGTCGAAATCATTTATAGAATTGTGAACCATTGTATTACTAAGCATCCTCGTGCCATTTGCCTGTGACTTTGAAGAAGTGTAACCTATATACCTTACCTTGAGTAAGTAATTTATTAGCGCCCGTATTCGTAACAATATTCGCGTTATTAACAAGCGTAGTATTTGCATCGTTAGCTAGAATATTAAGTGGCTGCCCGTCACGACCATTCAAGAAGTTAGACCAGTTAGTCGCAATAGCATTGTTAGTAACTATGTACTCTAAATCTTTGACATTAGGCGTAGTTGTATTCTTAGGCATCTTAGACACAAATCGCTTATTAACACGCAGAGGTATATCTATACCTTGTTTTATAGTGGCATCGGATTGATTAGTTTCAGCCATTTTTATTCACCTTGATACTTTGTATCAATTGGTTTCTCTATAGTATATTGTGTGTTCGCTGGAGTCTCTACATTGTAATTAGTAGTAGCGGGCTTCTCTACACTATATGTTGTAGCAGCAGGTGTCTCTCCAGTAAATGTAACGCTAGATGGATCACCTTCAGCAATATATATATTTGGAGCTAATCCAATAAACTTTTTGCTAAACGTTAGTACAGTACCAAGCTCATTCACTACATCAAATTTTACTGTTAAATCTAATCCATTGTCAGTTACGGTGACATGACCAGCAAAGCCCATCAACCTAGCACCACTGTGAGTAACAGGCCCTTGAGTGTATGCACCACCATAAACCTGCGTAGTCTGATTTTCAGGGAATGGTAAGAATACTACACAACCATTACCTGTTCCATCAGTATTATATTTATCATGCGTGCCATCATCTATGGCACATGAATGCATGTCGCCACAGAAAATAACAACCTGATTAGCTAAACCATTTTTCTCTATAAAGTCACTTATCTGTTGTCGCTCTAAAACAAAGCCGCCCCAATTATCAAAGAAGTTATCACCAGTTGGGGCTATCCAAGGTACAGTAGAAAACCAGAATACTAGCTCACCCTTAAGTTTAGCTGTTAATAGTTCATTCTTGAACCATGTTAATTGAATATCTCCCATCATAGAGCCATCTGGAACACGATTTGATCGTAAATCCGTAAGAACAAATCTGATCCTACCTATTACGAACGAGTGATAAATAGCACCATCTACAGCAGGCAATGTGTACGATGGAAAATTCTCTCTATATGACGCAACTGCTGCTGGTCTAGACGGACTAGTTGAATCTGAGTTATCTTTACCGTAATCATGGTCATCCCAAACCCAATCCATCGCCATCGTTGATAACATATCTCTACGCTTAGGTGATAGCATAGAGGTTTCAATAGCTTTACGATATAATGTTATATCGTTGCCTGTGATATTCCAGTAATGTAGGTCACCATAGTTTATGTATAATAATGGATTCAAACTCTTAAGATATGTATATAAATTAGTGTTAGATCCAGTATCCGCACAACCTCCGCAAACAAACGAGAACGAAGCTGGTACATCAGCCTTTGGGAAACCAGTGAATGAGTTTATCGGGCCTATTGGTACGCCACCTATCTCAACTTGATAATAGTTTATGCCAGGAGCTATACCAACATTAAATGAGGCTACATTATTAGAGTTAGTAGCTACTGGTCCATATGTTCCATAACTAGCCATCAATGGGTCAGTAGATAATCTTAACTTAACATTTGGCTCAGTTAAGTTTAGTTTAATACTGATAACAGCGTGTGTATCAGTAACACCACCAACCCATGTCCACCTAACACTCTGAGTAGCTGGTGTGGCTGCATCAACTTGGAATGCACCTATTGTCCAAGGTGCTGTTCTAACTACTCCCCTTACATCTGTGTTAAATGGGAAATATGGATTAGTAGATAAATCTACACCCTGTCCAATTAATGCTAAATCACCTGGAACAGGAATAGGTATACCATTTAGTAAATCTTGAACATAAGCTGGTAATCCACCAACACTATGTGGGCCATGTGGATCAACAGCTACTTCTAAGTCAGTCCCAGGATAGCCAACCTCTCCTAAGGATGGTGGGCCACATGTTGAGAAATTATAATCACTTGCTGGATTAGGTCCAGGATGTAATGCCGCTAATGCTGTATTCCAACCATTGTCACAGCCTAATGCTGCACAGTTTATATGTATAACATCAGCATGATCTTGATAACCTTGTTGACAGTTTACTGCTGTACAATTCATGTGCACTATTAGCTGATTACCGCAATTATATGTCTGAAATCCTGAAAATTGATTATCACGTGATAAGAAGTCATAAGCGATACAATTGATATAATATACTTTTACGCCAGCTACATCAAATTGAATGTTAGGAGGCTCAAATCCAAAGGCTGTGGAATTATTAGATAGTACAGCCTTAGCTATACAATTTTTGAATACCCACTTAGTAGGCGCAACTAGTCCAGTCGTCGCCATATTATATGCTGCGCCTTCACTTCCGTCACTTACAGTTAATCTAATCTGCAATTGCTCTAAAAATACATTCTCTAAGTTGACTTGGAATGGACGTGAACTATGTACACTAACTAGATCTAATAAATACTTAGAACCGCTGTAATCCATTAAGCCAACATGTCCATCAACAGCTTTTACATATATATAATTACTATCTGTTGAGATATAACCACGACCCTTCACAACAGGATCATTATAGCTTGGAAACTTAACGGGTGTGGTATCAGAACCAGCATAACAATCTAATTCAAGGATGATATTATGTAAATATAGATTCTTATTATTGAGCAATTCACCTTGTAATGCTGCGTTTAGTGATGTGTAATCACCACCACCGTTAGGCTTAACTGTCTTAGTAACAGTTGTCCTAGTAACTGGTGGAATAGCTCTACTGTATGCTATGTAACCTATGAAATTCTGAGCTGGATCAGCTACACTGTGAGTTATTTTAAATCCATCACTCACTATAGTTGTAACACTAGCCTTACCAACAACAGCTCCAGTTATATCTAAGTTGATATAACTATTATCGTATTGTATAGCCGTATACGCAGTAGTATTAGGAGTCCACGGTGCGTCCTTTTGACCAATATACTGTAGCTCATTCTTAATAGAGAACAACGCGCTGACAAAACCAATTGACCAGTTTTCATTGTGATCTGTCGTATTCAATACTGAAACTGGCTTATTAGCGCTTGCTATTAATATACCCTCAGGCTGTGGTATCCCACTAACAACCTGATGCTCAGCTAAATCTAGTTGTGATAAATAGTTTCCAACTAAGAATGATGGACCTTGTATACATAACGCTATGTAATCACGACCAACAGTCTGGCCAGCGTCTAAATTAATTGTCCAATTTAATGTAAATCCATCATTATCTAAGCTCTGTAAAGCAGCAACAGAGTTAAATGCAGAATGGTTAGCACTTAAGATAGCCATACATTGGCCATCTTTCATGTAACTACGAGCACGACCAGCGGATGTTATTAAAGTACCACCACCATTATCATTTACACCACTAGCTAACGCCCACTGGCTCAAATTCTTATCACAACATCCGATAAACGTACCACTGGAACCTTCAATGTGTCCTTGTTGAACACCTTGACTAAAGTGTGGACCAAAGAACAGAACGAAATCTGGTTTGAATCCTACTCCAGTAATAGCCTGAGTACCGCTAACTAACGGAGCGTTATAGTTAGACATTTGTAACCAAGTAAAGCCTAAATCATCTGCAAATATCTGTAATATTAACCGATAACTCTGATCAAATTGAGTTTTGATAACAAACGTTATATTTGTAGCATCTATTGATTGAATGGCACATGAACCAGCAATAGCGTGTGTGTTAGGGTTAGTCCCATTCTTCATCACAGCAGCTATATTAGGCTCTAATGTTGCGGAGCTTGATGTTAATGCTACGTTGTTATCAGATTCAGTGCCAACACAGAATTGTGTTAACTTACCACTATTTAATGGCTGTGTAGCGGCTCCAAAACTCTTTCTAGTGTGATCTACTGCAACAGTATCAACGCCCTCTGTACGTCCTGACAGTATAGCAAATATTAACTGTGGAGTGTTAGCTAAGCCATGAGCAACTTGGAATGTGCTGCCAACAGCACTAGTTGGAACAGCCACACTTACAATGTTAACAGTCGGTACAATTACAGGCGGCAATACTGTTGGCTTAACTATCCTAGCATCAAAAGCAGCCTTATTAACAGGAGGAGGTGGATAATCATATACTCTTATAACAGGAGCATTAGGAGTAAGCTGCTGAACAGGCGGTGTTGCACGTACAAATATAGGTTCAGCTTTACTATCAAATTTAGGATAATTATAAACAGCTATACGTGGTGCAGGAGTACCGCTTGGAGCTGATGGTACTTTTATAGATATGAACTGGTATGGTAATCTATTTTCTAATTGCGACGGCAGACTATTTATAGTTACTTTCGGTGTGCTAGAAGGCTGACTAGCAACACTTGTAGTGATTACCTTAGGAGGTAACTGTGGTTCAGTATATGGTAGTCCAAATACCATAATAGACACAGGATATAATAAAGCTGCCTGTGTCTTAAATCTAATAGGTATTTGGTATTTAGATGGCATTATTTATAAACGTTCTCTATCAAACGCTAACTTAGGTTGAGTGCCACCAAACTTAGCCCTGTGCCGTCGTAACGCAAACATACCACAAGACTCGACACTTTGCATTATTAATGCAGAAGCGGAAAAGCCCGCTAGAATCATAGTGTTTGTTAAACCAAGATACAAACATCCTGTTTCTAACGCTGCGCCACCAATAAACGTACCACCGGGTCCGGTTGTACAACCTACTATCATAGCTATCCCTCACACGTTCTATACATGCCAGTAAACTGACCAGTTGATGTACCGTTAGTAAATACAAATACTCCCAAGCACCCTAATACTTGAGATGAGTTAGCTAGCTCAGTGAGAGCATCAATCTGAACAGTTGAGTCACGTTCTATATATACATTAGCTGTAATACCAGGAACTAACATTAATGGATAGTGTAATACTAATGCAAGTACACCAGCAGCTAATATAGTATTACTTTGAGTTGCGGATACACTTTGTACTCCAAAGTCGCCGCTAGCTAACGGTATAAACCAATTCATCGAGCCAACAGGATATAGCCCGTCAATAGTACCAGCGGTAGCAGGAGCAGCAAAGTTGACACTAGTAGCTGAAGCAACCTGATTCTTATACGATACTGTAAGTGTGTGTGCTGTTGCTGATGAAGCTGTCGTTTCAACGAAGCTAATACAGTTTCCTGCTCCTGTGGCAGCGTTTCCATAATTTCTAATTACTGTGACTGGTGACGCTACTGTTTCGGCTGTACTTACAGTTAGCCTAAATGAGCCACCTTGTACATGTACATCTATTAATAATGCAAAGTTGATAGTGCTAGAACTACCAAATCCAAACGTAAGTAAATACTTACGATTAGAACCAGACGGATTAATTAGCCCTGTAGAGAGTGCACCAGTTGTTGCACGATCTGTAGCTGTTTCTGTTGGAGCAGTGGTGCTGTTGAAAACCATTGCAGCGGGCTGACCACCTGCTCTAAGTAAACTAGACCATTGAGTAGCTACACTTGTAAGTGTATTCTTAGTAAATGGAACATCATTAAACTGACCACTAGCACGAGCATTAATGATGCCATCGTAGGTAGCAATGGCACCACGTTCTGAATGTAATATTTCAAATAACTTCTCTCTTATAGTTTTCTGATATACATATGGTATCTGTTTTTTAATGCCTAAATATTTTAAATCACAGTCTAACTGTAAACCACGTCCTGGTAATAAGTAGCCTACATGCTCAAAACTAGGCCCACCTACTAACGTTCTACATTTAGCTCCATCCCAAGATGGAGGCATTTCTTTAGCCATTCTACCCATTCGTATCAGGGTAGTGGCTATTTTATCTACATCAGTTTGCATGATTTGCTCCCCCTATTATTCTTCAAACCAGAACCCAACCGTGCAATTAACGTTTTGAGGAGCAGTAACTCTAATTCTCCAAAAAGCCGACACACCAACTAATATATAATCTCTTTGTTCAAATGGTACTTGAACACCACTTGTTGGAGGTACTCTCCAGTTATCTAGAATAGTAGTAGGAGTACCCTCAACTGTAGCTGTGTGTTTCACTGTGCTTACCGCTGCAACACCAGCAACATCAACAGGGTTAGCTGCTAATGTTGTTCCTGTGATACCTGCGGATGCACGTAATAATTCTACAAGAGCAGGAGTATTAGTAGCAGTAGAACCATCAAATGAAATCCACCAACCACAAATCCATGCGCGTCTAGTAGCTGCTGTTTGTAACTCTACCACTGTTTTAGCGGTTGCAGCAACCAGAGCTATATCTGGCTTAGACCAGCGATACCTCTCAGCCATCTTAATCTCCTTTTTACTATCGCTTGTTATCTAGTGTTTAGTAATGAATCACAAGGAAGCCGTGTTAATGCTACATCATGTCTAGGTCTAGCTGTACAGATAGAATACACTAATGTAGTTAAATAACGTTCTATTGATTCATGCTGCTTCTCTACAGTAGTTATTCTACTATTTAAAGTAACATAACTAGAATCAGCTCTTACTTCTATGTCTTTGAAATGCTGAGCAGGAGTCTTAAAGTTGAAACCAAAGGCTACGAAGAATACGCCAGCTAACCACCACAGGAACCTTAATTGATACACGGCTTCTACTATTGGTAACTTCTTATAGTCTGGATCAGTTCTTCTTTTGTTATGTAGTGACATATATTATGGCCTAATTGGATCACCAAACGCATCTAGTTTAACACGTGTTGGCGAAGAAGCTGAATCATCCCAAGCTACATCTAAGCCACCTAAGTGTGTATCAGTCTCCTCTTTTGCTTCCACAGGCTGTATTTCTGCTATTAATTCACGCTGGTGAGCCCGTGATTGCTGAGCCCTTGCATAATCACCTAAACGTAAGAACCCTCTCCACAACGCACCATAGAGTATTATTTCATGCCAGATTTGTGGTATGACAGGGACGTTGTTTGCGACACTAAGGTCTGCAAGTGTTGTCTTATATTTGATTGTAATAGTGTAAACTTTGTCGGGAGTGGGTAACAAACGTATCCCTGTGCCCTCGCGCGTGTAAAATTGGGGCTTATCCTGCTCATTACCACTTGGATCATTAACAAATCTGCTTTCGTAGTCATGTATAGTCGTACGTTGAAGTGGGCTGTGCGAAAAATCATTCAAATCTTCAATGGATAATTGACGTAAGGATTCAAATGGAACAGGGAGGGCGTACAAACGTGTACCGATTACAGTGGAGAATGTAGCAGTTAATTCTTTCTCTCTAAATGGGAACTTATATTGAATCTCCCAGAATGCTCTGTTTAGTAATAAGTCAATACGATCAATAGTCCAAGGAGCTTGGCCAATATCAGAGGAATCAATACCTAAATGTTCCTCTAATTCAGCTTCTAAGTCAGCCAGGACCAGTGTCATTAATTAACTCCGCATGTGCGTTAATTTCATTCTCATCGCCAGCTTTATCAATTTCTATGTACACGTTAGCGGGCCCATATATTTTAAGCGAGTTTCCACCCATCTTAGTTTTTAGAAGGGTAGATGAATCACCATTATAAGCACACAACGAAAGGCATGACGTTGTATGATCTGTAACAATGATCCATCTACCATTTCCTAATGGTACTGTGGGACCCTTCTTTACAAATAACGGTCTAGCTCCGATTAAGAGCGGGAACTTCATAATCACTCCTTTAATAAACTTATTACGTTAAGCTAACGCGACTAACGCCCTTATCTTATCACCGTTAGCAGCAGCAGCGTCCCACGCTTTACCCAATATCTTTCCAGCGTCTGTGGCTACTGTCGCTGTGGTGACTCTACCACTTGTAGCTGTTGATAACTTCAAACTAGCTCCAACAGAAATAGCACCATCAGCTACTACTACGCATAACCCAGATACACATACTAATACTGGATCGCCAGTAGCAGCAGCTTGTAGACCAATATCACCAGCACGCTGAAATACTTCCATAGTTGCTGATTCAACAGTACGAGGTACACCACCAACAACAACACCAGCAACTAATACTTGATTACCTGCTACAGCTGACTTATTAACAGTAAATGCTGCTGACAAGAAAACAGCATCTCCTATGTTAAGTGCAGCAGCAGCAGTAGCGAGTAATACATCACCACCAGTAGCAAATGCGCCAGCGTCATCACCATTCGCGTCGTTATACAAAGCCCAAACGACGTTAGATGGTCTATGCCCACTAATGGCGATAGGAGATGCAGTCCAAACCATAAATAATCTCCTTTCACTATTAGGTGGGGAAGGCGCCAGTCCAGCCGTGGAAATCCACAAACCAGATCAAGAAACGTGTGCTAGTCTTGTACAAAGCAGCGTCTGTGTTGAAGTCAAATGTATCGTCAAACTCAACAGGACGCCTAACTTCATAGTGGGCATCGTTTAATTTACTATCCACTAAGAAGTATGATTCAGTAAGAGCTTTGAAGTGTGAAACAACATGCTTAGTACCAGCTAAACGCTTTTTAACCGCATTATCTTGATTCTCTGCTGTGAAAGGCTCCAGTGCACTCTCAAAAATCTGGATAGCCTTATTAATCTTCTGTGGCGAGTAAATAATCGTGTTAGGCATCGTCTTTACTGGATCACCGTTCCAGTCCTTATGGAGTTGGTGTAAATCCAATAAAGCTGTAATACCCGTCATACTGAACCCTATGTCTACTGCTGGACGGTTAGCCATCGTCACGTTAGTCTGTGA
>Ga0066672_10000393_pt1 | contig 12930 bp, 7 predicted proteins | sample GraSoiAngelo_121_FD_62292 | JGI IMG/M metagenome (GOLD analysis project Ga0066672, IMG submission 62292) | Grasslands soil microbial communities from the Angelo Coastal Reserve, California, USA - 14_0919_12_20cm | ecosystem: Environmental > Terrestrial > Soil > Grasslands | place: USA...
TTCAAATCGGGCGCGATGTCCTACGGCTCGATCAGCAAAGAAGCGCACGAGACGCTCGCCATCGCGATGAACCGCCTCGGCGGCAAGAGCAACACGGGCGAAGGCGGCGAAGACCCCGAGCGCTACCTCTGGACCAACGAACAGGGCGATTCGAAGAATTCCGCCATCAAGCAGGTCGCTTCCGGACGATTCGGCGTCACCAGCCAATACCTCATCAAAGCGAAGGAACTCCAGATCAAGATGGCCCAGGGCGCGAAGCCGGGCGAAGGGGGCGAATTGCCGGGCCGCAAGGTCTATCCGTGGATCGCCAAGACGCGCCACACGACGCCTGGCGTCGGTCTTATCTCGCCGCCGCCGCACCACGATATTTATTCCATCGAAGACCTCGCGGAGTTGATTCACGACCTGAAAAACTCCAACCGCCACGCGCGGATCAGCGTGAAGCTCGTTTCGGAAGTGGGCGTGGGCACGATCGCCGCCGGCGTCTCGAAGGCGCACGCGGACGTGGTCCTCATCAGCGGCCACGATGGCGGCACAGGCGCGTCGCCGCTCTCGTCGATCAAGCACGCCGGCACGCCCTGGGAACTCGGACTCGCCGAAACGCACCAGACCCTCGTGCTCAACAACCTTCGCAGCCGCATTTACGTCGAGACGGACGGCCAACTCAAGACGGGCCGCGATGTCGCCGTCGCCGCGTTGCTCGGCGCCGAGGAGTTCGGTTTCGCCACCGCGCCGCTGGTCACGCTGGGTTGCATCATGATGCGCGTGTGTCACCTGAACACGTGCCCCGTCGGAGTGGCCACGCAAGATCCGCAATTGCGCGAGCGGTTCACCGGCAACCCCGATCACGTCGTGAATTTCATGAAGTTCGTCGCGCAGGAGCTGCGCGAGACCATGGCCAAACTCGGCTTCCGCACGCTCAACGACATGATCGGCCGGACCGACCGTCTCGAGCCTTCAAAGGCCGTCGAACATTGGAAGGCCCGAGGGCTCGACTTTTCGAACATCCTGTATCAGCCGCCTGTGGGTCCGGAGGTCGGACGCTATCGCCAGATCGATCAGGACCACGGCCTCGAGAAATCACTCGACGTCACTACGCTCCTCGACCTCTGCAAGCCCGCCATCGAACGCGGCGAGAAGATTCGCGCCGAACTGCCCATCCGCAATGTGCACCGCGTCGTCGGCACCATCACCGGCAGCGAACTCACCAGGAAGCGGGGGCCAAACGGTCTGGCCGACGACACAATCCACATCAAGTTCACCGGCAGCGCAGGGCAGAGCTTTGGAGCATTCATGCCGCGCGGCATGACGCTGGAACTGGAAGGCGACGCCAATGATTACCTCGGCAAGGGCTTGAGCGGGGGCAAGATCATCCTTTACCCGCCCAAAGGCTCCACGTTCGTGCCGGAGGAGAACATCATCACTGGAAACGTGGCGTTCTATGGCGCAACGAGCGGTGAAGCTTACATCCGCGGCATGGCCGGCGAACGGTTCTGCGTTCGGAACAGCGGCGTCAACACGGTCATCGAAGCCGTGGGCGATCACGGTTGCGAATACATGACCGGCGGTCACGTGGTCGTGCTCGGCGCCACCGGCCGCAATTTCGCCGCGGGCATGTCGGGCGGCATCGCCTACGTGCTCGACGTGACCGGCGATTTTCCCAGCCGTTGCAACATGGCGATGGTAGGGCTGGAGAAGCTGGAAGATCCACAGGAAACCGCCGAGGTGCGCGCGATGATCGAACGCCACGTGCGCTACACCGGCAGCGACCGCGGCCGCTTCATCCTTCAACTCTGGGAGGACATGGTGCCGAAGTTCGTGAAGGTGATGCCGAAGGATTACAACCGCGTCCTCATGGCGTTGAAGAAGGCCAATGAATCGGGCCTCAGCGGCGACGAAGCAATCACCGCCGCCTTTGAAGAAAACGCGCGTGACGTGGCGCGCATTGGCGGCGGATGAGAACGTAAATGAACCGCAGAGACGCAAAGAACTCGGCGCTTTTATTCAAGACCGACGACTGAAATGGGCAATCCTAGAGGCTTCATCGAATACCTCCGCGAGCTCCCGGCCGACCGCGCGCCGGCCGAGCGCATCCGCGATTGGGAAGAGTTTCATCACCACTTGGAGACGGCCAAACTGCGGCAGCAGGGGGCGCGTTGCATGGATTGCGGCATTCCTTTCTGTCACACAGGCACGTTGCTCAGCGGCATGGCTTCGGGCTGCCCGATCAACAACCTGATCCCGGAGTGGAACGATCTGGTGTATCGCGGACTTTGGCGCGAGGCGCTCGACCGGCTGCACAAGACCAACAATTTTCCCGAATTCACCGGCCGCGTCTGCCCTGCCCCGTGCGAAGGCTCGTGTGTCCTCGGCATCAATGCCCCGCCCGTCACGATCAAGAACATCGAGTGCTCCATCATCGACAAAGGTTGGGAAGAAGGCTGGGTCACTCCCGAACCGCCGAAGGTCCGCACCGGCAAGAAGGTCGCCGTCGTCGGCTCCGGACCCGCTGGCCTTTGCGCGGCAGCTCAACTCAACCGCGCCGGGCATTGGGTGACCGTCTTTGAGCGCGAGGATCGTCCGGGCGGACTGCTCATGTACGGCATCCCGAACATGAAGCTCGACAAGGAAGAGGTCGTGATGCGCCGCATCAAGCTGCTGGAACAGGAAGGCATCAAATTTGTCTGTAATTGTGACGTGGGCAGATTCCTTTCCGCACAGCAACTCCTCGAGGAATTCGACGCCATCGTCCTTTGCATGGGCGCGACCAGACCGCGCGACTTGCCCATCGAAGGCCGCCAACTCAAAGGCGTCCACTTCGCCATGGATTTTCTCACGGCGAACACGCGGAGCCTGCTCGATGGCCATCGCAACGGCAACTACATCTCCGCGGCGGGCAAGGACGTGGTGGTCATCGGCGGCGGCGACACCGGCACGGACTGCGTCGGCACGGCCATGCGACACGGCTGCAAGACGCTGCTTCAAGTGGAAATTCTTCCACAACCGCCGATGGATCGCGCGAAAGATAATCCCTGGCCGGAATGGCCCAAGGTTTATCGTCTCGACTACGGACAGGAGGAGGCCGCCGCGAAGTTCGGGGCTGACCCGCGGGTGTACCTCACCACGGCCAAGCGCTTCGTCAGCGACGACCATGGCCAGGTGAAAGCAGTCCACACCGTGCAGGTCCAATGGGAAAGAAATGAAAACGGACAATGGGTGCCGAAGGAGGTGCCAGGCACTGAGCAGGTCCTGCCCACCCAACTGGTGCTGCTGGCGATGGGTTTCCTCGGTCCGGAACAGCCGTTGCTCGACGCTCTCGGTGTCGAACGGGACCTGCGCACCAACATCAAAGCCGACTACGGCAAATACCAGACGAGCATCCCGAAGGTGTTCGCCGCGGGCGATTGTCGCCGCGGCCAAAGCCTGGTCGTGTGGGCGTTCAACGAAGGTCGCGGTGCGGCGCGCGAGTGTGACCGTTACCTGATGGGCTGCACCAGCCTGCCTTGAGCAACCCAGGCGAGCAATTCCTCCCGTTCAGCCAGATAGGGTTGAGCCGGCAATCCAACGGTTCCGCCGTCAGCTCGCTTGGCTACAATCCTGTGATGTAACTTTTCAACTGCTCAATCGCGGCGTCCTGGGCAGAAATGGTCCAGTTCACCAGGTCGCCGATTGACACGATGCCCACGAGCTTTTCTCCTTCCAGAATCGGGAGATGGCGGACGCGGTTGTTGGTCATCAGCCGCATGCACTCCTCAACGCTGTGGCCCGGCGTCGCGGACACAATCGGGCTTGAAATGATTTCCAGGACTTTTGTCTCGCGGGATGACTTTCCCTTGAGAGCAACCTTGCGGGTGTAATCACGCTCGGAGATCACACCCAGCAGCCTATGTTCCGACACGACCAGCAATGCGCCGACGTTCTTCTCCGCCATGAGCTGGATCGCCTCGAACACCGTCGCGTCCGGCAAGATGGAATACACCTGGCGCCCTTTCTGATTCAGAATTGTGCTGACGGTGCCGGAGATGTTCATCCTGAAACGCCTCCCTTCCAATCAGACCGACCGGCGCCAGCCGCCAAGGCCTCGCCGATCCGCATTGTTCCGCGGTCTTCCGAGGACACGCCACATTGAAGCAGGCTGTCTGGTCTGTTCATAAAGCTTGGTTCCGGGTTTGGTAAGACTGCCCATTTATATCCATTGAACCCACATTTTGGAACCACAAAATTTCAAGCCATACCCGGACAGGCGCAACTCGACTCCACCACCAGGCTGATGTGAATCACCTATACTCCCCTCACTCGGCCTGAAGGCCACCATCGGATGGGGAGAGGGACAGGGTGAGGGGTCTTCGGAAATCTTGCAGACCGGACTCGATAGGGTGGTAGTGCCAAGCTGCGCCCTGCGCGGACGGACTTCCGAGCCGGCATCCGTAAGCGCTCCAGGTTGTGAACAGTTGAGCCTGCCAGCGCTTCTTGAACGGCGCGGAGCCGCTTCCTGTCAGAATGGTTTGAGACCCCGGCGCCTTGACCGAGCCGCTCTGACGCAGAACACTGGCGAAACTGGATCGTGCCAATGAATCATCCTCTCATTTACGAGATCGACGCGCGCTGCTGGCTGCGCGAACTCTCCACGCGCCACGGACCAAACATCACACTCGGCTCAGCGCCGGACGACGAAATCAAAGCCTGGGCGCAACTCGGTTTCACACACATCTGGCTCATGGGCGTGTGGCCGACCGGCCCGCGCAGTCGCGCGGCGGCATTGTCGAGCCAGGGAATGCGCCGCGCGTTCAGCGAGGCGCTGCCGGACTGGCAGGATGACGACGTGGGCGGCTCGCCATTCGCCCTTGGCGACTATACCATCGCGCGTGAACTCGGCGGCGAGTCCGCCCTCAAGCAATTCCGCAAAAAACTGCGCGCCCACGGATTGAAATTGCTGCTCGACTTTGTGCCGAACCATCTCGGTCTCGATCATGCGTGGGTCAGCGATAAGCCGGACCTCTTCGTGGAAGCGCCCCTGCAAAGGCCGGAAACTTTTCCTGTCGAAACCGCGACCGGGCCACGCTGGGTGGCGCACGGCAAGGACCCGAATTTCCCCGCCTGGATTGACACGGTTCAGCTCGACTACCGCCGCGCCGACACCCGCGCCGCGATGATTGAGCAGTTGCAATCCGTTGCCCAGCGCTGCGACGGCGTGCGCTGCGACATGGCGATGCTGCTGTTGAACGACGTGTTCGCCAAAACCTGGGAGGGTTTCCCCTGCCCCGTCGCCACAACTGAACGCGAATTTTGGGCTGACGCGATTCAAGTCGTCAAACAAGCGCATCCAAATTTCCTTTTCGTCGGCGAGGTCTATTGGGATCTCGAAGCGCGGCTGCAATCGCTCGGCTTTGATTACACGTACGACAAACGACTCTACGATTACTTCGTCTATCGCAACCACGCCGGAGTCCAACGACACCTGTTGGGAGTGACGCTTGAGTTCATCGGACGCAGCGCACACTTTCTGGAAAACCATGACGAGCCGCGCATCGCTTCGATTTTATCGCTCCCGGAACATCGCGCGGCTGCGTTGCTGACGCTGGGCCTGCCGGGAATGCGATTGGTGCATCACGGCCAAATGACCGGCGCGCGCATCAAATTGCCGGTCCAACTCCGCCGCCGGCCGTCAGAGCCGCCCCGATTGGAAATCGAAACCTTTTATCAACGGCTGCTGGCCTTGCTCAAGACCAGCGCGGTCGGTCGCGGCAAAAGCGAATTGCTGCGACCGCGTCCCGCCTGGCCCGACAACCCCACCGAACAAAATTTTGTCGTCGTCCAGTGGCAGTCACAACCGGATTGCTTTAATCTCCTGGTCGTGAACCTGGCTCCACATCGCAGCCAATGTTTTGTGCCGCTGACCGTCGATGGGTTGACCCGGCGCAACTGGCTGGTGAAGGACTTGCTCGGCCATGAGGAGCACCAACGTTTTGGCGACGATCTGCAAAACCAGGGGCTGTATCTGGACGTGGATGGACATGGCGCCCAATTGTTTCACTTCGCCCCCGTCTGACCGGACTTCCTGGCTGTAGCCGCCGACGTGATGAGGCGGACCCGCGTTTGGCTTGCAAATCCGCTTCCTCACTTTGGGGGCTACAACTCCGCTCTGATCACAGCACGCGAACGCGCCAGAAGCTGGTCGCATCTAGGGGCAATGGCAGGGAAACGGATTGGGGATCGTTGGTCAGCGTTACGGAGGAAACAGTGGACCAATTGGTCTGGCTTATGGACGTGATCTCCTGAACCTCGTGCGTGCGACCCACGGTGCCGCTGATGCTCAACGACAAAGCCGTGCTTCCCCGCGTTAAAGTCAGCAATGGAGGGCGCGCGTTGGCCGAGCCAATATCATCGCTGAAATCAGGAATGCCGTTGCCGTTGGAATCGTTCGAATCGTCAATGGAAAGAACCCAGGTCAGATAATCAGCGTTCGGCGTGCTTAGGTCGCCGTCGTCAAAGTCAACGTAGCCGAAATAGTTTGTCAGGACGGTCTCATCGCGCCAGAAAGTGTCGTTCGTGTAGGTCAACGCTCCCGCCGCATTGCTCCAGACACCTGGTTGGAGTTCGAGTTGATTAAACCGGTTGGTGCCGGATTTGACGAACAGGAACGCGCCCGACAACTGGCTCGGTCCATCGCCGGTTTGCGTCAGGCTGAGCGTGCCAGAGACATTCGTTGCAGCAGGAGTGTAGTTCATCGTTCCGGTGTATTCGATCAGTTCAAACGGGTGCGTAAAATCCCCGAGCGGACCAAGCGTCCTGCTGGTGAAACGCAGAACGCACGTGCCGTCCTTCGATCCCGCAGGACGTCTCCACGTCGCCCCGATCAGGCCGTTGTCACCCGCTGGCGAATCGTAGGTACCCGTTGACGTCGCGCCGGACACGGCTTGACTGACTTCAAAGAAGTCGGCGAACCCGTTGCTGTTGGCATCCGCAAACGCCGGCACGTTCAAATTCATGATGCCGTCTTCGATGGTCTCTCCAGAAACGGTGTCCACCATGTGGAACTGGCTGACATGGTCGGGACTGGGGTAGGTCGGCTCCAGTTCTCCATTCGGAGTGTTCACGCCGATCGTGCTCAGTTCCAAGGTGACGTCTCCCAGCAAGCCGCGATAGATTCCCGGCTGAAAGCGGAGCGACAGGCAGAATAACCGCGCCTGCGCCGTCTGCGCCGCCTGAGCATGGAAGGAAACACACGTCAACACACCAATGCCAAAACTCAGAAACCTCTTCACGCAACCATTGAGTTGAACCGCCAATCACCTATGGACTTCAGTCAAATCCTTCATAGATTTCTTTGACGAAATAATCAATGCCAAAAACCTCCCGCCGAGGCTGCTCTAAAGTTCGACATAAAGTGCTTGAAAAATTCAACGTTGATCGCAGGAAGTTCGCTCGTCCTCGTCACTTTCAAGGCTTTTCGAGGAGGAGGAGGAGGAGAACGAGGACGAACCGGGCGCTTCCACAAGGTTGTTGTCCGACCCGCACCTTGCCTTTAGCCTGACCGTCATGAACGGCCCCGGATTCGCTTCGCCGACTTTTTGCCTCCTCAGCGTTTTGGGATTCTGCGTGGTTCTCTGCTTCAACAAGCCGAGCTGTCTCGCTCAGGTATATCCTGGGCAACGCTGGGCGACTCGCACGCCTGAACACGCCGGCATGTCGCCTGAAAAACTCGACGCACTGCGCGACCTCGTCGGCGGACGCGGCTGTGTCGTGCGCCACGGCTTCATGGTCTATTCGTGGGGCGACCAATCCAAAAGCAGCGACGTGGCGTCCGCGATGAAACCGGTCATCAGCACATTGCTGTTGATGGCGGTGCAGGAAGGCAAACTCAAAAGCGTGGACGAGCCGCTCGCCGACTTCGAGCCGCGTTTGAAGTCCCTTAACAACGGCAAAGATGCGGGAATCACCTGGCGACACCTGGCGTCGCAAACGTCCGGTTATGGGCTCGTCGAGCGGCCCGGTCAGGCTTGGTCTTACAACGACTATGCGCTGGCGCTTTACTACGACACGCTGACGCAGAAGGTTTTCAGGACGAACGGAACGGATGGCCTGCGGACCTGGCTCGCAGAGCCGCTTCAATTTGAAGACCACTACACGTTCGATGCGTTCGGGTCAAACGACCGGCCGGGCAGGCTCGCCCTCTCGGTCCGCGACTTCGCGCGCTTCGGCCTGCTCTATTTGCGTCACGGCAAATGGCGCGACAAACAGTTGCTGGACCCGAAGTTGGGTGACATGGCTGTTTCGAGTCCTCTCGCCGCTGACACACCTCTGACGAGCGGCAAAGGGGCCAATATGTTGCCCCACCAACGCAGCATCGGCGGCGGCAAGAACATCACGCCCATCGGCCCCGGCTACTACAGCTTTAATTGGTGGCTCAATCGCACGAACAAACTGGGCCAGCGCCTGTTTGTGGACGCGCCGCCCGACACGTATGTCGCCGCCGGCCATGGGGGCATGAGAATGCTCTGGGTCGTTCCCGGTCTGGACCTCATCGTTTGTTGGAACGATTCCAAAATCGAAGACCACGACGCCAGTCCCGGCAACCCGAACACCCAATGCAACCAGGCGGCGAAACTGATGGTGGAGGCGGTGCTCGATGGATCAGCAAACGGCTCTCAGGCCTCAACGACGCTCGGAATCAGCGACTCACGATTCACTCTCAATGGCAAGCCCGCCTTCCTCTACGGCATCAGTTACTACGGCGCGTTGGGAGCGAGTGAAGACTTCATCCGCCGGGATCTCGATGACCTGCAGCGCTACGGCTTTAACTGGATTCGGGTCTGGGCGAACTGGCGAGCGTTCGGCGTCGACGCCGCGGCTGTGGACGGAGCCGGCCGACCTATAACAGAGGGATTGGAAAAACTAAAGTGGCTCCTCGAAGAATGCGACCGCCGCGGCCTTATCGTGGACGTCACTTTTTCGCGGGGCAACGGCGCGACCGGCCCGCAGCGACTGCAAACTCTGGACGCCCACCGGCGCGCCGTCGAGACCGTCGTGACCGCGTTAAAGCCGTGGCGCAACTGGTATCTTGACCTCAGCAATGAAAGAAACGTCCGGGACAATCGCTTCACGAGCATCGACGACTTGAAACAACTGCGCGAGCTTGCCCGTCGGCTTGATCCAGGCCTGCTCGTCACAGCCTCTGACGGCGGCGACCTCCCGTCGGACGAGCTGCGTGAGTACTTGGAGACCGTCAAAGTGGAGTTCATCTCGCCGCACCGTCCGCGCGACGCCCAATCGCCAACGCAAACCGAAGCAAAGACGAAAGAATACCTGGCGCAGATGAAGCAGATTGGCCGTGTGGTGCCCGTGCATTACCAGGAGCCCTTCCGCCGCGGTTATGGCAAATGGAATCCGAAGGCCGAAGACTTCGTGGCGGACTTGCGCGGCGCGCTGGCAGGCGGCGCTGCCGGCTGGTGCTTCCACAACGGCGCCGAGCACGACGCGCCCGATGGCCAGCCGCGCCGTTCCTTCGATTTGCGGGAAAAGCGACTGTTTGGTCAACTCGATAGAGAGGAACGCAAAACCATCGAACTCTTAAGAACAGTGGTGAGGCGACCCGTCCTCCGTAGCAGAACTGCGGAGGGTGGAGACTCCGTCGGGCCCTGACTTGGCAGGGTCCTTTCGCCGCGTCGGACGGGAAGCCAGTACAGAGAGAGGGACAAACCGCAGCGCGAGGTCGCTACCATGCGCCTTGCGTGAGCGCGCTGCGACGCGCCTTTACACCGGTCCGCTCGCCTCGTATGTTTGCCGTTCTGTGACCGAGGGACAAAGACACGCGTGCCCATCGGCATGAGCGGATTTGGCATGACCGCGCACCGGACAACCGTCACTGGTCGGATGATAACTGTGCTGGTCACTGCTCCCAAGCTGATAACCGCCCGCGTCCTTGCGAAAGCCGCCCTGGAAGCCCGCCTCGTCGCCTGCGCCAATCTGATTCCCAAAATCGAATCGCACTATTGGTGGCAGGGAAAAATGGAATCGAGCGCGGAGGTGTTGATCATTTTCAAGACGACGAAGTCGAAACTCAAGGCGCTCGAGAAACTCATCGTTGCCAAACACCCTTACGACACGCCGGAATTTGTCGTGTTGCCCATCATCGCGGGCAACAAGCGTTACCTCGCTTGGGTGGGCGCGAGCGTGAATCCCAAGCGGTAGGACGCGGTGTCTGAATGTGTTTAGCGTAGCGGCGGCCATCCTGGCTGCCGTACCGGGCGGCATCTTGCCGCCCGGAAAGAATGCCCGCTACGCCGCTAAACACATACCGGCGTCCCACCGCGCCACGACGGCCTGGGCACAGCCCGCCCTACCGATTTAGAAACCCGGCTGGACTTTCCACCGCGCTTGCGCTTTTCATCTGTGCAGCACCCATGGAACACTGGTTGCAGAATTACGACCCGCTGAGGAACGCGTTTCTATCCACGACCGTCGCGGCGCTTCCGGTTGTCGTGTTGCTCAGCGCCATTGCCATTTTTCGGATTCGGATTCATTTGTCCGCGCTGATCGGACTCGCCGTCGCGTTGACGGTAGCGCTGTTCGCTTACGGCATGCCGCTCAAAGCCGCCGCCGCCACGACGCTTTTCGGCGCGGCCTACGGGTTGTTCCCCATCGGCTGGATCATTCTCAATCTGATCTTTCTCTACCAACTCACGGTGAAGAAGGGGTTGTTCGAGGTGCTACGGAACAGCCTCGGCTCATTCGCACCCGACCCGCGCGTTCAGGTGATCCTCATCGCCTTTTCGTTCGGGGCGTTTTTCGAAGGCGCGGCGGGTTTTGGCACTCCTGTGGCCGTCACCGCGGCGATTCTCATTCAACTCGGCTTCAAACCGCTGCAAGCCTCGGGACTGTCGCTCATCGCCAACACGGCGCCGGTCGCGTACGGCGCGCTCGGCACACCGATCATCGCGCTCAGCGGCGTAACCGGCCTCGACCTGAAGGAACTTTCGGCAATGGTAGGCCGACAACTGCCGTTCTTCTCGCTGATCATACCGTTCTGGGTGGTCTGGGCGTACGCCGGGTTTCACGGAATGCTCGGCGTGTGGCCGGCAGCCCTCACGGCCGGCACGGCTTTCGCCGTCCCACAGTTTCTCGTCTCCAAATATCATGGTCCCTGGCTGGTGGACATCGTCGCCTCCATTTCGTCGATGGCCGCAATCGCCGTCCTGCTCAAGTTCTGGAAACCAAATGGAAACAGGGAGGGACAGGATACTGTTGAAATCAGGGACGGCGACACGCCGTCCCTCCCGGAGACGCGCAGCGCGGCAGTCGCCTCGGATCGAGATTCGGTTCACGCGCGAGGCCAGGTCTTTCGGGCCTGGGTGCCGTGGGTATTGTTGAGTCTGTTGGTTTTTCTCTGGGGCGTGCCGCAAGTGAAAAAAATTCTCAACGAAATTTCCGCGACGAAATTGCAAGTCGCAGGATTGCACAACGTGGTCATCCGCACTCCCCCGGTGGTTGCTCCGCCAACGCCGGAAAAACCCACGAAACCCGAAGAGGCCGTCTTCGCGCTCAACTGGCTGTCCGCAACTGGAACCGGAATCCTGGTGTCTGCCATCATCGCCGGTTTCATCATGGGGTTTGGCGCCAAGGAAATCGCGCGGACGTATTGGGAAACGCTGGTGCGGGTGAGGTTCTCGCTCATCACCATTGCCGCAATGCTCGCGCTGGGTTACGTAACGCGCTATTCCGGCAGCGACGCGACGCTCGGTCTGGCCCTGGCCAAAACCGGCAAGCTCTATCCCTTCTTCGGCACACTCCTCGGCTGGCTCGGTGTGGCGTTGACCGGCTCCGACACGGCGTCCAACGTTCTCTTCGGCAGCCTGCAAACCATTACCGCGAAGCAGACGGGGCTGAGCCCGGTATTGATGGCTGCGGCGAACAGCTCCGGCGGTGTAATGGGCAAGATGGTGGACGCGCAGAGCATCGTCGTCGCCAGCACGGCGACAAACTGGTACGGCCACGAGGACAAGATCCTCCGCTACGTTTTCTTTCACAGCCTCGCGCTCGCCGCTCTGGTGGGCATCCTGGTTTATTTGCAGGCCTACGTCACGCCGTTCACGCACATGGTGGTGAAGTGAGCGGACCGAGCGGAGTATTGGAGAATTGGAGCGTTGGAGAACTGAGGTTTCGTCGATTCAGCGGAATGAGCCCATCCCAGCACTCCACTGTTCCAGCACTCCACGACTCCGTTGCTCCATTCCATCACTCCACCACGCTTGGTCAGCTTCCGGCTACGGCGAACGAACGCGGTAAAAACGATTGGAGAAAGCGCCGCTCTGCGGGTCGCTGAAATCAAGAGCACCCGCAAAGGTGTTGGTTGAAAGAGGCAGCCAATTCAGCAGATCGGCCAAGGCTTCAACGACCGCCGATTTCCCCGTCGGACCACTGAGACGGAAACCAAACTGGCCACTGTTGAATCCAAAACTCGGGCCAGACGAGACAATGACGATTCTTTCCGGGCGGCCCATGCGTATCGTGTTGTTGGATGTGTCCGCCACATACACGTTGCCCGCGCGGTCCACCGCCACGCCGCGAGGATAAAAGAAACGCGCGTCGGACCCCGTGCCATCCGCACTCCCGGTAGTGCTCGTGAGACCCCCCAACGTCGTCACCACTCCCGCGGATGTCACCTTCCGGATCGTGTTGTTGTCTGCGTCGGCTACATAGACATTTCCCATGCCATCCACAGCTACGCTCCCAGGATAATTAAAGCGCGCGTCGCTGCCGGCCCCGTCTGCACTGCCATAACTTCCTGCCAATCCGGCCAGAGTCGTCACCTCTCCGGTTGGCGTAATTTTGCGGATCGTCTGGTTAAGCGTGTCCGCCACGAAGACGTTGCCCGCGCCGTCTACCGCCACGCATTCAGGGTAATCAAACCGCGCGGCGCTTCCTGCTCCG
>Ga0066672_10000394_pt1 | contig 12913 bp, 10 predicted proteins | sample GraSoiAngelo_121_FD_62292 | JGI IMG/M metagenome (GOLD analysis project Ga0066672, IMG submission 62292) | Grasslands soil microbial communities from the Angelo Coastal Reserve, California, USA - 14_0919_12_20cm | ecosystem: Environmental > Terrestrial > Soil > Grasslands | place: USA...
TCTCCTGCTGTGCACAGAGTTGGGAGGGAAACAAAGAGTTTAAGCAAGACCTGCTGGAACACATCAGAGGCCTGATCGTCGTCCCTGACGCGGCGACGAATGAAATGCAAGACCCGCAGGTGGTACCGGCGCACCAGGGTCTCAAAAGCGCCCTCGTCGCCTGCAAGTGTTTGTCGCACTAAGACATGATCAGCCACCGCTGGCGGATTGATGGCGAGACGAACTCTTTGCTGCATGCAGCGCCTCTCTTTTCTGATCGACATTCATGTGTTCCTAAGTGGTTTTACCTTCGTGTGCCGTGAATGCATCATTGCCTTGAACATGCTCTGGAAGGGCGTGTTCGTGGAGCTGGGGCCCTGGGGCAGCGCGATAACCGGTGACCATCTGTCTCTCCTCCAGAATCTGCTCTATCCCAGGTGTTGTCACACGCAACGCTGGAGGGAGGAGGTTGCTACGCTCTAACAGCATGACATTGCCTGCTCTCCCGATGATTGAGTAGCTGCCAGAGGTGAGCATCATCCAATACATCTCTTCGTCCGCTGGCTGACTTGTAGGTGCGGCATCGGCCAGATCAATGGCTACATAGTCCGCCGTGTACGACTGCGGGTCGGGCATCAGGTAGAGCATATAGCGATCACTCAGATGCGGATTGAGCGTATCCGTTGCCGCGACGGAGGCCCTGGGGGGCACGTTGGCCAGTAAGGCATTGATCTGCGCCTGTTTCGGTGTAGGATGACCTCCCGTTTCCCAGAAAGCCAGCACGAGTGGGCCTGTTGCGGCGATATTCCAGGCAGCGGACGCGATCAACCATACTATGATCAGCGGAGCGATCCACTGCGAACGAATCGGGAGTCGTCCCAGGGCTGCCTCCCAGCGGACGCTGACGGACCAGAGCACACGCCTGGCGCGACTGGATGGCGTGATGCGGCGCGCATCGTCCTGAGATACCACTGCTGTACGACCGCCGGATTCGGTGCGCCTCCTGGCATGGCAGAACGCCGCCGTACCGGAGATGGCAGCCGCCATCAGGTAGGGCAGAATCACGGCATTATACTGGTAGAAGCCGCTATACTGCTCCTTATGGGTACTGAGGACGTTGATGACGACGTCGGGCAAGGCGGAGAGCCAAACGGCAGGCGCGAATAGGCCCAACCCCCCACCTGTCCTAAGCAGCACCGCCAGATAGTCTCGCCTGGCCGGGTTCTGGAGCGGAGAGAAGAGCAGCCACGGGTGCGTGAGGACATTGGGCAGCGCCGTGCCCGGGGAACTACCCAGCCAGGCATAGCGAGGCCAGAAGAGGCTCCCTCCTGTAGCATGGTCGTTGAAGTGTGGCAATATGACCAGAAAGCAAAGTGCAACCCACGTCAGTGACAGCAAGGACACAGCAGCGCCCAGGCGGGGATGCCGCTGCCGGAAGGCGATGAAGAGGCCAAGCGGGATCAGCGAAAGCGCGACCTCTTCTTTACAGAGGGCAGCGAGCACGGCCGCGACAACAAACCAACGGTAGCGCTGCGCATCAAGCGCCCAGAGGGCCAGCAGCAGCAGCGGGGTGGCCAGGGCCACGGCATGAAAATCATAGAGGGCTTCGCCCAGGATTTCAGGCGTGGCGAGGTAGGCCCCCACGAAGGCGGCAGCCACGAGCGGGTGTTCTGGAAGGCGACGCAGCGCAAGCCTCAGCAGAGGAATGCCTCCGAGTGCCAGCGCCATCGTTTGCAACAGCAACAACGTCTCAGGACCGCTATGGAGCAGGTACAGCGGAGCGATCAGGAGCAGGATCGGCTCGACATGCACACCTAAACGCGTCGGAGGCCCAAACCAATCGAGAGAACGGTTGGTGAAGCGAAAGGGATGACCATGCAGGGTATTCCAGACGGCCTGATCGAAGTTGCCCAGGTCGTAGGCGAAGGCATGGTAGGACTGGTAGCGGACGAGGACATGCTGACCAACAAGCGCAATATCCACGACGATGAGCACAAGCGCGACCAGCCACGCGAGAGCTCGCTGACCACGTCCTGAACGCAGAATGTGCCACATATTCCATAAGAGATTGCCAGGGGATATCCTGCTTTCTTCCCTTTGGACCGATTGCACTTCACGATCAGCGATCACCAGAAACGTACGGATGTTGGTATTAAGCGCCATGATGGAGATCTTCCTTCCTTACTCTTGCCAGGATTGCTTCGGCTCACTGCGTTGCAGGTCCGGCATCTCCACTGTCGCTGGCTTGGCAAGCAGGTGAATCCCCACCGCAGCAGTAGACCTCCCGGCCTGGGTGACCTGGACAACGATTGCGCTGATATTATCTGCGCCACCACCCTCCAGGGCCGCGTCGATGAGTGACTGACCCATCCGTGACGGATTAGTTCCCTGCCGCAAGATCTGCTGAATGACTGGGTCACGGACCATCTCCCACAAGCCATCAGAACAAAGCAACAAGGTATCTTTCGGCTGGAGTTGCTCTGTAAACACATCGACTTGTATCATCGGTTTGATACCCAGACTGCGATAAATCTGGTTCCGCTGGGGATGAATATAGATGTCTTCGGCCTGGATGATGCCGTTTTCCACCAGATACGCCACCAACGAATGGTCCTTTGTGACCTTGCGCAGTCCTTCGGATTCTCGATACAGGTAGGTGCGGCTATCACCAACGTTTGCCACAATGGCGGTACGGTCTACCACCAGAGCAGCGGTGATGGTTGTTCCCATTTCCATGAACTGCTCCTTGTTCCGTTGATGGATAGCCTGATTGGCAGCTTGCACTCCATCAATCAGCAGTTGCCTGAAATCGGCCTCGTGCAACTCGCTCCTCCCGCATACCGTTGGCAATATCCGATCAACCATCGTTTGAATTCCCAGGCGGCTTGCCTCTTGACCGTGAACGTGCCCACCCATACCATCTGCCGCGATAAACAACCCAAAAGGTTGTGGCTGTGAGCTATGAGATCGCATACCTTGTGCCGCAAAGAGACTGTCCTCGTTCGGTTTGTATTGACGTATGATGCCAGGGTGCGAGAAGGCTCCTACCGCCAGGCTCAGCGGGCGGCCTATGAGCGGCTGCCCTTCATCAGAAGACCCTGCCTGGGCTGCATCCGCCTGCCCACTTCCCGGCTGGCCCAGGGACATCTGTCCCGTTGGTTCGTCGTTCATTGAATACGCCGGTGAAGGGAGCGTAGGAGGGAGTATCCGCTGTGGCGCCGATACTGACGAGGTAGCAGGCTGTGTCGAGGATGTTGCAGGGGAAGACGAAGGAGGCATCTTCAAGTGCTTATATCCTCCCAACGCTGAGGCTACCAGTAACGTACCACAGTATGTACAGAAAGTAGCCCCGGCTGGCACGACTTGATCACACTGCGGACAGCGCAGAGTAGAAAGAGACTGACCATGGGGAGGCGCAGCCTTCGGCACCACCGGTGCAACGAGTGATCCAGATGGGGTTGGCTCCGACGGGAGCTGCTGGTGTTCCATCGGAGCAGCTCCACGTTGCGATTCTACTTGTATAACCTCGTAGCGAACACGTTCCTGGATTTGCGCGCGTGGAGGTTCAGCTGGCGGTCGCTCGAAATTCAGTCCTACCAGCAGGCACACTTCTCTCCACATCTTTGTTAAGAAGCTAGACATACTCATTGGTTCTTTTCCCTTCCTGGGGGTTGATACACGCTTTCCCGCCTAGGGCACCACGGTGAAGGTGGTGGTGGTCACCGCTCCACTCTGCTGACCCACGAAGATCAGTGTATTCTCACCAGTGAGGTTCACTACCTCCCAGGCCGCCGGCATCACGAACCGGCCGTTCGTATCAGCCTGCACGCGTACCACAGGCTCTCCTTTTCGCTGATTGAGGTAGACCAGCACTTCTTCGTTGGGAACAAAGTCGTTCCCGGTGAACCCCAGGCGTGTATGGGAGGAAGGTGCGTAGCTGTCCAGCGTCACCCAGGGATGGAAGGTCTGAACGGTCAAGCCGACTGTTGTGGGGGTCTGGCTCTGACGCCCTACGATGAAGAGGGTATAGTTACCCCCTGGCATCAATGGCACCGTGAAGCGCCCCGCGACGTTGCCCCCGGCGTTCGCGTTCACCGTGGCCAATAACTGAGCCAAGGCTTGACCTGTCGTGCCAAGGCGCACCTCCACCACCTCGTTCGGCAAGAAACCAGAGCCCGCGAAGCCGATGTCATGCCTGGGCTTGACCGTGTAGGCGTCCAACTGCACCGTGGGGGGGATCAACGCCACCTGGAAGGAGGCTTGCGCCGTGCGCTGACTGCTCTGCCCTTGCACCAGTAGCACATGGGCGCCGGGGGGTAGATCCGCCGGGATCGCCTCCGTGGCTGTGCTGAACTGGCCGGCGTTGTCTGCATTCAGGGGTGCAAGCTGTGCCTGCGCATGCCCCGCTTGATCCTGGATGGTCACCTCCAGCGCTTCCCCTGGCAGGAAGCCCGAGCCTGCGAAGCGCAGCGGTACATTGGACGTCAGGTTCGTTCCCTGGAGTTGCAGGGAAGCGCTCAGGGTGCGCGCCGCGACATGTGTGGCGGCGGGAGAGGGCCTCTTATGGTGACTGGTCACGCTTTGGCTCAGGGATGCAGGTTGCCCCGATACTCCTGCCAGCAGGGACGAGAGCCCTTTGGGAACCAGAGCAAGGATGCCCAGGAAGAGCAGCAGCGACACCAGCCCCATGACCGTGGTCATCACGCTTCGTCTCGCAAGCCGGCTCGCTGGCCGTCCCTGTCTGTGGGGTCGCGCTGACCCCTGGCTCAGGCGCAGGGCCCACACGACCCACAACGCCTCGGTGACGATGCGCCGGTTCATCTTGGACGTCCCCACGAGGCGGTCTTCGAAGACGATGGGCACCTCCACGATGTGGTAACCGTGGCGCGCGCAGCGGTAGGTCATCTCGATCTGGAAGGCGTAGCCGCGCGAGCGGATCGTCTCCAGCTCCGGGAGCAGCGCCTCCAGCACCTGGCGGCGGAAGCCCTTGAAGCCTCCGGTCAGATCGCGGATGCGCAGACCCAGGATCAGCCGAGCATAGGTCGAACCGCCCCGACTGAGGAGGCGACGCCACAGCGGCCAATGCAGGCTGCCTCCACCAGGCACATAGCGGGAGCCCAGCACCACATCGGCATGGTCCAGGGCCGCCCGCAGGGCGGGCAGGCGGCTGGGGTCGTGCGAGAAGTCGGCGTCCATCGTAAAGACCTGCTGGTAGCCCATGGCCAGGACATAGTCGAAACCCGCGAGGTAGGCAGTCCCCAGGCCCAGCTTGCCTGGACGGTGCAGCACGCTCACCCGACCGGGAAAGCTATGCGCGAACTCCTCCGCCAGCTCTCCGGTTCCGTCCGGGGAGTTGTCGTCGATAATCAGGATATCGAACGGCCCCTGTTCCAGAATGCTGGGAATCAAGCGTTTGAGATTCCCGGACTCGTTGTACGTAGGGATGATGACTATATTCTCCCCACCTACATTCCCACCGTCCACAAGTGCCTCTTCCGGCTCGGTATCAATATGACCTGCCATGAATTGAGTTTTCCTCTGCATGTTCATTGTTCCTTCCTTGTGCCGCGACCTTTATCATGCGGCATTCTGGCTCAATCACACGGTCAAGGGCCTAGGGCGTTGGCGTCGACGTCGTTGGCGTTGACGGTGTTGGTGTCGACGCCGTTGGCGTTGATGACGTTGGCGTTGATGACGTTGGCGTTGATGACGTTGACGTCGACGACGCTGTGTCCAGGGGGCAGGTGAACGGCTGCTGTGTGGGTACCTGGACCGCAGACGGAGCCGCAGTAACCGACATGGTTGCGGTGGCAGTGCCGCCGCTCTTGCTTCCGGTCAGCGTGAACACCAGCTTCCCCTGAGCGTTGCCTGGGACGACGTACGACCCAGCGGCTGCGGCATTGCCTTTCTGATCGGTGCTGAAGCAACTCACCATAGAGCCGGTACTGTTCTGCGTGCGCCCCACGTACACGTGCACGACCTCGTTGTGGGCGAAGCCGGTCGCGTAGAAGCTTACCGTCGTTCCTGGCAGGCCCCCATAGGTACTGGCTTGCGCATTGGGCATGTAGGGCTCCACCATCCAGTTGACCGCTACTGACGTTCCGCTTTGTTCCCCCAGAAAGACGAGCGTTTGCCGCCCTTTTAAGGCAAAGGGAACGACGAAGGCGCCGCCATGACTGAACGTGCCGTTCTGGGCGGTTTGTATGATCGCGACTGGCTGACCACTCGTACTATTCAAGAAGACCAGCACCCGTTCACCAGGTCCGAAACCTGATCCTGAGAAGCTCATCTGGTTATCGGCCCGGATGGCGTAGTTGGAAAGTTTGACCGACGGGTACAACGACAGCAAGTAGAACGAGGAGGTGACCAGGGAATGGCTCTTTGCGCCCACAAAGAGGAAGGTGTTGGCGCCTGCTGCCCCAAAGGGAACTTGCACCTTTGCCTGACCGACCCCTCCTCCACCGTCAGCTTGCAGCGTGGCGACCGGTTGGCCGCTTATCGCATTCCAGTAGACGTTGATGGCCTCACCGGGGCTAAATCCGTGGAGGGAGACGGTGATCATGTCGCCAGGCTTGCCCACCTGGGTACCTAATTTGAGCTGGGGTGTCCCGCCTGCGATCATGCCTCTGGCCCGCGCCACATTGTTGCTTCCCCGCTCACGCGCCTCGATGAAGAATGACCCAGCAGTCAAGGTGGCAGGCACGTTGAGTTCGCCACTGAAGACACCATTCTTATCGGTCTGGACAAAGGTAACCACTTGACCCTGGTCTGACAGCTGTTGTTTGATGGCCAGATCGACTGCGGCTCTGGGATGAAAGCCACTGCCGTTCACGCCCATACTGGTGCCCGGACGCACGATGCCCGGGTTGAGCAGGATCAGGGCTCCTGCCGTGACGTTGGGCGGCACTCCCGTCGTTACGGTCACTTTCGGCGTGGGGGTCGCACGATTTGAAATGGGCGTGCTAGACGGCAGCGGCGTGCTCTGACCTGTCGTATTCACTGCCCCCGAGCCAGAAGACCGATTGAACATGCCGAACGCCACCGAGATGACAACAATCACCCCGAGTACGATCAACAGCAGATTCCGGCGGTTCCTACGGCCCTTCGGTCGCTGGTTCTTCGGCAACGGCGGCTGTATCGTCGATTCTATAATTGCCGGTTGGTCTCTTCTTTGTTCGACCCTTGACGGCGGCTCTCTTCTCTGTTCTACCGGTGCCGGCTGTTCTCTCCTCTGTTGTACTGGTGCCGGCTGTTCTCTTCTCTGTTCTACCGGTGCCGGCTGTTCGAGTAAATCCTCTTCATCTATTTCCGGCTGTTCGAGTATGATCTCGTCTTCTGCCGCTCGCTGATCTCGCCCTGTCCAGGGAGTATTCGTAGATTCCATAACGTATTTATCCTTTCTGTCCAGTCACTCACTTCTGGACCTGGTAAATTGCAAGTTCGATACCACCACGCTGTAGATCCCAGATCCGATTGGCGTGCTGGAGCCCCTCCAGAATGTAGTTCTCGCTGCCATCTCCATTGTTTTGCTGCATAGCAATCAGCATCTTGTTCGACATCACAATGTAATCAATGTTCTGCCAGTTCCTGGCGAAGAGCTTGTCGCGCACAGCCGGATCCCCCGAGGCCTTCCAGTGGGAGTGGGCAAACGGGTAATAGGGGCGCACGTCATGTAACTGCACCCACAGGTCGTCGTCCATAATGATGTGGGCACTGGGCGGAATATTCTGGCGAATGAACGCCAGTTGCTGCGCCTGCAGTGTCGTCAGTGGGAGCTTGTACAGGTCGTGCGGCACCTCCTTGCCGGATTGGTCATGCACCACCACATAGCCTCCTGTAACCATGGGCACCAGTGGCACCAGGAGCACGGCGAAGGCACCAGCAACGATGATAGACCGGGCGACGCCAGACAAGAGTGGGACGCGCCGGCTCTCAGGCACAACGCGTAGTATCCGGCTCACCAGCATGCCGATGTTCAGCGCCAGGAACGGCACCAGGGGCACAACATAGAACTCCAGCATCACGCTTCCCCGCACCAGGTAGAAGGCGTAGCTCAGCGCGAGCAACGAGGCGACCAGCTCTCCACGATAGCGCACGCGGTCACGTAGACCGATCACGAGATTGATCAACGTGGCCACGGCACCGCCTACCAGGATGAAGCTGTCCTTGGGCAGCCACGCCCCCAGGGAGAACGTCCAAAAGGGACTGTGCGGGTCCAGAATGCTGCCCTGGCTGCGATGGAGCTGCCACCAGATGGTGTAGAGCAGGGACACGTGGTCGGCGGGTTGAGTGTTGAGATTAAAGTTGAGATGGCTGGGCAGCAGCTCGTTTTTGAGCCCCGCGTACAAAAAGTACAGCGAAATGATTGCCACCATCCCGAAGAGCCAGAAGCTCAGGGCAAAGCGATAATTGCGCCGCTGCCGCACCTTGCTGTAGAGCAAGTAGGCGACAACGGGCACGAAGAAAATGGCGTTTTCTTTGGTGAGCACGCTGATCCCCAGGGCCATGCCGCTGAAGAGCGGCGTGAGAATGCGCCGATCATCGCTGGTCGCCAGGTAGAGGCTCAAGAGCAGCCAGAAGACCATCAGGTTGTCCAACAACACCTCGCGCTGGTAGAAGACTGCCAGCGGCGACAGGCTGAAGAGGAAGCAGGCCACCACGGCCGCGATGAGGCTCCCCGAGAGGCGACGCGCGATCTGGAATAGCAAGAAGACACTCGCCAGGTGCACCAGCAGCATCAGTACGCGCCCGGTGTTGATGGCGTTGCCAAAGGTTTGGAACTGGTGGGGAAGAATACTCACCCATGCGGCAATAGTTAGCCATCCTGCAGGCGCATGGTCATAGAAGTAGCTATAGGGCGAAAGCCTGCCCTCGCGCACTGCCGACCAGGCTTGCTCCATGTAAATCCCCTCATCTGTGATGTAGAGTGGATAGAGGAACAGGTGGTAGCCATGCGAGATCGCTCCTGTGAGCAGTGAGACCAGCAACAGAACGCGTTCGAGCACGCCCCAACGGGCGCTCGCACCTGTTGCCAGCTTCTGGGAAAGCGATCCTGTTCTGCTGGCGTCTTTCGGGTCGTATATTGACACGGTTTCATCTTGAAAGGCGTCCATCTATTTCTCCTTAGCTGGGCGACGATGTCGCTTCGAGCGTCCCAGTCTTGCGATAAGCAGCCGCGGCAGTTTCACCGTCTCTGCGTTCCTGAGGCGACAATGTCGCTTCTAGAGTCTCAGCGTCCCGATGTGCCCCGATATGCTTGGTCTTCTCCCAGTTATTGATGCCGCGTAACTGTCGCAACGCCGCGCGCACGGAGGCATAGGCCAGCACCCACTGATAGGGCAGGTAGCCCAGCGCCATGACCAGCGGCGTCTTCCAGGTCGGCTTGAGCCCGTGTGCATCGGTGAACTCGTAAAGCCCAATGATATTCAGAGTGAAGTGAGCCGCCAGCAGGTAGAACGGCAGATCCAGTATGATGGCCGCGAGCACCGGAGCCTTCACGGTGAACATCATGAGCGCTGAGGCCAGGATGTAGAGCCCCAATATAGCCTGGATGGCAGGAAACCCCAGCGTGTAGACCGCCAGCATCCGCTGCCCCAGCCTGGGTAGCTGCTTCCACTCGCCTTTGAACAGCGTCTGCAAGAACCCCTGGCTCCAGCGCGTGCGCTGCTTGATGAACTGGCCCAGGGTGGGGGGCGTCTCCTCGCGCGTGACGTAGCGGTCGTCGTAGACGACGCGCATCCGCTCGCCCATGAGGCTGAGGCGGATGCCAATATCGGCATCCTCGGTCAGGTCCTGCTCATCCCAGCCGCCCACGCGCTCCAGCACCTGTCGCGTAAAGAACACGGTGTTGCCTCCCAATGGGGTCATGCCCAGGCGAGCATGGTAGTGCAGGCGGCTCTTGAACCAGAAGAAGTATTCCAGCACGTTGAGAGCCGAGTACCACTTGTCCTGGTAATTCATCAGCTGTACCCCGCATTGGACGACAGAGACCTTTTCTTCCAGCATCACTGTGTTGACCACATTGAAGATGTCCGGGTGGATGTCGTCCTCCGCATCGAAGATGGTCACCACCTCGTTGTGCGCATGGCGCAAGCCTACATTCAGGCCATGGGGCTTATTAATGGGTATGTTCTTGAAAGCGATCACTTGCACGTTGGTCACCCCCCTGCGGCGCAACTGCGCAATCTTCTGCTGGGCCTTGGCGATCGTCCCGGTGTCGTCGATCGAGCAGATCACCATCACCTCTAGCAGAGAGAGGGGGTAGTTGGCTCGCACCACACGCTCGATGGTCGTCTGGATGACGTCCTCTTCGTGACGGGCCGGCAGCAGGACCGTAAAGGACATGCGTGGCGACAGAAGGCGGGCCGGCGCCTTCGCCTTACGCGAGGCCTCGGGCCGATCCCATGTATACAGCATGATGTAGAGGGTATAGACCGACTGGATCGTCAGGATGAGGGATAACACCACCGCTATGGCGAGCAGGAACATCACTATCGCTTGACCGACAGGGAGTAGGATTGTACTCATCGTGCACCTCCCCACGTCCACAGCGAGTTCGCTGCGAAGCCCCATATGGCCGCCAGGGCGATACCCACCAGATTTGCTGCCAGGTAGTAGAGACCAAGGTAATGGACCAGGACCCACAGGGTACCCGTGGTGAGAACCAGGCCAAACAGCGACACCAGGTTGAACTGGGCGAAGCGGCGCAAGGAGAGTTGCTTTCGACTGAACGTCCAGCGGTCGTTCCACCAGAAGTTATTGACGATCGCCAACTCTGCCGACAGAACCGAGGCCATCACCAGGGGCAAATGCACCCACTGGAAGAGGAGGAACAGCACAAAGCTGTTCACCAGCACACCTGTCCCTCCGACCACAAGAAATTTGCTCAAGCTGATCAGCAAGGCTCGTTCGCGTTGCATGAGTTGCCACACGCGGCCGGAGAGCGCGGCAAATCGGCTTGTGTCGGGTACCCCACTGTCATGCTCGCCCGGTTCTGCGAAGGGATCTGCGCTGCCTAGTGTAGACGTTTCAGATGTGATGATATTGTCGTCGTAGTATAAGTGTGCCATCTCTTTAGACGCTCGCTCACGGCGTCCTGCTTTCACAGGCGCAAGTGTAGGAGCGTTCCCTTTCTATTTCAAGGAAACGGCGTCATGGCTGCGCTCAAGCTGGATGGAGGTGGTGACACCTCCCGGCGCGTGAACGCTTTCGTTCCCGGATGTCATTGCGTGCTTTCCCGGAAGCCGTTCCCATGGAACGTCGCTTGCTAAAAGATCAACTTGTCGTGTAGGCTGAGCCACTGGAGAAACAAGAGCCGGTTGTGTTTCATGCTGCTGAACGAGGACGTATCGTCTATGATCCCGGCCCCCGAGCCTCGCACCAAACAGCTGGAGGCTAGTACGTTCTGTTTCGCTCAGTGGAGCTTCCTCTGCGTATGCGAGTTCGTTCGATGCTTGCTTTTCTATACCCGGTGTAAAGGTACTCCGTACCATCTGCTCTTTCCTTCCTGCGCAATACGCTTCAGATTCGTACCATGCAATAATCCTGAGTCTGTCATCCGTTCATCTATACATCATGAAATCATGGTACCAATTGGCCATGTACGAGAAGTCGTCATTGTTCTCTCTACATCACGACGTCAAGATATCTGCTTGTCAGGAACTAAACGTTGTTGACATCATCGACACAGCCGCTGGTCTGTGTCGAGACGATGTATGTCCGCTGCGCAACCCACCCATCAGGGAGGCGTGCCGTGACGACGTACATGCGGATCTGCCCACCCTGCGGTCGCGCGTGGGCCCCGATATAGTCCATCGTGAGTGTCAGTCCTTGCCTGGACTCAGCGTTGCGCTGCTGCTGCACCTGGCCTGTAAGTACCGAGAGAGGCTCCTGGGCCTGCAGCGCCGGGCAGAGCTGGTGCCAGCCCAGCGCGCCATCGCGCTTGACCACCGATTGCATGAACAGATCGGCGGAAACAGGAGTCTTGGCCTGGACAGCCCAGGTTGTTGCCAGAATGATGGTGGGTGTTGCTATCGCCATCACCAGGCCGAGCCACACAATCGGGAAGCGCAGCATCTGCATGATCGTCAACCGGGAGCGGTTCTGCGAACGTTCTGGAGAAGAAGTGTATTTTACCATGATTCGACCTTTCTCGTGATTCCCCCGCCCGGGTCCAGGTGGGTGACGACGCTGTCTGTCCACCTGGAACCCGTGAGCTGCGAGTGCAAGACCATCTTTTTATTTACTTGTTGTCGCTCTGAGTCCATCCTACACCGGTCCGACGTGCTCCATGTGAGTCCACTCATGTAATGGGTGTCCCATGACTCCCTGCACTGACCGCTGCACATCAACCTCTGTAGTTCTAGTATGACAAAGGGACGTCATGAAAACGTCATGAGCATCGTCATAAACGGGGAATGAAAATGCTCCTTGCTCATCTCGTCAGTTTGCTGCCGCCCAGACCCACCGGGAGACGTCCCCTCCCCTATCAGACGATGAAGCGAGAAACGCACCTGTTGAGGTGGGTACCTCACGGCTCCTTCCACTACTGGCTGCACATCAACCTTTGTAGTTCTAGTATGACGCAGGTACGTCATTAAAACGCCATGAACACCGTCATGAGCGGGAAGATCTTTTGTGAAGCAATACCTGGTATAGCAGAGACGGCGTCGAGGCGTCCAAAGCCCTACGCTAACGAGTCATCTGAGGCTCCATGATCTGGAGAGTGCACAATAGATTCTCTTCAGCCCCAATGTGCTAGCTACAAGTAGAGGTACAGTCCATATCCACAGGCCAGAGAAATTTGCCCAGTGGAAACCAGGCAGCATGGAAAGAGGAGTGTGCGAAAAGGCTGATGTAGAGAAACAATAGAAACTCAGCATGCTAAAAGCAAGCAAACGCGTAACTGGAGGCCAGGCTAAAAAGCGAGAAAAGG